>Ga0335072_10013905_pt1 | contig 11445 bp, 10 predicted proteins | sample Lox_Sample_21_FD_206725 | JGI IMG/M metagenome (GOLD analysis project Ga0335072, IMG submission 206725) | Soil microbial communities from Loxahatchee National Wildlife Refuge, Florida, United States - Lox_Sample_2.1 | ecosystem: Environmental > Terrestrial > Soil > Wetlands | place: USA...
CAAAGCCCCGGCCGTTCGCGCTGCCGGGGCTTTGTTTTACGCGGATTCCTCAACCGCCAGGGGGATGCTGCTCTTCCTTTTTCTGTTCGTGCTGGGGCGGCGGCCGGCGCTCTTGCGGATGAGCCGCTGGTGCCGGGTGCGGCTGTGCCATCGGACGCGGTTGCTCGGCCGGGTGGGGTTGTTCCGACGGATGCGGTTGCTGCATCGGGCGCGGCTGTTCGGCTGGACGTGGCGGCTCATGCTCGGACGGAGCATTGCGTTCGACGGGCGCTGCTTCCGGACGCGGCGCATGCGTCACGCCGCCATGGTTTTCGGGTTCCGGGCGATTTTCGGGGCGATGGGGTGTGGCCGACTCATGCCCGGGTTCCGCATTCGGATGGGGTGCGAATCCCGCCGACCGTAACGCGGGGCGTTGAGCAGGCTGTTCATGCGACGCGGGCTGTCCATGCGGCGCCGGATGCGCGGTGAGTTCAGCCGCTGATGCAGGCGCATTGTGCGCCGCCACGACGCCCGCTCCCGAGAACGACGTGGGCTTGGAGGTCGCCGCGATGGTCGGAACACCGTGATTGACCGACGCGCGCATCGCGGGATTCTGCCGAGCCATCTGGATGTGTTGTTGCTGCGCGGCGACCGGTGGCGTGTGCTGCTCGTGCGAGTAGGCGGCTTCTTGCGCCGTAGGCTGCCTGGTGATGCCGCCGTTGCCACCGTTGTAACTGGTGCGATTGATCGTTGTGTTGTTGATCACGGTCGTGTTGTACACGTTGGTGACGTGCACGTTGGTGATGCGATTGACCGACTGGTTGTAATAGAAACCGCCGGGACCCCAGTGACCGCCTTCGTAGCCTTCGCCGGTGTAGCCGTAGCCGTAATTAATGCCGCCGTAGAAGCCCACATGGGTGCCCCAATAGCCTTGGTGGAACGCATAGACGCCGTCGCTCCAGCCCCAGTAGCCCGGGGTCCACAATGCTCCCGTGAATGGCGCGAGTACCCAGGTGCCGGGCACCCAATAATATTCCGCGCCGTCCCATGCCCAATAACCCGGTGTCCAGATATAGCCGACGGCAGGAATCGGCGGTTGCTCGTAGACCGGCAGCGGCGGTGGCGGCGAGCCCACGGTAATGGATACGCCGATGGAAACGTCCGCATGCGCGGGCGTCGTCATGAGCGCGAACGATCCCGCCGTGAGCACGAACGCACCCAAGACCAGTGTGCCGCAACGTGTCGCGGTCTTACGCATCAAAGCGTGGTGTTTCATGGAAGCTCCTCTTTTGGTGACGCTGTGAGAGGAACCTATCGCATGTCATGCGATAAAAAGCTGAGCGGCGCTGATGCGGTTTCGTTTCCGTTGCGTCATTACCTGGCTCTACCACGGAATGTATACACGCAAACCTTTGTGGTGCTTATCCATTCTGCAAAGTAAATCGCGCATGAAGGAGCATGCCTCCGCATTTGCACTGTCGCGAGACTTACGCTTTGCGAAAACGATGTGTGAATTTTGGCTTGCCGCCGTGTGCAGGCGTACCTGCGCACGCAAAATTCGGAGTGCGATGCGGTTGGGCGATTTGTAGAGTGACGACCTTGTTCAAGTATTTCGAAGGATAGGTCGATGAGTCATGCATTCGCCACGGCCGTTACGGAATCGGCGCACGGACGCTGGATAAAAAGCCTTTCCGAACGCGATGAGCCTCGCTTTGCCGCGGACTTGGATCGCTACGGCGCGGCAACGATTTCCGGTGTGTTGCAGGCGGATGAGTGCGCCTCTCTTACTTCGATGTACGGCGACGAGCGTCATTTCAGAAGCCGTGTGGTGATGGGACGACATGGCTTTGGTCGTGGCGAATACAAGTACTTTGCTTATCCGCTGCCTGAGATGGTCCAGGCGCTGCGAGCGGCGTTTTATCCGTCGCTCGCCAGCATCGCCAATCGATGGAACGACAGCATGGGTTTGGATGTGCGTTATCCCCACGCTCACGAGGAATACCTCGATCGTTGTCATGCTGCCGGACAGTCGCGCCCAACGCCGTTGCTGCTTCAATACGGCGTCGGCGACTACAACTGTCTGCATCAAGATTTATATGGCGAGCACGTTTTTCCCTTGCAAATGGCCATCTTGCTGTCGCAACCTGGAAAGGATTTCACGGGCGGCGAATTTGTGCTGACCGAGCAGCGCCCGCGCATGCAATCGCGTCCGGAAGTGGTGCCGCTGCAACAGGGGGATGCGGTGATCTTCGCCGTCCATCATCGGCCCGTACAAGGATCGCGCGGCATGTATCGCGTCACGATGCGTCATGGCGTCAGCCGCATTCGTGCCGGGCATCGGCATACCTTGGGCGTTATTTTTCACGATGCCACCTGATGGCGCGCCAACATAAAACCGCGCCTTGGCGCGGTTCTATGAGGGATCAGGTTCGCGCCGCGGTACGCGGACGATGATGCAGCGGCGGAGGCGACGATGGCGCGCGGAAGGGCACCACGCTCGCATCGATCGGCAACTGCGCATCGCTTAGCATGGCCAGCAACGTCTCGCCGTAGATCAATTCGAACGGTTTGCCGACGACGAATTTCCACGCATCCTCGGTGTAATCGCCGCAGGCGACGATTTTCACGGCCGATGCGTGATGGAATTTCATGAGATGGTGCAGTTCGCGTACGTCTTTGACGTCGACGTGGCGATTGCGCCAGTGCCGGCACTGCACCAGGGTGGTCAATCCATGCTTGCGCAGGATGAGATCCAACCCATTGTCGGTATCGGGTTGCCCGGCGTGTTCTACCGCATAACCCCGAAAACGGAACGTTTGCGCCAAACGGTGTTCGAAGGTGCGCCAGTGCAGGGTGCGCAATTGCGACAGCTCGTCTTGAACGACCAGGCGATGCATGCGTTTGCGATAGCCAAGGCAAGAAGCGAACGCGCAACCCCATATGGCGCTCAGCGCCATCCAAAGCAACAACGTATAGACAGCAGTGTGCGCGCCGCGGCCGTAGTGGATACCCACATAAGCGCTCGCGCCGAGCAAGATGCCGGCTGGCCAATGCACCGAAACGAGGCGTCCGATGCGATGTGTTCTGTGCTTCGCCATCAACTCCCCCGAGCTGTGAACGCTGCTTACGAACCGCAACCCGACCTTAACGCGGACGATTCCGGAGATCAGCGTGCAGTGCGGCATTCGGCCGCGGCGCTTCACTGCAGCGCCAAAAGCGCCTCAGGGTGGGGCGATTTTGTGCGCTGCGGCGATATTTCAGGCAAAAAAGCGCGCTTTGGCGGTTGAAAATGTCAAATACGTCGCGCGAGCGGGCGGCGGCTAAAGCGCTGCTTCGACCCCAACAGGCCCAAACAACACATGCATGACCGCAAATCGACCCTTTCTTCACGTCGCGCGTGCAACACCATCACCGCGGCAACCGCCGCGATGTATCGGCCATGACAACAGGATGGCTTTTTCTATGAGTCACAAGGCGCACACCAGCGTGACCAGCACGCGCGTGAATTGGGACGATCCTCAGCTTGCATCGTTATTGCAACGAAGCGAAAGCTGGAGCATCGACAATCGCGGCGGGTTCTCTCCGCAAGACGTAGAGATCTACGTCGGTTGGAGCGGCTCGGTGGGCCGGCCCGCTGTCTTGGTTTGGGAACGGGGCAACGCCATCGTGGTGGAAACGCGATTCCCCATCGAACAAGGCGAGCAAATACGGGTCGATAAGCACCTGGGGGATCGCATCCGTACGCTTTGGGCCATGGTGGTGGATGGCCGGGAAGGTACGCGCGAGGAGGATCGCCGCAACGGCGTCCACGTCTATTGGCTGCAGGTGCGTTAGGGCGGCTTGAAGCCGCCGCGCCGTCGGCCCAACTTTTGCTTTGACTTAGCCTGACTTTGTAAGCCACGTCAGGAGACGGCGTTTGGACACGTACCTGCGTTATGGTTCACCACGAACTTGCGTGCCGTACGCGAGGACGTGGATGCATGGATGCCCAGGTGGTCTGCGCAGCGCAAACATAGGGATGACGGTACGTTGAAAGCCGTGGCGAACGGCCTGTCGCCGGCCAGATTTTTTTGGGGCTGGCGCGCCAGGTATGCATCTTATGTCGTTGTTATCGCTTGCATCGTCATGCTGGCGCTGACGCGCGGTGCGCATGCGCAAGCGATAAGCCTTGCCACGTTCACCCAAGCGCAAGGCCTGGGCAGCCTGGAAGACAATTGCCTGCTGCAAGATCGCCGCGGCTTTGTGTACGTCTGTACCGAGAACGGCTTATTCCGCTTCGACGGTCATGTTTTTCAGCGTATCGGGGCCGCAAACGGTTTGCGCGGCAGCTTCATCGGGGCCATGCATCAGGACCAGGCAGGGCGCTTGTGGGTGGGTACGCGGACAGGTCTTTATGTGGGCGATGGTGAACGCTTCGCACCGGTTACCGAGCAAGCGAACGCTTTGTTGGTCGATCCCGGTCAAATGCTTGCCGATTTGGACGGCCGGCTGTATGTGGTAAGCCAGCACCATCTGTGGGTGATCGAGTCCGTGGGAACGGGATGGCGAACTCGCCAAATGTTCGACGCGGCCGCACGCCGCGCCCATCCCGAGCTGGAAAACATCACCAGTGTCTTCGCCGACGGGCATAAACTGTGGTTTGGTTGCGATAAATCGTTGTGCCAATGGATCGACGGTCAACGGCGGATATGGGGCGCCCCCAAGGGTATTCCGCCGGATACCTGGACGTCTTATCTGCGTACCCGGGACGGCGCATTGTGGGTGCGCAGCCCGCACTATATCCGGGCACTGTCACCCGGTAGCGACGTATTCGCGAACCACGATTTGCCGGGCGCACGCATCGTCACCGCGTACCTGGACATGATCGAAGACGATCAGGCCCGCGTGCTTACCCGCGCCAACGATGGTCTTGCTCGCTGGGACGGTCATGCATGGCACATCTTCGACCGCAGCAACGGCTTGCCCGACATCGGCATTGACGCATTGCTGTACGACCGCAGTCACGTCTTGTGGATAGGCACATACGGGCGCGGCGTATTGCAGTGGCGTGGCTACGATGATTTTCAAAGCTGGCAAGCCGCACAGGGTCTGGACAGCAGTCCAAGTTGGGCCATTGCACGTGCAAGCGACGGCACGCTTTGGATCGGCGATGAACTGGGCGGCAGCGTGCTTAAACCTGGGGCTACGCGTCTTGCGCCGTGGTTGTTGAAGGCGCCGCGGCTGGCGCAGGAAACCATAGGACTTCACGCACTGCCTGATGGCGATATGTTGGCTGTTTACTATTCGGGCGAGGTGTTGCGTTATCGCGCTCGGCAAGGTGTCACAGAAGAAATCGCGCATTCGCCCGCTTACATTCGCGACATGCTGGTAGATAGCCGTGGTTGGATGTGGCTTTGCACGGAGCGCGGTCTGTACGAGTACGACGGTCACGCCTTGCAACGCGTCGGTGGGGACGTCGTGCCCGACGATATGTTCAACGATGCGAAGGAAGACGCTAACGGACGATTGTGGTTTGTCGGCGACGCGGGGCTGTTTCGTTTCGATCACGGCGAATGGACGCACATCCGTGTCGACGGCGTGCCTACCGACAAAGCGTTCGAGCATGTGGATGTGCTGCGCGACGGCACCTTCTACCTGTCCGGCAATTTTAACGGCTTGTGGCGCGGCCATATTGGCGATGGCAAGGTTGTCACGATGCAACACGTCGCCGACGATCTGCTCGACGACACCCGCATCTATTTCATCGAACACGATCGGCACGGCCGGCTATGGATTGGCGGAACGGATGGCGTAGAGGTCTTCGACGCACAGCGCTGGCGCCGCTTGACCACGGACGATGGATTGATCTGGGACGACGTTGCCGGAGATGCTTTCTTCGAAGACGTCGACGGCTCGATATGGATCGGTACCAGCAATGGCATTTCCCATATTCTTTCTCCGGCTTCGCTGACGACGACCAACGCCTTGGATGTCGCCATTACCGAAGTCGCGCTTGGCGGAGTAACGCAGGCACCGGCATCCGCCTATCGCTTCGACTATCGGAGCAACCAGCCGCTCACGCTGCATCTGGCCATGCTCAATGCGCCCACGCGCAGCACGCTGCAATACCGTTATCGGTTGAAAGGCTTGGAACGCGATTGGGTGAGCTCGGATCGATCGCAGGTCGATTACCCGCCCCTGCCTCCCGGCGACTTTACCTTCGAAGCGAGGGCCTACGATCCCGACAGCCGGCAATACTCGCCTGTGGTGCGATTGCCTGTGCGCATCGTGCCGCCGTGGTGGCAGCGAACCCCGGCCCTGCTGGGGGCATTGACGTTATTGGTGCTCGGCATCGCGCTGGTTTGGCAGTTGCGCACGCGTCATTTGCATGCCCGGGCGCGTTCTCTGGAAGCACTGATCGCGTCGCGCACGCGCGAGCTGGAAGTGGACAAACAAGCGCTCGAAGAAGCGCGCGCCGCGTTATGGCTGCAGGCCACGCACGACGCATTGACGGGTTTGCCCAACCGCTCCTACGCACTGCAGATATTGGCGCAAGCCATCGACGAGGCTCGACAGCAAAGCAAGCCGCTGGCCGTCGCGTTGATCGATCTGGATCACTTCAAACGCATCAACGATCATTACGGACACCTCAGGGGCGACGCTGTGCTCATCGAAGCCGCCACGCGATTGAACGCTGCGCTGCCGGCAGGCGCCACGCTGGGACGTTACGGCGGCGAGGAAATTCTGGCCGTCGTACCCAACGTTGCGCGCCATGATCCGGCGCCCTTTGAGGCATTGCGGCAAGAAATCTCCAAGAGCCTTTTCGGCGGCGAAAGCGCGCATGTCGAGCTCACCTGTTCCATCGGCGTGGCGTGGCTGCAAATACAAGACAAAGACGCCTTCGACCTGATTCGGCGTGCCGACATCGCCCTGTATTTGGCCAAGACCGAAGGGCGCAACCGCGTCGTCGCCGAAGGCGAGCACTGGGAAGCGTCGTGACCCACGTTTGAATCGATGTCGCGGACCTTGTACCCGGCAGAATCGGGTTGCGATGTGCAGTAATGTCCGCTTTGGGGCTAAAGTGGACGTTATTCGTCGCCCGACGAATAGGCTGTCATGGCTTGTAAGGGGAACCTAAGTCTGTCACTGACACTGATTAACATGTCCTTTTTGAAAGGGCATGGCTGATTTCGCCGGTCCTGTCCTCTGTGCTCGCCGGGCATGGAACTTGCTTTACGATCCTCCGATGATTACGACGCCACTTCAAAGCAACACACATCGCGGTAGCCTGGCCTGTGTCGGCATGGGCATGACCCTGGGTTCCCACCTTACGCCGCTGGCGCGCAGCCATATCGAGCAGGCGGACGTGGTATTCGCGGGGCTTTCCGATGGCATTGTGGAGCTGTGGCTAAGGCGCATGCATTCGGATGTGCGCAGCCTTCAGCCCTACTACCGGGAAGGCAAGTCGCGGCTGAAAACCTATAAAGAATGGGTCGAAGTGATGATGGCCGAAGTGCGAGCCGGAAAGCGGGTTTGCGGCGTGTTTTACGGGCACCCGGGCATTTTTGCGTGGTCGCCGCACAAGGCGATCGCCGCGGCGCGAGCTGAAGGCTTCGAGGCGCACATGGAGCCCGGCATTTCCGCCGAAGACTGTCTCTATGCCGATTTGGGTATCGATCCTGGCAAGTTCGGTTGCCAGCATTACGAGGCCAGTCAACTGCTTTTCTATGAGCGGCGCATCGATCTGGCCGCGTACCTGGTGTTATGGCAAGTCGGCGTGGTCGGCGATCGGTCGCTGGGGCGCTTCAACACCGGGCCCGCGTACAAGCAGGTGCTGGTGGATATGCTGAGCAAGGATTATCCGCTCGACCACGAAGTGATCATCTATCGTGGCGCCACGCTGCCGATCGAAAAGCCGCGCATTCGCCGGGTGGCCCTGCGCGATCTGCCCTATACGCCGTTTACGGTCGAGGAAACCGTCGTACTGCCGCCGGCCGAGTCGCTCAAACCGAATATCGCGATGCGGGAACGGTTGGACGAATTGGATAAACAGGAAGCGGTCAATAGCGCGGCTTAAATGGGGCTTGCCGCAGCAGCGGCCATTCGTCTGCCGGCAGGCTGGATAAGGAAAAACGGGCTGGAGCGTGCGGTGTCGCCATTCAGCTGATAGTGCCTAAGGCGCTGTTTCGTCAGACGAGATGGCATCGGGGCGCAGACGGCGTCAAGCTATTGCATGATGACCATAGGAGTAGGGGGAAGAACATGACAGACACGATCGAATTGCTGGAAGCCATCGGCCAGAACGCCTCGCTGCGTCACGCCTCGACGGAAACATTGACCAAGGTGCTTGAAGAAGCACAGGCCTCTGAGGCCCTGACGGCAGCGGTGATGACCGGTGACGGCAAGCAGTTGTTCGCGGAATTCGGGCGCTTGGACAATGCACCGCCCCAGTCAACCCAGCAGGTGCCAGGCCACGAAGACGAAGAGGAAGAAATACCGGCAAGTCCCACACCCGAAAAGCCGAATCATCCTCCCGCACCGGACAAGGCTTAAACGTTGGACCACGGATAGACGATGTCGATATGACTCGACTGCGCAACCGCTTCAAGTTATGGCCCATCATCGGGGCCATGGCTTGGGGTGCGCTCGCGCAGCTGAGCTACGCGGCGACGTCGATCTCCAATCCAGCCGAATTTCTGGATCAAACGGAAAGTGTGCGCGCGGTCGATCATGCCCGGTTCGTGCAGATGCTGGGGCAGATTCACCGCGAAGCGCCGCCGCTGACGCCGGCCGAACAATGGCATCTGCGTTATCTCGATGCATGGGAGACCATGTTCGAAGGAGACTACCCGAAGTCCCAGGCCGAGCTTCGCGAAGTGATCGATCACTCGGGCGATACGACGCTCGCCGCCAAGGCATCGGCGTTGTTGATGGATAACCTTGCGACCAACCGGCGTTACGAGGAAGCGTTCGCACTGGCCAATCGCCTCACCACCGGCTTATCGCAAATCACCGATCGGAAAGCCCGGTTCTCGGTTCTGTATGAACTGTCGCAGATGTCCAACTCTGCCGGCCAAATCGATCTGGCGATCCAGTACGCGCATATGGCGGCTGACAATGCGCCTCCCGGCAGCTCGCTGTGTTATCCGTACTACGTGCAGGTTGCGGCGCTATACAACGGCAAGCGACTGACATCGGCCAGCCCTGAGCTGCGTGAGGCCATTGATGCCTGCGATGCCGCGAAGGCTCAGATAAACGCAAACGCCGCACGGCTGATCCTGGTCAGCCTCCATCTGGATGAAAACCAGCCGGCCAAAGCCATGGCGCTGCTGGATCGTATCGAACCTGCCATCCGCGCCAGTCACTACTACCCGCAAATGTTGTCGTCCCAGGTGCAACGCGCACAGGCTTACGCGGAATTGGGGGATGACAGCAACGCGAGGAACGCGGCGCTCGCTGCGGTAGACATGAGCCATCCGGACGACATCAGCGAATGGTTGATGGTGGCGTACCAATTGCTCTATCAGGCGGAAAAAAAGCTCGGCCACAGCGCTGCCGCACTTTCGTACTACGAACATTACGCCGCTCAGGACAAGGGTTATCTCGACGACATCAGCGCGCGGGCCTTGGCTTACGAGGTGGCCCAGCAACGCATGCTGACGCAAAAGTTCGAAACCGAAAAACTGAGCAAGCAAAACAATATCCTGCGGTTGCAACAGCAACTGGCCACCAAGGCCGTCGAGACCAGCCGGTTATATATCGTGCTGTTGCTCGTGATCTTGGTGTCCATCATTTTTTGGCTGTTCCGTCTCAAGCGTTCGCAGCTTCGCTTCAAGATACTGTCCCGTCTCGACGGACTTACCGGTGTTTTCAACCATCAGCACTTTGTCGGCGAGGCCGAGCGCGCGCTTCGCGGGCTTGAGAAAAAACACGGAGCCGCTTGCTTGATATCCATCGACCTGGATCACTTCAAGCAAGTCAACGATACCCACGGCCATGCTGTCGGCGACGCGGTGTTGAAACACACGGTCTCTATCTGCAAGCAACATTTGCGTCCGACCGATTTGTTTGGCCGCCTGGGCGGAGAAGAATTCGGCATTTTGCTGTTGGAGTGCTCGCGCGATCACGGCGCAGCCATTGCCGATCGTATCCGCATGGCGATCGAAGCGACACCGATGGATAAGGACGAATGCGTTGTGGCGTTCTCCGCCAGCATCGGTCTGGTCTCCACCGAAACCTGCGGTTACGACCTGCACCAGCTGTGGCGTGAAGCGGATGCGGCGCTCTACCGCGCCAAGCGCACCGGGCGCAATCGCCTCATCGTCGATACCGGCGGCGACGTTCTACTCAGTGCGTAAAGCGCCGAGGGTGACGTGACATCGCGAACGATCCGATGTCCGCCGTCGATCAAAGCGGACGTCGACCGATCGCCTGGTGCCAGTTTCTCACCGCAGCCGTGCTACGTACCTACATGCTCGGCGCAACCGTACCGTCCGACCATTTCCCCGCGGGAATCATCAACACGTTGACCGGCTCGGGCGCACCGTGGAATTGCGGGTTCAGCATGATGGGTGAACCGTCTTTGTCGGCGCCCCAGTCCACGTTTGTGGCGGTGTAAAACATCAGGTGCGGAATCCAATGGCCGAACCGGTCGTCGAGATACGCTTGCTTGGACATCATGTATGACATCGCGCCCGGTTCCAGTGCTGGCAGTTGTTTGGCAGCCAGCGCGGCTTCGATATCCTTTTTGATTTCTTCCCGGGTTTGCCCGGCCAGCACCAGGGAGGTTCGCTTGTATGTCATCGGCAGGATCGATTTGGCTGCCTGGGGATTGAAGCAAATGGGCCCGCGTAGTTTCGGATTCCAGAAATTGGGAGCATCGAAAGGGGACATCCACGACCGCTCGACCGCGCACACGAAGCCGTTCTTGCCTTGGACAGCCGTTACGTAACCGTGCGCTTGCAGAACAAGCACGGTGGCTTGGTCGGATATGGCGGCCGGCGCGGCGCTTCGGGCCAGCGCGATCTCCGCGGCCCGATCGGTCATCAAGTATTGGGAAAGCGGCGCCATGCTCGGGTAGCTATGGGGAGGCTGCAGCGGCGGGGTGGCTGCGGCGACGAGCGGCAGGGTCAATAGGCAGGACGCGATCAAATATTTGAAAACGTGGGCTTTTTTCATCGTTGTGCTCCCTTGTTCCGTTCTTATGCCTGGATACGGTTGGCGCACGCTAACCGTCGGGCATGGCGGTGCGTCATGCCCGGCAATTCAGCCGTGCTTACGAACGACGAAAGGCGCGCCGCCGAATCGACAAAGGATCGAGCCACTCGCGCAACGGGCTAAAGAAAAGCGCAAACAAGTCGATATGTTGCTTAAAGCGCGCTTGCCCTCCAAAAAAGCGCCGAACTTGCCGTGTCGGGGTCTCCCGGCCTAGACCCGGCAAAGCAGGCTCGTTGAAGGTCGTTGCAGGTTGTAGTTGTTGGGTAGCAG
>Ga0335072_10013907_pt1 | contig 11445 bp, 12 predicted proteins | sample Lox_Sample_21_FD_206725 | JGI IMG/M metagenome (GOLD analysis project Ga0335072, IMG submission 206725) | Soil microbial communities from Loxahatchee National Wildlife Refuge, Florida, United States - Lox_Sample_2.1 | ecosystem: Environmental > Terrestrial > Soil > Wetlands | place: USA...
ACTACCCGAAAGGCGGCTTCGTCGTGCGAGTGAACCCGGCCGGGACCGTCGGCGTGAGCAGGGCGAGGTTCACCTGGGTGGCCGGCAGCACCTGATACCGGACGGTGTTGGAGACCAGCGTCTTGCCGGCCGGGCTGGTCACCGTATTGGCGCTCTGCAGTGGCACGTACGTCGTGGCGTCCACCCAGAGGAGGTCCATGCCCGGCGCCGTAGCGGCGGGCGCGAAGAACTGGAGCTTAAGGGCCCGGCGACCGTCCAGTTCCGCTGTCCCCGTGACCCGGAACATCCTGCTGGCGATGTCGTCGCGGACCTGGTCCGGGCTGAGGCCGACGCCCACGGCGACCGGGATCACCGGGGCCTGCCCCCGGAACCACGTCCGGTCCTGGTAGTTCACGGCAAAGGCCATCCCGGCCGGCGGCCGGCCCGCGTTCGGCTCCGGCTGGATATAGGTGAACTCGTCGTCCATGACCGGACGGCCATCCTGGAACTGGGAACGCCGGAGCCTGACCTGCTGATCCACCTGCGGGAACATCGGGTACCGCCAGCCCCGCATGGTAAAGGTGGTCTCGGCCACGTGCAGTGACCGGACGGCGGCCAGGATGTCCCCGCTGGCCTGCTGGAACGCGTCCAGGATGGCCGCCCGGACGGTGGCTGCCCCCGGCAGCGCCGTCACGGGCAGCGCCGCGGCAGGCGACGGAAGCGAGCGGTCGGGGCCGGCCGGCCTGGTCGTTGCCACCACGATCCCGCCTGCGGCGGCCGCTCCGGCGATGGCCGGTATCCCGGCGAGGACGAGGCGCCGCGGCAGGCGACGGGGACGAAGCCGTTCGGCCTCACGGGCGGGTGCCGTGATCCGCGCCAGCAGCGCGACCGCCTCGGGGGACGCGGGCGAGGGCTGGTAGCCGGGATCCGGCCGCGCCGCCCGGAGTGCAGCCAGCAGGTCATCGGGCTGGTGAGGCATGCTCATCGGGGCACCTCCACGGAATCGGGGCTGTCACCCTGTTCGTGTCTCGACGGCGCGTTCTGTTGCCCGGCACTGTGCTGTCCGGCACTGTGCTGGCCAGCCGGGCCGCCGCCCGGCCGCCGCGTGCCCGGGTCGATCCCCAGCCGCCGGGCCAGCCGGGCGCGGGCGCGGTGCAGCCGGGTCCGGGCCGCGACCGGGCTGCAGCCCAGCACGGTGGCCAGGCCGGCCGGCGAGAGGCCGTCCCAGGCGACTAGTCGCAGCACCTCCTGGTCGGCGTCGCTGAGCGCCGCCAGCGCGGCCCGCAGCGCGCCGGCGTCAGTGCTGTCGCTCACGGCCTCCGGCGGCAGCGACGCGGAGAACCGCGCGAGCAGGTCCAGCCGCCGCCGCTCCTTACGCGCCTGGTTACGCCACAGGTTGTGGGCGACGGCGTACAGCCAGGGCAGCGGATCGTCGGCCGGGACCTCGTCGATCTTCCGCCAGGCGGTCTCCAGCACCTGCGCGACCAGGTCCTCGCCATCCGCCCCGGCCAGCCCGCGATGCCGCGCGTACCGGCACAACGGCCCGTACGCGACGTCGAACACCACGCGAAAGCGAGTCTCGGGGTCCACGCCAACTTCCTGTCGCGACTCCCCACAGCGTTACACACCACCTCGCATTCCCGCCCCCGCCGTTCTCCGCCCCCCGTGCCGCCCCCCGTGCCGCCCCCGCCCCGTGGCCGCCCGCCCCGCCTCGCCGCCCCCGGCCCGCTCACGCCCCAAGTGCACCGTTGGCGTAGCCGCTGCCGCCAGATCGTGCACCCGTTGGCGGCAACGCATCCCTCACACAGCACCGGAGGCGCCAGCGGGCTCCTTTTGCGACAACAGCGATGTGGCCATCGCTGCTACGCCGCGCGGGACATCGCCGCTGCCGGACGGAGCCGGGCGGCCCGCCAGCCGCCGAACATGCCGGCGACAAGCCCGCCGACGAGCGCGAGCGCCACCGCGAGAGCCACGGTGCTCAGCGTGACCGGGGCGGTGAGGTGCACCGAGATGCTGTGCCCGGCCGAGGCCGCCGTCCGGCCGAGGCCGCCTGGCCCGGGACCCGCGCCGCCGCCGCCGGCGGCGCTGGTCGTGGCGGTGAGCGGGGGCGCGACCGCCGCCACGATGGCCGCGACGCCGTAGCCGATGGCTATTCCGGCAATGCCGCCGATCAGGCCGATGACCAGGGACTCGCCGATTACCTGGCGGACGATCCGGCGACCGCTCCAGCCGATCGCCTTGAGCGTGCCGAACTCACGGACCCGGCGGGTGACCGCGGACATGGTGAGGATGCTCGCCATGCAAAAGGCCGCCGCCAGCATCGCGACCGCCAGCCACTTGCCAAGGTTGCGGGCAAGACTGGCGGCACTCGACAGGGATCCGGTCACCTCGCTGGCGAGGTCACTGGCGGTGGTGACAGTCGCCGTCGGCAGCGCCCTGGCGATCTCGCTCGACACGGCGCTGATGTTCGCCGCGCTCGCTGCCGACACGTAGATCGTGTTCACCTCGCCCGGCATGCTCGCCAGGGACTGGGCGCGGGCCAGCGGTATGTAGACATCCGAATCGGTGACGCCTTCGCCGGCCGAGACGATGCCAACGACGGTGAAGGACTTGCCCGCGACGGTGATCGTCGACCCGGTCTTCAGCTTCTCCGATTTCGCGTAGTCCGAGTCGACGACGGCCACGTTATCGTCGGCCTCCGCCGTCGTGATGGCGTGACCGGAAATGATCGTGCCCGAGCTAAGCGGGCCCAGGGAGTCGTCCGACGGGTCTATCCCGGTGACGCTGAAAGAGCTCGCGCTGAACGCGCCGCCCAGGGAGCCGCCACCGCCGCCGCCACCACCGCTACTGTCACTGCCCCCGCGCGAGGAGAACGTCCCTGACACCTTCATGTCGTTCAGGGTCAGCGCGCCCACTGCGGCTGAGACATCCTTGAGGCCGGACACCGCGGCGACAGCAGATGACTTGATGGTGCCGAGCCCGCCACTGGCCAGGACATCCTGGCTCACATTGGTGCTCTTCTGGTTCGAATCCGACCCCTGGAAGCTGAAGCGCGGTCCGCCGCCGGAGCCTGCCGCCGGCTCCTGGGTGATGGTGATGTCCGTCCCCACGCCGTAAAGCGATTTCAGCACGGTTGCCTGCGACGCGGACACGCCATTGGCGGCCGCCACGACCGCGATGACAAGGCCGACGCCCAGGGCGAGGCCAAGCGCGATGAATATCGCCTGCCGCATCCGCCGGCGCAGCTCACGCAATACATAGACACTGAACATGACGGGCAGGCTACGAGCGCAAGCTCGCCGGTCTTTGGCGGTCACCTCTGGATCGGTTATGCCTCTGCTGGCCCCTGAAGTTCTCCCGATGCCCGGCTAGCATTCCGCTCTGAAGGCCCGCGGTCAGCTCCCGGTGGCTTTCTCCTGCGCCCCGGCGATTTCCTCCGGGGGCAGGGCCGAGAGCACCTGGGCCACCCGAAGGAAGGCCTCCCGGTCGGAAAGCGGGAGCCTGGCGAGCACGCGGTTCTCGTTGGCCTGGATGGCCGCCTGTGCCGCGGCCTGGACCTGGCGGCCGGCCGGGGTGATCGACAGCAGCCGGACGCGGCGGTCGTCGGGGTCCGGCTCCCGGGTGATAAGCCCGGCTTGCTGAAGCTCGTCGAAGGTGGCAATGATCCGCGTCTTGTCGGCCCCGATCGCCTGGGCCAGCGCCGCCTGGGTGCGGGCCGGGCCATCTTCCAGCGCGTTGAGCACGATATATCCCCACATGGAGATCCCTTGCTCAGCCAGCACCGGCAGCTCGGCCGCGATGAGCGCGCGCACCAGGGGGTACAGCATCGCGGCCAGGTCCCGCCGGCGGTCACCGTCCTCACCCGCGCTGCCAGCACTGCCTGTCATGCCAGAAACATACACGTTGACAGACGATAAGCATGAGTAGATGATAAGCACATGCGTACAAATCCCGTGACCGGCATCGTGGCGCTCGACGCGCAAGCGGTGCGGGCCAGCATCGACCTGGCGGAGCAGGCCTCCGCGCGAGACATGGCCCGCCCGACGCCCTGCGCCGACTGGACACTGCACGGATTGCTCAGGCACATGGCCGCCCAGCACTACGGGTTCGCGGCCGCCTCTCGCGGTGACGGTGACCTGGCCCGATGGCGGATGCCGCCCATGGGCGAAGACCCGGTCGCCGCCTATCGCGCCGCGGCCGAGCACGTGCTGTCCGCCTTCGCGGCCAACGGCGTCCTGGACCGCGACTTCCCCTTGCCGGAGATCGCGCCCGGCCTGCTATTCCCGGCGCGGCAGGCGATCAGCTTCCACTTCGTCGACTACGTGGTGCACTCCTGGGACGTTGCCAGGACACTGGGCCTGCCGGCCCGCCTGGATCCGGCACTGCTGGACGCGGCACTCGCCGTGGCCCAGGCCGTGCCGACGGGCGAGGCCCGGCTGGCGCCCGGCGCCGCGTTCGCTCCCGAGGTCGCCTGGCCCGGCGAGCCCGGCCTCGACCAGGTCGTCGCGATCCTCGGCCGCTCACCGGACTGGCAGCCGGCAACCCTCCCTGTCGAGCGCCTTGTCCTGCCTCGCCAGCATCGAGCGTGACGCCGAGAGCATAGTCAGCCATCTTGACCCTGGGATTGATGCGCTCCAGCTCGGCCAGGAAGCCAACGAAGCCCAGCAGGCTCGACGGCACCTTGATGACGCCGCGCGAGTTGGTCTGGAACCGCAGAGAGCGCCTGCGGCTCTGATCCCACTCGGACCAGCCAATCTCGGTGATCTCCCGGGCCGGGACAATGACGTCCCGGTTCCGGTAGCGGAACACGACGTTCGCGCCATCGATGGCGATCTCCCGGACCTGCCGCCAGGCCACCTGGAGATTCACCAGGCCCCCCAGGAACCACATCCCGCCGATAACGACCAGGAAAGGCGACGCGCCGTCGCGCACGATGGCCCCGACGACGATCATGACGACGCCACCACCAGCCATGACACCGATCGTGATCCGCTGGTACCACAACCACGAGGACGCCGGGCCACACGTCACCATATGCCCCATTATGCCGGGGAAGAGCGTCAGTCAGCTATCTTGACGTCGGGACTGACGCGCCGCAATTCAATCAGGAAATCAAGGAAGCCCCGCATGCGCGGCGGTACCTTGATTACCCCGTGCGAGAGGGTCCGGAACCGGAGGAAGCTCCGGTGGTACGGATCCCATCGCGCCCAGCCGATCTCGGTGATCTCCCGGGCCGGGATGACAACGTCCCGGGTCCGGTACCGGAACAAGACATCCGCACCGTCGATGACGATCTCCCGGACCAGCCGCCTGGCCTGCCAGGTACCCGCCACGCCCGCCAGGAACCACCCCCCGCCAATGACGAGCAGCGGAATCAATGACTGGTTGTGCGCGATGACGGCGCCGATCAGCATGATGCCGCCTGCACTGGTGGTAACACCGAGCGCGACCCGTTGATACCACAACCACCAGCGCGTCGGCCGACATGACACCATGCGCCCAAGTATGGGCGAACGAGCGGCGTCACGCCGTCCGGCTTCTGCGAGGTCATTTTCTTCTGGCCGCCCCGCGCGCTTCGCGTCGTCCAGGCCCATTCTTGATGTGCGGCCGTTAGGATCGGCCGCTGTGAGTCCGCGTCTTCTCCCGCGCCGGCTGTGGCAGCTGACCCGGGAGAACAAGCTCTTCTCCGGGGCGCTGCTGGCGGGTGCGCTGCTGCGGGCGGACGCGATGCTCGGCTACCCCGGAGCGCTGTGGTTCTCCGGCGACTCCTACATCTACGTTGGCGCCGCGCTGCGGCCGGTGCCGGACTCGTCCAAGGTGACCGGCTACTCGCTCTTCCTGCGCCTGCTGCTCCCGTTCCACTCGTTCACCCTGGTCACCGGCGTTCAGCACCTCATGGGGCTGATGACGGCGGTGATGATCTACGTCCTGCTGCGGCGCCACCAGGTGCCGCGGACCTGGGCCGCGGTCGCCACCTTGCCCCAGCTCCTCGACGGCTACATCATCGAGGACGAGCACCTGATCATGGCCGAAACGCTGTTCACCTTCCTGCTCATGGTCGCCACGCTGCTCCTGCTGTGGAAGCCGCGCACCGCGTGGTGGACCGCGGCGGTGGCCGGGCTGCTGGCCGGGGCGGCGGCGATGGTCCGCACCGAGGGCGAGGTCATGCTGGCGGTGCTGCCGCTGTGGCTGCTGCTGCGCGGCTGGAGCTGGAAGACCCTGCGCGGCTGGGCCGTCGCCGTCGTCTTCGCGGTGGCGATGCTGGTCCCCGTCGGGGCGTACGTGTCGTGGTTCCACCAGAAGACCGGCCACTTCGACACCACGTTGTCCACGGGGTTCTCCCTGTGGGGCCGGGTCTCGTCCTTCGCCAGCTGCGCGGTCATCAAGCCGGCGGGCGAGGAGGCCGTGGTCTGCCCGGCCCAGCCGATCGCTGACCGGACCCCGCCGGGCGACTACATCTGGCACGCCCGCTACGTTCACGCGGACATGAACTCCATCTGCACGGTCACCGTGACGGATGGCACGAGCGCCCGGACCTGCGGCCCGGTCAGCCCGGCGGGCGACAAGGTGCTGACCACGTTCGCCGAGGACGCCATCGTCGCCCAGCCCCTCGGCTACCTCAAGGCGGTCGTGAAAGGGACCCTGCTGTCCTTCGGGTTCCCGCGGATCGGCTATCCCGACCCGGGCACGACCTACTACTACAGCTTCCACTTCGCCTACATCGGCACCGATCCGGCCACCGGCAAGCCGTACTCGCTGGTCCCGCCCAGGAACGTCGCCAAGATCCCGCCCCTGATCGTCCCGCGGGACTCCGAGTACAACGACTGGCTCACCTACGGCCACCAGGCCCCCGGGGCCGTCCGCAAGGTCTTCGCGGCCCCGATCGCGGCCTACCAGCGGGCGGTTTTCACCTACGGGCCGCTGCTCGCGGTCATCTTCCTGCTCGGCCTGGGCGGCTGGTTCTCAGTAACGGCAAGACGCGGAACGAGCCTCCCCCCGTTGCCCTCTGCACAGGCGCTGCGATCGCTGCGGCTGCGCTGGAGGCCACGCGGCACGTCGATGCTGCCGTGGTGGTCGGCCGTCGCGTTGCTGGTGGCCCCGATCGCGGTGGCCGACTTCGACTACCGCTACCTGATTCCGGTCATCCCGTTCGCGGCCATGGCGGCGGGCCTGGCCTTCGCCCCGCGCAAGGACGCCGGCCAGGACGCACCGTCCCCGTCCCTGGCTGAGGTCGAGCCGACCGTCCAGCAAGGCAACTGATACGCCAGGCAAAATCGATGTGCGTTTCGGGGTGTACCTGTGCGAAAGTGGCCAGCATGCCTCAGCTCATCACCCCGACGGTCGACGTCCGCGCCTCGTTCCTGGCCGCCATGGGCGAGATCCAGGCCGAAGGCGGAGGCGGCCCCGACGATGACTCCCTGAGCGGCCGGTGGATCCTCGGCTGGGCCGACCGGTGGGCGGATCCGGCCGTGTTCGCGTCCTTCGTCGGGCAGCTTCGCGCGGATGCCCTCGAGGACTCGCCGCGTCCGGCGGGCCACGTTCCCTCAACGACCCTGTGGTGGGCTGATGGCCCCGAGTACCTGGGCCGGCTGACGATACGGCACCGTCTGACCGAGCGCCTGCTGGTGATCGGCGGGCACATTGGCTACGACGTCCGGCCCGCGGCCCGGCGGCGCGGGCACGCGGCGGCCATGCTCGCGGCGGCGCTCCCCGTGGCCCGCTCCCTGGGCATCAACCCGGCGCTGATGACCTGCGACCCCGGCAACATCGCTTCCCGCAAGGTCATCGAGGCCAACGGCGGCGTCCTGGAGGACGAGCGCAACGGCAAGCTCCGCTTCTGGGCTCCCACGTCCTAGGCCATCCCGCCGCTTCCCGCTCTTACCCGGGACCTTCCACCGTCATGGCTTGCCCGGCCGGGGCGTCCGTAGCTTGCCGGGCGGGCGTCCGGGACGCAAGGATCGCGATGCGGGCCAGGGCGGCTCCGGTGATCAGGTATCCGGCCGCCAGCGCAAGGTCTCCCCAGGCCCATGTGGCCGGCCCGGAAAGGCCTATGGTGTCCTCCAGGTGGAACGGGAGCTGGAGCTGGAGCCAAATGCCCACTGCCACGGTGGCGGCCCACATGGCCATCAGTCTTCGCCTTCCGCTCATGTGGAAGAACCCCACGGGGAACAGCAGGACAGAGCCGAGGACGTTGAGCAGGTAGATCCCCCCGGTGAGGAATCCGATGGTGGAGACTGTGCCCGCACCAGGCGTAATGACGGGATTTTCCAGCGGGACCGTGGACCAGTAGAACTGGTACCCGAGGGTGACTGTAGCGACTGATGCCCAGCCAAGTGGCCACCACCAGAACCTGCTGCGCCGATTGGTTGCCACGGCCGGAGGATACCCCGCCCGCACGTCGCGGACCCGGCATACTGGGCTGCCGTGAGCTTCATTGTTGTAGACACTGACGTTGCCGCAGCCATCCTGCGCGAAGACGAGCCAGCGACCGTAAGCAATCTTCCCGCTATAGAAACTCTCTTTCCTTCCGGTCCCGAGGAGTCAGACGACGAGGGTGAGGAAGAAGAGTAACGATCCCGCCCTCACGGACGGCGTCCCCTGGTCACCCGCATGGCCAGCCGCCGGGTGCGGGCCCCGATCGTGCGAGGGCCAATGGTTACTACCCCGAACGTGACCGCCACTGCCCCGGTTACGATCATGGCCACCCCGTCCAGGATCTCCCACGCGGTGACGCCTATCGAGTATGCGAGGTAGCCGGCCCCCACGAGGATCAGCTGCCGTGCTGACACCAGCCTGGCCGAGCCGATGAGGATCAATGCCACCAGCGCGACGGCTGTCGCCTTGAGTACGAAGTGGACAGACCCGCCCGCTGCGGCAAGAAAGTCGATGAGCCCTATCGCCCATACGGCGATGAGGGCCAGCACTGCCAGAAATCTGAGCCACGGTCGCTCACCTGAAGAGGATGGCAGGTCACTCACCGTTTCCCCCGGTCTGTCAGCCCTACTGGCAACCAAATTCTAGCCGCATTACGGGTGGCGCGCCCCTGACGTACCGTCGGTTACTCACCCGTTATTAGGGCGCTCGAGCGCTGGCCATGTCACGATCAAGAAGGTCGCAACCGGGCCGAGGAACAACGATATGACGGACCAGTTCCAGCCACTGCGGTTCTTGCCTTGTGCAAGTCCCGCGTTCACCAGGCTCAACGTAAGCCAGGCCGACGCCGTACTGACGTAACCGTGCATGATCTCCCTAATCCGGCGCGGTCGACATGGGCCTCCGCGCCTCTGTTGCGAAAAGACAGGCGGATCAGCGGATTGTCGAGGCGACCATCAGGTCGACGCCGAGGCCAACGGCCAGGGCGCCGGTCGTCCCCCGATCAGGCCCCAGCCGAGCCCGCCAGCCAGGCCCACCCCAGCAAGAAGAACGCCAAAGATGGCGCGCCTCCTGGACCGCATGACTCGACTGCCCATAATGTCACATAATGCACCAAATCTAACTTTCTGTCACGTCCGTCGCATAGTGACGGCAGTGGATCATAGCTCGCATAGGACGATTCGGTGCGCTAACCGGGGCCGTAAGGTGGCCTGGCGCCGGTGTGCACGAGCGGCGAAGACAGCGCCCGGGGCGACCGCGTAACTTGCTCGAAAGGATCTGCCGAAATGGCCAGCGATTACATCGCGATCGAGGTCAACGGCCACGCAGCCGACGAGGCGGCCGTGTCCCTCCTGGAACACGAGGGCTGGGGTCATTTCACTGCGATGCAGGTGCGCCGGGGCCGGACGCGCGGTCTGGACTTGCACCTGTCGCGCCTGGAGGCGGCGCACCATGACGTGTACGGGCGGGCACTTGACGGTGAGGAGGTCCGGGCCGCCCTCCGGCATGCTCTTGGCAGCCAGCTAGACGCCAGCGTTCGCGTCTACGGCTACTGGGCCGGTCAGATCGTCACAGTTCGCGAGCCGCAGGACATGCCGCGCCGGCCGCAGTCGATGACCGCCCTCCATTTCCAGCGGCCCCTCGCCCGGCTCAAGCACGTCGGCAGCTGGGGCCAGGGCCGGTTCAGCGAGATCGCGCTGGCCGCGGGCTTTGACGAGGGCCTGTTCGTGGACGAGGCGGGCATGATCTCGGAGGGCACCATCACCAACGTGGCATTCTGGCGCGACGGGACGGTGATCTGGCCCGACGCGCCGAAGCTGCAGGGCATCACGATGCTTCTGCTGCAGCGCCAGCTCGCGGTCGCCGGTGTTCCGCAAGCCGAAGAGTCCGTCCGCGTGCAAGACCTGGCCAGCTACGGCGGAATGATCTTGTGCAATGCGCGCGGCTGGGCACCGGTCGGCCGCGTCGACGACCTGATGATTTCCCAGGACGAGGAGTTCACCGGCGTCGTTGCGGCCGCAATCGACGGATGTCCATGGGATGAAATCTAGCCGCCTGGCCGGCACGACAGCGAACTCTATTGAGACCCCTGCACCGAGGATCTGCCCAGACTCTCGACCCCGCTTCTACCGCGACCAGCGGCCGGCGCCCGCTACGGCTGCACACCGACGGTCACCGAAAGCTCGCCAGCCCAGACGGCGCGACCCGGCCGACGGACGCGGGCGTAACGAGTCGGTCAACGAGACTCTCCGGCATCTAACCGGCGTGCGAACATCCGCACGTGAGAGCGTTCTGGAGGGCCTGCTGCAGCACCGGCCTTTTGATAATGGTCGTCGGATGCACAGGCCACGTTCCGCCTGGATCTCCGCAAGCAACCAGGAGTGCCGCTGTGACGCCTTCAGTCCAGCCAGATTCAATTAGAGTCCTGGTCACTTTCGTCGGCGGACCAGCAGACGGACTCACTGAGCTGCTGCCGCTCTCTGAGATCACGCATGTCATCACAATCTCTGGCGTGGGCTACCGGAGCAATCCGGGACCTCCGCCCGAAGTGGTCCAGACTTCGAAGGGACTAGCCCAGGTCTTCCGACCTATTCACTAACCCCCAAGCTGAACGCACACTTGAGCGACATACACCCCGAGTGACCGGAGCCGACCGTGTCCGGCGCCCGCTGCGTGCGCCAGATATGCCTGGTCCGTTGGCGGTCGCCAGCTTGCGGCATTGCTGGGGCTGTGAACCGGGCTAGCGGGCCGCCCTTATGGCGTAGAGAAGTTCTCACCGCATCGCGGCCTAGGCATCAGGGCTGCGGGCTTGTCGGGCTCCGCTTGATGTGCGACACCGTGGCTTTACTTGGTCTGTGACACTCCTGCGCATGCTCCGCCCCTCCTGGCAACGCGGCGACGGCCCCGCGTGAGGCCGGGGTTGCGTGGCTGCGAGACTGCCCCGGTGCGAACAAACGAAGCTGAGGGGGCCTTCCTACGGTATCTTCAGCAACGCGGCCTGGTTGCAAGCCAGTTGAGCGCTGAGGACGCCGTTGACACTGCCATCGGGTTCTTCGAGTCGGAACGCGCTGATGACGTCGAAGCAGAGATGGG
>Ga0335072_10013909_pt1 | contig 11444 bp, 13 predicted proteins | sample Lox_Sample_21_FD_206725 | JGI IMG/M metagenome (GOLD analysis project Ga0335072, IMG submission 206725) | Soil microbial communities from Loxahatchee National Wildlife Refuge, Florida, United States - Lox_Sample_2.1 | ecosystem: Environmental > Terrestrial > Soil > Wetlands | place: USA...
CCACTACGCCCATGCGCTCCGCAGGCTTCACGACAACGAACTCGGCCAGAACTGGCGGCACGAGAGCAGGCTGTAGGACGCGCCCTGACGCTCCTTCGCGCGTTGCGGCCTTGGGTTAACTCCGCGATCCGCTCAGGGCAGCCGGCGACTCCGCCGACTTGCTCCATGAGCACGGGCTCGTCACAGGCGTTGCAGTAGTACACGGCTGAATTCTCCTGGCCGAGGACGTGAGCGCCAACTCTGCGCGTTCGCCCTCGATACTGGAAGGACCGCGATCAGAAGGAGATCCGAGATGACCCAGCCGCTTGGCGCCCAGCCCGCGTTCCAGCGCACCCCGCTCAGCGCGGACGAGTCGGCCCGGGCGGAGGCGAACTTCCTCCCCTACGTCGCCCAGGCGCTCACCGCCGGGGGACGGTTCAGGGTGACCGCTGACAGCCCGGACATGGTGGAGCTGTTCCAGCGGGTTGCCCGCAGGGCGGGCGACGTGCTCCGACGGCCCGTCGTCAGCTACGCCAACGGCAGGGAAATAGTGATCACCTTTGGCCACGAGGATCCCGGCCTCACCGACCGGGCAACCTGGGCGCCCACTAGCCTGGGTTGAGTAAGGCGCGCTCACTGCCTCATCGAAACAGGATGGACCGCCATGCCTGACGCTAATGACTGGAACCAAGGAATCATCACGGAGTTCCGCGCCAACGAAGGCCGCGTGGGCGGTCCCTTCGAGGGCGCGCCTATGATCCTGGTCCACCACGTCGGCCGGACGAGCGGGAAGCCATACACCAACCCGCTCATGTACCTACCGGGCGACGGCGGCGACGACTCGATGTACATCTTCGGCTCCAAGGGCGGCGCGCCGACCAACCCCAACTGGTACGACAACCTGATCGCGGCGGGCGAGGCCACCGTCGAGGTGGGGACGAGCACCTTCGACGTCACCATCACCGAGGTCGTCGGCGACGAACGCGACCGTATCTTCGCCGAGCAGGTCAAGCGCGTGCCCGGCTTCGGCGACTACGCGAAGCAGACCGCGGGCATCCGCACCATCCCAGTGCTCCGGCTCACCCGCCGCTAGCCGCGCGAAGTCGGGCTAGGCGGCGCCGTCCTGCACCGGACGGACCAGGGCCCAATGATGACCGACGGGGCAGTACTGGTACCTGGCGCCTCCGAGCCGGATGGCCGTCAGCGAGCCCAGCGGCGACCAGGTCGTCGTGAACACGTGGCCCTTGCTGCAGCGGACCTTGATCTTCCCGGCGAGCGCCGGGCGACCGCTGACCCTGGAGACAACGATCTTCACGATGATGACCGCAGCGATGATCGGCAGCGCGATCTCCAGCGGCGCATGGTAGCCGTGCACTGAGATTCCCCGCTTCCTTCCTCTGGCTCTGGCGTCAAGCGTCCTATGACACAGTATTCCGTCAAGCTGTACTTAACGTTATCAGGATTGAGTTGCAATGACCAAACTAAAATGGGCTATTAACGTGCCGAGATTCAAATAATCAATGCCGCACGTAATTATTAATCGTGCCGCAACGGGGAGCACGGAATTGATAACCGCACTGGCAGCCCTGGTTGTCATACGGCGTTCGATGTCACCCCCCGCGTCCCTGGCCGCGCCCCGGAGCGACGGGTTCGCCCCGTCCGTCTCCCGGTGACGGCGGGCGACGCCCTTGATCACGGCGATCATCTCGGCCCGGACGCGCGCCCGGATGGAGCCAGGCGGCCTGAAGAGATCATCGCACACAAACGAGAGCACTGCTCTTGCAATGTCGGGCCGACTATGCGAGACTCACGCTTACAAGAGAGAGCAGCGCTCTCGGATAGGGGTCCAGGGCCGCCCGGCGGCCAGAGGGCCCGCGAACATGAAGGAGCAGGAAATGTCCGAGCACGTCATCGTCGGAGCGGGGGCCGTGGGTTCAGCCGCGGCGCTATTGCTGGCCGAGCGGGGCGAGCACGTCCGCATCCTCAGCCGCCGCGGCAGCGGGCCCGAGCACCCGGCGATCGAGCGGATCGCCGCGGATGCGACCGATGCCGAGCGGCTGACGGAGCTCGCCGCCGGCGCTGCGGCCCTGTATAACTGCGCGAGCCCGCTCTATCACCAATGGCTCACCGACTGGCCGCCGCTGGCCCGGGCGTTCCTGGCCGCGGCCGAGCGCAGCGGTGCCGTACTGGCCTCGATGAGCAACCTGTATGGCTACGGCCCGGTGGACGGCCCGATCACCCACAAGACCCCGCTCGCCGCCACTCACCCCAAGCTCCGGATGCGGGCCGATATGTGGAACGACCAGCTCGCCGCGCAGGAGGCAGGGCGGATCCGCACCACGGAGGCCCGGGCCAGCGACTACATCGAGGCGAACTCGATCCTGTCCACGGTGATCGGCAAGCCGCTGCTGGCCGGGAAGCGGGCGTACGCGCCCTCGCCGCTGGACGTGCCGCACAGCTGGACCTCGATCCACGACTGCGCCGCGACCCTGGTCACGGCCGCCGCCGACGAGCTCGCCCACGGCCAGGCCTGGCTGGTGCCGACCAACCCGCCGCTGACCGTGCGCCAGCTAGCTGCCAGGTTCGCGGAGGTCAACGGCGCACCCCGGGCCAGGGTAACGCAGATCCCGTCTCCGGTGATGCGGGTGAGCGGCCTGTTCTCCCCGCTGATCAAGGAGCTGCGGACGACGCGATACCAGTTCACCAGGCCGTTCGTGCTCGACGCCAGCGCCACTACCGACATGTTCGGGCTGCAGCCGATCGCGCTGGACGAGGCGTTGCGGGACGCTGCCGCCAGGCGCCGTGGCTGATCCGGGACGCAGACGGCAATCCGGTCCCCGGGCTTGAATGGCTTTGGGCTGGTCACCGTCTCCATCGCCACCGCCCTAGTTTTGCTGTTGTTCAGCCTGGTAATGAGTCTCGGGGAGTTCGCCCGGCCGTCGGCCGGCTCGGCCATACGTACGCCGCGCAAGTGGCTCAGCTGGGGCGTGCACTTGAAGCCGAGCACCGCTTTCAGGTCGCCCGCGTGGCTGTCAGTCCTTTCTAGCCGAGGCAGCAACATCGGGAGCAGTAGCGAGCGTGAGGAAGTCGGCGAGGTGAATGGCGCGGACCTTCGACCGTCGGCGACGTAGTCCATGCTGCAGTTGGCGCAAGCAGCCCGGATTGACGGCCACCACGTAGTCGACGCCGGCCGCCTCGATTTCGTCCAGTTTCGGGTCGAGTACCCGTCGGGAGTCCCGGCGACGGAGGAGCGAGTAAGTTCCTGCCGCACCGCAGCACCGCGAAGCACCGGGCAATTCCGCCAGGTCGGCCACGGCAGCCACTGCCGCGCGCGGCTCTTGCCAGACACCGAGGCCGTTGCGCAAGTGGCAAGAGTCCTGCAAAGCTGCCCGGGCGCGCCGTCCGCCGACCAGGACTTCCCCGCGAACCCTGCCTGCGACGTATTCGGAAAACTCCCGCACACGGTCACGGCCAAGCACCGACGCCAGGTGCGCAGCGCATCCTCCAGACGTCGTCACGATCAGCCCGGGCAGGACTCGGCCGAGCTGCTCGGCCAAGGTTCTGCCCCTGCCCGGTTCGCCGTTGTGCGCGTGCAACGCCCCGCAGCAGCCCTGACCGGCCGGGACCGTAAGCTCCGGGGCAATCGTGCGGGCTGAGCGGCTAACCCGCGGGAACAGGGTGCGCTCGAAACAACCCAGCATCAGCGATGGGCCGTCCAGCACCTGCGGGTCCCGGCGCCCGGTGGCGGCGCCGCGCATACGGCCGGCCAGCCGGTGCGGCCATGTCGGCCTGACAGCTGTAGTCAGCAGCCGCGCCAGCAACGGGCGGCGTCTGCCGTGCCACTGGTACGCCCGCCAATCCTCCAGCAACTCCCCGTACTGCACGCTGGCGGGGCACACCGGCTCACACGCCCGGCAGCCGAGGCAGAACGAGGACTGCTCGGCTAGCGTCGGATCGTCCGGGGGCAGCGACCCGCTCTGCAAGGCCCGCATTAGGGTGATGCGCCCGCGTGGTGAGGACGCCTCATCACCGGTCAGCGCATACGTCGGGCACGCAGGCAGACAGAATCCGCAGGAGATGCATCGATTCAGCACTTCGATGTCGAACACCGGGCGACGTCCCGCCTCGCCCGTCACTGCGAACCCAGTTTGCCGGGGTTAAGGATGCCGACCGGATCGAACGCCAGCTTGATCCGTGCCAGCAGATCCATCTGGTCCTGACCTAGACGGCGGCGCAGGTACGGAAGCTTCGCCGCACCAACCCCATGCTCGCCGGTAATCGTTCCGCCTAGGTCCAGCGCTGCCGAGAAGATCGCAGCGAACGCGCGCTCAGCGCGCCCAATCCCGTTGACGTCCTCGGCCGACTCCAGCACGCAAGTCGGATGCAGGTTGCCGTCACCAGCGTGCCCGAAGGTCGCGATTACCACGTCGTTCGTTTCTGCTATCTCCTCGATCCGGTGCACCATCTCGGCAAGGCGCGGGCGCGGCACGCTTGCGTCTTCCAAAATCGTCAGCGAACCGAGACGGGACAGGGCGGGCAGCGTGCATCGGCGGGCAGCCAGCAATGCCTCCGCCTCGGTGGCGTTTCCGGCGGTTTGGACGTCGATACTGCCGGCGGCGGCGCATGCCTGCGTGATGCGGGAGAAGCTGCGCTCCACCCATTCGGGTTCGCCGTCATCGCCAAACATCAACAGCGCGCCTGCCTCGGAGTTCAGGCCAAGGCGCGCGAAGTCTTCGACCGCGTCCATGCAGCGACGGTCGAGGAACTCCAGTGTCGCGGGGACGACTCCGGCGGCGAGAAGGCTTGAGACGGCCATGCCAGCCTGCTCGAGGGTCTCGAAGTACGCCAGCCCGGTGCGCGTGGCTCGCGGCACTGGCTGCAGCGCCACGGTGATCTCGGTGATCACTCCCAGCGTCCCCTCGGAGCCGGTGATCAGGCGAGTCAGGTCGTAGCCGGCGACGTCCTTCCACAAGCGGCCGCCCGTCTTCACGATCTCACCTGTGGGCAACACCAGCGTCAAACCGAGCACGTAGTTGCGGGTCACGCCGTACTTGAGGCCACGCAGCCCGCCCGCGCAGGTGGCGACGTTACCGCCCATCGTGGAGACGGTGCGGCTGCCAGGGTCAGGCGGGTAGAACAACCCGTGCGCCTCCGCGGCGTCGTTCAGCGCCCTGGTCGATACGCCTGGCTCAACGCGGGCGAGCATCTCGTCCGGTGCGATCTCAAGGATCTGGTTCATCCGAGTCAAGCTCAACACGATGCCGCCGCGCAGCGGCACGGTGCCCGCGCATAGGTTGGAGCCGGCACCGCGGGCAACTACGGGTATCCGTCGGGCAGTCGCCAGTCTCAGCACCGCGGCGACCTCCGCTGCGTCGGCCGGCGTAACCACGACGTCGGGTCGCGACCAAAACAGCGGTGTCGCGTCCCGCGAATACGCGGCAAGCACGCCCTCAGCGGTCCGGACGTGCTCCGCGCCGACGATGCGGCGCAATTCGGCGAGAGCGGCCGACCCGACCACGTCCGCGGTTCCAGCGCTTGCTTTAGACATCACCGTTCAGCTTCGGATGTGACCGCGATGACGTCGATCTCGACCAGGATGTCGGCTAGGGCTGAGCCGACGGTCGTGCGCACTGGGTAGGGGTCGCTCAGGAACTTCTCGTAGGTGGCGTTGAACCCGGTGAAGTCCCGGTGGAGATCCTGGAGGTGCACAGTTGCCTTGACGACGTGGGAGAAATCGAGGTTGTGAGCGGCCAGCACGGCGGCCACATTCTTCATGACCTGTTCGGTCTGCGCCTCGATCGTGTCCCCGACCACCGTGCCCGTGGCTGGGTCCTGCGGTCCGAAGCCCGCGGTGAACAGGAAGCCTCCGGCCACGATGCCTTGCGAGTAGGCGCCTGCAGGGCGAGGGGTGCTTGGGGTTTCGATCTTTACACGTGACACGGGTTGCTCTCCTCCTGGGTTTCAACGGCCGCACGGTCAAGCTATTGGTGGGAGTTCTCGTCGAACAGTGACGATCAGCGGACGACGTCGTCAGCGGCGTGGAGCAGCGCGAGCTCCTCACGCCGGGGAAGTCCTTCCCAGTCACCGCTGACGGTGACGGCGAACGCGCCGGTTGCGTTCGCGGTGGCCAGGCGGGTTGCAGCGGGCTGGCCGGTGATGAGGTCAGCGAGGTACCCGGCGACGAACGCGTCTCCTGCGCCCACAGGATCGACGGCACGTACCGGGAGCGCGGCACATTGATGCACCTGCTCGTCGATCAGGGCGACGCAACCGTCCCGCCCGCGCTTTATTACGACCTGCGGCGGGCCGTATGTCATGAGCTCGCGTGCGAGGTCCACCGGGTCCGTGAGCGAGCTCTCGGTGCCGGCTAGCAGCACGGCCTCCTGCTCGCTGGCGAACAGCACGTCGGCGCGCCCAGCCAGGTCTCGCAGCGTTCGGACAGCCGCATCCGGCGCCCACAATGCGGTCCGGTAGTTGACGTCGAGGGACACCATGACATCGTGTGCCCGCGCGGACTCGACAGCCGCATACACAGCGGCCGCGGGGCCCGGCCCGAGTGCGGGCGTGATGCCGGTGACATGGAGGACGCGGGCTCTAGCGACCACTTCCTCGTCGATGTCATCTGGACTCAGCCGTGAGCCAGCGCTCGCTGACCGGTAATAGGTGACCTTGACACGATCGCTGGTTCGCATCGTCTTGAGCATGAGCCCCGTGGGTGCGCCCTCACGCCGTGCCAGCATGCGGACATCTTCCGCGCGCAGCTCGCGCTCGATCAGGTCGCCGATCTCGTCGGTTCCGAGCCTGCCGATCCAGGTGGCATCCACGCCGAGACGGCGGATACCTATGGCCACGTTGGACTCGGCGCCGGCCATTCCCAAACGCAGCCCCGGCATGCGTAGCAACGGGCCCGGCTCCGTAGCCACGAGAAGGCCCATGGTCTCGCCGAGAGTGACAAGGCCTCCGTTCTCGCGGGGCGGGCCGTTAAGCGAACTCACAGTGGTCATCGACCATCCCGTCCGCGAGCCACCTCGTCGAGTACCCGGCGAGACCGATCTGCCAGCGCGGACAGGCTTCCGCCCTCGAGCGCGTCACCCAGCAGAGCCGAGCCCATGCCCACGGCGAGCGCACCAGCTGCCAGGTAGTCACTCACCTGATCGATTGCCACGCCGCCACTCGGCAGGAGCGGGATCTGGGGCAGCGGGTCGCGAATACGTCGCATATGGCCCGGCCCACCGGTCGCCGCCGGGAAGAGTTTCACTGCGGTCGCACCTGCCTGCCACGCTGACAGCACCTCGGTGGGGGTCCACGCGCCGGGATAGCACGGCAGACCGTGGGTGGTCGCGAACGCGATGACGTCCGGGCACACGGTGGGACAAACCAGGAACGCGGCCCCGGCGGCCGCCGAGGCCGCAGCCTCTGCCACGGTGGTGACGGTGCCGACGCCGAGGGCGACGTGCTCCGGCAGAGCCACTTTGAGGGCCGGCAGGAGACGCAGTGCGCCGGGAACGGTGAGCGTCACCTCCAGGCAGGTCATGCCCGCCTGCACCAGGGTCTCGGCCACTGGCGGGATGCACTCGGCTCGAGCCGAACGCAGGATCGGCACCACCCCGGAGTCGATGAGCTGGCTGGGGGATGCGGGTCGGGTGGGAGTAGACATTGGGCTCCGTCTGCAGGCACTAGAAGAACGAGTGGAAACGGGTGGATTGGTTCGGTGGCGACACATGAACGCTCATCGCGTTGATGGTCAACCTTGCAGGCGTAAAGGGCTGGGCACCGCCGTGTCATCGTCAAGCGCCCGCCAGGCCGCAAGGCCGACTGCCGCCAACGCGGCCGACGGAGAGGACCCCGCCGATCGGATCGTCGCCGGTGGTGCTGACCTGCCGTCGTGCAGGTCAGGCGGCTCGGCATCGACACCACTCAGCAAGGCCGCCACGACGGCCTGCCGGCCGTTCGTCCCGGTGATGATGCCGACGTCATGCCGGACCCCTGGGAGCTCGCCCGTCTTGTGGGCGACGATGACCTCGTCGGGCAGCAGCGCGGGCAGCCCGTCGTTGAGCTGCTGCCGCTCAAGCGCCTGAAGCGCAAAGGCGCGCAGCGGGGCGGGAAGCAGGTCGCGCCAGGCGATGGCGTCGAGCAGCGTGGCCTGGTCGCGCGCCGTCGTGGTGTTCTCAAGCCCGAGCCCTAGGGCGTCCGCGTCCATCATCTTCCGGCGCAGGACGGTCCCCTTTAGGCCAGCGCCGGCGCAGAACTGGTTGACGCGCTCCATGCCGATCAGGTCAATGACCAGGTTAGTCGCCGTGTTGTCACTGACAATGATCATGAGCGTCAAGAGGTCGGCCAGCGTCAGCGTGTGCAGGGAAGGCAGGGCCTGCAGGACGCCAGAGCCGCCCGTCCGCTGAGACGGGATCGCGCCCGGCTGGGCGAGATCGAGCCGGCCGGCGTCCACCTCGCCGAGCGCGGCGGCGAGGATGGGTACCTTGATGGTGCTCGCCGCGGTGACCACCTCATCGGCGGAAAGCAGCAGCGGCCGACTGGCCGCTGCCGACTCCCAGGCCGCCACATGCAGCCGGCCGCGGACGGCGAGGCCGTCCATCGCGTGTCGCAGCCTCTCGCGGAACGCATGCGGTCCCGGGCCGCCGGGGGGCTCCGCGGGACTTCCTATGCGCTCGGTCACGGTAGTGTCCGGTGGATCGCGATGAGGCGCCGGGCTAGCTTTCCTTCTATCGGCTCCTCCTGCGCCGGCCCCGCGCGCGGGGCCGGTGGTGGGGCCAGCCGTTCGGTGGCGACGATCCGTGGCCAGCCATCGGGGACTTCCTCGACCTGGACGACATCGCCGAACAACGCTTGTGTAAGCGTCCGTCCGTTAAGGTCCGTGCGCTGCTCCGTCGTCATTCCGGTAATCCAGGCCCGGAGGCGGGGAGCGTCGGCGATTGCCGGGGCATCACGCGCGCGCGGCGCATCCGGGGAGGTCCACACGGTGGATACGCCGACTACCACTGCGGCACGCCGGCTTGGCGACGGGGCCTGAGTCACTTCCTCTCCATTGCTGGCCATTCCAGGCAGGCGGCTGGTATCCGGATAAAGGCCTTGCCGACTCATTGCCCGCACAGGTCGTCGATGCTGTCGATGCCCAGGCCCGGACGATCCGGCAGGGTGACTTCGCGGCCCACGTACCTGATGCCGCCGGCACTGCGCCGCTCGAGCCACCATGCGGCGTCGAGGTCGCTGGTGGCCGGCGTCCCGTATGCCGCGGCCAGGCTCGCCGCCGCGCCCACGCCGATCGGTGACTCCATCATCGACCCGACGATCGTTTCCAGGCCTGCCGACGCGGCGAGTTCGAGCAGCGTCCGGCCCACCGCCAGGCCACCGCACTTGGCGAGCTTCACGTTCACCATGTCGGCCGCGTGGCGCCGGATGACCTCCATCAAGTCGGCGATGCCGTACACCGCCTCGTCGGCCATGACCGGGGTATCGACGTGCGCGGTGACGCGGGCCAGGCCGTCGATGTCGTGCGCGGCGACCGGCTGCTCGACCAACTCGACGTCGGCCTGCGCGTCCTCGAGTGCCCGCACCGCGCGGATCGCCTGACGCTCGGTCCATCCCTGGTTCGCGTCCAGCCGGATCCTGGTCAGCGGACCGACCGCATCGCGGATCGCGGTCACCGCCCGCACATCGGCGCGCGGGTCGGTCCCGACTTTGACCTTGAGGACGGCGAAGCCGTCGGCCACCCGCGCCACCGCCGCGCTAACGAGCGACTCGGTCGAGCCGACGGGCAGCGTGACGTCGGTTTCAACCGTCATCGACGTACCGCCGAGCCACCGGACCAGCGGCATTCCGTGCAGCCGCGCGAGCAGGTCATGAACGGCGACGTCGACAGCCGCCTTGGCGCTGGCGTTCCCCGCGACAGCGGCCCGCACGTCGCGCAGCAGACCTACCGTGTCGTGCACGTCCCGGCCGAGGAGCCGCGCCGTCATCGGCCCTTCGATGCAAGCCCGCGCCCCGGCCATCGAGTCCCCGGTCACCTGCCAGACCTGCGGGGCCTCGCCGAATCCGCTGGTGCCGTCCGCCGCGACGATCTGCACCGCCAGCGTCTCGATCGCCGAGGTCCGGCGCAGTGCGGTGACGAACGGCGTGTGCAGCGGCAACGTCAGGACATGTGTCCGGACGGCCACAATCTTCATGGACACCTATTTGTTCCTCTGTCCTTCCACGTGGCGGCGACCTTCAGGCGGGCGTCATGCGGTGGCCGCCGGCTTGAGCAGGGCCGCCGCGACCGCCGCGTGCACTTGCTCGCGGAGCGGCCTGATGACGCCGCGGGCGCGGCCGTAGTGCACGTCGTTGGTTAGCAGTACCACCCAGACGCCGCTCGGGGCATCGAGGGCGAGGCTCGTCCCGGTGAAGCCGGTGTGCGACACCGCCGAGTCGGGCCACGCACCGCCGAGGATGTCGTAGCGGTCCCCGATCCGAACCCAGCCCAGGCCGCGGTGGCCTTCCAGGCCGGGCGTCTGGCACCTTTCCGAGTCCCGGCGCAGCGCGGCGGGCACCGGCCCGGCGGCGTCGTCGTGGCCCACCCACCACGCGGCAAACTTAGCCAGGTCCGCCGCAGTGGAGAACAATCCCGCGTGCCCGGCGACCCCGCCCATGACCCGTGTGTTCTCGTCATGCACGACGCCAATCCACGGCGTCCCGTCGGCGCGCAGTTCCGTCGCCGCGAACCCGCCCGCCGGGGGACCGCCTGCAAGCGAATCGGATAGGTAGCCGGTATCGGCCATGCCGAGCGGCTCGGACACCAGTCTGCGGAAAAGTGCGTCGAGCGGCTCGCCCGTGACGGCTGCCGCCATCTCGCCGAGCATCATGAAGCCTAGGTCGGAGTAGGTGACCCGGGTGCCAGGCGGCGCCTCAAGTGGCGTGGCGTAGAGCGCGCGCAGCAGTCGGTCCCTGTCGGCGCACCACTCGTAGAACTTCACGCTGTCGGGCAGCCCTGAGGTGTGGGTGAGCAGCTGCCGAACCGTGACTTCCGCCGTCGCCAGCTGCGTGGCGGCGGGCAGATGCTTGACCATCCGATCGTCAAGCCCGATCACCCCCTGCCCAGCCAGTGCCAGCGTGACGGTGGTTGTCGCCACAACCTTCGTGAGCGATGCGAGGTCGAAGACGGTATCCGGCTGCACAGGCCGGGGGGTAACCGTGTCCGCCTGCCCCAACACCCAGGAGGTCAGCGTCCGCGGGCCGCGACCCACCGCGACCGTCAAGCCAGGAACGCCGCCCACCGCGCCGGGAACGCCCCCCGCCACGGCCGCGCCGAGGATCCGCCCGACGGCGTCCAGCTCGGATTCGCCTCCCTCAGTCACTGATACCTCCGCTGTCCAGAGTGAGGGTGTTGTTTCCCGCGCGGATGAATTCCGCCTGCGGCGACCCCGCCATCAGCGCCGCTCCCGTCTCGGGTGGGGCAAGCGGGCGCACCGCAC
>Ga0335072_10013911_pt1 | contig 11444 bp, 13 predicted proteins | sample Lox_Sample_21_FD_206725 | JGI IMG/M metagenome (GOLD analysis project Ga0335072, IMG submission 206725) | Soil microbial communities from Loxahatchee National Wildlife Refuge, Florida, United States - Lox_Sample_2.1 | ecosystem: Environmental > Terrestrial > Soil > Wetlands | place: USA...
CTTGTGGTCTGTCCATAAGACAACTATTGTATACGGCAATAGTTGTATCATGCCAGTCAATGGCCGATTCCGGTGGCAGGTGATGAAGGTGCGGCAGTTCAGGTACAGGGCGCAGATCACAATCGACCCCGTCGAGCAACGCCCCGGGGCGCTGCATCCGCCCGCTCGGCAGTACCCGAACCATACCCGCGCCCTGTTGATCGCGGCCCTGCCCCTGCGCGCCGATGGGGGCCCGGCCCGGCTCCTCCCGGCGGAGATCTGGTGGGACGGCGACGAGCCGCTCCGTCCGGGCGACCATGCCACCGTGACGGCCAGGGTGTGCGACGACCACGCCGACGCCTATCTCGACACCGGGGAGCGATTCACCCTCTGGGCCGGCGGGGAGGTGGGCCACGGCACCATTTACCGGAGGGTCTTCACCGACTACGGCCCGTCCTGACCCCGGCCCCGCGCCAGCCGGCGGCCCGGCTCCCCGGCCGACGGCACGGGCGCATAGCCGCCGACCAGGGCGGCGCCCGCTCACCGCGAACCCGTCGTGCGTCGGCATCACACTATGATGCATGGTACAAATATTGTATGATGCAATCATTGGCCAATACACGTGATATGGACGGGCAGGTGCCAAGAGAGCCGCAGGCGGACCCCGCTGCCGTGGACGCGGTGCTGGCCGCGAGCCGATGCGTGATCTCGCTCGGCGCGGAGGCCGGGGAGTTCACGGCCGCGCAGTGCTGCGCGCTCGGGGTGCTGGCGTCGCGCAGCCAATGGCGGCTGGCTGACCTGGCAGGAGCGCTGGGTGTCGCGCCGTCTTCGGCCGGGCGGATGTGCGACAGGCTGGCGCGCAAGAGCCTGGTCCGCATATGCCGGGCTGGCCATGACCGCCGCACGGTGCTTGTCTCGGTGACCGAGGCGGGCCGGAAAGTGGTAGATGGGGCCGCCAGGCGGCAGCGCGCGCTGGTCGCGCGCATCCTGGGCAGGCTCCCCCTGCCTGCTCAGCGGGCGGTCGCGGAGGCGTTCCGGGACCTCGCGGCAGCTGCGGGCGAGGTTCCGGGCGCCCAGTGGCCGGGACCGGCGGCGGGAGGGGCTTCTGTGCCGGGCCCGCGGCCGTCTGCCCGCCCGGGCGGGCCCGTCCCGCAGGTCCCGTCGGCCCGGGCTCGGGCGCAGGAGCGGCCGTGACGGCGCCCGCGACGGTCAGGCCGGCGCTGGCGAGGGCGGCGGCGTGGCTGCGGGCCGGGCGCAGCGGCATGTTCCTGCTGGCGCTGCTGGTGGGCGCGGGCGCGGGCCTGGGCGCGGTGGTGTTCCGGTACCTGGTCTACTTCTTCACCTGGCTGGCGACTGGGCAGAGCCAGTTCGGGCAGGACGGGCACGTGGGCAGCAGCCACCTGCCGTGGCTCGGCCTGGGGTTCTTCGTGGTCATCCCGGCGATCGGCGGGCTGCTTTACGGCCCGCTCATCTACAACTGGGCGCGGGAGGCCCGCGGGCACGGCGTGCCGGAGGTGATGGTCGCGGTCGCCGACAACGGCGGCCGGATCCGCTGGCAGGTCGCCGTGGTCAAGTCCCTGGCCTCCGCGCTGTGCATCGGCTCCGGCGGCTCGGTCGGACGCGAGGGGCCGATCGTGCAGATCGGCTCCGCGCTCGCTTCCAGCATCGGGCAGTGGGTCCGGATGCCCGAGAACCGGCTGCGGATCATGGTCGCCTGCGGCGCCGCGGGCGGCATCTCCGCGACGTTCAACGCCCCGATCACCGGCGTGTTCTTCGGCGTCGAGATCATCCTCCGCGAGTTCGCCGTCGACGCCCTGTTCACCGTGATGCTCTCGGCGGTGGTCGCCGACGTCATCGCCATCCCCTTCCTCGGCGACAAGCCGTTCCTGTCCGGCTTCCCGTCCGGCATCACGCTCGGCAGCCCGCGCAACTACCTGCTCGTCGCCGTCCTCGCCGTGATCGCCGCGTTGATGGGACTGGCCTTCAAGAACGTGCTCTACAAGGTCGAGGACTGGTGCGACGCGCTCTGGAAAGGCCGCCCGGAGTGGGCCAGGCCCGCCGTCCTCGGCCTCGCGTTCGGCCTGCTGCTACTCGCGCTCCCTGAGATGTACGGGGTGGGCTACCCGGTGATGTTCAAGGCCACCGCCGGCGGGTACGCGCTGTGGTTCCTGATCGTGCTCGCCTTCGGCAAGATTCTGGCGACCAGCCTGACGATGGGGATCGGCGGCTCCGGCGGGATCTTCGCCCCGTCGCTGTTCATCGGCGTCACCACGGGCTACGCCTACGGCGACATCGTGGACCACCTGTTCGGCACCGGAGCGGGGCAGCCCGCGCTGTACGCGGTGATCGCGATGGGCGCCGTGTTCACCGCCGCCGCCCGCGCACCGCTCACCTCGCTCGCCAGCGTCGTGGAGATGACCGGCGACTTCTCCCTCACGCTGCCGGTCATGCTCGCCGTCGCGATCGCCACCGCCGCCTCCCGCGCGCTCAGCTACGGCACCATCTACACCACCAAGCTGCTGCGCCGCGGCACCGACATCGACCGCGCCGCCCCCTGGCGCGCCGTCGCGGACCTGAAGGTCACCGACGTCATGCGCCCCTTCCGGCCCGCGCTCCCCGTCCCGCCCGGCGCCACGTCCCCGGAGACAGGCGACCGGGGCGGCGCCGCAGGAGACCTGGGCCGGAAGGCGCTCGCCGGGCCGGTTACCTACCGGCATGATGTACGGGCGCTGTTCGCCTCGGAGTCGCTCGGCCAGGCGCTCCGCCAGCTAGCGGTCCACGGCCGGGACGGGCTGCCCGTGGTATCACCGGACTCCCGCGAGTTGGAGGGCTGGGTCACCAGCGAGGGCGTGCTGCGCGCGCTCGCCCACCGGGTCGCCGGCACGGCCGCCGAGACAGCGGAGGCGCAGGCCGCCGCCGACGGGGAGCCCGACGACGGGCGAGCCGTACTCGAGCAGCCGCCCGCCCCGCTGCCCGGCTACTGCCTCGCCGAGATCACCATCACCGGGGACTCGCCGCCGGCCGGGCGGAAACTGGGCGAAGTAAGCTGGCCGCCGGCGAGCATCCCCGTGTCGGTACTGCGGGCCGGCTCGCCCCATCCAGCGGACCAGGGAATCACCCTGGCCGCCGGCGACCGCGTCAGCCTGCTCGTCCCCGCCGCGCAGAACTCACAGCCGCCGGACGCGGAGCCTCCAGGGCGGGGATAGGACTACCCGGCAGTTCACCCGCGCCCGGGTCGGTTAGCCCGTTGCCGGCGTCGGAGACGACGGTGAAGGCTAGGCCGTGCTTTTGCCGCATGGTCAGCGACCCGACGGTCCCCGCGAGCTGACCGCGACGAGCCTGACGTCGCGCTCGGCGAGCCGCGCCCAGGTAGAACAGCACGACGCCAAAGTCGCAGGGCGAACGCGTCCGGGACGGTGGTCAGCCCAGGAATCGCGGTTTTCCTTCACGGCTGGCCCTGATGGTTCGGACAAGGACCCTCTGACAGGCAGGCGTCACCCGGCCCCCGGCCTTGCCGATGAATGTCACCCGGGAGCTCACAGGTAAGACGAGCCGGCCGCCGGAACGCCAACTGATTGCCGGTCACGCGTGCCGGCGACGGACGGGCCCTTGCGGCCCGCAGCATCCACCCAAGGGAGACCGCCGTGACAGCTGACTTCGCTGGCAAGACCGCACTGATCACCGGGTCCGGGCGAGGTATCGGCCGCGCCATCGCGCTCGGGCTGGCCGACGCCGGCACGCGCGTGATCCTGCTCGCCCGCACCACCGGGCAGCTGGAGGAGACCCGGGTCCTTCTGCGCGAGCGGGGCGTGCCCGAGGCGCGGATCAGCGTCGTGCCCGCCGACCTGTCCGATGAGGAGGACCGCGGCCGCGCGGCAGTGGCCGTGCTCGCGGCGGGCCGCGTCGACATCCTGATCAACAACGCGGCCACCGTCGAGCCGCTCGGCCCCACCATCGCCGTCCCGGCCGGGGAGCTGCGCCTGGCCTTCGAGGTCAATGTTGTCGCCCCCGCCGCGCTCGCCGCCGCTGTGCTGCCCGGCATGCTCGACGCCCGCTGGGGCCGCATCGTCAACGTCTCCAGCGCGATCGCCGCCTACCCGGCCGGCATGGTCCGCGGCAATGCCTACGCCACCACCAAGGCCGCCCTCGAGGCCCACACCGTCAACCTCGCCGCCGAACTCCGCGGCACCGGCGTCACCGTCAACGCCTACCGGCCGGGCGGTGTCGACACCGCCATGCAGACCTGGATCCGCGGCCAGGATCCCGGGCGCATCGGAGCTGACCTGCACGAGCGGTTCAACAAGAACTTCGCCGACGGCGTCCTGACCACCCCCGAGCACTCCGCGGCAGCCCTGCTCGCCCACCTGGCCGGCGACGACACCGGGGCCATCTGGGACGTCAGCATCGCCCCGGCGCGGACCTGAGCGCCTCGCGAACGCCGCTGGCGATGGCCGAGTGCCCGCGGCCACCGCCAGCGGCCGCGGAATCCGGATTTACTTGACGGCGATGACGTCCACCGGCCTGATGGAGGGATCGCTCGCCAGCAGCTCGTCGGCGGCCTTGCCGAGCGCCTCGGCCAGTGGGCCGGCGATGTGCGCCTGGCGTCCGTTCTCGCTGGCGAAGGTATCGAAGATCCCGTAGCGCGTCGCATCGACCCGGAACGCGTACCAGGTGACTGTCTCCTCCTCAGCGGCCGCGAACTCGCGACCAGCCCGCAGGAACTCGCCCAGCTCTTCGCCCTTCCCGTCCTTGGCCTCCAGCGTTACCAGGAACCCCAGCTTCACGCCCATGATGAAATCCTCCTTGATCGATTGCGAGCCCGGGCATCCGATGAAACCCGCCTGCCGGTAAGCGGCGCCGCAGCGCCCCAGTCTTACCTGCGATCTCGGGGCCCGAAGCCGCCGGCTCGCATGTCCCCTACCGTCGAAGCGCAGCGGGCAGGCGGTCGAGGGCGGGCAGGGTGAGGTCGGGCTGCGTGCCGATCGTGTCGAACGGGGCGGCGGAGCGGTTCACCCAGGCCGTGCGCATTCCGGCCGCGCTCGCGCCCACGCTGTCGAACGCGTTACAGCTGACAAGCCGGATCCGGCTGATCGGCACGCCCAGCCGCTCGGCCGCGTGCCGGTACACGATGGGCGACGGCTTAAAGACCCGGACCTCGTCGGCGCTGATCCGCTGGCCGAAGAACTCGCCGAGGCCGCTGTTGGCCAGGCAGTTCCTGATCATGGCAGGGCTGCCGTTGGAGAGCACCGCGAGCTCGTACCCAAGGCCGGCCACCGCCCGCAGCGCGGGGACCGCGTCCGGGAAGGGCCGCAGGTGATCATAGAGCTCGACGAGCCGCCCGGTCTGGTCGCCCGGCAGGTCCGCCCCGGCGGAGGAGAGCGCGAAGTCGAGCGCGCGTGACGTCACCCAGCGGAAGTCCTCGTAGTGCCCCATTGCGGTAAGCCGGAATGAGTACTCCAGCTGCTTGAGCCGCCACAGCCGCGCCACCTCTGCGCCGCTGGATCCGCCGAGGAACTGGTCAAGCTCGCTGGAGACGGCGATCGGGTCGACGAGCGTCCCGTACAGGTCGAAGGCCAGCACCTCGCGGTCAGCCACTGGCGACGGCGGCGAGCAGGCCGGTGAAGTCGTCGGCGCAGGGCCCGCAGGCCGCGAGATGGGCGGCGACGCCGGGGTAGCGCTCCGCCGGGTTCTCGCCCGTCGCGGCGAGGTCAGCGTAAATGTGCAGGACGGCCATCGCCTCCTCGCAGCCGACGTCGCGCGGGTCGGTCCGCAGGAACCTGTCCAGTCTCTCCCACTGACTCATCGTCGCTCCACGCCCCCGTCTTCCAGATAGCCGTTTGCGACCAGCGCCCGGCGAATCTTACGCCTCGCGTCGAAAATCACCTTATAGATGGCGTTGCGCTGCAGGCTCAGCCTCGCGGCCACCGCGTCGAGCGGTATCCCGTCAACCACGACCGCCACGAAGACCCGCCGCTGGTGCGCGGTCAACTCGTCCTCGACGACCCGGCGCACCTCGGCGAGGATGCCCGCCGAGGCCGCATGCTCCTCCGGGTCGATCCCGAGCCGGTCGGGAAGCCTCTCCCACTGCGCGGCGTCGAGCGGGACCGGCGGGTTGCGCCAGTAGTGGCGGCCGAGCTTACTTGACACCTCGAGGATGACGAACCGGTACGCCCAGGTGATGAAGCGGCTCTCGCCGCGGAAGTCGGCGAGCTTGGCAAGGATCGCGAGCATCGCGTCGTCGGCGGCCTGGTGCGCGACATCGGTGAGCTCGGGGCCGGTGACCGGGGTGCTGGCCGACCGCCTGCTCACCTCGGCCAGCGCGATCCGCACCAGCCGGGCGTGCAGCTCACGCTCGGCTTGCTGCCGCAGCGGGCCAACTCCGGCTGAAAGGCGACGGAGCCAGTCCGCAGACTCCGTGTCGAGCTCCCGCTCCGTGGGTCCGGCAAGTTCCACGGATGCCACGCTACCCGCACCAGCAGGCGGTGAGAGAGTGACGCACATGACCATCAGAAGCCATCCAACCGTTGCAGCCCGACGGCTAAGACGAGGCGACGGCGTTCTATACCGGGTCATGTGCCTCATCGTCCCGCCATCGGCTGTATACGCTGATGAACTGCTGTCGCATGCGCGGCGTTAGGTCATCGGGCGTAATGCTTCCGGCCAGCGCGACGATAGCGCGCATCTGGGCGAGGTATTCGGGGCAGTCAGGGCAGTGCACGAGGTGCGCCTCGAATCGGCGGCGCCGCGCCTGTGATAGGGCGTCTTCGAGGTAGTCGGTGACAAGCTCGACTGCCTCACGGCAGACGACGTCCCGACGGGGCCTGAACCTCAGGCGGCTCATCGGACTCTCCCGAACTCGGAGCCGATGACCTGGCGTAGCTTGCTTCGGCCGCGGTGCAAGAGCACCCGCTGGTTGGCGTTGCTGATATCGAGGGCGGCACAGACTTCCGCGCTGCTCAGGCCTTGTACGTCGCGCAGCGTTACGACTTCTCTCTGCTGTTGCGGGAGTTCATCGATGGCAGAAAGGATCCGAGCGGATATCTTCGCCGCGATCACCTTGTCGTCCACCCGATCAGCCCAGGCTTCAGGCGGCACCTGCCAGGTGCCGCCCGCGTCAAAACAGGAAGCGTCGACGACGGGCCCCATGTCCTCGACGGGCACGCTCCGGCGCTCCCGGACGCCGGCGCTGATCGCCCGGTTAACCAGGATGCGAAATAGCCAGGTGCGGAACGATGAACGGCGCTCGAATCGGCCGATACCCCGCAGGACCCCGATCCAGGCTTCCTGGACCACTTCCTCTGCCACCGCGCCGCTCGGCACATAGCCCCGAGCGATGGACAGCATGGAGCCCTGGTATTTCCCGGCCAGCTCGGCGAATGCGCCCTCGTCGCCGGCGCGCACCCGGCTGACCAGTTCTGAGTCCGGGTCTTCAGGCACGGGCCAGGTCCCCGGCCATCGATGCCCCGGACCCGCCCGGCGCGCTCACCGCCGGGCCGGTAAGCGTGGTGGGGGGTGTCAGAGCCGGGAAACGAGTTCCTGGTCGCAGTGCCATCGTGAGGCTCCCTGGGAAGTCAGCTCGGCCCGGGTGAGGCAAAGAGGTGTCCATCGCACTAGTCAGCGGCAGAAACGCACTGTCGTCTTACCTGCGAGCGGCAAGAGCAGTTGCGCGGTGCGGCCAACCAACGTCACCAGGCGATGGCCGGTGACCGGCTACCCGGTCACCGGCCATCGGCCATCGGCAAGAGCTCGGCAGGCTCCTAGCTAGCTCACCGCGATGCCCGCCGCCGTGGCCCCTGCGGGCAGCGGGGTGGGAGAGCCGGGCAGCTCGGTCAGGTTGCCACCGCCGCTGACGGCGAAGGCGCCGACCGACGAGATCTTGCTCTCGTTGACGTACAGGAACCGGCCGTCCGGACTCAGCCCCGGGTCGACGGCGCCTACGCCGCCGTTAGCGGAGACCTGGGTGCTACCAAGCAGCGTCAGGGCGCCGCCCGGGGCGATCGAGTACCGCGAAATGGTGCCCGACCCGGTGTTGACCGCGAACAGGTAGCGGCCGTCCGGGCTGATCGTGACCCAGCACGGCGCCGTCTGCTGGTCGGCGACTGGTGAGCTCCCGATCGAGGTGAGCACCCCGGCGCCCGAGTCGGCGAATGCCGAGACCGTGCCAAGCCCGGTGCCGTTGTGCGCGTTGGACACGAACAGCTGGCTGGGGTTGGTCGGCCGGAATTGGCTGCCGAACGGGCCGGTTCCCTGGGCGACGAACGGGGAGCCCGGGGCCGCCGTCAGCCGCCCGTCCAGCCCTACCGTGAAGCTGTCGATCTGCGAGGTGCCCACCCGCGTGCCGACCAGCTCGGTTCCGGTGCCGTTGAACAGCACGTCACCGGGCTGGGCGGCAGCGGGCAGCGCTACCGTCGACCCGGGCACCGGCGTCAGGCTGCCCGATGGGGCGAGCCGGAAACCGGTGTAGTTGGTGTCGGCCGGGCCGGCGTTGGCGACGTAGACCAGGCTGCCGTGCACCGCGACGCTGACCGGCAGGACGCCGCCCGAGGACACCACGCCCGCCAGGCGCAGCGACCCGTCCGGCTGGATGCGCAGCACCGAGACCTGATTGCTGCCCGCGTCGGCGGCCAGCAGGAACCGGCCGCCGTCTGCGATCTGCACCGCGCCCTCGGAGGCCAGGCCCGCCCCGGTGCCGGCGCCGCCGGCGGCGAACGGGGAACCGGGCAGCGGGGTCAGCGACCCGTCCGCGTGCCGGTCAAACGCCGCGATCGTGTTCGAGCCCGCGGTGTTGTCGTCGAGGTAGACATGCCCGGTAACCGGAGACGGCAAGGGCGAAGCCGACGCCACCACCGGAGCGGCGAGCACGGCCCCGGCTGCGAGCGCGCTGAACACGACCGGGACCCGCCACCGGGATGCCAGCAGGCGCCGGGCGCCGAACAGGCGGGCATTTCCGACCGACGCCCCCGGCCCAGCCGGCCGGGCGCGACGGTCATTCGTGATTCTCAATGTTCCTCCACTGTCGAGATCTACGGGATCGCTCCCACCCACTCAGTCCCGGGCACAAGCCCCCTGTTACGGTCAAGCAGCGCTCGCGGGTTCGGCATCCGGTTCTGCTAGCGCAGGTAAGACGAGGCCCTCGCGTGACGCACACCACGTAACGAGCGGCGCACCGCCGCCCGACCACCACTAGCGGCAGGAGCCCAGCAATGACCAGCCCGTCCACGATCGCCGAGCGCGTCGCACAGATGCACGCCACGATGGCGGCCGAACCGGCCGCCGAGCCCATGGGCGCCTTCGCCCGCGAACAGGCCGAGCTGGCGGCCAGCGCGCCAGCCGGCATCGCCCCCGTCGGGACCGTCCTGCCCGACGCGGAGCTGCTCGACGTGCACGGAGCCGCCACCACCCTGTACGCCGTCGCAGGCGGCGGAGCGTCGGTCCTGGTCTTCTACCGGGGCGCCTGGTGCCCCTACTGCAACATCGCCCTGTCCGCCTACCAGGCGCAGCTGCTCCCGCAGCTCACCGATCGCGGCGTCCGGCTAGTCGCGATCAGCCCGCAGAAACCGGACGGTTCGCTGACCATGCAGCAGAAGCACAGCCTGGCCTTCGCCGTCGTCTCCGACCCCGGCAACACCATCGCCGGCCGCCTCGGCATCCTCACCCGCCCGTCGCCAGAGGCCCGTGCCGCCCAGCTGCACCTCGGGCTCGACCTGACCGGCGTCAACGCCGACGGCACCGTCACCCTGCCGATGCCCGCGTCCGTCATCCTCGACGCCGGCCGCGCCGTCCGGTGGATCGACGTCCGTCCCGACTACAGCACCCGCACCGAGCCCCAGCAGATCATCGACGCCCTCGCCCACCTCTAGTGGGTCAGGGGAGGTGAACTGGCGATCAGTTCCCGCGCTGCCCGCGGGCGCGTTGCCAAGGGTGAGTGGTCGGCTGGCGGCTCAACGTGCTGGCGCCAGACAACACTCCACCGCAGCCCACGCCGACAAAAGTTCGTTCCTCAAAATTGAGGTGCAACGCATCGTGACGATTACCAAACGAGAAGCGCACCCACCCTGCATCCTCCCTGCCGATTAGGCACGGTTGGCGCCTTCGCAAAGGCCCGGCGCGGAACATCCGTTCCTGCGCGCCGTGCTGAACGAGATGGGTGCCGTTTCGTGCCCCGTGGCTGCCGGCTGGGGGCCGCCGACGCCTGGGGCGGATTTTCCGGCGGCGGCGGCCTGGCGCTTACATCGCTGGGTGGTTACTGGACGCTGAAGGAGGGCGCCGGGGTCGACCGGTGCCGCCGTGCCCTCCCCTGTCGATGACGGCGTCGGCGGCGTCTCTTGCCCTGTCGCGTGCTGTGCGTCGTGGTTGGGTTTCATGCCGGCGCCAAGATTTTTAAGCACCGGTTGATAGTCACCCGAGCCGGCTGATCGGCGCCGCTGGCCCGCGCCGGTTCCCGGCCCAGGCTGGCTAGGCCAGGAGCAGGCCGCCGTCTACTGTCAGGACGGTGCCGGTGACGTAGTCGTTGTCCATCAGGTATAGGTGGGCGGCGGCGATCTGGCCGGGATCGCCGACGGTCTTGGTCAGCGTCCGCCCGGCCAGAGAGGCGAGCACCGCTTCCCGCTGCGGCTCGGGCAGCCGGTCCCACAGCGGCGTGCGGAACGCCCCCGCCCGGACCGCGTTGACTCGGATCGGGGCCAGCTCGACGGCCAGGCCCCGGGCCAGGCCCTCGCCGGCCGCCGCGCTGGCCGCCGCCAGCGCCGCCCCCGGCGCCGGGCGGGCGCTGACGGTCCCCGTGGTGAGCGACACCGACCCGCCGGGCCGTATCCGCGGCGCCGCGTACTTGACTGCGGTGATCTCTCCCCAGAGCCGGACCTCGAAGCCTTGCCGGGCCTCGCTGAGCGGCACGTCCGCCAGCGGCCGGGGCGTGAAGGCGTCGCCGGCGGTGTAGACGAGGTGGTCCAGCGACCCGATCCGGTCGAACAGGCCCGCGACCGACGCCTCGTCGCGGATGTCGACGACCTCCGCCTCGCACGTGCCGGGCAGTTCGGCCAGGGCGGCGTCCAGCCGGCCCTTGTTGCTAGATGCGATCGTGACGGCCGCGGCCGCCGCCGCGGCGGCGCGGGCCGTCGCCAGCCCCATGCCGGAACTGCCGCCGATGATGACAACGCGCTGGTTGGCCAGGGACATGTGGTCTCCTCCTCGTGATGACTCATTGAGACATCACTTTAGCCGCTACGACTCAGTGAGTCATCACGGATAGGGTAAGGACATGGCCCGATGGGAACCGCAAGCCGCCGAACGGCTGCGCACGGCCGCGCTCGAGCTGTTCCTGGAGCACGGGTACGACAGCGTGACGGTCGCGCAGATCACTGAGCGGGCCGGGCTCACCCGCCGGACGTTCTCCCGCTACTTCGCCGACAAGCGGGACGTGCTGTTCGCCGGGTCGGAGCGGCTCCCTCCCGCCCTCGCCGACGCGC
>Ga0335072_10013912_pt1 | contig 11443 bp, 10 predicted proteins | sample Lox_Sample_21_FD_206725 | JGI IMG/M metagenome (GOLD analysis project Ga0335072, IMG submission 206725) | Soil microbial communities from Loxahatchee National Wildlife Refuge, Florida, United States - Lox_Sample_2.1 | ecosystem: Environmental > Terrestrial > Soil > Wetlands | place: USA...
CACCTGTGACCCGAACTCCCCGGACGAGGTGTCGACCAGCTCGTCGGCCCCGAGCGCGGCCAGCTGGTCCAGCTTGGCCCGGGAGGAGGAACAGGCGACGACCCGGGCTCCGATGGCCTTGCCGAGCTGAATGCAGGCCACCCCGACCCCGCCGGCCGCGCCGAGCACCACGACCGTCTCGCCGGGCGCCAGGTGCGCCCGCTCCACAAGCATGCGGCGGGCGGTTCCGTAGGCGATCGGCAGGGCCGCGTACCGTGGCGCGTCGGAGGCGGCCGCATCCAGCGGGATCGCGTTCCCGGCCGGGGCGATGACGTACTCGGCGAGCCCGCCGGGCAGGTCCTCGCCGAGTGCCTTGTGGTTCACCAGCGGGTCGAGCAGGATCAGCGTCCCGGGCGGCGGGTCGTGTGCCCCCTCCCCGAGCGTGTCGATCGTGCCGACGATGTCGCCGCCGGGGATATGCGGCAAGTCCAGGTGCACGCCCGGCATGCCCCGGCGGACGAAGACATCCAGCATGTTGAGCGCGCAGGCCAGGACCCGGACCCGGATCCAGCCGGGCGGCGGCTGCGGGATCGCCGCCCACCCGTACTCCAGCTGCTCCGGGCCGCCGTGCGCGCCGACCACGGCGGCGCGCATGCGGCTCGCGCCGGCCGCGGCAGCGGGGGTCATGCCGACACCAGAGCGCTGGCCCGCTGCTGGAGGCGCGCGCGGTCGATCTTGCCGGTGCCGGCCAACGGCAGCTCCTCGACGAACTCGATGACCCGCGGATAGGCATAATGCGGGCCGGTTTGGTGGAAGAATGCGGTCAGGTCCTCGGCCGTGGCCGCGCCCGGCTCGGTCAGCACGACGAACGCCACCGGGACCGCACCCTTGACCGGGTGGTCGGCACCGAGCACGGCGACGTCGCGGACCGCGGGGTGGCGGAGCAGCAGCTGCTCCACCTCCTTCGGGTAGACGTTCTCGCCGCCGACGTTGATCAGGTCGTCGCTGCGGCCGACGAAGTAGTGGTAACCATCGGCGTCCCGGCGCATCAGGTCCCGCGTGGCCAGCCACCCGTCGCGGATCCGTTCGGCGGTGACCTCGGGCAGGCCGTGGTATCCGGGCGTCACCCCCGGGTTGCGCACCCACAACTCGCCGACCTCACCGACCGCAACCTCGCTCACCCCGTCCGCGGCCCGCAGCTGAACCTCGGCCCCGGGCAGCGGCAGCCCCAGCGACCCGAGCTTGTTGATCCCCCACCGCGGGGTCAGCAGCACGTCCGGGCCGCCCTCGGTGAGTCCGTAGCCCTCGGTGATCGGCGCACCGAACACCCGTTCAAAATCTTCAAGCAGGTCAACGGTCACCGGGGCGGAACCCGCCGACGCGAACCGGACCGAGGAGACGTCGCAGCGGGCCAGCTCGGCGGTCTCGTTCAGCAGCATCCGGTACATGGCGGGCACGCCGCTCAGGTAGGTCACCCGGTACCGGTCGATTGCCCGCAGCACCGCCACCGGCTCGAAGCCGGGCAGCACCGCGCAGCAGCCGCCCGCCAGCAGCATGGACTTCAGCGTCATGGCCGCGTTCTTGTGGAACAGCGGTGCGGCCAGCAGGGCGACCTCGGTCTCGTCGAACAGGTAGACCTTGCGCACGATGTCGGCGCACCAGATCTGGCCCCGGTGGGTCAGCGGCACGCCCTTGGGCCGGCCCGTGGACCCGGACGTGTAGGGCTGCATGCACGGGGCGTCCGGGTCGTGGTCCGGCAGCCGCGCCAGCCGCGCGGCTTGCTGCGTGTCGGCCGGCCCGGCCACGAACCGGCACGTGGTACACAGCCCGGCGAGCGCGCGGCCGCGGTCAGCCTCTCCCGGCCCGACCAGGATGCCAGTACTCCCGGAATCCGACAGAACGTAGTGCAGGGTCTCGTCGTTCTGCCTGCTATTCAGCGGCACGGCCGTGGCGCCCGCCCGCATCACCCCGAGCAGCGCCTCGACGTAGCCGATGTCGTTGCGCCACAACAGCGCGACCCTGGCGCCTCGCTCCACTGCCTGGCTGGCCAGCCAGCCAGCCACACGGTCGGCCCGCTCGTCCAGCTCGGCATAGCTGATGACGGCGTCGTCCTGCCGCAGGGCTGGCCGGGCCGGGTGGAGCCTGACCGCATCGTCGGTCAGGTAGCCAAGATGGTCAATCGCGGTCACGCAATGCTCTCCTTCTCGGGCAGCCCCTCCGGGGGCGCAACGCAGGCCGCCGGCGGTCTGTCCGCGGCGATGGCCGCGATGATCTCGTCGGCCGTCGCGATCCTCGCGAAGCCCCGGCGCAGGGTGGCCAGCTCCGCCTCCTGCAGCCGGTCGTCATCGGTGCTGTTGCAGTCGGCGGCGAAAATGACATCGAATCCCCGCCAGAATGCCTCCCGCGCTGTCGCCCCGCAGCAGAAGTTGGCCATCGTCCCGGTGATCACAACCGTGCTGGCGCCCAGGCTCCGCAGCACGCCTTCCAGCGGTGTCTGGTGGAAACCGGAGTAGCTGTGTTTGAGGATCACCAGGTCGCCGTCTTTCGGGCGCAGCTCGTGCCAGATCGCCACCTCTTCCAGGATCTCGCCGGCATAGTCTTCCACCCCCGAACCGATCGGCACCCTGGTCTCGGTCAGCGGGAAGTTCAGCCCGCGCAGCCCGACCTCGTAGGCGAGATAGATCACCGGTGCGGCGGCAGCGCGGAACGCGTCCGCCACCGCGGCGATCCGTGGCGACTGCGCGGTCGCATCCGGGATCCAGTAGGGGGTCCAGTGCGGGCGGACGAACTCATCGATCATGTCCACGATCAGCAGAGCGGTCCGGCCCGGCACCACATGCATGTCCGCTTCGCCCGCGGAGTACTGCTGCGCGGCAGCCGCGGTGATGTCCGCGGCGGTGAAGCTGCCCAGTGGTTTCGTCATGTCCTCTCCCGTTCATCGCTCTCGCCCGGCGTCGGTCAACGTCGCTGGAATCTCACGTCGAGGCCGTCGCGCAGCGCGTCGCCCGCCAGGTTGAAGGACGCCGCGACGAGCACGATGGCGAGACCAGGAGGCCAGATCAGCCACCAGTAATTGTTGACGACCGCGCCGTCACTGACCGCGGTGGAGAGCATCGTGCCCCAGTCGGTGCCCGGGGGCTGAATGCCGAGGCCAAGGTAGCCGAGCGCGGCCAGGAACAGGATCGCGTCGGCCACCTGGAACGTGGTGTTGACGACGATCGTGGACAGAGCATTGGGGATGATGTGACGGAACACGATGCGCCAGTTGCTGCCGCCAAACATCTGCACCGCCTGCACGTACTCGCGGGTGCGCAGCGACAACGTCTCCGCGCGCACCAGCCGGGCCGGCACGAGCCACGCCACCAGGCCAATCAGCAGGATGAGAAACGGCTTCGACGGCTTGTACAGGTCCGAGATCACGATCAGCAGCAGCAGGGCCGGGACGGCCAGCACCGCGTCGACCACGCGCATCATGATGGTGTCGACGACCCCGCCCACAAACCCGGCCACCGCGCCCCAGATGACCCCGGCCAGGGTGGCCAGCAGCGCCGCGGCCAGCGCTACCTCCAGGTCCGACTGGCCCGCGTACATGATGCGGCCAAGCTCGTCGAAGGAGCCGTTGTCCGTTCCCAGCAGGTGCGCCGCTGACGGGGCGGCGTTCGTCGGGACGTTCGAGGTGAGCGCGAGCTGCGCGTTGGTCTGGTTCGTGTGGTAAACGAGCGGGCCGGCGAAGCACAGCAGCACCATGAAGACGACGATGCCGAGCCCCACGAGAGCCAGCTTGTTGTCCACGAACGCCCGGGCGACCTGCTGCCAGGCCCCGGAGGCGGCGCCGCCTGCCTTCCCGCCGGGCGCGTCCGGTGCCTGAGCAGGAGCGTCGCGCCCGTCTGTGGTGGTCTGGGAAGCGACCGCATCAGTCCCGCTCATGAGTAGCGGATCCGTGGGTCGAGCATGGTGTAGAGCACGTCGGCGATGAGTGAGCCGATCACCGTCGCCGCGGTGGCCACGACGACCGTGCCGATCAGGGTCGGGACATCGTCCTGGAAGATGGCGTTCACGCCGAGCAGCCCCATGCCCGGGTAGTTGAAGACCGTCTCGGTGATGAACGCGCCGCCCACGATGTTCGGCAGCGAAAGGCCGATCAGGGTGACGATCGGCAGCAGGGCGTTGCGCAGCACGTGCCGGTAGAGCACCCGGTTGCGGCCCGCGCCCTTGGCCCGGGCCGTGCGCACATAGTCCTCGTTGAGCTGGTCCATCGTGGACGAGCGCAGGAACCGGCTGAACGAGGCGATGGAGATGAGGGAAAGGGTGAGCACCGGCAGGAACAGGGCGCGCGGGTCAGAGATGATCGCGCCGACGGTCTGGCCCTGCGGCGCTTCGTAACTGAACCAGTGCAGGTCGATCGCGAAATAGAGGATGAGGATCGGGCCGATGTAGAACGTGGGCATCGAATAGGCGACCAGCGAGAAGGCCGAGAGAACGTGGTCGCTGAGCTTGTTGCGGCGGACGCCCTGGAAGACCCCGAGCGGGATGGCCACGATGATCGCGATCAGCGTGGCCAGGCCGACCAGCACGAGCGTCTTCGGCAGCCGGTTTTCGATGAGCGAGCCGACCGTATCGTTCAGCTTGAACGAGTAGCCGAACCGGAAGTGCACGTACCCGTCGGCCAAATTCCAGTACTGCTCCAGGACCGGCTGGTTGAGCCCGTTTATCCGGTTGAACTGGGCGATTGACGCGGGCGAGGCGCGCGGGCCCAGCACCTCCCGCGCCTCACCGCCCGGGATGAGGTGCGTGAGCAGAAACACCAGGATGGACACCAGGATCAGCACAGCCACGGACTGCAGGATGCGGCGCAGGATGTAGCCGATCACGCAAACTCGTCCTCGCGGATCTCGTCCCACTCGCCCCGCAGGGCGTGCAGCACCGCGTCGTGACCGATGCGCGCCGCCCGGCTGTTCGCGGCGGCGTCACCGCCCATGGACAGCCGTTCGAGGCCCTGCGGGTGCACCGACGTGGTGAGGGTTCCGGGCAGCGTGGGGAAGACGAACCGGTGCCCCGCGCCCCGGAACGCCAGGTGCCGGGCGGGCTTGGGGTACCGCCGCAGCCTGGCCATGACGAGCTCGCAGAAGAGCGTGGACGGCCAGACATCATCGTCGGTCCCGGAGAGCAGCAAGATTCCCGCGCTCGACCGCTCGACCGGAATCGTGGCCCGCAGCACGGGCTCGTACGGGAAGAGGTCGGCCGCGTACACGGGTGAGCAGGCCACCGGGTCCGCGAGCTCGCGGTTCCCGCGGTCGTGATCGAGGTACGGGACCGCCTCGCCGTCGATCATCCAGGCCGGGACGTCGCTGAGCCAGCCGGTGGGGCTCTTGTAGATCCCGGAGTGAACGATGCCGCTCGGCACGTAAGCGACCGCGGTGCCGACCACCGGGAACCGGGAGGCGAGAAGCAGGGTGAGCTCTCCGCCCCGCGAGGTTCCGACCACGCTGACCCGATCTGGACGCACCTCATCCCGGCCGAGCAGCCACCCGAACGCTCGCTCGAAGTAGCGCAGGTCAATCCGGACGAGCTCGTCGGGAACGCCGGGCGAGGCGAAGTAGGCGAGCGCGAAAGCCGCGAACCCGGCGCTGGCGAAACGTGCTGCCTGCGCCTCGTTGCGGCCCCCGCCGGATCCGGTGAGCACGACCACGCCAGGGAACGGGCCGGCTCCGGGCGGCAGGAACAGCGTCCCCTCCAGCCCGTCGCCGGTGACCTCTTCCCGCCGGACTCCCTCGTCCATCCCGGTGATGACGGTCTTGCCGCGGGCCACCGTCGTGGCTCCCGCCGTCAGGGCGAACTCGATCTGCAGCGACGGGATACCGGCCCAGCCAGAGCGCTCGGCCTGCTCGAGACAGGACGGCGTCGCCTCGGACACGACCTGCTCGGCGGCCGAGGCCCAGGGCCACTGGCGGCTTGCCCCGTCCGGGCCGGTGACGTAGGGCACGCCGCCGCGGACCGAGATGGCCTGCTCGCCCTGCCACACGACACCATCCTCGGTCTCCAGCCGCGCCGACAGCGACAGCTCCCCGGCTCCGCCCGGCGTGATCGTGATGCCGAGCCGCTCATCGACCCGGCAGCGCGCCGGGACGTTCAACTGCACGCTCAGTTCCTCCCCGCAGCGGTCAGCTCTTGGTGAAATACCAGTCCCAGGGCGCGATCCCATCGGCCTCGTTGGGGCTCAATGGGCCGATGTCGAATCCTCGCTTGACTTCGACCACCTCAGAGGGATTGGGCTCCCAGATCACCGGCAGCTGCGTCGAGAGGTAATCCTGGTAGGTGTACATCGCGGTCGGGGAGGTCGTGGTCTCCGTCTGCCGGATGTTCTGGTCGTTCTCCGGGTTGCTGTAATCCCCCGGGTTCGACTCGGCTCCGGTGGCGAAGATCTCGTCGCCGGTGGGGTAGAAATCGGGCTCGTAACTCCAGCCCGCCCAGAATTGCATTTCCCACGAGCAGCCGGTCGGGCAGTCTACGGCCGCGCCGTAGACCTCGTCGAAGCTGGCCTCGCTGAGGCTGACGCTGATGCCGACCTGCGACCACGCCGCCTTCTCCGCGTCGACTTCCTCGGACATCTCCGGCACTCCGCTGGAGAACTGAAGGGAGAGCTTGAGCCCGGCGCCCTTAGCGATGCCAGCTCCGCACTCCGACGCGCTGGTTCCTGGCCGCTCACAGACGGAGACGCCGTTCGGCACAACGTCCCACCCATGGTCGCGGAGCAGGGAGGCGGCGCGCTGCTGGCTGTACGGGTAGGGATTGCGCGTTTCGGTCGGCGATGTCCAGGTGCTCGGCTTGGTCGGGACCGGCCCGTAGACGGGCACCGCGTAGTTCTTGTAGTACTTCTCGACCAGCGCGGGCTGGTCGATCAGGCTCTGCAGGGCCTGGCGGATGTAGAGCTGGCGGAAGATCGGCCCGGCCGCGCCGCCGTCGCCGGTCGAGTTGCGGTTGACCGCGATGTAGCCGATGCCCCAGATCGGCACCGACTGCAGGTTGTAGTTGCCCGCCAGCTGGGAGTTGTTCGGCCCTATCCCTCCCGGAGCGCTCGCCGGCGAGGCCAGATCGCTCGGCGGCAGGTTACCGACGGTGAGCGCCCCGGCGGCGAGCGCGTTGTACTCGGCCGCCTCCGAGGTGAAGGGCACAAAGACGAACTGCTTGTAGCGCGGCTTCTGGGGCCCGGAGTAGCTGGGGTTGGCCACCAGGCTCACCCGGCCGTTGAGCTGGAACGAACTCAGCTTGAACGCGCCGTCCGTCACCAGCCAGAGCGGATTCGAGGCGTAGCTCGTCACCGGTGCCACCGCAGTGGAGTTGGGGTGCTGCGGGTTGAATCCCGACTGCATCGACAGGAAGTCGAAGACGTCGCTGCAGGCCTTGGCGGACGCGGACTCCGGCGCGAAGCTGCTGGAGTTTATCTTGATCGATGCGTAGCTGGCCGTGGAGCAGCCGCCTGAGCCCGGCGCAGCCGTGAGCGACGTGACGTCCCACGCCTCCGGTATCGGCGTGACCTGAGAGAGCTCGTCGTAGGTGAACCACTGCGGGTTGACGGTCCCGTCAAGGTCGAAGGTCACCTGATACTGGCCGGTCGCGACGACATCCGTCACGTTGTTCGGGATGTCCCCCGGCACGTAGCCGCCCCAGTTCTCCGGCTCGGTCTTCATGAGGTTCATCCAGAAGACGACATCCGCGGCGTCCACCGGCTCGCCATCGGACCACTTCCAGTGCTTCAGGTTGATCACTACCCGGGTGTCGTTGTCGGTGTAGTCGGGTGGCGCAGCCACCGACTCGGCCGGCGTGACCAGCGAATCCGGGCTGGAGGAGAACCAGTAGAGGGGACGGTAGAGGATGTACTGCACCAAGACGTTCGCCGGGCTGTAGAAGCCGCCGTTCTCGAACGGGAAGATGTAGTTGGGGTATGAGCCGGGCGCCTCGCCGAAGGTGACCGTGGCGTTCGGGGTCGAGATCGGCTGTCCTCCCGAGCCCGAGGACGCCGGCCCAGCGGAGCTGCTGCACGCGGCGAGGAGTGCGAGGCTAACGGCCGCCAGGACGGCGGCTCCCTTGGTGTAGATTCTGCGCTGCACGATTTCCCTTAAAACGATAGGAATTATCGAGATTGGAACTTACCGCAAGCCCGCCTGACATGTCAATGAGCATGTCTAGCGGGCTGGGCGAGCGGCTCGGCTATGGGCGACCGCCGTCCCGTGTAACACCTAACATGTCCAACAGAGTGCCAGATAGCTGGCGAAAATCCCGTAACGTTTGCGTAAAAATCACCCTGAACGGGAGGCCGCGAACGATGGAGGCCCACGCAGGCGACGGACGGCCTGCCGCCCGGTCTGGTGCATCCGGCTGGCAGCGCGAGGGCAATGGCCGGGCGACAGGGCTGGCCGACCGTGTCTACACCCACGTCAAGGCCAGCATCCTGCTCGGCCGGGCCCGGCCGGGCGACGTTCTCGCCGCGCACGCGCTGGCACGGACGCTGTCGGTCAGCCGCACACCCGTGCACGAGGCGCTCAAGCGGCTGGTCAGCGAGGGATACCTGGTCTCCCAGCCGCGCGTCGGCTACGCCGTTACCCCGATCAACCTGGGCGAGCTGCGTGACCTCTTCCAGGTGCGCACCCGGCTCGAGGCGCTGTCAGCCGAACTGGCCGCTCAGACCTGGACCGACGAGGACATGAGCGCGTTCCAGGCAGCGGACCGGCAAGCCCAGCGCCGCCACCGGGAGCTGCGCCGGGCAGCCGAGCCCATCGAGCTCGCCCAGTTTCTGCACGACGAGCACAAGCGCTTCCACAGCATGATCGCGAACATCGGCGGAAACCGGCGCCTGGAACGCCTGATCTCCGATCTTCAGGACGAGACGCAGCGCTTCTGGGCCCTGTTGCCCGACGATCAGCTGGTCGGCCGGGTGTTCCTGGCCGACGAGGCGCATGCGGCCATCCTGACGGCGATCGCCACGCAAGACCCGGCCAAGGCCCGGGCCGCCGTGGTCACGCACCTGCGCGACGGTGTCCAGCTCATGCTGGACGCGGTGGTCCCCGAGTACCCGCCACCGGAAGATCTCGGAGCCTAACCCAGGGCCGCAGCTCCCTTCAGCTACGACAGCAATGTGCCATTTGATGCTGCCCTAGCAGCAGCAGAGGGCCATCGATGCTGTATCAGGCGCACCGTGATGATCGTCTTGCGGCGCCGGCTGGACGTAAACGGGGGCAGTGACCTGCGCGTCTCACTGATAGAGCGTCCCGGGTCAATGATCACCAAGGGGGTCCCGGTGCACGCCGCCAGGAGGGGGATCAATGATGGCGGACGTAACCTCGGCGCTATCACCGCACCCAGCTACCTCAGGCGGTTCTCCGGCCGTGGATGACACCTGCCCGATGCCGGCGGTGCCGGGCGGGGCCGGTGACCCGCCCGCAGATCCGGTACAGCGGGCGGCGCGGGCCCTGGCCGTGCTGGTTGACGTGTCCCGAGAACGCGACGCCGCCGCGCTGCTCCCGACGGCCCGGCTGGTGCGCACTCCCCCAGCCGCTGAGTCCGGTCCGCTAGCGGGCGAGGTTGCTGACCCGCCTGACGATCTCGCGGCACAGGCGGCCCACGTCATCCGGGTCGTCGGTGAACTGCGACGGCTTGATGCAGAACGTCGTGAAGCCCTCGGCCCGTTGCTCAGGTATCAGTTCCAGCGCCTGGCCGAGGTCAGCGGTGCTGCGGCCGTCGGGGAAGACCGCGCGGGTCCCGCCCACGAGCTCGAGGCTGGCCATGTCGCGCCCGGCGGCCGCCATCGCTCCGCGCAGCCGCTGCATATCCCCAGCGCCCGGCCGGCCCAGTGGGTTGAACCCGTCGCCGAAGCGGACGATCCGCTCGGTCATCCGCCGGTGCATGCCCGCGCCGCCCAGCCATAGCGCGGGCCCGCGGTCACCGAACGCCTTGGGCTCGAAGTAGACGTCGCGGAACGCGTAGTGGCGGCCCTCGAACGACGCCGGAGTATCCCGCCACAGCACCGCCCAGGCGGCCAGGTGCTCGTCCAGCAGGTCACCGCGCGAGCCGAACGGCACGCCCAGCGCCGCGTATTCTTCCGCCAGCCAGGAGACCGTCGGCAGCACCACCAGCCGCCCGCCGCTGAGCAGGTCGAGGGAGCCGAGTTCGCGCGCGATCAGCAGCGGGTGGCGCAGCGGCGCGATGACCGCGCCGGCCACCAGCCTGATCCGGGTGGTGACCGCGGCGATGGCCGACAGCAGGACCACCGAACTCGGCCACGGCGTGGCCGGATCCTGGTTGCCGGGCAGCGCGTACTCGCGCGGGTTGGCCATGACCCCGTTCGCGCCCGCGGCCGGGCCGAGCACGATGTGCTCGCTGATCATCACCGAGTCGAACCCGGCGTCCTCGGCCTCGCGCGCCCAGCGCACCAGCGCGGGCAGGTCGCGGCCCGCGGTCATCGTCCAGTTCTCGCTCAGGATCAGGCACATCCGGGGGGCGGGCATGCGCGTCACGACCTGATCGGCGGCCGGATGCCGCGGAACTCCCAGTCCCCGCCGAGCGCCGTCGAGACGACCTCCTCGCTCTCCGAGGGCTGCGCACCCAGCTCCCCCGAGACCGGTAGCGGGCCGGCCACGATGTGATTGGCCAGCTTGCCCAGCCCGTCCACCTCGACCTCGACCAGGTCGCCCGGCTCGACGGGCCGCGAGTGGGCGGGCGTGCCGGACAGCAGCACGTCCCCCGGATAAAGCGTGATCGTGCGCGAGATGTCGGCGACCAGATAGTGCATATCCCACTCCATCTCGTCGGTGGAGCCATCCTGAGCCAGCTGCCCGTTCACGTAAGTCCGGATCCGTTTGCCGTGGAAGTCCCATCCGGTCACCAGGCCGGGCCCGAGCGGGGCCATGGTGTCCGAGCCCTTGACCCGCAGCATCGACCCGGCGTCGGTGTCACGGAAGTCGTGCAGCCCGAAGTCGTTCCCGATCGTGTAGCCGGCGATGTAGTCCCCGGCCCGCGACTGGCTGACGTTGCGGCAGGTGCGACCGATGACGATCGCGACCTCTCCCTCGTAGTTCAGGTACTTGCAGTTGGCCGGGCGTACCACCGCCCCGCCGTGCCCGACGAGCGCGGAGGTGGGCTTGTGGAAATAGGTCGGCGCCGCGGGCAGCCTCGCGCGGAACTCCTCCACCCGGCTGCGGTGGTTGAGGTGCACGGCCACGATCTTCGTCGGCGCGACGGGCGGCAGGTGCACCGCATCGGCCGCGGCGACCCGGCGTCCGTCCCCGCTGACCAGATCGTCGCCGTCGCGAACCACCTGGACCTGCGCGCCGTCGAGCAGGATCCTGCGGTATTCGGCCATCACGTCTTCCTCAGCTCTCTCATCCCGCGGCCTGGTCGCCGGGCGGCCCACACCAGCCGGCCGCCGGCCGGCCGAACCACAGATGCATCTGCCCGGTGCCGATCGCGT
>Ga0335072_10013913_pt1 | contig 11443 bp, 14 predicted proteins | sample Lox_Sample_21_FD_206725 | JGI IMG/M metagenome (GOLD analysis project Ga0335072, IMG submission 206725) | Soil microbial communities from Loxahatchee National Wildlife Refuge, Florida, United States - Lox_Sample_2.1 | ecosystem: Environmental > Terrestrial > Soil > Wetlands | place: USA...
CCAGAGCATCTCGAACGGACCGGGGCGGGGGATTGCCCGCACGGCGGACTCGATGCTGGACATCACGCTCTGATCGTTCGGCCGCTGCGGCCGCCCGGAGGCCATCAGTCGCCTCCGTCCAGCGAGCCGCAGGGCGGGTCGTCCTTCCCCGAGCCGAAAGAACGGCCGTCCCAGTGGTCGTCCCAGGCTTCCGGCACGCCAGGGCGTGGCGGGAACTGGGCGCTGATCAGGTCAAATCGCCGGTCCCTGTACTGCCTGCCGAGCCCGCCAGCTGTCTCTATGACCTCCCAGTTGCGCCAGCGCGCCTCCAGGTCGTTCATGTAGAACAGGCGGCGGCCGACCTGGCGGGGCAAGCCGGTCAGCCACGCGACCGCGATGGCGGCAGCCCATCGGATGGCGTCACCCGCGTTCTGCACCCCCGGCACGCGGAGATCCGGAACTTTAATCGTTTCTGGCGCGCTGCCAATCGGCCACTGGGGGTTGTGTTTGCCAAGCACGTTGGTACTGTTGATCACGTCACTAGCCCTTCTCGGTGGTTCCTGAGGACGGGTGGTGTTTGGCTGGGTCGGTGTGGCAGCACCGGCCCAGCTGTGTTCCCGGTGAACTGTGCAGTGGATAACTGCCCGTCTACCGTTAACGTGGCGTTTTTGCTTGTGGCCTGACACTCGGGATCCGCTCACGCACCGGGGAAGCGGTCGCGTGGAACGCAGAGGAATGACGGCACCTCCTCGTCTAATCGCCGGCTCGCGCGACGCCCGCGGCTTAGCGATCTTGGATCGGTAACCCTTGAGTCACCGCTCGACCCCGTTGTCGGCGGGTCGCTTGAGGATGGCATCTGCTGTCTGATTTCATGATGAACGTGGCGCGTGCAGTTGGCAAGTGCCAAAATCAAGTGCCATACTCATGTGCCATCGGCATGTATCGGTGGCATGATTTGAATGTTTGGAACACGTGGTTCGGCCCGACCCATCGGTACGTCTCAACGTCCCTGGAAAAAGCCCAGCAGAAGGAAGCGACCTCCAGTGCCGGAAGTGCGCAGCCCAACGCTCCGCCGTCGCGAGCTAGGCGCGCGTCTGCGAAAGCTCCGTCAAGATCAAGGCTTGACGGTCGAGCAAGTCGCAGAGCACTTGCTGTGCTCGCCGTCGAAGGTCAGCCGGATGGAGACCGGGCAGCGCGGGGCGACCCTGCGCGATGTCCGCGATCTGTGCGAGCTATACGGAATAACGGACGAGGCCGAACGTGACCGCCTCATGAAGCTCGCCCGCGAGGGCAAGCAGCAAGGGGTATATCAGTCCTTCGGGCTGCCTTACGGGGCATTTGTCGAACTGGAGGACGAAGCCGTCGAGATGCAGGTGTACCACTCCGCGGTGGTGCCTGGCCTGCTGCAGACCGCTGACTATGCCCGGGCCGTGCATGAGGCCGCCGTCCCGGAGATCATGACAGAGGTGATCGACCAGCGCGTTGAAGAGAGGCTAATCAGGCAGCAATTGCTCGATAGGGCAGATCCGCCGCAGATCGAGTTCGTCATGGACGAGGCCGTGCTGCACCGGCCGGTCGGAGGCTCTGCGGTCATGCGCGAACAGCTGGGCCAGCTTCTCGAAGTCGCCAGGCGGCCTAATGTGAAGATGCAAATCGTGCCTTTCGCATTGGGGGCCCACCCGGCGCTTGAAAGCGATTTTATCATTCTGAAGTTTAAGGGTCAGACGCCGGGCATCGTATATGTCGAAGGACTGGTCGGACACAATTATCTTGAACGCGCAGATGATGTTCAGAGATATCTACAGGTATTTGAACGCTTGTGTGGAATTGGCTTGAGTCCAAAAGACTCTGCCACTCTCATCAGCAAAGTGCGTGACACGTACGCGGTTGGGTGAAGGATGCCAGGGCAACTTCTTGTGCCCTCCTTGACCAACCACTACTTGGGACGATGCGAAGTTTCGCCACGAAGATGGCAGAGTGTCCGCTTCGGTCTCAGAAGTAGTTACCAGGGAGTCGGATCTCGTAATGCTTACGATAGGAGATTTTAACAATCACGATTAAGGCATGATGTCGTCGCGGCGACAGGCCATCCCCTACGATAGGCCCGCCTGTCTACGGGGTTCTCAAAAAACTTCGGTCAGCTCATAGTGCGACGCATTATGTGGAGCGCGCGGCGGCGGTCAGGCAGAAGATACTCATCCACAGCTAAGGACAAGGTTATCCATATGCCACCAATGGATGTCTACGAGACCGGCGCGGCCTGGCGCAAGTCAAGTCGTAGCGTCGCCAACGGCGCTTGCGTGGAAGTAGGCCGCGGACAGATCGCAGCTGCCGCCGCGGCAATCGTGGTCAGGGATTCGGTTGACCCGGCTGGTCCCGTCATCGCGTACACCGCGCGGACCTGGCAGACCTTCATCAACGAGACCAAGGCCGACGTCTTCGGCTGGTGTCGCTAACTGCTGCCGCATATCCAATCTGCCGGGTGTCTCTCATGGGTGCCGGCCCTGGATGCTCGTACCCGTGAGAGAGCCCTGCGTCAGCGCTCAGCTGTCTGGAAGGAAGCGACCTCCAGTGCCTGAAGTGCGCAGCCCAGCCCTCCGTCGCCGTGAAACTAGGGGCACGCCTTCTTCGTCTCAAGCGCGGACTGGCGGTTCAGCAGGTCGCGGAGCACCTGCTGTTCTGTCCCCTACCGACCACTCCCAAGTCGAGCTCCTGATGGCACTTGCCAAACGGGCAAGGAACCGGGCTGGTGGAAGTACCGTAAACGGAGAGCTGATCACCCAAGTATGGACGACAGATTCACTATCCTGGGGTTCGGTGCAGCGGCCTCGAGTATAGTGTGCGTTGAGGGCTTGATGGGCTGGCTGTACATCGAGCGCGAACACGATGTGATCAGATACATGCAGGTCTTTGAACACCTGCTCAACATCGCATTGACTCCACAAGAATCAATCGAACTACTCTCTGAAATCGGTTCGCAGTATAACAGCGCGCCATGTTCCAATACTCGTGTTCCTTAGATAGTAAGCCCGAATCAGCATTTTAATAGTAAATACCACTTCGCCCGGCAGACCCCAGTCTGCCGGGCTTATGTACCTGGAGGGGGCTACCATGGCCCTAACACATGACAGCAACCCACACCATGACTGGCGCAAGGCTAAGCGCAGCATGAGCAACGGGGACTGCGTTGAAGTGGTCACCGGGACAGGTGAGGTCGCTGTCAGGGACACGAAAGACCCCAAGGGCCCAGTTCAAAAGTACACAGTTCCATGCTGGCGCTGTTTCCTTAAAGCGGCCAGGAACGGACAGTTCGACGCTTCGCAGAGCTGACGATTTCGCGTCCAGCGTTAGTGCTTTCCTGACGTAGCGGGGAGCCAGGCCCGCTACGCGAGCTACAAGTCGCACAGCGGGCCTGGTGTAACGGCGAGCGATTTGCGTGAGGATCACACTTTCGCACGGTAAAAGTTTATGAATGAACGAGACGGGGTCGGGCCGCGCTGACCTTGGTATCGCGAGCCGTAGCCGGCAGAGCCGTACGGATGTTCCGCGGGCGAACTTGTCCGGAACAGGCACAGCTGCCCGATCTTCATCCCTGGCCACAGCTTGATGGGGAGCGTAGCGACGTTCGAGAGCTCGAGCGTCACATGACCGGAGAACCCAGGGTCGATCCATCCCGCGGTTGAGTGCGTCAGGAGGCCCAGCCTTCCAAGGGAGCTTTTGCCCTCGAGTCGGCCGGCAATGTCGTCCGGCAGCGAGATGACCTCGTAGGTGGACGCGAGGACGAACTCGCCTGGGTGTAGGACGAAAGGCTCCTCGCCGTCTGTCTCCACTAGACGCGTCAGGTCCGGTTGCTCGATCGAGGGGTCTATGTGGGGATAGCGGTGGTTCTCGAACACCCGGAAGTAGCGGTCAAGCCGGACATCGATGCTGGACGGCTGGATGAGGTCCGGCGTGTACGGGTCGATCTTCACCCGGCCAGACCCGATCTCCGCCTTGATGTCGCGATCAGATAGGAGCACGCGAGCAACCTACCCCTTCCGGTACGATGTCTGGGCAAGCACTGCGAGACTCCCGCCACCTAGAGGGGGCGAGCGATGCGCGCGGGTGTAGTTCAATGGCAGAACATCAGCTTCCCAAGCTGACAGTGCGGGTTCGATTCCCGTCACCCGCTCCAACCGAGAAGGCCCCAGGCCGGAACCCGTTTCCCGAATGCTGGGTTTCGCCGTCTCATGGCGGTAACAGGGCGGTCGGCGTCTCCGCTACCGTTAGGCCGGTGGTGACCCGCCGATACGCAACACCCGTCACCGCACGCCGCGAAAGCAGTGGGTTGACCCGCTCTCCGTGCCCGTATCGTCTGACTCAGTGAATAAGTCCAATCAACGCCCCCGCTAGACCACCCGCAAGAGCACCCAATACTGTGGCTAGTACTACAGCATTGTTATCAAGGTTACGCGATATTTGCTCTATGGTAGCGTCCAAATGACTCATCTCAAGAGATGAAACCACGGCAATGTCATCCGAGTAGTCAGATTCGAATATGAGAACCAACTTTTCGTCGTCGAATTCGCGGCGAGAATCCTCCCAGTTTCGGCGTAGCCCCTCCGCATTTGCTAGCGAAAGCCACAGTCCCGCAAGTATCTGCCTTGCCTCGCGGCGCCACCATCTCATCTGCCAACGCGCTTTAAGGCTTCTCCACAGAGGCTTCGTGGTAATCACGGCATGCTCGTAGTAATGCCCTAGAAGATGAGTCATCTCGTCCCGAATCAAGGACTCAATATCCATTACGCGACGACTTAGGTTCTTTAGAACGGCGAACTCGTCTCCGACATCACGCAGGTAGAGGCTGAGCCAATTGAGAGTATCGAACATGCTCATGTCGCGTGGGATAGATATGTCGACCGCATTTTCAGCGTGGCGGCGCTCTGTGATGGGAGTCCCGTCCTCCAAGCAGGGATCCGCAGGCCGCAGGTACAAGTCCGTGTGGAAGAAAATGTTATGACAGATCGGACTGCAAGCTTGAATGTATAGCTCTGCCCGATGAGCAGCTAGGGCGGAATCGAGAATGTCCGCGACTATCTGGCCGCCGGGAAGGGGTATATGATCACTATCCTGTTCCCATGCCACAAAGGCAGTGACGCCATCCCATGAAACAAAATAGTCCTCGGTTGGAATGTTATCGTAGCCATGCCATGCGGGTTGATTTTTCTTAGGCACATGCACTTTGAACAGAATAGGGTTGGACAATTTCATTACACCAAAGCGATCTTCGCCCGTAAACAGATCACTTCTGCTGGTTCTAGGCAAGTCAGGGTAGAACCTATGACTTCCGGTGAAATCTGGGTTAATACTAGGAACGATCACCTCGACGACTCGTGAGTCTTCTTCCAAAGCATTGCACACGCTTTCAAGTGCTGCTCGTTTGCCAGAAGAGCTCATAGGCTCCGAAGCATCGGCATTCTTCGGCAACTTCCAGAGAAGATTACCGACACGACACATCCGATGTGGGCCGCTCTCGGACTCCCTCGATGGCGGCCCGCCTTCAAGCCGCTCAATGCCTTTGGTAACTTGTTCAACGGTCATCTGCTGCTCCGACAATCAGGCGTGGTCAGGGTTCTTGAAGAGGGCCTAAGATGCGTTACCCATTCACTAGGCGAAATTCTCGTCATTGCTGCCGCGCCCACCAGCTGCGGACGGCGGCCTCGATTCGGGCGGCGCCTGACTGCCACTCCTGCTCTGCGCCATTGACCTGGCTGATCAGAGCACTTGCAGCATCCAGCGTCGGCTCTGGATGAAAGTCCGGGCGGGTGGGAGACAGCCATACGATGACCCAGGTACGGTCCTCCCGCTCCTCGGCCTCCGCGCGAGACCCTTGCATGCCGTGCGCCGCCAGCTTGCCGAAGAGCTCCCGCCAGTGCTCGCTGGCGTGCCCAGGGAGCGGAATCTCAGCCGTCACCATCCCGCGGTCCGCATTGACCTTGATATCCACGGTGCGATCGATGTCTGGCATCGGCGGCAGCCTCCCCTCGCGACGGCACGACTGGTTGTCTAGTGAGAATACGGCGCGTATCGGACCGCGGCTGACCGCAACGGTGACAGCAACGGCAGCAGCCACCGGCTAACAGCAGCGACCGACGACAGCGCATAACTCCCGCGCGATCAACGTGAACTTGGGATATGCCCGGCCTGAAAAGCGGAAAGTCGAGGCCATCGTTCCGTTCAGGCCAAGCTCGTCGGGCTATTAGTGGGCCATTACCCCGGCCACAGGAGGTCTCCCACGGTCACTCGCGGACATGCCGCCCCGCAGGTCAGCAGGCGTGGAACCAGGAATAGGGCAGATTCCCAAGCTGACAGTGCGGGTTCGATTCCCGTCACCCGCTCCAACCGAGAAAACCCCAGACCGGAACCCGTTTCCCGAACACTGGGGTTTTGCCGTCTCATGGCAGTAACCGGGTGGCGGGCCATTAGCCGGTCGGGGGCAAGGACAGCGGCAGCGTCGTTCTCGTCGTCCCGTCCTGGCGTCGCCGCCCCGGACGGACGCGCCGACCGCTTGTGGTGATCTGGTTAGTAGTGTCCGCGGTGTGCCCCCATGGGTGAGTTGTTCTAATTTCCTGCGCTGACGGGCTGGTCATGCTAGCGTTTACGCTGCGTTAACGGGGGGGGGAGCCCATGAAGCTCGTGTCAACGGGTGGGCCGCAGTGAGGGCGCGGTGGCGCCCGTCGGCCGAGCAGGTGGCGATGGCCGCGGCGGCCGTGTGGCTGGTTCTGTTCGGCGTCCTGCACCTGCTGACGTCCATGGCGGAGTATTCACTGTTCGGGATTGCGCCGCTGATCGTGGCCACCGCCGCGGACGAGCGCCGTACGGCCATCTTCGCAGTCGGCGCCGTGGCGCTCACCGCTGGGACCGGATGGCATGGCAACGCCACCGAGGGCGCCTACTGGACTCGGGTTGCGGCGGTCAGCGCCATCGGCGCGATGGCAGTGGTGGTGGCAGGTATCCGGCGCCGCCGCGAGGAGCGCCTGGCGCGGATGACCGTGATCGCGCAGGCCTCGCAGCTCGCGCTGCTTCCGCCGCTGCCCTCCGAGATGACGGGAATCGGCATCGCCTCCCGCTACCGCTCTGCAACGCGTGAGGCTTCGGTCGGCGGCGACCTGTATGAGATCATCCCCACCGGGCACGGCATCCGGGTGATCATCGGCGACGTCCGCGGCAAGGGCCTGGATGCCGTCATGCTGGCCGGGCAGGTGCTGAGCGCGTTCCGGCGCAGCGCCGTCGCGCTGCCCGCGATAGAGCAGGTGGCGGGCGAGGTCAGCGGGGCGATCAGGCCGCACCTGGGCGAGGAGGACTTCGTCACCGCGGTGCTCGCCCAGGTCGCCTCCTGTGGCGAGCTCACGGTTGTCAACTGCGGCCATCACCCGCCGCTGCTGCGCCACGGCGGCGGCCTGGAACCGCTGGCCAGCGGGACGACGGTCCTGCCGCTTGGCCTGGAGGATGACTTCACCGCGTTCACCGCGCGCTGGTCGCCCGGCGACCGGCTGCTGCTCTACACCGACGGGCTGGTCGAAAGCCGTGACCGGCACGGTGAGTTCCTCCCGGAAGATCAGATCGCCGCCGCGCTTGGCGCTGCCGACTGCGAGCAGGCGCTGGACACGCTGATGGCAGCCGTGCACCGGCACACCGGCGGTCACGGCCAAGACGACATTGCACTCCTGTTGCTGGAACATGGCGTATCTCCGCGCAGCAGCGCCAATGGTCACCTCGCCGAGGTCCCTGTCAAGCCGCCAGTTGCCGGTAAAGTCCCGCTGCAAGCCGATAACAGTGCCCAAGCGGAAACATCCTTGCGAGCCTCGACCCCGACGGATCTGAAGGCCAGAGGCTAGTCCGCGAACAGGCCTCCAGCTATTCTTTCCATACCCTGCGTTCGGTAGGGGAGGAGCAGGTAATGGCAGAGCCGCCAAACCAGATGCCAGCAACCGCAGGCCGCGGCGATCTCCGGGCGTCTCATGCCGACCGCGAGCAGGTGATCGGCACCCTGAAGGCCGCTTTCGTGCAAGGACGGCTGGCCAAGGACGAATTCGACGTACGGGTGGACCAGGCGTTGGCGTCGCGGACCTACGCAGAGCTAGCCGCCATCACCGCTGACCTGCCCGCCGGGCTGACCGCAGACCAGCCGTCCAAGCCCGCCCGGGCGCCGGGTAAGCGGCCAATCCTGCTACGGCCCGGCCCGGCAACGACAGTGGCAACCGTGCTTTATGTAGGCATGTGGCCGTTGGCTTTCGCCTTGCCCACGACTAGCGACGGCTACCCCGCAGCCGGGGTCGGCCTGGTCGGATCGGCCACTCTCATCTACATGCTTGTTGTGACCTTGATCGCTGTCTGGGTGCAGGTGCGCGCGACGCGCCGGCCCGCGGGTGACTGCGGTCCAGGGCTGACGACCACCCTGACCTGATCTCGGCCTGCGGGCCTTCTCCCGTCTGGCGGTGGTGCCGACCTTGGTGGTATTGCTCGGGATTACCAGGGCGCGTCGCCAGGGAGGGGAGTCAGCCATGGCAAACGACAGCACGCGGACCGTATTGGTAGCCCTCGGGGCGGGCCTCGGAGTCGCCCTCGCCAAGGTTGGTGCAGCGGTCTTCACTGGTTCGACCGCCCTGGCCGCCGAGGCCGCGCACTCACTCGCTGATAGCGGCAACGACCTGTCCCTGTTCGTGGCCCAGCGTCGCAGCGGCCGCCCTTCCGACGATCAGCATCCCTTGGGCTACGGGCGGGAGGCCTACTTCTGGGCGCTGATCGCGGCCATCGGAGTGTTCGTCACCGCTGCGGCATTCTCCTTGCGTGCGGGCATCGAGGAGCTGATCCATCCCAGCGCCACCTCATCGTTCACCGTGGCTTACATCGTGCTGGCGATCTCTACCGTCCTTGACCTGGTGTCCTTCCGTCAGTCGGCGGGGCAGATGGTGAGCCGGGCGCGCCGGTACCATCGCGAGTTCCTGGCGGAGTCGAGGGTCACGTCTGACCCATCGCTGCGGGCCGTGTTCGTTGAGGACGCGGTGTCGGTCTCGGGAGACGTGATCGCGTTTGCCGCCTTGGCCTTGAATCAGATCACCGGATCGTCCATATATCAGGGCGTGGCCGCGGTGCTCATCGCGCTGGTGCTGATCCGCGTCAGTCTCCGGCTCATCCAGCGCAGCCACGACTTCCTGATCGGCACCTGGGCGGGGGGTGCCAGCGGGCCGGAGGGTCAGGATGTCGCTGGCGTCACGCAGCCATTGCGGCCAGCAGATGAGGAGAGGGTGCGCGCCTTTCTCCTCGGGTACCCCGGTGTGACCGCCATTCGCGAACTTCTCTTCACCTTCGTCGGCCCTGGCCGACTGTGGATTGTCGCGCGGATCAACGTCAACGATGGCCTGCGCGGCGGCCAGGTCACGGCACTGGTACGCGGCGTCGAGTCAGGCATGAAGCATGAGGACGAAGATGTCTACCGAGTCGACGTCGTGCCGATTGGCGAAGCACAGCCGGAGGGTTCGTAGGCGGTCAAGTCGCCAGCAGCGGAAGGGCTCCTGGCCCGAGATCTGCCGTCAGCCAGCGCTCCGGGCGCAGGTAGATCGCCACCTGCTCGCCCAGTTCCGCCTTGGCGAACTCGATGTGGGCCGGGGCCATGTCCGGTGGCAGGTATCGCTCAGTGATTTCCTGCAACAGCTCATCGGTCCCGGGAACCGTGCGAGTGACCGGTCCCTCTACCGATACATAGCGGACGGTCGGCATGACCCGTTCGACCATCAGCGAGAAACGGCCAGCTGCCTCGATGAGCCGGGCCTTCCTGGATCCGGCCTCGGTCAGCACCCACGCCTCACCGCCCGGTGCGTACTGATACCAGATCGGCAGGGTGAGCGGGCCACGGTCTTGACCGGCCGACACCGATAGGGCCGCGATGTGCGGTTCGGCCAAGAAGGACTCGCGATCGCGTACAGACAAGCTGCTATCTGCCATAAGCATGAATCTAGACGGAGGTACTGACAGTCTGACCCGATGCCAGTTCGACGCGGGAGGGTGAGGTGATGAATCAAATCCAGGCCCGGACCCTGGCCGAACGATGTGCGGCCGCGCTTGAGCGGTTGCGGTCGAACAGTAACCTCTGGCTCGCGACGGCGAGCGATGGGCGGGGTCCGCACCTGATACCGGTGTCCTACTGGTGGGATGGCGCGCGCCTGCTGACGGCGGGAGCACGGGAGATGTCCTCATGATCGACGCCACGGCCGGCGCCGGGCTTCACATACGTCCAGCTTGTACCTACCGGATTCAGGTGTGGAAGGGCCCGGCGGAGTTCTCCGGCCGGACGGTGATGCGCGCAGGCGTATGGCTCAATGATCCGGTCGACTGAGCCTGCTGAGCGACTCGCCTGGTGGCCCTCGCCCGGCGAGACAATAGATTAGCCAGGCGCACGACTGGAGAAGGACGCCGATGCATTGTCATCCGCGTCCGCCGGACCTCCAGCAGCAGGCGGTCCCGCTCGCCCGCCCGGCGGGCGTCGCCTTCGCGGGCTTTGATGACGTATTCAGAGATAGTTGAGTGCATGGCCGCCCCCTGAGTTTGCCGTCGGAATGATCGTCACGGTGGACGGCAGGGGGCCGCCATACGACGTTTGCCGTATTGCGGCGGCGATCTTCCAGGTCGTAGTCGCCTAGCGCGGACGGCGGCAAAGGTACCCTAACCAGCATGAATCCCCCCAAGGACATCACCGCGGAGCGTGCTGAACCAGCCGCGGTCAATCCGGATGAGCGAGCCCGGGCTACTGAAGAGCGGATGACCGATGACGAGCGGTTTTCGCTGCTCGTGAGCGTCATGGGCGCCAGCGACCTGATCGCGGAGCGGGACGGGCGCATCCCTGAGGGGACGCCGATGAGCGCCGGGTACGTGCCGGGCGTGCCGCGGCTGGGCGTTCCCGCGCTGCTGATGAGCGACGCCAGCCTGGGTGTCACCAACCCCGGGTACCGGGAAGGGGACACCGCCACGGCGCTGCCCGCCGGCATCGCGCTTGGCGCGAGCTTCAACCCGGCGCTGGCGCGTGAGTCGGGCGGGCTGGTCGGCCGTGAGGCGCGCAGCCGGGGACTCAACGTGATGCTGGCCGGCGGGATCAACCTCGCCCGCGACCCGCGCAACGGGCGCAACTTCGAGTACATCTCGGAGGATCCGCTGCTGAGCGCGGCGCTCGTCGCCGAGTCGATCGGCGGGATTCAGGCCGAAGGCGTGATCTCCACGATCAAGCACTTCACCCTGAACTGCAACGAAACCAACCGGCACTGGCTGGACGCCGTCATCGACCCGGCGGCGCACCGCGAGTCGGACCTGCTGGCCTTTGAAATAGCGATCGAGCGGGCCCAGCCCGGCTCGGTCATGACCGCCTACAACAAGATCAACGGCGAGTACGCCGGAGCGAACAGCGAGCTGCTCAAGGGAGTGCTCAAGGGTG
>Ga0335072_10013914_pt1 | contig 11442 bp, 8 predicted proteins | sample Lox_Sample_21_FD_206725 | JGI IMG/M metagenome (GOLD analysis project Ga0335072, IMG submission 206725) | Soil microbial communities from Loxahatchee National Wildlife Refuge, Florida, United States - Lox_Sample_2.1 | ecosystem: Environmental > Terrestrial > Soil > Wetlands | place: USA: Florida...
CATGTACCAGGCGCGGCACACGGCCCTTGACCGGATGACCGCCGAGTGCGAGGCGCTTGGCGGACACGGGGTCGTCGGGGTCCGGCTGAGGCGCGGGCCGTTCCTGCTCGGCGGGGCCGAGTTCACGGCCATCGGCACCGCGGTGCGCGCGCAGGGCGTGGCGAGCGGGCCGCGGGTGCCCTTCACCTCCGATCTGTCCGGCCAGGACTTCGCCCGGCTGATCAACGCGGGCTGGGCGCCGGCCGGACTCGCGCTCGGCATCGCGATGGGGACGCGGCACGATGACCGGGCGACCACCGGGCAGGTGCGCCCGTGGGCGGGCAACACCGAGGTGGCCGGATGGACCGAACTGGTGAACCAGACCCGGCATGACGCCAGGAACCGGCTGGACGCCGACGTCAGGCGGATCGGCGCCGACGGCGTGGTGATCGCCATCATGCAGATGCGGGTGAGCCAGCGACCGTGCCCGGTGGCGGTGGGCCGCTCCGACCACGTCGCGGAGGTCACGATCGTCGGCACCGCCATCGTCAGCTTCTCTGGTTCCGGCCACCGTAACGCCCGTCCGGCACTAGCGGTCATGCCGCTCGGCCCGCGCCGCCGCCGGGCCGGGTAGACCCAGCACTAAATCCAGCAAGGCCCACTCAAACCTCGGCAAGGTCGGCACGGAAACCTGGCAACGCGAGCCCTAAACGGGGGCTGCCTGATACGCGCGGTAGCGAAGGCGTTACCGTCGTGCCTGAGGCAACCGGGGAGGACGCAATGGGTACGAACGCTGCACCGAGCGACTACGACGTGATCGTCCTAGGCGGCGGCGCGCCGGGCGAGCACTGCGCCGGGGCACTGGCCGCGCGCGGACGGCGGGTCGCCGTCGTCGAACGGGACCTGGTTGGCGGTGAGTGCACGTACTGGGCGTGCATACCGTCCAAGTCGCTGCTGCGCCCCGGTGAGGCCGTGCAGGGCGCGCTCGACGTCGGAGCGACCGCCCGGGTCAACGTCCAGGCCGCGCTCGACTGGCGGGACTTCATGGTCTCGAACTACTCAGACACCGGCCAACAGGGCTGGCTCGCGAGCCGGGGCATCACGCTGCTGCGCGGCACGGGCCGGCTGGCCGGCCCCGGCGTGGTCGTCGTCGACGGGGCCCGGCACACCGCCAAGGACATCGTCCTTGCGACCGGCGCCGATCCGTTCGTACCCTCCATCCCCGGACTGCGTGAACTTGAGGGCGTCTGGGGCACCCGCGAGGCGACGAGCATGAAGGCCGTACCGCGCCGCTTGCTCGTGCTGGGCGGCGGCCCCGCTGGCATCGAACTCGCGCAGGTCGTGCGGCGTCTGGGCGGCGAGGCGGTGATCATCGAGGGCGCCGACCGGCTGATCCCCCGCGAGGCCGCCCCGCTGGGTCAGGGGCTCGGCGAGGCGCTGCGCAAGGACGGAATCGAGGTCGTGCTGGGGACACGCGTCACCTCCGCGCGGCGCGATGGCGAGGAGTACGTGCTGCGTTCCGACGACGGGACCGAGTTTCGAGGCGACCGGGTACTGGTGGCGACCGGCCGCCGCCCGCGCGTCGAGGGGATCGGCCTTGAGACGGTAGGCGTCGAGGCGAATCCGCACGGGATCCGGGTCGACGACCACCTGCGCGCGGGTGAACGGCTGTGGGCGATCGGCGACTGCAACGGCATCTGGCCGCTGACCCACGTCGGCGAGTACGAGGGCGACGTGGTCGCGGCGAACATCGCGGGCGACGCGCGCCCGGCGAACTACGAGGCCGTCCCGCGGGTCACCTACACCGACCCGCAGGCCGCCGCGGTAGGCGCGGCCGAGGCGCGGTACAGCGGCACCGCACCGCTGTCCGCGGAGTCGAAGACGGCCACCTACACCCACGCCTACGCGCAGTCCCCCGGGTTTCTGACCCTGCTGTCCGACGGTGAGCGGCTGACCGGCGGCTACGCGCTCGGCCCGGAGGCCGGCGAGTGGTTGCAGCAGGCGACGCTCGCAATCCGCGCCCACGTGCCGATCGACGTGCTGAGCGACACCATCCAGCCGTTCCCGAGCTTCTCCGGGATCTACAACGCCGCCCTGACCGCGCTCCGTATGACGATCGCGGACATGCCGCGGCCGCGCCAGCCGGCGGACGCGCACATGGCGAACCTGCCCGGCTAGATCAAGACCAGCGGCACCCCGAACGTTTCGTGCTTCGCCTCATCCCCCACTGGTCCGGCCGGCCTGGGAGCCCGCTCAATTACACCGTTTCTGGGAGTACGGGAGTCAAGGTCTGCCTGGTTACCGGCGGAAACCGCTCTTCTCAGCCTCGGTAATTCAGCGGCTCCTAGAGAAAGCCCCGGTGCCGGTCCGCGGCGGTGTGCACGGTCGCCCGCAGCTGCTCAGGCGCCGGGCTGACCGAGCCAGGCGGGAGCAGCGGGTACCGGCCAACGGAACCGGACAGCAGCAGGTCGCCGTACCAGCGGATGAACGCCTGCTGACCCGGCGGTGAGCAGCCGAAGTTGATCGCCTCGGTGACCGCGTCGTCGGGACTCCAGCCGCTCACGGCTATCCGGTAGCACCCGATCACCGCGCCCGTGCGCCCCTTGCCCGCTTCGCAGTGCACGTAAGTCGGCTCCGCGTCCGGTCCGGACAGCAGGTCGAGGATCTCGGTCACCTGCTCCACCGTCGGCGGCTCCATGTCGGTGATCGGCACGTGGTGGGTGCGCAGTACCCCGTCCAGCCCCGCCCGGGCGATCGTCGGGTGGTCACCGTCGTCCATCTCGGCGCACAGGTTGATCGTGGCACCGCAGCGCCGGGCAGCGAGGTTGGCCAGCTTCCCCTGGTTCGGCCGCTGTCCGCGTATGACCAGGTCGGAGACCTGGTAGGTGTACGGGGTGATCGGATAGCGGGAAAGGAAGTGCAGCAGCGGCGCCTGCTCCAGGGTGCCGAACGTGTCGAGGCCCGCGGTCTCGATCTCGTCCTCGACCCGGCGCCTGAAGCTGAGACCGGGCTCGGTTCCGGCGATCTCGGCCGCCTGATCCCGCACCTCCTCGGGAAGGTCCTCGAGCGCGTGCGCGAAATGATCCTCCTCGACGTCCACCGTCGCGCCTTTCTCCCGGGCCGGGGTCACCTATCCATAGAGTTTAGAGTCAGGCCGGTAACTCCGGATAGCACGTCAGGGCTGGCCACCGCGCAGAAGTTGATTACATATCCTTCCGGCATGCTGAACGGGGTGAACTGGCTCGGGACGACCGCGAATAGCTGGTGCTTGTCAAGGTCAAATTCGCTAATCGGACGAAGCGCCTGCCCGTGGATGAAGTACAGGCGGTAGCCGATATCCTCGATCTCCTTGAACACGTCGTTGATGGGAACGTCCAGGTGCCGCTGCTCGATCTCAATGAGCATGGGCGGAAGATACTTGCGCAGGACCGCGGACGCGCCGCGCAGCACGGAAATCTCGTGCCCCTCGACATCTATCTTGATGAAGTCGACGGAGCGGTCCCCCAGCTCATCGTCGAGCCGCACCGTGGGAACCGTCACCTTCTGCACCCGGACGCCGTCCTGGCCGTCAAAACCGTGGGCGATGCTCGACTGCGCGGTGACGTGACGCTTGCCGAAGACGGGAACCTGCATCTGCGCGGTGCCCGCCTCGTCCGACACCGCAGCAGGCCGGAAGCAGACGCTTGGCCTCGCCTTGGCCAGTTTCTCGAGCACGGTCCTGTTGGCGGGGTGCGGCTCGTAGCTGAACACCGAGCCCGATCCGCCGACGCGGCGGGCGAGGTGATAGCTGAACAGCCCCCAGCTGGCGCCGACGTCCACGGTGACGGCACCGGCGCTGACGAAGTGGTCGGTCAGCGCCGCGGACAGATCGCCGCCCTTGACTTGTCGGCTCCACACAAATTCGATAGCCGCTTGCATGGCCCCGAAACCAAAAAAGCGGCCGACATTACGTGGTGTCGCCCAGGTCGCGGCCGAATTGACCAGGGCGCTTCGCACTTCACTGAGGGGCATAGCGTGCTACTTCCTCTCGTACTTCCCTTCACCGCCAGTTGAGGCCCGAGCCTAGGCTCAGGCCGACATCCTTTCCCCGGATGTGACTTTTTGGACGCATCTTCCGGAAACCGTTATAAATGATGGCGAAGTCGCCGGAATCGGTCGGGAGGCCGGCAGCGGTCGACGGTACCCGGCTGCCCGCCCGTCACCGAAGACCGAGTGGTAGTCCGCAGGGACGTCGGTCCAGTTCGGGGGTCGGGTCAGCGTCGGCTTCGGGGCCTCTTTTTGCCCGCCGACCGCCTCGCAGGGCGGGGACGATAACGCCGTCGAGCAGTTACCTGCTGCAGATCGGCCCGGCTGCGCCGGGGCGCAACTTCGCGGCCGACCTCGGTGCCTTCGGTTCACGCATCGCATACATATAGTTACTTCATGTACACCCTGTTATGAGATGACTGGGGGCATCAGCGGCGAGAGGAGCGGCAGCGGGGAATGGCATTCGAAGCCGGCGACTTGGCCGCTCGCCTGCGCGCCGAGTTGCCCGGCGCGCTGCGAGACGGGCAGGTGGTCGGCTTTTTCCAGCCGGAGGTCGAGTTGACGACCGGGCGGCTGGTAGCGGCGGAGCTACTTGCCCGGTGGGAGCACCCCGAGCTCGGGACCCTGCAGCCAGCCCTGTTCGTCCCGCTCGCCGAGGAGCTCGGGCTGATGGGCGAGCTCAGCCGCCGGATGCTGCGGCAGGCGCTTGCCCAGCACCGGGCCTGGGCCACCGCTGGATGGGTCGTGCCGGTCTCGGTCAACATCGGTCCCGATTGCATGACCGACCCCGCCTTCCCTGCGGACGTCGCCAAGCTCCTGCGCGAGTGGCAGGTGCCGGGCCAGATGCTGACCCTTGAGGTGAGCGAGGAAACCGGAACCGCGACCGTCAGCGCCACGTTCTTCGGGCAGCTGGCCGAGTCCGGCGTCCGGGTGTCCCTCGATGACTTCGGCACCGGCTTTGCCTCGCTGGAGAGCCTCGGCGGCTGGCCCATCGACGAGCTCAAGCTCGACAGGTCCATCGTGCGGCCAACGGTCGCTAGCGCGAGCTTCCGCGCGATCGTCGGCAACACCATCGACCTCGCCCACCAGCTCGGCATTCGGGTGGTGGCCGAGGGAATCGAGTCCGAGGCCATCGGTTCCGAGCTGCGGGCCCTAGGATGCGACACCGGCCAGGGGTTCTTCCTCGGACGGCCCATGACGGCCGCTAACTTCACCGAGTGGATGCGCGAGCCGGCCAGGCTTGCGCCGCACCTAGAGGGCTCAGGCTACCCGCAGGCCAGCGAAGCCGGCCCCGTGCTGGGCGGCGGGAGGGCTATCCGCGCGATGCGGCCCGCTATACACACGGTCGGCGGCGGCGCGCTGGCGGCCGCGGTTGCGACGATGGTCGTATACGGGTTGTGGCAGGCATTCCGCTGGGGCGGCCGCGAGCATCAGGCGCTGATCGGGGACTTGTCGTTCATCCCCGTGAACGGGGCCGCGGCACTGCTGACCTGGCGGGCGTCACAGCGGGCCGACCTTGGGCGTGACGCCTCCCGGGCGTGGCGGCTGCTGGCTATCGTGCTATTCGTCTACATAGCGGGTGACCTGCTGCACCTCGTTCATGAGGCCGTATTGCACAGGAGCGCCCACCCGACCTGGGCTGCCGTGGTTTATCTGAGCTTTTATCCGGTCGCCTTCTGGGCCCTCATCTCCTTTCCGGCCGGCCGCCGCCGGTCGGGACCGGAGCGGTTGCGGCTGCTGCTCGACACGGCGTTGGTATTTACCGGCGGGGCGATGCTGATCTGGTACGTATCGCTCGGCCCGGCCATCGCGGCGAGTGGTCCCTTCGACCTGTCCGACCTCGTCACATACGCCTACCCGGTCGGCGACCTGCTGCTCCTATTCGGCGCCCTGGCAGTCCTGTTGCGGGCTCCTCCCCAGTCCAGCGTTCTGGCCTTGCGGATCTTCGCCGTTGGCATGCTCGCCTTCATCGCGGCCGACCTCGTCTACGCCCACATCATCGCGTCGTCGACCTACCTAGGCGGCGATCCCGTCGACACGCTGTGGATGCTCGCGATGGTCACGGTTTTCCTTGCGGCCGCCTGTCAGTTGCGCACCCAGCCCACCGGGGTCCTCGCGCCGCTTCCGGGGCCCGCACTCCGCCCCTCCTTCGTTCCGTACCTAGCCATCGCGAGCAGCTACCTGCTCCTCGCCGTCATCGGCTTGCGTAGCGTCAGGTTCGACTCCGTGGGGGGAGGCCTGTTGGCAGGCGTTGTCGCTCTGGCCTTCCTAGTCAGCGCGCGCCAGTACCTCGCGCTGCACGACTACGGCCGTCTAGCAGACCGCTATCAGGAGCTGGCATCGGTCGACGGCATCACCGGCGTGTACAACCGGCGTCACTTCATGGAGGTGGCTGAGGCCGCGCTCGCGCGCACCGAGCGGCTCAGTCAGCCCCTCGTCGCCTTGATGATCGACGTGGACAACTTCAAGCAGATCAACGACACGCAGGGCCATATCGCCGGCGACCAGGTCCTTGCGGAGATAGCCCAGGCATGCCGGGAGCACGTGCGGCCCGACGACATTGTGGGCCGTTACGGCGGCGATGAGTTCATCATCGTCGTCGTCGGGATCACGGGCCCGCGCGCGACCCAGATCGCCGACCAATTGGCCCGCCGAACCGCCCGCACCCTCCGTCATGATGGCAAGCCGCTCACCTACAGCGCCAGCATCGGCATTGCCGAGCGCCTGCCCGGCTGCGATCTGCCGACCCTGCTCGTGCACGCCGACGTGGCCATGTACGAGGCCAAGCGGGCAGGAGGCGGCAGCTGGCGCATCTACAGCGACACCATGGAAGCCATGCAGAACGGCAGGTAGATGGCCGCGCTCCCCGGGGACTTAACCCGGCCGGTGGAAAACAAGCCTGCTGCCGGAGCTGCCGGAGCCAGCCGCCGGGCACGTTCCCGGTCGCGGCCGCCCGTGCCTCGGCTAGGAGTCTGCTGAATTAGCGCCGCACGGGCGTGCGGTCATGCCTGTGACCAGGCAAGACCCTGCAGTAGCAGCCCAGAAACGGTCTAATTCAGCGGACTCCTAGCGCGCCGTCCGGATCGGAGCGGCCGGCGGACCGTCCGAGGATCGGCGCCACCGCGCGCACCAGCAGCCGTGCAAGCGGTGTTCGCTGCAGGCGCTGTCCCTCGGGCCGGGCCACGCCTTCGGCCAGCTCGTCCTACCCGGCGTACCAGTCGGTGTGCTCCCTGAGCAGGAACTTCTGGACCTTGCCGGACGCGGTGAGCGGGAAGGCGTCGATAAACGCCCAGTGGCGGGGGACCTTGTGCGCGGCCAGGTGCTCGCGGCAGTAGGTCGCCAGTTCCTCGTCGGTCGGGGCGTGGCCGGGTGCGGGCTTGATGAAGGCAGCCACCTGCTCACCCCAGTGGTCGTCGGGCACGCCCACCACCGCCGCGTCGCTGACCGCCGGATGCCCGAACAGGACCTGCTCGATCTCCCGCGGATAGATGTTCTCGCCGCCGCGAATGATCATCTCCTTGACCCGGCCCTCGATCCTGAAGTATCCGCGCTCGTCCGCGGAGCCCAGGTCGCCGGTGTGCAGCCAGCCGTGGACGTCGATCGCCTCGCTGGTCGCTTCGGGGTTGTCGAAGTATCCCTGCATTACGTTGTAGCCCCGGGCGAGAATCTCGCCGACCGCACCAGGGGGCACCGCTCCCCCGGTCACCGGGTCGGCGATCATGACCTCGACGTGCGGGTGGGGGCGGCCGAGCGTGCGGGCGCGGTCGTCGGGTGAGTCGTCGAGCCGGGTCTGGGTGATACACGGCGAGGCCTCGGTCTGGGCGAAGGTAATGGAGAACGGCACGCCCAGGGCGGACTCCACCCGTCGTACCAGGGCGGGAGGGACGGTGGCGCCACCGGAGAACGCGCACCGCACGCTGGACAGGTCGGTGCCTGCGAAACCGGGGTGATCCAGTTGGGCGAGGAGCATGGTGGGCACGCCGCCGAACAGCGTGCTGTGCTCGGATTCCGTCAGGTGCAGCACGAGTCCCGGATCGAACCCGGGCACGAGCACCTGGGTGGCCAGGTGCTGCACCGGTCCCAGGGTCAGCAGCACGCAGCCCGCGGTGTGGAACAGCGGCATCGGGTTGACCCACACGTCCCCCGGTTCCGCCCGCAGGATCTGCGCGCAGAACCGGCCGTTGTTGGTGATCCCCCGGTGACGCAGCAGGGCGCCCTTCGGGAACCCGGTGGTCCCCGAGGTGTACTGGATCTGGGCCGCGTCGTCCGGACTCACCTCGGGCAGCCGCTCGGTCGCCGAGGAGGAGCCGACGAAGCCGGTCCAGTCCGCGAGCGAAATCGCCTCGCGCAGTTCGGGCAGGCCACCGCGCACTTCCTCCAGCGTGTTGGCCAGGTCGGCGCCGCGGTAGTGCGGCGCGAGCACCACCCCGTGTGCCCGCGACTGACCGAGCACGTACGCGACCTCGCGGGACCGCAGCGCCGGGTTCACCGTCACCAGCGTCAGGCCCGCGAGCGCGGCCCCGAACTCCAGCAGCACCCACTCGGCGCAGTTCGGCGCCCACACGGCGACCCGCTCCCCCGGAGCGAACCGGCCGAGCAGGGCACGCGCGACACGTTCGGAGTCTGCAAGCAGGTCGCTGTAACTCCAGCGGCGGCGCTCTGCGGTATCAGCCGTGCCCTCCACCAGGGCGGTCGTGCCAGCGGCCCGCTCGGCCGCTCCCCGCAGCACCCCGCCGACAGTGGTCTCGAGCACCGGCCCGAACGGGCCGGCAGGCTGACCGGCCACGGCGGAACCCATCTCGGTCATGCACTTAAGCATCGCGCTTGCGACGTCCAGCGTGCCAGTGTCGACCCGGCCAAATTACAGAGGGACATTCCGCGCCGCGGGCCAGCCTGAGGTCCGCGACGGTCGTGCTCGTCCCGGGTTCCGAGGGTGAACTGAACCGCGGCCGGGTGCGTTGACATTGGGTGAGAGGCCGACATTGGATGCCTACTTTGGGTGGTGGCGGTGCGGACCGACCGGCCGGACGACAGCGACGCTGCGCCGCTCGCCGAGGTCCCGGAATCGCACGGCACCCCGAGGCCCGACCGGCCCGAGCCGCCCGGCACCGGCAACCTCGAAAAACCCGAGTCACGCGGCACCGGCAACCTCAACAGACCCGAGCCGGGCGGCATCGACAACCTCGACAGACCCGAGGCGCACGGCTTCCGCATGCCCGAAGTTCCCGAATCCGCCCGCGCGACTGCCGGGGCGGCCCGCAACGAACCTCATGACCGCGCCAACGCGGCTATCCGCACGCAACGCGCCCTCGACTACCGCGCCACCGCCGATGCGATCTACGACGCCCCCGCTGACATCCGTGGCGCCGCTGACCGCGATCAGGCAAAGGCCATCGGCATCGACCGGGTCCAGGCCATCGACCAGGCCTACGAACGAATCCGCGAGATAGAGGATGGAACCGTCACCCCTGCGATGACGCGCATAGAAGCGGAAGACCCGGACCGCTACCTGGCCGGCCCCGAGCATCGACTCAAGGGCAAAGACCGGCTGACCGAGAAGGTGATCGAGGCGACGACAGAGCGCGACCGCACCGTGGAGCAGGCACTCGCCACGGTGAAGGACGCCATCAGGTACACCTTCTGCTATTCCGACGAACACTATACGGAAGGCGTTTACCGCGACTGTGATCTTCTTGAGGCAGCAGGCTTCCAACGCGTCGAACGCAGGAACTCGTGGGAGGCCGAACAGTACAAGGGAATCAACAGCCGCTGGCGAATTCCGTTGAATGGCCAACTTTTTGAGGTCCAGTTCCATACGCAGGCCAGTCTGGACGCCAAACAAGAGACACACTGGGCCTACGAAAAGCTACGCGATCCCGCGACCACAAAATTCGAGCAGGAATCGCTGACCGAGTACCAGCGGACAGTCAGCAGTCGCATCCCGATCCCGCCGGGTGCGACAGAGATCCCCGACTACAAGTACCCGTAGGAGAGCCCGATGCCCACAGACATCACCTACTACGCGATCGTCGATGATTTCAGCAGCAGGGATGAACCGGCCGGCGTATTGCGGCGCATCGCGGACGACGAGGGCCGAGACGACCAGGCCTTCACGACAAATCTGAAGTGGGAACACAGCAGCGCTCTGTACTCCCACGAGCGCGGCAACATGGATGTTGAGTTCTACGAGATCACCGAGGACGAGGCGAACCGGATCGTCGACCGCATACGCCGCTCCGTGACCGGCGAGCCGTGAGCCGGTCCGCCCCCTCGGTCACTGGTTGTCGTATTCGTCGTGGCGGCGCCACCACATGCCGGACTCGTTGCGGCCAAGCGGGGCGCGGTCGAGCCACTGGTACATGCCCCACAGGATGTCGAGGCCGCGAGCGTAGGTGGAGTAAGTGTGGTAGACGGTGCCGTCCTGGAGGGCGAAGGCGCTCATGCCGGGGCCTTCGCGCCGGTAGGTCTCCCAGTTCGTGCCGACGATCGACTGGGTGAAGGCGTCGAGGGCTTCGCCTTGGCCGTCCGCCGGCCGCATGTCCTGGTTGCCGAAGTTATACGCGACAACCCCCGCTTCCCATTCCTCCTTGGTGTGCGCCACCCCGAAGTCGAAGTTGAAGTCGCTGCCGTAAGAGGATGCCCAGGGGAAGCTCCAGCCCATCCGCTTCTTGTATGCGCTGAGCTTGGCGGCCGGGGCCCGGGATACCGCGAAGAGCGTGACGTCGTGGCTGGCGAGGTGAGCGACGGAGCCGTTGAAGCCGTCGGCGATCGCCGAGCAGGACGGGCACCCGGCGGTGTAGTCCGGGCCGAACATGAAGTGGTACACGAGCAGTTGCGAGCGCCCGCGGAACAGGTCGGCGAGCGACGCGGTGCCCTCGTCGGTCTCGAAGCGGTAGTCCTTGTCGACCCGGACCCACGGCAGCTCCTGCCGCCGCCTGGCCACCTCGTCGCCGCGCTTAGTCAGTTCCTTCTCCGCGTCGAGCAGTTCCAGCCGCGCGGCAAGCCACTCCTCGCGTGTCCCCGTCTTGTGACCGGTCATGGTCTTTCTCCTTGTCTTGCCTCTCGTTTCCTGTTTCTTGTCGTTACATCGCTGGCGGGGTGAGCCCCGGAACCAGCGAAGGCGCGATGATCATCACGAGTCCGAGCCCGGAGATCGCCAGCGCGAGCGGAACGTCGATGGCGGCCTTCGCGGGCAGCAGCTTCTGGGCGCAGGTGACGACGGTGACGGCCGCCATCCAGAACAGGCTCATCACGTCGATCGCGACGAGCACCGCCATCAGCCCGGCACTCGAGCCGACGCAGCACATCCCGTAGCCGAGCCCGGAGCCGGCTTCCTCGCGGCAGCGGCGGCGGAAGCGCCGCTTGGCAGGCGTGAGCTCGTAGACGCCCGCCGCGATCACCACCGCACCGGCGGCCACCGCCCCGTGCGGCCGGTCA
>Ga0335072_10013915_pt1 | contig 11441 bp, 9 predicted proteins | sample Lox_Sample_21_FD_206725 | JGI IMG/M metagenome (GOLD analysis project Ga0335072, IMG submission 206725) | Soil microbial communities from Loxahatchee National Wildlife Refuge, Florida, United States - Lox_Sample_2.1 | ecosystem: Environmental > Terrestrial > Soil > Wetlands | place: USA: Florida...
TGACCTTGGCGCCGGCGGCGGCCATCATGATCGCGATTTCGCGCCCGATGCCGCCACCCGCGCCGGTCACCACGGCTACCTTGCCTTCCATCATGCCTGCCACGTCTTGTCCTCCATGAAGCGAACCTACCGGTGGGTATTAGGGCGGTGGCGGCGGAATGTGAACCCGGGTCGCGGGCCTCGTGCGGCCCGTGGAGGCGAGGCTTCAATGTCGCCAACGCCAGTGATGAAGCGGGTTTTTCGACTGCCGGCGCGTCTCATGGGCGCCACGAGGTGGCCCCCGCGCGATCGACTCACCGCGGCGGGATGAACACCTGGGTCACCGCCTGGAATGCCGGCAGCTTTTCGCAACGCGCCGCGTGCGCTGCCAGCGCCGGCCAGCGCCTTGCATCCAGCAGGCCCGGATGCGCTTCGAACAGGAACCGCAGGACGCACGTGACCGCGATATCGCCGTGGCCCGGCGAATCGCCGAGCCAGTATGGCGTGGTTCGTTGCGACCGGTCGCGCTCCAATGCGTCCAGCACGGCGCCGATCTGCGTTTCGCAGCGCGACTGCCATACCGCGGACGCCGTCTCGTGCAACACGCGTTCATAAACCAGGCTGACCGCCTTGTCCGCGAGCCCCGTCGCCAGCGCGCAGACCTTCAGTGCCTGCCGCCGTGCCACGCCAGCACGCGGCATCAGCGCCTGCGCCTCTCCCACTTGCTCGTCCAGCCAATCGATGATCGCGCCGCTTTCGATCAGCACTTCACCGTCATCCAGCACCAGCGTCGGCACGCGCCGCAGCGGATTGAAAGCCGCGATCCTGTCGCCATCGCCGAAGGTGGACCACGGCCGATGCTCGTACGCCATGCCATAGAGCTGCAACGCGACCGCCACGCGTCGGACGAAAGGCGAATCATATTGGCCGAGCAACATCATCTCCGCCTCCTGCTTATCTCGTTACAGTACGCATCGTCGGGGGACGTCGCCGTCGCTCGTGACCCCGGACGGACCGCGTCGCACGGATGGCGCGGCAATCAAAACACCGGGCCATCAGCTTCAGCGGACGTAGACGCGGACTTCGCGGCCCCGAAGCGTCGGATCGGCGCGCAGCCCGAGATGAATGCGCGCCGGCGGCACGCCCTCGCGCATGATCGCGCGCATGACGTCGCCCGCCTCCTGCTGGCCCGCCGCGGCATCCGCCGCCGCCGGCACGATGGACACCACGTCGTACTGCACGTCGCGGTCGCGCATGTCCGCCGCCCTCACCGCATAGCCCAGCAACTCCTGATACTCCGGCGCGGGCCCGCTGAAATCGATGCTGACCAAAGGTGTCCGCGCATCGACCTTTACCGTGGCCGGCGCCGTTGCGGCAGGAGCTGCCTTCGCCTCCGGGGCGGGGGCGAAGGTGCGCTGATCGACCAATGCGCAGCCGGCCAGCAGCAGACAGGCCAGAATACGATGCAATCCAGGGGCTCTCATGCGCCGCAGGCTTGCAGGAAGCCGTGCAACCGGCAAGCTGGTCTCACCGATTGGGAGGAAACACACAATGCCTCTGTTGCTGGAACGCCGCGGTGCCGTCGCCATTCTGACGCTGAGCCGCCCGGAAGCACGTAACGCCTGGTGCGAGGAGTTCCAGACCGGGCTGCGCGAGCGTCTGCCCGAACTGGAAGCCGATCCGGAGATCCGCTGCGCGATTCTGACCGGCGACGACGCGGGCGGCGCCTTCAGTGCCGGCGCCGATCTGAAGAATCCGCGCACCCATACGATGAGCTCGATTGGCGCATTCATCGAGGACCTGCCGAGCCGCCGCCGTGCCCACCCGATCAACATGCTGGCCGATTTCGCCAAGCCGATCATCGCCGCGGTGAACGGCTATGCGGTGGGTATCGGCTGCATCGTGACCTATTGCTGCGACATGATCGTGGCGTCGGACCGGGCGGAATGGCGGCTGCCGCAGTCGGGGCTGGGGATCATTCCGGCACAGGGCGGAGCAGTGCGGCTGGCGCGCTGGGTCGGCAAGGGGCTGGCGATGCGCGCCGCCTTCGGATTTCCGCTGACTGCCGAGGAGGCGTTCCGCATCGGGCTGGCGCAATGGCTGGTGCCGCATGCGCAGTTGATGGAGCGCGCGCTGGCAGTAGCAGAGCATATCGCCTCGTTGCCGCCGCTGGCGGCGCGGCTGACCAAGGAGTCGCTGAACTTCAGCATGCACATTCCGCAGTCGGATGCCGCGCTGGCGGACCTCTATCGCTTTGCGATGCTGGAGCTGACCGAGGACAAGGCGGAAAGCCATCAGGCCTGGAGGGAACGGCGCAAGCCCCTGTTCAAGGGGCGATAGGCGCGGTCCCACAACCGGCTGATCGGCTCTTGCGCCCCCGCTATACCCCTGCCACACCGCCCCCATGACACAGGGACCTTGGCAGTTCTGGATCGACCGAGGCGGTACCTTCACCGATATCGTCGCGCGCGATCCCTCCGGCACGCTGATCACCCATAAGCTGCTGTCGGAAAACCCCGGCCGGTATCGCGACGCCGCCATCGCCGGCATCAAGACTTTGCTGGGAATTTCGCTGGACCAGCCGATCCCTCCCGGCCGCATCGCCGCCGTCAAAATGGGCACCACGGTCGCCACCAATGCCTTGCTCGAACGCAAGGGAGAACGCACGCTGGCGGTGGTGAACCGAGGCTTCGCCGATGCGCTGCGCATCGGCAACCAGGCGCGCCCTCGATTGTTCGACCTCGCCATTACCTTGCCGTCGATGCTCTATGAAACGGTCGTCGAGATCGATGGCCGGGTCAGCGTCGATGGTGATGAGGTGGAACGCCTCGACGAGACCGCCGCCCGGCGTGAACTTGCGGCCGCGCACGCCAAGGGCATCCGCGTCTGCGCCATCGTGCTCATGCACGCCTGGAAATATCCGGAGCAAGAGCAACAGCTCGCGCAGATCGCGCGCGAGATTGGCTTTACCCAGGTGTCGGCCAGTCATCAGGTGAGTCCGCTGCTGCGTCTGGTGCCGCGAGGCGATACCACCGTGGTGGATGCGTACCTTTCACCGATCCTGCGCCGCTATGTGGCGCAGGTGGAGAGCGAGCTCGCCGGCACGCGGCTTTTCTTCATGCAGTCGAGCGGCGGATTGGCCGAAGCGCACGGCTTCCAGGGCAAGGACGCGATTCTGTCCGGCCCTGCCGGCGGCATCGTCGGCGCGGCCCGCACCGCGGCGATGGCCGGCCTCAACCGCATCATCGGCTTCGACATGGGGGGCACCTCCACCGACGTTGCCCTGTACGACGGCGCGTTCGAACGCGCATTCGAAACCGCGGTGGCCGGCGTGCGGCTGCGCGCGCCGATGATGGCGATCAATACGGTCGCAGCGGGCGGCGGGTCGATTCTGCATTTCGACGGGGCGCGATTCCGCGTCGGCCCGGATTCCGCCGGCGCCGATCCAGGGCCGGCCTGCTATCGCCGCGGCGGCCCTTTGACGGTGACCGACGCCAATGTCTGCGTGGGCAAGATCCAGCCCGCGCATTTCCCCGCGATCTTCGGCGCGAACGGCAACCAGCCCCTCGATGCCGACATCGTCCACCGGAAATTCGCCGACCTGGCAGAAGAGATTGCGCAGGCCACCGGCACGAAGCGGTCTGCGGAGCAAGTCGCGGAGGGCTTTCTGCAGGTTGCGATTGCCAACATGGCGAACGCGATCAAGCAGGTGTCGGTGCAGAAGGGCCACGATCCGTCGCGCTTTGCGTTGCAATGTTTTGGCGGCGCCGGCGGCCAGCACGCCTGCGCTGTCGCCGACGCGCTGGGGATGGAGACGGTGTTCATCCACCCCTTCGCGGGCGTGCTGTCGGCCTACGGCATGGGCCTCGCCGATCAGACCGTCATGAAGGAACAAGCCGTCGAGCTGCCCCTGGAACCGGAAACGATGCGGAACCTGGAGGATGTTGCCGACAAGCTGGCACTGGACGCCGAAGTCGCCCTCGCCGGACAGGGTGCCGAAGCAGACCACATCACGACGTCGCGTTCGCTGCACATCCGCTACGCCGGCACCGAGGCCGCGTTGATCGTGCCACTGCGCGAGCATGCCCGGGTGGTCGAGGATTTCAACGCCTCCCACCGCGCCAGATTCGGCTTTGCCACCCCGGAACGCGCGCTGGTCGTGGAAGCTGTCGCCGTGGAGGCGGTTTCACCCGGCGAAGCCGTGTACGAAACCCAGATCAACGCGCGTGGCAGTGGCGCACCGGAACAAATCGACAGCGTTCGCATGGTCTCCGGCGGTGAAGCCCATGCAACACCGGTGTTCGACCGCGCCAGCCTTCGCGCCGAAGATCGCATTGCCGGTCCCGCGCTGGTGCGCGAGGCCAATGCCACCACGGTCGTCGAACCGGGCTGGACCGCGGAAGTCACCAAACTCGACCACATGCTGTTGCGACGTACCGCGCCGCTGGCCACGCGCGTCTCTGCCGGCAGCGACAAGCCCGATCCCGTCCTGCTGGAACTCTTCAACAATCTCTTCATGAATGTCGCGGAACAAACGGGCGCGGTGCTGCAAAACACATCGATGAGCGTCAACATCAAGGAGCGACTCGACTTCTCCTGCGCCATCTTCGATGCCGAAGGACACCTGGTGGCGAACGCGCCGCATGTGCCGGTGCATCTCGGCGCCATGGGCGAAAGCGTGCGCACCGTGCTGCAGCATCGCGGCACGACGCTGAAGCCGGGCGACGTGGTCGCACTGAACAATCCCTTCAACGGCGGCACGCATCTGCCGGACGTCACCGTCATCACCCCAGTCTTCGACGAATCCGGAAACAAGATCCTGTTCTTTGTCGGATCGCGGGGCCATCACGCCGATATCGGCGGCGCGACCCCGGGCTCCACGCCGCCCGGCTCGCGCACGCTGGAAGAAGAAGGCGTCGTCATCGACGATTTTCTTCTGGTGGACGGCGGCCATTTCCGCGAGACCGAGTTTCGCGCCCTGCTTCGCGGTGCGAAATATCCGGCACGCAGCCCGGACGTGAATGTCGCCGACATCAAGGCGCAGGTTGCCGCGAACGAGAAAGGCGTGCAGGAACTGCGCCGCGTGGTTTCGCAATACGGCTGGTCGGTGGTCAGCGCCTATATGCGCCACGTGATGGACAATGCCGAGGAATCGGTGCGGCGGGTGATCGATCGCATCGGCAATGGCAGTTTCCAATACACGATGGACAACGGCCTGCCACTTTGCGTCGCCGTCAGCGTCGATCGGGCCACGCGCAGCGCCACCGTGGACTTCACCGGTACCGGCCCACAGCACGACGGAAATTTCAACTCTCCTCCGGCGGTAACACGGGCAGCCGTGCTGTACGTTTTTCGCTGCCTGGTCGGTGACGACATTCCGCTGAACGATGGCTGCCTGAAGCCACTGAAGCTGGTGATCCCCCCTGGCACATTCCTCTCACCGCGTCCGGGCGCGGCGGTGGTCGCCGGCAACACCGAAGTATCCCAGGCCACCTGCAACGCCTTGTTCGGTGCGCTCGGGGCCATCGCTTGTTCGCAGGCGACAATGAACAATTTCATTTTCGGCGACGCGCGGCATCAGTACTACGAGACGATCTGCGGCGGCACCGGCGCGGGGCCGGGCTTTGACGGCACGTCGGCAATTCACTCGCACATGACCAATACGCGGATGACTGATCCGGAAGTGCTGGAACTGCGCTACCCCGTGCGACTGGAACGCTTTGAAATCCGCCGTGGCTCAGGCGGCGGCGGCCGCTGGCACGGTGGCGACGGCGCCATCCGCCGGATCCGCTTCCTCGAACCGATGACCGCGGTGATCGTCGCTTCGCGCCGCAACGTCGCGCCATTCGGCCTGGAAGGCGGCGAGGATGGCGCGGTCGGGCGGCAATGGGTCGAACGCGCGGACGGCCGCCACGAAGTGCTTACCGGCACAGATAGCGCGGAACTGGAAGCCGGAGATGCGTTCGTGATCGAGACGCCCGGTGGCGGAGGGTTCGGGTCGTAGCGGCCGCGGGCACGCGAGAGCAACAAAGCGGCCATTGCTCCCGCCCACTCCGCGGCGCTATTGCGCGCGATTCTCCACCAGTTCGGTAACCACTGCCGGATCGGCCAGCGTCGATGTGTCCCCCAGGCTGTCGGTCTCGTTCGCTGCGATCTTGCGCAGGATGCGACGCATGATCTTGCCGCTGCGCGTCTTCGGCAGCGCCGGCGCCCATTGGATCGCGTCCGGCGAGGCAATCGGCCCGATCTCCTTCCGCACCCAGGCCACCAGTTCCTTGCGCAGGTCTTCGGTCGGTTCTTCGCCCAGCTTCAACGTGACATAGGCATAGATGCCCTGCCCCTTGATGTCGTGCGGGAAACCGACGACCGCCGCCTCGGCGACCTTCGGATGCGCCACCAGCGCGCTTTCCACCTCCGCCGTGCCCATGCGATGGCCCGAGACGTTGATCACGTCGTCAACACGGCCGGTAATCCAGTAATAACCGTCTTCGTCTCGCCGGGCGCCGTCGCCGGTAAAGTACAAACCCTTGAAGGTGGAGAAATAGGTCTGCACGAACCGTTCGTGGTCACCGAACACGGTGCGCATCTGGCCCGGCCAGGAATCGGCCAGACACAGATTGCCCTCGCAGGCGCCATGCAGTTCATGGCCGTCGCCGTCGACGATAAGCGGCCTTATGCCGGGCAACGGCAGCGTCGCGGAGCCGGGTTTCAGCGCCGTGGCACCCGGCAGCGGTGAGATCAGAATGCCTCCGGTCTCGGTCTGCCACCATGTATCGACGATCGGGCAGCGATGCTCGCCGACCACGCGGTGATACCAGAGCCACGCTTCCGGATTGATCGGCTCGCCGACACTGCCGAGGATACGCAGCGACTTGCGCGACGTCTTGCGCACAGGCGCCTCGCCGTCACGCATCAGCGCGCGGATGGCGGTGGGAGCGGTGTAGAAGATGTTGACCTTGTGCTTGTCCACCACTTGCCAGAACCGGCTGCTGTCCGGGTAATTGGGAATCCCCTCGAACATGATCGTGGTGGCGCCGTTCGCGAGCGGGCCATAGACGATATACGTATGACCGGTCACCCAGCCGACATCTGCCGTGCACCAGTAGATTTCGCCCGGCTGATAATCGAATACGTTTTCATGCGTGAAGCTGGCCCACACCATGTAGCCGCCGGTGGTGTGCAGCACGCCCTTCGGTTTGCCGGTACTTCCTGACGTGTACAAAATGAACAGGGGATCCTCCGCGCTCATTTCGCGGGGAGGACAGTCGGGCGATGCCTGCGAACAAAGCGCGTCATAGTCGTGATCCCGGGACGCCTGCATCGGCACGTTGGCGCCGGTGACCTTGACGACGATCACATGCTTGACGCCGGGGCAGCTTTTCAGTGCCGCGTCGGCGTTCGCCTTCAACGCCACGGTGCGGCCGCCACGGCGGCCTTCGTCGGCCGTGATCAGCAGTTCCGAAGCGCAGTCCTGAATGCGGTTGGCCAGACTGTCCGGCGAGAAGCCGCCAAACACGACGGAATGAATCGCACCGATGCGGGCACAGGCCAGCATCGCAACCGCTGCTTCGGGCACCATCGGAAGGTAGATCGTCACTCGATCGCCTGGCTTGACGCCCAGCCCTGTCATCGCGTTGGCCAGCCGGCACACTTGCTCATGCAGTTGCCGATAGGTGACATGCTTCGAGGTCGCCGGGTCGTCGCCTTCCCAAATGATCGCGGTGCGGTCGCCGTGCGAGGCGAGATGCCGATCCAGGCAGGAGACCGACGCGTTCAGCGTCCCGTCCTCGAACCATTTGATCGCGACCTTGCCGCCGAAGCTGGTGTTCTTGATTTTGGTCGGTGTCTTCATCCAGGCGATGCGCCGCGCCTGTTGGGCCCAGAACCCGTCAGGATCGCGCCCGGCATGCTCATACATGTCGCGATAGCGCGCCTCGCTCACATGCGTCTTGGCCAAAATCTCCGGCTGAACCGGAAAGATCTGCCCCTCGTGGTGAACGGCGTCTGGCATGGCCTGTTTCCTCTGTCTCGTGCGACTGTTTACAATCCCGCGTCGTGCGGCACGTATATCATGCCGTCCCGGATTTCCACGGCCACCGACTCCAGCCGGTCGCCGACGCATGGTCCGCTGACACAAATCCCATCGGCGATACCGAACTCGGCACCATGTGTCGCGCAGATGATACGTCTGCCATCGGCCGAGAGAAAGCGGTGCGGCGTCCAATCCAGTGGTGTCCCGATGTGCGGGCAGGCGTTCACGTAGACGTACGCGGCATCGCCCTGGCGGATCGCCATCAGGCCGGTGAACCCTCCAGGTGCCGGAGGAAACCCCTTGCCGCCACCATCCGGAATCTCCTCCAGGCGGCACAACGCCCGCATAACTCGTAACGGCATCGTTAGCATCGCCTCCTGCTCTGGCTTTTCCATTACCCAGTCCGCCCCGTGTGTTCCATCGCGTCCAGCATGAGGGCGGGGAGGCTACGCATCGTCCAGCCACGGTTCAAGCGGTTGAACGATGCGCTTGGCGTCATCAGGCTGCGTGGCCTACCGGCCCGTGGTGCTGCGGCGCTCCAGGAATGCCGACGGGCAACACCGTGTGGCCGTGCGTTTCGTTGATCACTTCGGCGGCGGCCAGATAGAACGCGAGCAATGCGGTGATCAGGCCGACGTATCCGCCGGCGTGCTTCAGCCCGGCAAGGCCGGTCCATTCCGCCGCGGCAAGCAGGAAGAATGTCACCCACAGGGCGAGGAACACCAATTGCACGGCACGATTCAGCGCCAGGGTGCCGATCCACATGAACAAGGTGAACACACCCCACATGAACAACCACCAGCCGACGAATGCCGCCGGAACGCCATGGGCGAAGAACTGTACGAACAAGGCGAAGGCCCACCAGAATGCGCCGTATGAGCAAAAGGCGACAAAGCCGAAGGTGTTGCCGCGGGGCATTTCCATGAGGCCGGCGCAGAACTGTGCCGTGCCACCGAAGGCAAAGGCGGTGGCAAGGACCAGCGGTACACCGTCGGCGCCGAACCATCCGGCGTTCACCATGCTGAGCATCCAGGTTGTCAGCGCAAACCCGGTCAACCCGAGCGGCGCGGGGTTGGCAAGTTTCATCCCAGTCCATCCCTGTTTTTGGAGTGACAGAAGCCCGTCCGGCGCGGCGCATCGCGCCGCTAACATCAAGCTGCCTGAAGGCAGCCGTCGCTGGCTTTGATCTGGATCAAAGCCAGCGCAGGCGTTTCAGATCGCCGGCCTTCGCCTTGGCGCCGCACCGCGAAATCGCGGCAGCGGTGTCGGACTATACATGCCGCCGACCGCGCCGAAGCGAATCAGGCTCGATGCACGGCCGGTTCGCCAAACTGGTAGCGCCGCAGCACGGCCATATCGGGATCCCGCCCGAGGCCCGGGCCTTCGGGCACACGCACACGGCCATTTTCCGCCACCACAAGGTCGTGCAGCGGACTTCCCTCCAGATCGATAAACAATCGCTCGAACGGCACGTCAGGAGCGATCGTCGCGTTGACGTGCAGCGAGGCGAGGAACCCGGGACCAAAGTACGCGTTGTGTGGCACCACGCGCACGCCGAACGCTTTCGCCAGTGCCGCGATCTCCAGCATCGCCGAGGGACCGCCAATCTTGATCACGCTTGGCTGCGCTACGTCGAGCGCGTCGGCTTCGAAAGCGACGCGGAAATCGTGCAGACCGGCGGCATTCTCGCCGGCGGCGATCGGCACGCCGCCTTCGCGCCGGACCTGAGCCAGACCGGTATAATCGCCGGGCGGAAACACCGGCTCCTCCAGCCACGTCAGGTCGCAGTCGCGCATCTCCCGCGCAATTCTGATCGCCTGGCCCACCGTCCAGGGACAGTTGGTGTCGACCATCAGCCGGGCCTCCGGCCCGATCGCCTGCCGTGCCGCACGCACCTCCGGCACAGTGATTTCGTGCAGCTTGATGTCGCGGTATCCGCGCGCCAAGGCACGCTCGCAGGCAGCGGCCACCATGCCGGCCTCGCCATAGCGCAACAGGCTGGCGTAGCTGGCCAAATGCTCTTGCGGCGCTGCGCCAAGCAAGCGCCACAACGGCAGCCCGGCGGCCTTGCCGGCAATGTCCCATAGCGCAATGTCGAGCGCGGACAGGGCGAAGACGTGCGGGCCGTTGCGTCCAAACGAGTGGAAAGCCTTGCCCAGGCGCGCGCGCAGCCCTGCGATGTCACGTGCATCCTGTCCCAGGATGGCCGGCGCGAGTTGGGTATCGAGCACGGTCTTGGTCGCCGCCGCGGCTGCGTGGCCGAAGCCTTCGCCCCAACCTTCCAATCCCTGATCGGTAACGATGCGCAGCCATACCGTGTTCATCGATTGCCAGCCGATGCCGCCTGCCACCGCCGGCTTGCCGCCCATGTCGAACGGGATGCGCGTCCAGGTCGTTTCGACAGCAGTAATCTTCATCCCAGCTCTCCCGCGAATGGCCGGCACCATTGTGCGGCGTAGTGCCGCACTTGCTCAAGCCCGCAACGTCGACCACGGATTTTGCTTGACACACTGTTAGCACTAGGTTAGTATGCCAAACGTCGTCGCGCTGGTGCCCGGCTTTTACGATTAGGGAGCCTATTTCAGCCGATCTTCGATCCCACCATTTCTCAGGAGCTCACCTGTGGATTTTGATCTCAACACCTGGATTGGCCAGGTAACGACCGGGCACGGCGCGATGATCCTGGGCCCCACCTTGCTGGCAACCGCATCCGGTACCATCGACTGGCAGACCGCCATTCCATTCCTTGCCGCCGGGGTGATCGGGCTGCTTTGGCCGGAAAACGTCCCGATGCAGAGTGCCGCCAGGACGGTTGCCTCCGACGTCGAAGCGTTGCTCACGGCGTATCGCACGGGTCTCAGCCACGGCGCCGCGGACACGACGCCGGAAGCCGCGCCGCCCCCCGCGACGCCGCATACCAACACCGCCGCCACGATAGCCGCGCTGGCGGTACTGGCTGGCAGCGGCATCGCTTTGACCGCGTGCGCGAACCAGACGCCGGCACAGCAGACCGCCACCAATATGGCGATTGCCTCCGGGCTGATTTGCCTGGCCGATGCCAGCGGCAAGGTCGTCGCGACAGCGGCGACCAACGATCCAAATGCGGTGAAAGCTGTCAATGCCGCGCTCGCGGCGGGCGATGTGCTTTTGACAGACGCTGCCTGCCAAGGCGCGCTTGCCAGCGCGGCTGCCGCCGGGATCGCGGTGCCAAAGATCAGCACAGCCACGCCGTAGCTGCCACACGGATGTCGCAGGCGCCCAACATAATATGTTCAAGCCGCGTGAATGTTGCGAATGCCAGCCACGCTCTCTTTGCCATGGCCGGGTCAGCCTGAACCATCCTGGGGTTGGGGTGGATGGTCAGGTGAGGGCTGGGTGACCCGGCCATGCCAAAGGGAGCGCGGACGCGATGGATCGCAATGCTCTACCC
>Ga0335072_10013916_pt1 | contig 11441 bp, 11 predicted proteins | sample Lox_Sample_21_FD_206725 | JGI IMG/M metagenome (GOLD analysis project Ga0335072, IMG submission 206725) | Soil microbial communities from Loxahatchee National Wildlife Refuge, Florida, United States - Lox_Sample_2.1 | ecosystem: Environmental > Terrestrial > Soil > Wetlands | place: USA...
GGCGTTCATGCGCGAGATCCCCCAGTGCTGGATGATCGGGCAGGCGGCCGGAGTGGCCGCGGCCCACGCCTCCGCCGCGGGCGTGCCGGTCCCCGACGTCGACACTGACGAGCTCCGCGCGGAGCTACGGCGTCAGGGGGTCTACCTTCAAACCGAAGAAGCCGGCGCGGCCTCGACGGGTGCGATCGCGGGCGCACCGCCGCGCGGCCCGAAGGTCTCGATCACCGCCGACACGCCGCTGTTGTGAGCGCCGACGACGACGATCTGTACGGCTTGCTCCGAGGTCAGGACGGGGACGACGTCCTGACCCGAGGCGCTGTCGGGGACCGAATCGGGATGCGCGCTCGATAGCCGCCACCGGGTCTTGCCCGACACTGCGTCCTTGCCGACCGCGGTCAGCGCCTCACGAGAATTGAACGCATGCTCGTGGACGAAGCCACGGAGGGCGTCCTTGTCCCAGCCGGCGTGGGCGAACAGCTCCGCGTGCTCGGGCCCGAGCGCGATGCAGGCGCTGATCGTCTCGTGGATCAGCGCGCCGGTTCGCCGGATCGTGTCGGCGAGATCGAGCGCGAGCTGCTCGGGCACGGTGGTGTGCCGCGCCTCGATGTGGACGACCGAGCGCATCGTCATCGCGGTCACCGCACTCGAATCAACGTCGAGCCCATGCTCGACGTGGAACGCCGGCCACGGCGACTGTTCCTCGTTCTCGGCGATGCACGCCGTGTACTTCGCGGGATTGCCCTGGGTCGCCTGGTCGAGCTCGTGCGGCCGCAGACCGAACGCGTTGATCGCGGTCAGGCGGATCGCGCGCCCGATCGTGGCGTTGGGGCGGAAGCCGGACCCGAACACGTTTCCCTTGCTGTTGAGGCCGATCCGCTCGCGGACCGGGCCGTTGACGAGCAGCATCGGGGCCGTGCCCGTCGTGCTCTGCCAGATCGCGCGCTCGACGTAGCCTTCGAGCCGCAACGCCGACCACGCCGCGAGCACGACCGGGAAGTACTCGGGCAGGCAGCCGGCCATCGCGGCGTTGATCGCGGCCATGCGGACCGTGCACTCGCGGTCGAGGTGGGGCATCGCCAGCACGACTTCCTCCGGCCCAAGATCCGTCATCGCCAGGAACTCCTCGACTACCGACTCAGTCACCGGCATCACCGGCAGCCCATCCGTCCAGCCACGCTCGAAGTAGTCCTCCATTACCTGCCGGACCTCGTCGATGTCTATGACCGGCAGGTCGGTCACGAGGCACCCAACAGGACCCTGACGACATCCACGATCGCCGGCGCCACGTTCGCCTCGATCTCGGCCCGGCTGAGGCTCGCAATCGGATGCGGGATCATCACCGGCTCGAAGTCGGGCAGCCCGTACATCTCGGCCATCGCCCGCGCCGGCGCGGCGAACGCGTCGGTGCAGATCGACACCGCCGGGACCCCCGCGCGCTCGAGCACGATTCCGTCGGCCAAACTGGCCGCCGAGCAGGATCCTCAGTCGCCGACGCCGGCGATCACCGCCTGGCAGCTCTGGGCGATCTCCCGGGCCCGGTCCTCCTCGACCGGTGTCCCGGAGTACGACTTCGTGTAGTTGGTCACCTCGCCGACGTGGTGCTGGGCGCGCAACAGGTCCGCGACGGTCTCGAGCACGAGCGCGGCGTTGGGTTTGGCGTTGTCGAGCAGTCCGATCCGCAGGCCTGAAAGCTCGCGGATCCGCGGGGCGAACGCCGCCACCCGCCCCACATCAGCCACTCCGGTCGGATCGAGAATCGCCTCTCGACGGGGCATAAGTCCCCATCCTACGCCCACGTCGTTCACCGTCCTACGCCCACGTCGTTCACGCCCCGCTAAAGTCCCGCGCCGCATGTTCTCGAAGGTCCTGATCGCCAACCGCGGCGAGATCGCGGTCAGAATCATGCGCGCCTGCGAAGAGCTCGGGATCGCCACCGTGGCGGTCTACTCCGAGCTCGATCGCGACGCCGTGCATGTCAAGCGCGCCGACGAGGCGTATCTGCTCGGGCCGGGCCCGGCGAGCGAGAGCTACCTCGCGATCGACAAACTGATCGACGCCGTGCAGCGCTCGGGCGCCGAGGCGGTGCATCCGGGGTACGGGTTCCTGGCCGAGAACGCGGCGTTCGCGGCCGCGCTGGCGGACGCGGGGATCACGTTCATCGGGCCGCCCGCGTCGGCGATCGAGGCGATGGGCTCGAAGACGCGAGCCCGCGAGCTGATGGCCAAGGCCGGGGTCCCGATCGTCCCCGGCACCACCGAACCCGTCGAAACGATCGAGGACGCAACACGGGTCATCGCCGACACCATCGGATACCCGGTGGCGGTCAAAGCGGCCGGCGGCGGTGGCGGCAAGGGCTTCCGGGTCGCGCTCGAGGAGTCAAAGCTCGAGGAGGCGTTCGAGGGCGCGGCGCGCGAGGGCGAGAAGTTCTTCTCGGACTCGACCGTGTACCTCGAGCGATACCTGCCCGACCCACGCCACGTCGAGGTCCAGGTGCTCGCCGACACCCACGGGAACGTGATCCACCTCGGCGAGCGGGACTGCTCGCTCCAGCGCCGCCACCAGAAGCTGATCGAGGAGGCACCGGCTCCGGCGGTCGACGAGGCGCTCCGGGCGAAGATCGGGAAGATCGCGACCGAGGCGGCCGCGGCGGTCGCCTACACCGGGGCCGGCACGATCGAGGGACTGCTCCAGGACGGCGAGTACTTCTTCCTCGAGATGAACACCCGGGTCCAGGTCGAGCACTGCGTGACCGAGATGGTCACCGGGATCGACATCGTCAAGGAGGGCATCCGCGTCGCCGCCGGCGAGCCGCTGGCGATCTCCCAAGACGACGTCGTGATCCGCGGCCACGCGATCGAGTGCCGGATCAATGCGGAGGACGCCAGCAAGAACTTCGCCCCGGCGCCCGGCGCGATCGGCGACTACCGCGAGCCGGCCGGCCCCGGGGTCCGCGTCGACTCGGGCGTGGAGGCGGGCTCCGAGATCTCGCCGATGTACGACCCGATGGTGGCGAAGCTGATCGTGTGGGACGTCGATCGTGAGCAGGCCACGGCACGGATGTTGCGAGCGCTCGGCGAGTACCGGATCGAAAAGCTCAAGACGCTGATCCCGTTCCACACCGCGATCCTCCAGACCCGGCAGTGGCACGACGCGGAGACGTGCCGCGACCTGATCGAGGACCGCGCCTGGCTGAAGGAACTCGCGTTCCCGAAGCCTGACAAGGCCACGGCCGACGGAGACGGCGAAGCGGCGGCCGAGCCGGTCGAGCAGAGCTACACGGTCGAGGTGTCCGGAAAGCGCTTTGACGTCAAGGTGATCGGACCTCCGCCCGCCGCGGGTGCGGTCAACGGCGCCGCCCCGCCCGCGCCCGCCGCTCGCCCGGCGCCGCGGCGCGGCGAGCGAGGCCGGGCCGGCGGCGGAGGAGGGGGCGACACGCTGGCCTCACCGCTGCAGGGGACCGTGCTCAAGGTCGCGGTCGAGCAGGGCGCCACGGTCGAGGAGGGCGCGCTCGTCGCGGTGATCGAGGCGATGAAGATGGAGAACGAGATCACCGCGCACAAGGCCGGCGTCGTGTCCGAGTTGCCGATCGCGGTCGGCGCCGCGGTGGCGAGCGGCGACACGCTCGCGGTGATCAGCTCCGCGCAGTAGCCAGCGCCGGGCGACGCAGCCTGGGAATCGTCACCCCGCGGTCGGGCCACGCGAGCGTCGCGAACAGCGTGACCAGCAGCAGGTCGCGTGCGATCACCGTCCACGACTCGAGCGCCGCGAAGCTCTTGAGCGGCGCGAAGTGGAGCGGGTAATAGATCTGGGTCATCGCCATCGCGCACGCGAGCAGCGCCATCGCCGCCAGCCCGCGCCGGCCGTTGATCATCGCAACCAGCGGCGCCAGCCAGATCAGGTATTGCGGCGACAGCACCCGGTCGAACACGATGAACGCGCACACCGCCGCCGCGGTCAGGGTCAGCAACCGCTCGCGGGTGGCGGGGCCGAGCGCGTAGAGCGCCCATACGACCACAAGGCTCACGAGCTGGAACAGGCTCATGACCCCGGCGAATGTGAGCGCCGGGTGACCGTCGAGGTTGTCCGAGCTGTGCGTGAAGTAGTACGAGAGGTGCAGCCCGACCAGCTGATGCGCCGCCAGGAACACGGCCGCGCCCACGCTCTCGATCTGGAGCGGCCGGTTCTCCTGGCCGTGGACAGCCCACCAGACTCCGTGCGGAGCGATCACCAGGAACGGCAGGAAGCAGACGAGCAGCACGGCGGCGAACGCCGCCAGGCAGATCAGCGCGGCGCGCCGCCCCTGCCGGCGCCACACGTACACCGTCGCTATCGGCAACGCCACCACCGGGAACGCCTTGGCGGCCGTGCCGAGGGCGAGCAGCACAAACCCGCTCCGATTCCAGCCGAAGTAGATCGCCGCCAGCGCGGCCACCGTGAGCATCGTCGGGAACAGGTCATAGCGCGACCACAGCACGGCTCCGAGCAGCAGCGGCGACAGCGCGAGCAGCGCCACGCCGCAGACCAGCTGGCGCGTCGAGACCCGCTGGGCCGCGAGCACGAGCGCGGCCAGGCCGGCGGAGATCATGCCGCACGCCGCCATCATCAGCCCGAACACCACCATGTAGCCCGTGAAGTGGTTGCCGGCGAGCAGCCGCGGAAGCACGAACACCGGGATCGCCAGCGGCGGGTATTCGACCGAAAAGTCGCGGTACGGGACGAGCCCTCGCACCACGATGTTGCGGGCGTATTGCGCGTACTCCCTGGTATCCCATTGGGTGTCCAGCCGGTACCAGCCGTGGTGGATCAGGTACCACGCGACCGCGAACCCGATCGCCGCGCAGGCGACCGCGGCGACCGTGCGCTGGCGGTCAGACGCCAGATAGCTCGCGGGGCGCCATGGAACGGCGACGGGCGCACCGGCCATCTCCAACACGGGGTCTTGTCGCTGTCCGTCAGGCATTGCTCGTCGTCGCGGTTCCAGCAACGGCCCCGCCGAAGGCTCGCGAATCGCCTCCCGTGGCCCGATTATGTCGGCTTTCGCGGGTCGGAGTGGCGCGGCTCACGGCACGCTCTTGATCCCGGCGGCGAGATCGTACGGATACGTGTACATCGTCAGGCGCCCGATCCGGTACACCGCCGTCGGCCGGCCGAGGTCAGGCGGGCGAATCCACACGTTCTGGAGCGACGGATCGACCAGCAGGAAGCTGCCGGTGTGCGGCCGAGGCGTGTACCAGGTGCTGATGAAGTGCAGATCGAACCGGCACAGGTGCTGTCGCTGGTCACACACCGAAACCGGGTACACCTGGGTGCGGAATCCGGTGGCCCAGGTGACCGGGGAGGCGTCCCAGTAGCCGGCGTAACCGACGGTCAGGTGGTTGCGGGCGGCGATCCGCTCGATCTGCTTGGCCACGGGTGTCGTCACCGCGGTGTTGGCCGAGGGCGCGGGCACCGGGCCGTGCCCGGCGATCGACACCACCGCCCCGAGCGCGAACACGCAGGTTCCCGCCAGCACCATCGCCCGGGTCCAGACGCGGCCGGCCGTCGCGGCCGGTACCACCGCCGCGACCGCGTACAGCAGGCCGACCAGGTAGCGCCCGGCATGGATGTCCACCGGGTAGGAGCTGAACAGGAACGCGAGCGACAGCAGTGTCGCCGACGAGCACCAGAACGCGTAGAACACGGTCCTCGCGGTGTCCGCATCCGCGCGGCGCAGCTGCCGCCAGCTCAGCCACGGGATCGAGATCACCGCGGCGATCGTGATCGCGGCGCACACGCCGGCGAGAACGGTGGCCGGTGACAGCGCGCGTCCGAAGTAGTCGCCGTTGCCGAGCGTCGCGAGCGACTTCCACCACAGCGTGAAGTTGTGGAGGTTCTTGTGGCCGACGACGACCTTCGTGGTGTTCACGCCCGGCTCGCGCGCGACCGCGAGCGCCGACATCACGACCCTGGTGATCGCGCCGGTGACGCCGGTAAGCGCGAGCGTTGCGAGCCCGCTCCACAGCGCGCGGGCGCTGTCGCGTCCGGGCACCAGCACGCGAGTGGCGATCAGCGCCACCGCGAACGGCGCGAGCCCGGCGATGTCCAGCAGGGGATCGGACGCCGCGTTGACGCCGACGATCGTCCCGACGACTGCCACGACCACGACCACCACCGGCCAGCGCGTCGCGCGCTGCCGCTCGAGCCACACCGCGAACGCTCCCAGCAGCGCCAGGCAGAACCACGTCGGTGCGTGCTGCGTGGTCGCGAGCTCGACGCGCAACGTCGCCGGCGAGGTCGAGATCAACAGCACCGCGGTCAGCCCCGCCGCCCACCTGCTCGCGACCTGCGCCACCGACCACGCCGTGAGCGCCGCCCCGGCCACGGACATCGCGTACGGGGCCGCCTCCCAGACCTGCCGGTGATATGGCAGCCACTTCGTGGCGAGGTCGAACAGCAGCGTCGAGTACCACGCAAACGTTCCGAGCACGACATTCGCGTGCGCCGGAGCGGCTCCAAATAGCTGGCCGATCACTGGCCCGGACGCCGCATCGGCGTCGAGGTTCGTGATCCGGATCGCGGTGTCGAGTTGGTGCGCGAGCAGGATCAAGTAGAGCAAGCCGAACGGCAGCGCGGCCCACCACGTCCAGCGCAGGAAGCGACGGGGCCCGCGCTCGTCGGCTCGCGAACCAGCCGAGGCGGGCTCGGCTGAGCCCCGCAGACGGGGGGAAATCCCGGCGCCGGCGCCGGCGGTGCTCACGTCGAACGCCGCTCCGAGGAGGCGAGCACCAGCCGCCGCCGGGATTGCGTTCGCGCTCCTCGCGCGGACACGGGTACGAGGCGGCCGTCGGGGTGCAGCGTGGCCTGGGCGTGGGTGCCGGGGCCGAGCGACACCCACAGCGTGACCTCGCCGCGCCCTGGGCCCTTGGTGACGCGGACGATCGGCTGGTTGATCTTCACGTCGGCCGCGAACGCGCGGTCGACCCGCTCGAGGCTGAAGACCGACATCGTGTAGCGCCCCGTCCGCGAAAGCTCGGTCCGCTCGGCCGTCGACGCCAGCGCCAGCGTCCGCTTGGTGTGCGACCGAAGGTCGCTCTCGCTCGTCGCGACGGCGGCGAACGTGACCACGATCACACACCCGAGCAGGCCCAGGAACACCGGCAGCGCCTTCTCGGCCAGCCGCCGGCGTCCCGCGCACACCAGGATCCCGGCGGTCAGGGCGACCGCCACGGCGAGCACGGCGAGCACGATCGCGACGCTGGCGAGGACCGAGTAGCTCATGTCGGCCGTAGCGTAGATGTCCGCTGCGCGTTTTCGGCGTGAATCCGGCGCTGCGTGGCGGTTCGCCGCCCTGCCGGCAGCGGCGCGTCCAGGCCGTCCACGCGGAGCGCCTCGAGGTATGCGACGTCCTCGTCGAGCACGCGCGTGGCCTGTTCGAGGGCCAGCGGCCGGCCGTGCCCCGGGATGATCGTCCGCACCGCTCCGATCAGGGCGCGGAGGCGCCCGAGCGTCGCCAGATACGCCTCCACCGACCCGCCGGGCGAGATCCACGGGATCTCGACGGGGGACAGGTAGTCGCCGCACACCAGGACCTCCAGCCACGGGATCAGGAAGGCGGTGCCGTCCGCCGTGTGGCCGTCGGCCTCGTGAAGCTCGAGTTCGTGATCGCCGGATCCCAGCGACAGACGGCCGGGAACCGGCAGCGTTTGGACTCCGGCCAGCGCGAGCGGCCCGCGGTCGTCGATGTACTGCTCCTCGTCGAACGCCCGCAACTCGCGCTGGGCGTCGCCGGGCTCGGCGGCCAGCCGCCTGGCGGTGCTCTCGCCGCACCCGAGCGATGCCTGCGGGAACGCGATCCGGCCCAGCAGGTGGTCCCAGTCGGCGTGGGTGACAAGCAGCCCCGACACCGGGAAGCCCGCCTGGTCGAGCACGCTTCCCAGCGCCTCCAGCTCGTCGGGATACACCGGCGAGTCGATCACGAAGCCCTCCTCGCCGGCGCGCACCGCGGTGCAGGTCGTCTGCCAGAAACGGCTGATCACGACGATCACGTCGGCGTTGACCGCCAGGACCTTCATCGCCGGGGCGACGGTCCTAGGAGATGCCGAGGAGCTTCATCGCCTCGCGCAGGCTGGCGACCTCGGCGTCCGGCTTCTTCTGGTTGGACTCGAGCGTCTCCTTGTCGCGGTTGACCCAGATCACCGGGATCTTGCGCTTGATGCACGGCTCGACGTCGTAGTAGTAGCTGGCGGCAACGTGTACCCAGCCCTTCTTGCCGCCGATGCGCCGCTCGCACTCCGCGAAGTGCGCTGGATCGGGCTTATAGGACCGGACCTGCTGGGCTGTGACGACCAGGTCGAAGTCGAGCGGGATGTGGCGGCGCGTCTGCCCGAGCAGCTTGTCGTCGATGTTGGAAATCAAGCCGATCTTGTACTTCTTCGCGATTTTCTGGAGGACCGAGTTGGTCTCCTTGAACGCCGGCCACCGCTGGACGGAGTCGGGCAGGAAGCCGGCGCGGGACGGCTCGAGTGGCCAGCCGAGCGTCTTCGCGATCTGCACCGCGGTGCGGCGCAGGACCTCGGCGTAGAGCTCGTAGGAGCCCGCCTGTATCTGTTTCTGGACTTCGTAGAAGAGCGGGATCAGCTCGTCCCGCTCAATTGTGAATCCGTCTCGCTCGGCCTCGGTCTTGAACGCGTCGTACGCGCCCTGCTCCCAGTCGATCAGGGTTCCGTAGACATCGAACGTGACGAAGGTGATTTCCTTCGGGATCGCCATCGCGCGGGCCATGATGCCATGGGAACAAGGCTGTTTGCGGCGTGGTCCACAACCCGAGTGCTCGATCCATTCACTAGAGTCCACCCCCCGCATGGATCTGCTCGAGTACCAGGGTAAGCAGCTGTTCGCGCGGCACGGCGTCCCCGTGCCCGCCGGGCAGCCGGCCCGCACCGTCGAGGACGCGGTGGCCGCCGCGGAGGCGGTCGGGTATCCGTGCGCAGTTAAGGCGCAGGTGCAGATCGGCGGCCGCGGCAAGCTGGGCGGGATCAAGATCGCGGGCGACCGGGCCGAGGCCGAGGAGCACGCCCGCGCCATCCTCGGCATGGACATCCGAGGTCTCACCGTCCACGAGCTCTGGATCGAGGGCGCCTCGCAGATCGCCTCGGAGTACTACGCCTCGGTCGTGTTCGACCGGTCGGCCAAGGCACCGTTGGTCATGCTGTCCACCAAGGGCGGCATGGACATCGAACAGGTGGCCGATGAGGACCCGGACGCGATCGCTCTCCTCCATGTCGACCCGCTGCTCGGCTTCCAGGACTTCCACGGCCGCCGGCTGGCCTACGAGGCCGGCGTCGACGACGACGTGGTGCGGCCGGTGGGGGCGATGCTCGCCAAGCTCTATGACGTGTTCACCGGCGAGGAGGCGACGCTGGTGGAGGTCAACCCGCTGATCATCACCCCCGAGCGCGAGGTCAAGGCTCTCGACGCCAAGGTCACGCTGGACGACAACGCGCTGTTCCGCCACGGCGACAACGCCGACCTGCGCGACCTCTCAGGCGAGGACCCGCAGGAGCGGATGGCCAAGGAGCGTGGCCTGACCTACGTCAAGCTCGACGGCAACGTGGGCATCCTCGCCAACGGGGCCGGGCTGTCGATGTCGACGCTCGACGTCGTCGCCGAGGCCGGCGGCAAGCCCGCAAACTTCCTTGACGCCGGCGGCGGATCGCGGGCCGACGCGATCACCAGCGCGGTCGAGGTCATCCTCTCCGACCCGAAGGTCAAGGCCGTGCTGTTCAACATCTTCGGCGGCATCACCCGTGGCGACGAGGTCGCCAAGGGGCTGATCGAGGCGTTCAAGCAGATCAACCCGAGCGTGCCGTTCGTCGTGCGTCTGGACGGGACCAACGGCGAAGAGGGCCGCGCCATGCTGGCCGAGGCTCAGCTGCCCAACGTCTACACCGAATCGACCATGGACGGCGCGGCTGCCAAGGTCGTCGAGCTGGCCGCGGAGGCAGATCGATGAGCATTTTGGTCGACGGCGACACGCGCCTCTGCACCTCCGGCATCACCGGCCGCGAGGGCACGTTCCACTCACTGCGCAACCGGGACTACGGCACCCAGGTCGTGGCCGGGGTGACCCCGGGCAAGGGCGGCCAGGACGTCGAGGGCATTCCCGTCTTCAACACGTTCCACGAAGCTGTGGCGGCTGAAGGCGCGAATACCGCGATGATCTTCGTGCCGCCGCGGTTCGCGGCCGACTCGATTCTCGAGGCCGAGGACGCGGGCATCGAGCTGATCATCTGCATCACCGAAGGCATCCCGGCCCACGACGAGTTGCGCGTATACAACCTCCTCAAGAAGAACGGACGCTCGCGGCTGATCGGGCCCAACTGCCCGGGCATCCTGTCGCCGGGCAAGGCCAGCGTCGGCATCATCCCGGCCTCGTTCTTCAAGGAGGGCAACGTCGGGGTCGTTTCCAGGTCGGGGACGTTGACCTACCAGATCGGCAACGTCCTGGCCCAGAGCGGGTTCGGCAACTCCTCGATCGTCGGCATCGGCGGCGATCCCGTCCCCGGCACCGACTTCATCGATGTCCTCGGGATGTTCCAGGCGGACCCCGAGACCGAGCTGATCGTGATGTGCGGCGAGATCGGTGGCGACGCCGAAGAGCGCGCCGCGGACTTCATCGCCGACAGCGTGACCAAGCCGGTCGTCGGCTACATCGCTGGCTTCACGGCGCCGCCGGGCAAGACCATGGGCCACGCCGGCGCGATCGTGTCCGGGTCGCGTGGAACGGCGCGCGCGAAAGCGGAAGCGCTCGAGAGCAAGGGCGTGCGCGTCGGGCGCACCCCGACCCAGGTCGCCGAGATCGCGGTCTCGCTCCTCGGCGCGACTGCTTAGCCGCGAGCCGCGACCGCCCCGCGCCACCGCCGACCCGCTCGCTAGGGTGGGCGAGCACGTGTCGAGCGAACGAGCGAGCACTCTGGGGCCGCATCTGGAGGAGTTGGACCGGCTCCTGCACGACGTCCAGGCCGAACTCGCCCCGGACCGCAGCCCGCGCCCGGTGCTCGTCTCCGAAGTGTCCGAGGCGTCCGAGGCGTCTGAGGTGTCCGAGGTGTCCGAGGCCGCGCTCGCGGTCCCCGACCCGCCGGCGCCGCCACCGCCGACCCCGCTCCCGGAGCCGCCGCCGCCCCCGCCGCCCACCGAGCCGCCCCCCCCGCCGCCACCACCGTCAATCCCCGAGCCGCCCCCGGTCCCCGCGCCGGCGCTCGGCTCGCACGACCCGCAGGTCGAGGTGCTCGCCGAACTTACCGAGCGGCTGGTCGCGTCGATGCGCGAGCTGCTCACGGGCTACGAGCGAGTCCTGGCTCCGAGGTCCGCCCACCCGGCCCCGACCGCCCCGGCCCCGACCGCCCCGGCCCCGACCGCCCCGGCGCCCGCCCCGCCCACCGCGGGCGTGACCCTGCTCGCCG
>Ga0335072_10013918_pt1 | contig 11439 bp, 13 predicted proteins | sample Lox_Sample_21_FD_206725 | JGI IMG/M metagenome (GOLD analysis project Ga0335072, IMG submission 206725) | Soil microbial communities from Loxahatchee National Wildlife Refuge, Florida, United States - Lox_Sample_2.1 | ecosystem: Environmental > Terrestrial > Soil > Wetlands | place: USA...
TTTGAAGGCGACGGCAGACAATCGGCGATACCGTGATCGAGATTCCTGTGCGCATGCCGCAGACTCGCACGCGCCAAACCGTTCGGGAATCCCTCTCAGGATTCAAATGTCAGGTTTTAACCACTAGCTCTTCGCATGCGGCGTGCCGATGTACGGGAACTCCTTGAGAATGTCAGTGTGCGGTTTCAGACCGGTGGGCGGGCATTCGCCCTTCGTGAGGAAGGCGAGGCGATAATTGATCACGTCGTCGGTGAAGACACGGCCGTTGGGATACTTCGCGGGTTTCGACGGATCAAAACTCAGCACATCGGGCAGCGTGCGCTCTTTGTCGATCGCGGTGATGGCTTCTTCGCGCGAGTAATTTCCCGTGTGGCCCATCAGATGCACGAACTGATCGAGCCAGCGATTGCGATCGTTGACCGGCTCGCTCGCGTTGTATTCCAGCTTTGTGTCGTCGGTGTTGAAAAAGCTGCTGACGCTCGGATGGCCGGCGCGATCGACGTGGACCAGCTTGCCGTCCTGCCGCACGCTGCATCGTCCCCAGATGTGTATCTCGGGCTTCGGGGCGAGTTCGCTCGTCGGCAGCTCGATCACGGTCGAGAAGACGTTGGCTTCAGTATTTGAATCCACACCGGTCCAGGGTGACTTTCCGCCTAGGTGAGGCTCGGTGAAATTCCGCTTGCCCCTGATGTCGAACAGATTCTTGATGCCGTCGAAATCGAAAAAAAAGGCATCGCTGCGACTGCCGGCGAAGAATGTGTAGTCGCCTGCCTTGACGAGGTTGGGCTTGGGGCCGAATGAGACCTCCGCGTCGGCGACGATCTTCTCCCCGACCGCCTCGGCTGAACGCGACTCCTGGCCTTTGGCCAGAAACACGTTGAAAGTCTGCCTGCCGTTTTGTGGCTTGGAAAACACGTAGCTGAGCGCGAGATCCGTCAGCAAATCGCCGTCATTGTCGATGTTGAGCCGATAGATGGCGTCGGGATGGAGCGCGTCGGCATTTGGATTCGCATTGAGGATGATCACCGTTCGCGATGGGTCGGTGGGCGACTGGAACGCGTAAAGATCGCACAGGTCCAGCCTTTGGTCGCCGAGCGGTGGGCCAAGGCTTAGTCCGGTAAAATGGTTCGACATCCTGCCTCTCCTTTTCGCCGACATTCTCCGGACGACACCCGGTCGGAACGGACGATAGCGCCTTCCTGAGATATCAGGAAATGACATCTTCAGGGTGCTCGGGATCGTCGCGAAGAGCCTGCGGATGCATTTCCGCAATGAGTTCGACAAGGCCGCGATCGGGCATGGCTTAGGATCCGGCACTGGCGCGGGCGATCGGCGCAAGCGCGAGCGCGGCGTCCGTGGGTATTTCGCGCGCATAAAATGGCGCGTTCCCGTCCTACCGGACCGGGCGGGCCGATGCTCTGGTCCCGTACGTGCGCGACGCGCGGACGCATACCGATGTGCAGATCGCAAAAATCAACACCTCGTCCACCACGAAGCCACATGGTACGAGCGTGGAGGAGCACAATTCCTGCCGCACGGGGTCGATTCCTGTGGCGAACGGGAACCCCCATGACCGCCCAATTCCACCAAAAGCGCGGAAGAGCCAGTTTTCTTCCGTGGTTTCGCTTCAGAATTGGTTGGCGCCTCCTGGGGCAGCGGTGGCGGGCAGTCATTCCCGCCCCGGCTGTGCCAGGATGGCGCCGCAGACGATAAACAACCCCGGCCGCAGAGATCCCCCCAGAGGCTTGGCGCCTCTGCGAAAGGACATCGCGTGGCTGCTCGCCCTGGCGCAGCAAAGCCGGGACCTTTGGTTCGCTCTCCGAGGGGGAATGCGATCGTTGGCCTTGGCGCGGCGATCCACGAGGCGATCGGATCGGCGTGAGGCAGTGAGGGAACGCCACGTATCGGACGTAGCATACGTCGTGGTGGGGCGAGGCGAAACGTTATTAAGTTTGACTTCGGTACCGGGCCTTTGCGACGGTCCGCTTTCGGGCAAGGTCGTGCCGAAATCAGACACTCGGCACAAGGCAGGACCTGGCTGAGGGCTGCCGGACAGCTCCGCCAATCGGAAATAACGAAGCCGTTACCTCGGCTCGCCCGAGACATTGTCGGGGCTCGACCGCCAATTGGCTTCCGCGTACAGGATGGGGTACGAAGTGGAGGCGAGGCGAATCGCAATGTATCTAAATTATGAGATTTTTGGACGGAAACGACACTCGCTGGCAAAGCCGTTACGGGCATCGCGGGAATTCGTTGATCGAGCAGTCATTTCCGCAATTGAAGTCAGCCACATTATAGTGGCCAGCCCGCCTTCGCAAAAGCCGTTGGAACATTGGAGGTGGTGTTGCGTCTCTCAAGGAATTCAATGAAACAACCTCCAGTCGCGTCGATGATTCCGGGTCGTGCGTCAAGCCATGCCGCCGACGGTTCGACTCGGCTCGTCCTGCCGCTCTCGGCAAAGGAGGCGATCCGCAATATCACGATTACCTTAAGTTATCTCATCCTTACTGAACGTTTTTGGATCCACCGAGCAGCCGGGTTCGTGCTGAAGAAGCTTGGAATTGGCGCGCAGCACTGGCCGCAACCGCATCGACTTGAAGACAAGCTGTTGTCGATCGAGGGTTACACGCATTCCGGCAGCACCTTTCTGTGCAGCAACGTCCATCCGGACCTGCGCGAAAGGGTAATTTCGCGCATTCATGTTCAATGGTCCTTACGCCGCTGCGTGCGCCGCGGCATACCTACGATCCTTCTCGTCCGTAACCCGATGCAGGCGTGTGCGTCGAAACATTTCCGCAGCGCCGCCCGGAATGGCTACGGGATTACGATATCGATGTTTTCAGCGCTTGCGATCTGGATCATATATTACCGCTCCGCTTGGCGTTACCGAGACCGTATCAACATTGTCATGTTTCCCGAGCTGGTCAGCGATTACCACACGGTGCGACGGCGCATCGAGGCATGCTCCGGAGTACGGATGTTGGAAATACCGACATTCGATGATCGCAATGAGTTCGTGGGAGAACGGCCGCCATTGCGGCTTTCATTGATTTCACGGGTGCTGGCGAAAATCGCGTTGAAGCAGTACCGTCAGTTCGCGCGTGTGGCGCGCGCGCAATGTGATACGATATCGAGGCCCGCGGTGCCACGCAAGCCGGCTCCGTTGGTCGAACCGCATGGTGCAACTGCCAGCTGGCGCGCCATGTGGCTCAGACCGCAAACCGCGCTGGTATGCGGGTTTGTCCTATTCGAAATACTCGTTGACTGGTGTTGCTCGCGAGACATCGCTTTCGTAGATTTGGCGCTGATCGACCTCGTCTGCGCAATTTTTGGCTTTGTCATTCTGGTTGAGGCAGTACGCCGTCTCGACTACGTCGAGCGTGCCGGAATCCTCCTGTCCTCTCAAGAGGCTCATCGAGCGGACTGGGATGCCGTCATTTGTATTGTTGCCGCAATCATCGTTATCCTGCCCGGGCTGGGTGGTGATATCGCCGGTATAATGCTTCTCTTGTCGCCGATCCGGCAAATGTTGGTGACGAAGCTCGCACGAGTTACGGAACGGCAGCACATGCTGATATTCGGCCATGGCGACTGACTGCATATGTGTCCCGGTGGAATGGGCAGCAGGTCGGGCGAAATACGGATAGTCGTGTTGTCCTGATTGTTCGGTTCATGGGTCACCTGGCGGGCCGTCCGTTGGCGGATCCGGGCCGCGACCGGTTCGACTGTTCAAGGTGGTATCCGGCCAGGGGGCTGACGATCGTCCAGCGCATAAAGCGGACGCCAGTGTTCGTCGCCGTCACTCAAAAGCACCTGCGGTATCAAACGACCATGACTATCTTTCTTCCGCGCCGAGAAGGGCTCGCTTCGGCGAGTTGATCGCCTTCACAGGTTCGGTGCGGGACCACCCGATTCTACGTCCCAGAAGAAGCGATCTGCATCTTGCCCCGTGAAATCCGGATCCACGTAGATGTGGAGATGGGAGATCTCGTCCTTTCGGAAGCGGAACACGTTGCAGAAGCGCCCGTCGGAGCGCCCTGGGATGGGCCAGGCGGTCCCGTCCCTCATCACGCCGCTTTCCCAGCCCTCGACGACGACGAAGTCGCCCGAGGCGATGTAGGTGTACCGGTCCGGGTCATGGCGAAGGCTCCGGACCCGACTCAGGAGGCCCTGGACAAAAGCCGCGATCGCAGCCTTGCCTATGCGGGTGCCGAATTTGGGGAAATAGAGTTCGATGTCATCGGCGAACATTTCGAGGAGAGCCGCGTCACCGGCATCTCCCTTTCGGAAGCAATCCTTCACGCGCGCGATGCGCTGCTCGATCATGGTCGAAGGGCTCATGGCCTCACCGATGGCAGATATCCACTACAGGGATAAGGCGATGTGGCGCCCCGCGGCCAGGTGGGGCCGAGAGCGGAAGTTCAAACCGCCCTCCCTCTGTTCGCCATTGCGGTTTCCGTACGCCATTTTTGACGGTCGGATCCCGCCGAGTTTGTGCATTTCAGGCTTATATTCCAGTTCCAGTTGATGAAATCGCTGCCTGGAAGTTCTATCCTTTGCACTGGTTTCGAAGGTTGCCCGATGGTCGGGTACCCGGTGGGATGCAGCCTCCGGCTCGGTCACCGCAATTGGGGGATCGAGCGCGCGCTTGCCTGGATCAGCCGACACCGTCGCCTCATCATCCACGACGAACGACGAACTGACATCCTTCATGTATTCACTTCCCTCACAGGTTTGCTCACTTGCCTCAATGCGCTCCACGGATAGTGTTGAAAGGCATTCCTAGTGTCCTGTCCCTGAAATGCCTTCGCATTTCAGGGACCAGCAGGCCACTGAAAACAAAGAGCGAGTGTCCCGACGCATGATGACGATATTTACGAGTCGGGACACTGGAGGCCTTTACTTGGTCAATCCGCGAAGCATCGCGTATTGCAACAACATGATGGTCTTCGCGTCGACGATCTCGCCGCGCTCCACCATGGCCAGCGCTTCACCCAGAGGAAGCTCCAGCACTTCGATGTCTTCGCCCTCAGCGGCTATGCCCCCGCCGAGACTGATACGGTCCTCCGGGCGATATTCGGCGACGAAGAATACCAGCCTTTCGGTAACCGCGCCGGGACTCATGAACGCTTCGAAGATACGCCGCAGCGCATGGCAGCGGCAGCCGGCTTCCTCCTCCGCCTCGCGTCTTGCCGTCTCTTCGGCGCTGGATTCGTCAAGCTGGCCGGCGACCACCTCGATCAGCGGCTCCGTGTGGCCGTTGGCGAAGGCTGGATAGCGGAACTGCCTCGTCAGGAGCACCATTCCGCGCGAGGAATCATGGAGCAGGACCGCTGCGCCATTGCCGCGATCGTAGCTCTCTCGGATTAACGTCTGCCAAGTGCCGTCGCGGCGATGATAATCGAGCACAGTCTTGCGAAGAACGTAATGCTCGTCGGACAAGACGTGCACATCGCGCACGTGGACACGGTCTTGCATGTCTGTCGGCACGAGCGGACTCCTTCGTAAACGATGTCCCGATTGTCACGCGCGACGCGCAGGCTTCAACGGTGAAAAGATATGGAACGGACATGGGGAAAGACGACACGCCCGCCTTTGCCCTTCTCAAGGACCTTGTATTTGGGCAAAGCCTGAACGTCGCTGTGGATCCCCTTGCATCATGGCCGACGAGGCGGGCTTCGGCGCGCAGGATCATCATCGTGCCCTCCACGTCTCTGCATCCTTCCAGTCAACTTGCGGCCGGCACGCTCACACACGCTGGAGAGCGCCGGCCGACTGGACCGGGGCCGTGATTCTGATGCCCGGTTCGAGTAGAGTGTGTCCCATGAAGGGCGTTTTCAGGGGACCCGTGCAAAGGCTGCTCGGCATCGCCGCCGGAATGGCCCTGGTCGTCTCGCTTCTCGTTCCCGCGCCGGTCCAGGCCAGGGTCTGGATCGGCTTTGGCGTGCCACTTTTTGTCGCGCCCGTGCCGTATTATTACCCGCCACCTCCGCCGGTCTATGTGTATCCAGCCCCGGTGTATCCTCCGCCGCCGGCTTACTACGCCCCACCTCCGCCCCCAGGCTATGCCCCATACCAGCCTGGCGCGCCGGCCGCGGTGACCGCGCGGTCGTGCTATGCGGGGCCCAATATCTGCCCGATGGAAACCCCAGTGTCGCCTGGGAGCGCTTGTTATTGCACGAACTCCAACGGAGTTCGGGTCTGGGGAAACGCGAACTGATTGCGCGCCGGGCGGGCGCGGAGGCGCGGAAGGTTGAGGGCGAGCCCGGTCAGGCGGATCAGAGCGGCGGCGGAGTAGGGTGCGTCGAAACGGGTGCGATTGTGCCCCCATGTGTGCCGCCGGCGAGCGCATATTTTTGTCTGTTCGCGCTTCTCGCCTGGCCATAAGGCTTTGAAAGGGCGCAAAACCATCCCCCTTTGGTCTTGCGCCCACGGATTGTAAAACCGTTATGAGGTTAAACGACCGCATTGGAGGTTTGAATCCCCTCCCTCCGCCATTTTTCGCCGATCCTGCGACGGGTTCGGATGGCGTTTGCAGTGCCCGCGCCATCATGAGAGCAGGAAAAGATCGCTCATGCTCATCCATCCCGCTCTCGGGCCTTGTTTTGTCGCGTGATTCAGACCCGCAGTGATTCCGAGCTTCGGCCATCACGCCCTGAGCGCGCGCACGAAGATCGCGCATTCATCGTGTCCCCGAGAGAATCTAGCGCGCAGCCTCGGCATATTGCGGATCGGAGACCGCTTCCAGCCATTCCACTGTGGCGCCATCGCGTGATTCCTGGAGTGCGATATGGGTCATCGCCTTGTCCGGACTCGCGCCGTGCCAGTGCTTCTCTCCGGGCGGGATCCAGACGACATCCCCTGGCCTGATCACCTGCGCCGTCTTGCCCCAGCTCTGGACCAGACCGACGCCGGAAAGCACGTAGAGTGTCTGCCCAAGCGGATGCGTGTGCCAGAAAGTCCGGCCGCCCGGCTCGAAGGTCACTCGCGCCGCGCGTATCCGCGCCGGAGCCGGAGCCTCGATGATCGTTTCCACCCAAACGGTACCCGTGAAATATTCCGCCGATGCCCGCCTGCTCGGGATCGCCATCGCAAGCCGCAGCTCCATCGCTTGTTTCTCCTGCCTCTTTGCGTAGAGGATACCTGGATCACCATGGTCTCTGGCCGAGTTTTGAAGCAACGCGACCAAGGCCATTGAGGCTTCGCCCGCCCAGAAACGGAATCTCAGCGGGGCGCAAGTCCACTTTTTTACGACAGTAACGCGCTTCCCGATCCCGCGAAATCAATCCGCAACCCGTCCGGACCTTTTTGCCAGGGAGATGAGGGAAGGAGGGCGGCTGCATTGTCCACGTTCATCGGCAAGCGAGCCATCGTGATCGGAGCCGGCATGAGCGGGCTGGGAGCGGCGCGCGCGCTCGCCGACCATTTCGAGCAAGTGACCGTGCTGGAGCGCGACACTCTCCCGGCCGACCCTCTCCCCCGATCCGGCGTGCCGCAGTCCTGGCACCTTCACGGCCTGCTCGGCGGGGGCCAGCACGCTTTCAGTGAGCTGTTTCCAGGCTTCACGGCGGACCTTGCCCAGGCGGGCGGCGTGCCCGTGCGCGTGGGCCTCGATTTTCTCATGGAAATCCCGGGGTATGATCCCTTTCCGCGGCGCGATCTCGGATGGGTCATTCACGCGATGTCTCGGCCGCTGGTCGAGCAGACCGTGCGGCGCTGCGTCGAGCGGCATGCCAACATCACCCTGCGCATGGGGTGCCGCGCGCTGGAAATAGCGGGCGCGCCGGGTGACTTCCAGGCGAGCACAGTCCGCTACGAGACGGAAGAGAGAAGGCAGGAGACACTCGCGGCGGATCTCATCGTCGATGCTTCCGCACGCGGCTTGCTGACGCTCGCTTTTCTCGAGTCTCTCGGCGGACCGATCCCGGAGGAAACCAGAATCGAGGTCGATGAAGGCATTGCCAGCGCTCTCTTCGCCGTCTCGGATGCGTTTTCGTCCGATTGGAACGGGGTTTTCATGATTCCCGCCGCACAGGAAACGAGCCGCGGCGGAATCATGATGCGGGTGGACGGCAACCGGTGGATGGTGACGCTCTTCGGCCGGCAAGGTGAGTGGCCGCCCGGAGAGGGCAAGAAATTCCTTGATTACGCGCAAAGCCTCCGCACATCGACGATTTACAACACGATCAAGAATGCGAAGCCTCTCCGCGACATCGTGCGCTTCGGTTTCACCGAGAGCCTCTGGCGGCATTTCGAGCGGCTCGATTCCTTCCCCCGCGGCCTGCTTCCGATTGGCGACGCATTCTGCCGCTTCAATCCCATGTATGGTCAGGGCATGAGCGTGGCTGCCATGGAAGCGAATCTCCTGCGCAGGATCCTTCACGCCCGGGCTGCGGAACAGGATCCCCTGGCGGGGCTCGCGCAGGCTTTCTTCGCGGAGGCCAAGTTTTTGATCGAAACCCCATGGGCGATGTCGGTGGTTCCGGACTTCATTTATCCCGAAACCAAAGGGGATCGCCCGGCCGATTTCGAGAGCGTTCTTCGATTCCAAGGGGCGGTCACCCGCATTGCCGCCCGTGATCCAGCCGTCCACAAGCTGATGGTGGAGGTCCAGCACCTCCTCAAGCCACGCAGCGTCTATCGCGCGCCGGCACTCGTGGAGAGAGTGGAAGCGGAAATGGCCGAGGCTTGGTAATCCATTTGGTAATTCCCCCTGGGGAGATCGAAGCCGCAATGACCGGCGTGAAGCATCGCATCATCGAGGCGAATGCAATACAAATTCATGTGGCCGAGCAAGGCGCGGGCCCGCTGGTGATCCTCTGCCACGGCTTTCCGGAATCCTGGTATTCCTGGCGCCATCAGCTTTCGGCGCTGGCGGAGGCTGGCTTCCATGCCGTGGCACCCGACATGCGCGGCTACGGCCAGACCACCCGTCCGGCGGCAGTCGACCAGTACACGCTCCTGCATTTGGTCGGCGACATGGTCGGCCTCATCGATGCTTTGGGCGCGGAAACGGCCGTGATTGCCGGCCATGATTGGGGCGCGCCGGTCGCGTGGCATGCAGCCCTGCTGCGTCCGGACCGTTTTCGCGGCGTGATCGGGCTCAGCGTCCCATTCCGGCCATGGGCACCGACCCGCCCGACCACGTCCATGCCGCAAAACGATGATGCGCAATTCTACCAGCTCTATTTCCAGGCACCTGGTCTTGCAGAGGCGGAGTTTGAGCGGGATGTGCGCCACACCCTGCGCAGCATGCTCTATTCCGCTTCGGGGAATGCGCCTCGCAGCGGGGCGGCGGCGAACGATTCGGAAGGCGTCGGCATGGTCTCGCGGAAAGGCGGCTTTCTCGGCCGCATGACCAATCCCGCGTCGCTGCCGCCCTGGCTCAGCGCGATGGATGTGGATTTTTACGCCGAAGAATTCGCGCGCACCGGGTTTCGCGGCGGTTTGAATTGGTACCGCAACATCGATCGGAATTGGGAGCTGATGGCAGCCTTTGCGGGAGCGAAGGTGAGTGTCCCGGCTCTCTATATCGCCGGAGACCGAGACCTCGTGCTCGCCTTTCGCGATATGGGCCGCATCATCCGCAACCTCTCGAGCTTCGTACCGCGGCTTCGGGAAACAATCATCCTTTCAGGCTGCGGCCATTGGACTCAGCAGGAGCGGCCAACGGAGGTCAGCACGGCCATGACCAGCTTCCTCCGCAGCCTCTAGATCGGCACGGATTCTGGTGGAATCGCGGCACCTGCGAAGGAGCTTCCCCCCAGTATATTGGCTTGGCGGTCCAGCGCGGAATGAACCGCAAAGCCCGATGCAAAGCCGGGAAAAGCCATCAAATTGATCAAGAAAACGAAGCAAGAGCGGGATGAGCCGGAATCATCGCGCTCTCGATCGTCGGTTGTGCCGGTGCGCGGCGGATAGGGCCGTTCCTCAGCTCCAGTGGCCGGGAACATAATAGCCCTGGGGCGTATAATATCCTGGCACCCAGTGCGCCGCCGGGTAAGGCGGCGGGGGTGGCGCGTATGCGACGGGAGGTGGGGGTGCGTAATAGACCGGCGGCGGGGCGTAGTAGACCGGCAGTCCCACGACAATGGGAGGAACGAAAACACGCACAGCGACACCGCCATGCCAGCCCCAGCCACCCCACCAAGCCAGCGCCGGTGTCGGCGCCACAAGCGGAGCAGCGACCAAGCCGACAATCGCCAAGCCTGCCAGCCGCCTGGCCTGGGATCTCAACAAGGTTCTGAACATCGCTGCCAACCTCCTTGGTCAACAAGCGTTCAGCCTGCAAGCTGGGCATCGCGCTCACGGACCGCAACGTCATCTTGACCCATCCCGAGGCCGAAAGAAGCAACCAAATGTAACGGAACGGATGCGTTTCCGTTCGCCGCAAGCCGAGGCTCCGGAGATAAGCGGCCGCGGGGCGGCAACCGGAGTTTCAAGGTCTTTTCCGGGACGCCTTGCACGCAGCGGGCCGCCAAAGCCCGAGAGGACGCCCAAGGGAAAGCCAGGCAATTGATCGAAAAAACAAAATGAGAGCGTGACGACTTCCGGTCATCACGCTCTGGGGAGGACAGATCCTGTGCGGATCGACGCCCATCAGCATTTCTGGCGGCTCGAACGGGGGGATTACGGCTGGCTCACACCCCCATCCGGCCCGATCTTTCGCGACTTCCTGCCCGTCGATCTCGAACCCATTCTCGCCCGCCACCCCGATCTTCCCGTGGTGCTCGACCACGGCGCCAAGCCGCATCTTCGTGAAGCCACACGCGATTCCTCGCGCCTCGATCCGTGGCGCGCGGATATCGCGGCGGTCGCGGCGCGACCCGCGACGGACTGCAAGCTCTCGGGCCCCATGATCGAGGCGGCACCAGGCTGGACCATCGATGACCTGCCGCGTGCGGTCGCTCTGGAGAAGCGACTGGCCGGTCGTCGAGCGGGCACGCGGCTATGACGCGTGGGGGGCGGCGACGGATGAGCTGCTGGCCCCGCTTTCGAACGAAGCGCGGCGGGCGGTGCTCGGCGGCAATGCCGCCCGCGTCTGTCTCCACCGCCGCGGAAGGCGGCCGGAGGCGCCAGGAACGTGATGATCCAAATCCATCACGCTCTTGTGTCCTGATTCCGAAGTCTGTCGCAGGGAATGGGGACGGAATCGGGATACCTGCTCTTTATGTTCAGTGGCCCGCTTATCCTTTCCGTTCGTCGCGAAAGGCGACGAACTTCGAGGGCGAGACACGAGAGCGAATTGCGTTTGCACGGGCTCACGCAATTCGCTCTAAGTGTTTGTTTTACGAGCATCTTCACGCGATCAGCCGATTCCGTCTGATCGCGATCTGCTCTAGTCCTGCGCTGCCTCGGCATTGATGACGAACTCGGGCGGCATGTCCGGTCCCCAAAGATAGAGGGAATCCTCGCCCGGATGATCGAGCGGCTCCCATT
>Ga0335072_10013919_pt1 | contig 11439 bp, 7 predicted proteins | sample Lox_Sample_21_FD_206725 | JGI IMG/M metagenome (GOLD analysis project Ga0335072, IMG submission 206725) | Soil microbial communities from Loxahatchee National Wildlife Refuge, Florida, United States - Lox_Sample_2.1 | ecosystem: Environmental > Terrestrial > Soil > Wetlands | place: USA: Florida...
ACGCGCTGCTGAAGAAGCTCTCCGACGACAGCTTCCAGAGTGTCGCGCACGAATGGAAATCGCGTGCGCGCGGCCGCGACGTGCTCAAGCGGCTTAACGCGTTGATGGAACCCTATTTGGACTACGCGCTGGCGCATCCGCATCTGTTCGACCACGCCTTTTCGGTACGCCGCGACGATGCGCGGCGTTATCCGGAAGATTTTCACGCGCGCCTTTCGCCCACCTTCAATGTTGCACTCGACGCCGTCATCGAAGGCATGGCCCAGGGCGTGTTGAAACAGGACGATCCGCACGACGTCACGATGACGATCTGGGCGCATCAGCACGGTTTGATCGCGCTCTATCGCGCCGGACGTTTCAGCTATGACGAGGCGCAGTTTCGCGCCTTCTACTTGCAATCCTTGAGGAGGTTGCTCGATGGCATCAAGGCATGATTATTCCGCGCTGCGGACCTGGTTTGCAGCGACTGCCCTCTCCGCACTGTGCTGGTGGTTCGGTAGCGGCATCCATCCACACTGGTGGCTGACATGGTTCGCACCGTTGCCCGTGCTATGGCTCGCTCCCCGGGTTCGAGCGCGCTCGGCCGCCCTGTCGGCTTTTGTCGCGTATGCCGCAGGTTCGCTTAGCGTCTGGACTTATCTCCACACGTATATCGGCCTGCCTTGGTTTTTCGATGTGTATGCGATCAGCGCATCGGGCATCATGTTGCTGCTGTGCGTGCTGCTGTATCGGCGATTGCTGCTGCGCGGTCATACGCTGGCCGCCGCACTGGCGGTGCCGGCGATGTGGGTCGCCCTGGAATACGTCACTAATCTGCTTTCGCCGCACGCCACGTTTTCCAGTCTCAGCTACACGCAGATGGATGCACTGGCCGTCATTCAAATGGCGGCGATAACCGGCATTTGGGGCATTGGTTTTCTGTTGCTGCTGGTGCCCACGGCCATCGCGTTGCAGGCGACGCCGCATGCTTCCAGGCGCAGTCGTATCACGGTGGCCGTGCTTACAGCTATTTTGCTGACCGGCACGGTGGCGTATGGCGGCTGGCGACTTCAGGCTCCGGCGACCGGAACGATGCGCATTGGCCTGGTATCGCTGCAAAAGCCGACCCAGGCTGCATTGAGCGAGCCGGAGGGGCAGGCAAGCACGTTACATGCAAGCATTCGGTCGTCTCGCCAACGAGGGCGCACAGATCGTGCTGGCTCCCGAAGGGACATTCGCCACCGCGGATACGAGCATTCCCACATTTTCCCAGTTGTCGAAACAGCGCGACCTGATCGTGGGTGCCGGCGTTGACTTTCACGGCGATCCGCACGGACGCCGCAACATGCTGATGGTGTTTCAACCCGGCGCCACGTCTCCTGCCACCTACATCAAACACCATTTGCTCCCCGGCATGGACCCTTTCATACCCGGCGCCAACTACACCATGCTTCAAGGCGACCCGCGCATCGGATTGGCGATCTGCAAGGACATGGATTTCCATGATATTGGCGAGGCTTATGCCGCGCGCCGCGCGCAACTGTTGCTGGTACCTGCTTCGGATTTTACCGTGGACGGCTGGCTGCACAGTCGCATTGCGATCATGCGCGGCGTGGAAAGTGGCTTCGCCGTCGCGCGCGCCGCGCATGCCGGCCGGCTCACCTTGAGCGACGACCGCGGCCGTGTCGTGGCGGAAGCATCCAGCGAGCGACGCGATGCCGAATTGGTAGGCGATCTTCCACTACGCGAAACGCACACGCTGTATGCGCAATGGGGAGACTGGTTTGCATGGCTCGACGTGATCGCGTTAGCAGCATGCCTGGTATTGGCCTTCCTGCCGCGCAGCCGAAGCTAGCCGCAACCTAGCGCGTTGGCGGTGAGCGCAGCGAACTCCAACATTGCGGAACGCGATTACGCCCGTGCCTCCACCTGCACCGGCCACGGCGCTTCCCCTGCCAGCAAATAAAAGCCCACCTGCGCGCGCTTGGCATGCCGCTTTGCGCGCGCCGCCAAGGTGGCCAGCGTTTCCGGATGCCCGGGGAAAGGCGGCAAGACGCGTACGGCGCCAATGGCGACGGTGGTCAGCGGGAAGAACTGCGTATTGCCATGCCGATCCTCGCCGACAATACCGTGGCGAGCGATGTCTTCCTCGGCGAACAGATGGCGCGCGCGTTGGTTGAACAGCTCCACCATGTGGCGGCAGCGCGCTTCCCAATCCTCGCTTTGCAGCACCAGCAGAAAATCGTCGCCGCCGATATGGCCCACGAAATCGCAGCGCGGATTGACCTGCGCCGTAAGAATGCCGGCCAGCAAGCGGATCATCTCGTCGCCGCGAAAATAGCCGTATTGGTCGTTGAACGGTTTGAAGTGGTTGAGATCCACATAGGCCACGGTGAACGGCAGCTCGGCACGCAGCAGCCGCGCGACATGTTCGGTGACGGGGATGTTGCCGGGCAGGAAGGTCAGCGGATTGGCATAGCGCGCCGCTTCGATGCGCAGTTCGGTCACGCGCCTTACCAGCGATTCACCGGTGCCCAGGCCCAGGTAGTTTCCCTCGCGGGTGATCACGAAACCATCGCTGAGATAGCGTTGATCCTGCCCGCGCAAGATGTCGGCCATGCTTTCCAACGACTGCCTCACATCGCACAGCAGCGGCGCTTCGTGCATGAAGGCAGTGCAGCTTTTGCGGCCGTAGAGCTCGCGCGTGTAAGGCTGGGCCATGCGTTCGCTGAACACGCGGCGGTTGATCAGTCCGATGGGCCGGCCATCTTCCACCACGGCCAGGGCATGCAGCTCGGCTTGCTGCGAGAAAAGGGCGATCACGTCGTGGTTGGTATGGCGTGTGTTCAGTGCCGGCGCTTCGATCACCAGATGGCCCAGGTGCATCGGCCGCTGCGTCACCGGTCCGCGCGGGCGCGGCAATACCGCCAGCGTGCTGGCATCCAGCGCGTCGCGCACGTCCCTGCTGATGGCGTCGATGGTCTGCGGTAGCGGATGGCCGAGCAAAAATCCCTGTGCATACGGAATGCCCAGCTCGCGCAACATGCGCAGATCTTCGATGTCTTCCACGCCTTCGCCGACCAGGTCGGCGCCGAGCGTTTCCGCTACCTGGCATAGTGCACGCACGATCGCCAGGCGCTCGGCGCTCTTTGAAAGCCCATGGATCAGGTAGCGATCGATCTTTACCACTTCGGGATGAATCTCGTTCCACATCTCGAAGTTGGAATGCCCGTTGCCGAAATCATCCAGCGCGAAACGCACGCCATGCGCGCGCAAATGGCCCAGTGCATGCGCCAGGCGCGCCGGTTCGTCGACGATGTCGCGCTCGGTCAGCTCGATGGTGATGCGGCTCAGGTCCATGCCGCCGCTGCCGAGCGCGGCAAGCAGGTCGTCCGGCTTGATCGCCTCCTGCATGAACGCCTGGGCGCTCAGGTTGACCAGCAAGCGGCCATGCGTCGCTTGTGCGGCAAAAGCGCGGCACACGATGCGCGCGGCAGTCAGTTCGAATTCGCCCAGGCGGCCTTCGGCGCGCGCCAGGTTCAACAACTCCGGCGTGCTGATGTTGCCGAGCTGTTCGGTGGAGCGGGCCAGGCCTTCATGCGCCACCACCTCCATGGTGTCCAGTCGGATCAGTGGCTGGAACACCGCCACCAGGCCGTTCTGCGCGCGGTCGAGCAGCGAGGTGAAACGGGCATTGTCGCGCGGGAAGACCATGGCGGTTATCAGGCGGCCTGATCCCAGACGGGTTCGGCATCCTGCGCATCCGTGGCCTCGTTGCGTGCGTGCATCGGTTCGCCTGCGCTTTCGGCAATCTGGAAGAAACCCATCTGTTGCAGCAAAGCTTCGGCGCCGCCGCGCATCGCCAGGCTCATGCTGGCCGTGTGCTCGACCAGCGCGGCGTTTTGTTGCGTGGCGCTGTCCATATCGGCGATGGCGTGGTTGACCTGCTCGATCCCCGCCTTCTGCTCGCGACTGGACCAGGCCATGCCGGCCACTTGTTCGGAAACCTGCGCAGCGCTCGCCACGATGCTTGCCAGGGCTTCGCCGGAGCGTTGTGCGTAGCGGCGGCCGTCGTGCACGGCATCGGCGCTTTCTTCCATCGATTGCTTCACCTCGCGCGCCGCGACCGAGCAGCGTTGCGCAAGCTGCCTTACTTCGGCCGCCACCACCGCGAAACCGCGACCATGCTCGCCGGCACGGGCGGCCTCCACCGCGGCATTGAGGGCGAGCAGATTGGTTTGGAAGGCGACGTCGTTGATCAGGCCAACGAACTCGGCGATGCGCTGGCCCGAGCGCTCGATCGCGTTCATCGCCGTAACCGTTTCGCCGACGATGTGCTGCCCTTGCTCGGCCAGATCGCGCGATGCCGTAGCCACGCGGTTTGCCTGTTCGGCCATGGCGGCAGCTTCGGCCACGTTCGATGCCATCTGTTCCATCGAGGCCGAACTTTGTTCCAGGCTGGCAGCTTGCGCTTGCGTGCGCCGGCTCAGCGCCTGCGTGTCCTGCTCCAGGCGCAATGCATCGTCGCGTACGCTGGCGGCGCTCGCGCGGACTTCGCGTACCACGCCGGCAAGTTGGTGATCCATGGCGCCGAGCGCGCGCAGCAGTTCGCCGATTTCATCATCGCGGCCCACGGCGACGGGCTGGCCCAGTTCGCCGCGTGCAATGCGTTGCGCGACACCCGCAGCGAGACGAAGGCGTGCGCCGAGCAAGCGGATCAGCATGCCGTCGCTGACCGAAGCCAGCAGCAAGGCGCCGGCGAATACTGCCAGCACCGCGAACAGGCCCCGACGATTGGCGGCATGCTGGTTTTCCGCGGCGGTTTTGCCGGCGGCGAGGGCGTTTTCGAACAGATTGGTGAAATCGCTTTGCAGCGGCACCAGTGCCGGTTGCACGTCGCTGGCAAGTTTCAGCTGCGCGATATCGAACCGCCCCGCCTGCAATAGCGCGAGCGTGTCATCCATGGCTTGTTCGGCATCCTTGCGATGTTCGGCGGCCAAGCCGAGCAGGTTTTTCTGCTGCACACCGAGTCCGCTCTGCAGCAGTGGTTTCCAATAGCGATCGATATCCACGCGATTGCTCTTGAGCGCAGTAGCTGCATCGTCGGCCGCCGAAGGCAGGCGCATCAGCACCGCATGCGAAAGCGCCTGGAAGTCGCTGTTGAAATCGCTCTGGATACGGCCGACGTCGGAGATTGGCGCAAGCGTGCCGCCGACCACGGACTGGATGCGCTGATCCGCCTTCGTCAGCAACAGGGCGCAACTGGCGCCGATCGCGATCAGCAGGATGAGAATGCCGGCAAGGCGAAGCAACAGCAGCCGGCGAAGCGTGATACGAAACAAGCCGGAGGGAAGTCGAAGCATGATGCACCTGGGGAAGGGGATGCTTTCTGATCGGCAGAAAGAGCTTCGACTTGAGCTGTGGAAATGCTAAAAAACATTATGTTTCAAGCATTTGACCAAGGCATTGCAGTCTCGATACCAGCTGTAGGCTGGAATGCAATCCCCGCATCCCCATCCCGGCGCATGCGTACGCTTAAGTCAGGAAAGTAAGGCCACGCGCGCATCACGCATCGACCGCCCCTTACAGACATCCGCACGCTTACTTGCTACGTTCGCCTCGTCATCGACGCCGTCGTTCGTAGCGCTACGTCGATGACCCTTGCAGCAATGCTTGGAGAAGCGCGGATCGTGAGAGTTCGCACCTCCCACGACCCGCTAAACCACAACCAACTAACAGAGAGTTGATCATGGCCTCCACAGATCATACGGCACACGCATGCCTTCCGGTTCGCAACGAACCGCTATCCCCACCCGACCCGTTCATCGACCGTCAGCTCTACCCGCTGAACCTTGGTCTGGAAAAGCTGGAAAGCTACGGCTCGAAACGCGCAGGCATCGCACTGGCTATCGGCGTCATCCGCGGCTTGCTGGTACGCAGCGAATCCATCAAACGGCAATCTGCGCCCGACAAACCCGGCATGCTGGGCATCTGGCCACTCAACCCGGTGCACACAACAGGGTTGCACGTCGCCATTTACTTCCTGCAGCAACACGCCGATACGCTCGACCCTGAGCCGGGCGGATAAACCGTTCGCGTCCGTATGATCCCCTGCTGCGGCACGCCACTGAGGACGGTCGTGCCGCTTTTGGGATGATTATGTGGGCGGGACGTCATGCAACTGAAATAACTCTGGTCATTCGGGGTGTTTCATTTTTACGGCGAAGCTGGCAGACAGCAGCGAAAGAGGCTGCTATAAATGGCTGCCAGACCCCAGGGGAATCTACGGGGTCTGGTGACGACAACAGGGACATCATATGGAATGGGTTGAGAGCGTCTTGCGCGGCTGTGTGCGTGGCTTTGGGTCCAATACCCGGCAATGGATTGTACTTTCGGTGCGAAATATTCCTGGCCCGGACCATGTCACCACAACCTACGGCTACGACGCCGCGCACCGTTTTGGGAAGATCACCGGTGCCCAAAACAACTATGTCCAGTGCGCCCTGAGCGTCGCTGGCAACAAAACCGCCGAGCAGGTCTACGACTCAGGCGGCACGCTGCGCAAGAGTCTGACTCGCAGGTTCAACACGCTGGGCCAGCTCACCAAGGTGACAGACGGCCTCAATTACACCATCTTCGACGCCAGCGCCAGCAACAGCTACGACGCCAACGGCAAACTGGTTCAGAACGCCGATGGCCCGGGCATCCAGCGCCAGATGGGCTACGACACGCTGAGCCGCTTGGCATAGACCATCGACAACTACAACGGTACGAACTGACAGGGACGCTAATCATGATCACCACACAAACATCCTATCCGAAGTGCCGGAGGCGGGCTGATCATTCATTGCTCAACCTACCTCCCGTTGCTCAGTCAGTGCTCGCGACGTTATTGCTTCTTGTGGCGAGCTTGCTTCCGGTACTTGCACATGCCGACGCAAATGGGTGTGCAAACCTTGCTTGGTGGCTCAATAACCCGCAATCACCATGCCACGCTTACAGCAGCTTTGAGCAATCACAAAATGCTTGTTTTACCAAACCCTCTACAACGCAGCCGGGCGAGACAATTATCTACCTGACTGCCTATACATATGTTTGGCATTACTGGGGGCCTCCTTCTCAAGCAGCGCAATTTTCCTGCTCATTGGATGTTAATGCCAATGCAGGAAGTAGCGATCTTACCGATGGAGGCGAGGGCAATGGGACGTGCTCGTGCTCGGCAGGATCAGGTGGCCCGGCCGGTAGCCCAAATTTCGGCGACCCGATTAACGCTTCCACAGGTAACAAATATCAAGAAGAAGATGACTACACAGACTCCTCTTGGTTGATATTCCGCCGCTTCTATAACAGTCAACAAATATTTCCAACGCATATAGGTGTGCAATGGCATCACAGTTTTGATCGATCGCTTACCTTGGAATTAATGGCCAGTCAGCCGCCTATCGCGCTACTTGTGCGGCCCGATGGTCGACAATTGCAATTCAGCAAGGTCAACGGTGCTTGGTCATCATTTTCTATGCTGCCAGACAAGTTGACTGAAACGGATGACAGCAATGGCAATCCTATTAGCTACACCCTTTTTGTGGCTGCACTGCACCAATACGAAACTTACAATGCAAGTGGCGTACTTCAATCGATCACAAATGAAACGGGCCAAGTAGAAACGTTAGCCTACAGCACGGCGGCAACACCAGCCGCAGTGGCTCCCGCCGCAGGCTTGCTGATAACAGTAACCGATCCCAAAGGAAGGCAACTCAATTTCACCTACAATAGCGAAAGCCAGATCAATAAAGTGATACTGCCTGATGGCGGTAACCTGCTCTTTAGTTATGACGCCAGTGGGAATCTCTCGACGGTGCAATATCCCGATGGCAAAACCCGCCAGTACGTCTATAACGAGCAGACGCTGACCAGCAATACCAACCTGCCCAACAATCTGACGGGCATTGTCGACGAGTCTGGCTCGCGCTATGCCAATACGTCATACAACAGCGCCGGCCTGTCCGTTTCAAGCGGCTTTGCTGGTAACGTCAATACGGTGTCTGTGGCCTACAACAGCGATGGCTCAGCCACATTGCAGTATCCGCTCGGCATCACCGAAACAGAGCAATTCAATATCACGAATGGCAAGGCTGCCATTGCAAGCCTGAGTCAGGCTTGCGGCAATCAATGCGACCGCGCATGGAAAGCGCGTGCGTATGATAGTAATGGCTATCCAGCTTCGTATACCGATTTTAGTGGTAACGTCGTCACTACGACATATGACGCCAATGGTTTGCTCGATCAGCAAATCGATGCCCAAGGCACCAGTGCTCAGCGCACTACTACCACGACATGGAACACCACACTGCGCGTCCCACTGACTCGCACGGTTAGCAACGCCAGCGGCACCGTCGTCGGTTCTGTTCAATGGAGCTACAACACCACCGGCCAGATGTTAGCTCGCTGCGACATCGATCCTACCAACAGCGCCGCATCGGGTTATAGCTGCAGCAACGCGGGCACCGTGCCTGCGGGCGTTCGTCGCAGCACCTACACCTACTGCACCTCCGTGGATACAACGCAATGCTCCATCCTGGGCTTGATGTTGACGGCAACGGGTCCACGCACCGATACCCCACAAACCACGACCTACAGCTACTACCTCACCGGCAGCGCAACCAACTGCGGTACGCCTGGTTCGGCCTGCTACCAACCTGGTGACCTGCACACCATCACCGATCCGTCCGGCCATGTCACCACCATAGCCTCATACGATGGCGCGGGGCGCGTCACCCGTATAACCGATGCCAATGGCATCAACACGGATATGACCTACACCCCGCGCGGCTGGCTTGCCTCGCGTAGCGTGGGTGGCGCTACAACGTCTTTCACTTACACGCCCTACGGTGCCGTGCAGACCGTGACCGATGCCGATGGAGTGGCCACCACCTATGGCTATGACGCGGCGCACCGGTTGATGAAGATCGCCGATGCGCAAGGCAACTATCTCCAATACACCTTGGACGCGGCCGGCAACAAAACCGCCGAGCAGGTTTATGACGCCACCGGCACGTTGCACAAGAGCATGACCCGCAGCTTCAACACCCTGGGCCAGCTCACCAAGGTGATGGACGGCCTCAACCACACCATCTTCGACGCCAGCGCCAGCAGCAGCTATGACGCCAACGGCAACCTGGTGCAGAGCGCGGATGGCCTGGGCATCCAGCGCCAGATGGGCTACGACGCGTTGAATCGCCTAGTGCAGACCATCGACAACTACAACGGCACGAACTGACAGGGGCGCCGCCATGGATCAAGGACACGCAGTGATGGGTTCGGCCGTTGTGGGGACGAGCATGCGCATGGAAATTGAGAAGCGAACAGGAACAAGGGGCAAGCTCATGACAGGAAGGAAGAAGCCGCTGGCCGGCATCCTGCTTGGCCTGGCGATCGCCATCAGTGCCTCACCGGTGTCAGCACAAACCGCCAACACCAAGACCACCTACACCTACGATGTGCTGGACCGCGTCACCCAGGTGACCGACCCCAGCGGCCTCAACACGACGTACCAGTACGACGGCCTGTCGGACGAGACGCAACTCACCAGCCCCGACACCGGCGTCACGGCCAAGACTTATGACGCTGCCGGCAACGTACTGACCGCCACCGATGCCAACGGCAACACGGTCACCTACACCTACGACGCCAGCAACCGTCGCTTGAGTGCCAGCTACGCCGACAGCACCCAGAACATCGCCTATACCTATGACGAGCCCAACAGCGTCACCGGCTGCACCACGTCGTATCCCATCGGCCACCTGACGCGAGTCGTCGAAAACGCCGTCAGCACGGTGTTCTGCTACAACGCCCAAGGCTACGTGATCCAGAAGAGCCAGACGGTCAACGGCCACACCGATGTGACCAGCTACACCCGCAGCCCAGGCGGCAAGATCTTCAGCATCACCTATCCCAGTGGTAACCAGGTCACTTACAGCTACGATGCGGACGGCCACGTCAGCGGCGTCACCGCCACGACGGCCAGCGGCACTACCACCCTGGTCAGCAATGTCACCTACCTGCCGTTCGGACCGGTGAGCGGCTACACGCTCGGCAACGGCCAAACCATCACGCGCACCTACGACGCCAACTACCGACTGACCGACCTGGTCAGCCCGGCGTTTACTTTGCACGTGGCGCGCGATGCCATGGGCGACATCACGGCGATCGGTAACAACCCGGGTGCGAATCCGGCCACCGAGACGTACAGCTATGACCCGCTGTATCGCCTGACGGCCATTACAGAGGCCGATGGCAGCACTCTAGAGAACGCCACTTACAACCAAACAGGTGATCGTCTAACCAAGACGGGAAACGGCCTTGCGACCGGTACTTACAGCTATAACGCCAATACCCACCAATTGATCGCCGCAGGCAACGCCGCCCGTACTGTAGATGCCGACGGCAACACGACAGCGATCTTGGAAGCGGATAGTACCTACGGATTTGGTTACAACGCACGAAATCGCTTGACCGTAGCGCAGGTCAATCAAAACACGGTTGCGACGTACGCATATAACGCGGTTGGCGAACGAGTTTCAAAGGCGTTAGGAAGTTCGACGGAACGCTATGACTATGATTCGGGTAGCAGACTTCTTGGCGAATACGGTGTTACCAACCGAGATTATGTGTACTTCAATGGCGTTCCCGTCGCCAATCTTGATATTCAAGGCGCCACTACAACGATTGCTTACGTCACAGCAGACCAAGCTGGAACGCCGCGGGCCATTGCTGATGGCAGTGGCAATACTGTTTGGACTTTGCCATATCAAGGGAATGTATGGGGAGAACAACAGCCGACCAGTAGCGGCTATACGTATAACTTGCGATTCCCTGGGCAGTATTACGACCCAGAGACCGGGCTTAACTACAACGTCAATAGAACCTACGACCCTTCGACGGGGAGGTACATTGAAAGTGATCCGCTGGGATTGCTGGCTGGGCTGAGCACATACGCCTATGTCGGTAATAACCCGATTAGCCACAAGGATGCGCTTGGCTTGCAAGAAGTAGATGTAGATGAGGAAGAGGGCGATCCTTTTTTTAATACTCCCCTCGGCCTGAATATGGCCGACCCGGCCAATCAGAATATAGTTGCGCAACAGCTGGCGGATGGCGTTTGCTTGGCTCCAGGGGCAGCGCCACCGCCGCCATTGCCTTCCATTCTCCCACAAGCACCTCTTCCTTTATTAAGCCCGGCAGAATTAGATAATACGGTTCTATTTCACGGCACAGGTGCGTCCAGCGCAGCGGATATCGTGAATAATGGGGTAAATTTGAATCAAGCCGCTGAGCAAGGAGGAGGCGATGTTTTTTGGAGTACCACGTCACAGTCGGATGCAAGCTGGTTCGCTGCCGCCAACCCGGCAATGGAGGATCCGGCGATCGTCAGTATCACGATTCCAAATTCTACAATTAATG
>Ga0335072_10013921_pt1 | contig 11438 bp, 9 predicted proteins | sample Lox_Sample_21_FD_206725 | JGI IMG/M metagenome (GOLD analysis project Ga0335072, IMG submission 206725) | Soil microbial communities from Loxahatchee National Wildlife Refuge, Florida, United States - Lox_Sample_2.1 | ecosystem: Environmental > Terrestrial > Soil > Wetlands | place: USA: Florida...
GGCGCGCGGCCTGGCCTACGCCCCGTACTCCGACCTGCTGTGGATGGAGACCTCGACCCCCGACCTGGCCGAGGCGCGCGAGTTCGCCGAGGCGATCAAGGCGGAGTACCCGGACCAGATGCTCGCCTACAACTGCTCGCCGTCGTTCAACTGGCGGGCGCACCTGGACGACTCGACGATCGCCAGGTTCCAGAAGGAGCTGGCGTCGATGGGGTACCGCTTCCAGTTCATTACGCTGGCGGGGTTCCACGCGCTGAACCACTCGATGTTCTCGCTGGCGCACGGCTACGCGCGCGAGGACATGTCCGCGTACGTGCGGTTGCAGGAGGCGGAGTTCGCGGCAGAGCCGCTCGGTTACACCGCCACCAAGCACCAGCGTGAGGCGGGCACCGGCTACTTCGACCTGGTGACCCAGGCGGTGGCGCCGAACGCGGAGACCCTGGCGCTCGTCGGCTCAACCGAAAGCGCGCAGTTCCACTGAGCCGTTAACCGCTAAAGCCAGATCCGGCTGGGTGGCCGGCCGTCACGACCACTGGTCGGTCGGCTGGTCGCCCGGCTGCTGGGCTATCGGGGCAGTCTGGTTTCCCCAGTCGTTCGTCAGCAGCACACTGCTGCCCGTGCCTCCGTCGACTGGGGCCGCCTGGCCGTCCCCGAGGTCCTCGTAGGCGGGCACCGCGCCGCTCCGCCAGCGCGACGGGATGAACAGCGGAATGATCATCGCGAGCCCGGCGGCGCCCAGGATGCCGTTGATCAGCATCGCCTCGAACCCGTCGCCGAACGCGTCCGCCTTCAGCGGGATGTAGCGCACCGCGCGGCCCACGTTCATCAGGTAGACCACGGTCCAGGCGATGAGACCCAGCCCGGGCAGCCCGGCCGCCAGCGGGGAGATCCGCGGCACCGCCACGCAGATGCCGGTCAGCAGGCCGACGCCGGCCAGCGCCGCGAAGGCCAGCAGCACGTGCTGCTGGTGCAGCAGCGAGCCGCCGCCCGCGGGGAGGGTGGCGGCGGCGCCATTCACCACGGGGACGCGCAGCAAGCGCAGATACCCCCAGGTTGCGCCGAAGAAGATCGCCGCCGCGAGCACGATCGCCAGGACAAATCCTGCTAGATGCCGCATTTTTGTCGCCTCCTGTCCGCCTATGGTGCCGTCTCCGGCACGGCGTTCGCAGCTAAACAGCGACGCTGGCCGCCGGCGCGGAAGGGTCGCGGCAGGGGTATGGCGGAGGCGGCTTGCTGAGAACGGGCTGAGACCCTGTCAGCGGCCAGTTGCCTCATCGCTAGGCTAGGCGCGTGCACGTTGACGACATTTTCCGGGCGATCGGTCGATTCGCCGTCAAGTTCCGCTGGGTAGTGCTGGTCATCTGGGTCATAGCCGCGGTGGCTATCCCGAAGGCCCTGCCGTCGCTCGCCAGCGTGACGCAAGGCAACAACAGCGCGTTCCTACCCGCGAACGCGCCGAGTGAGCACGCGACGACCCTCGCCGCGCCGCTCGGGATCTCGCTGTCCGTCACGCCAGTGCCGGTGGTGGCCGCGGTCACGACCGGGTCGTTCACCGCCCAGGACCAGGCCTACCTGGCTACTCTGGCGACCGACCTGGCCAAGGTGCCGACCGTGACGAAGGCGCGCCTGCTCGGCGAGTCGCAGGTGCCCGGCCCGAACGGCGTCACCGGCCAGGCCGCGCAGCTCCAAGTGCTCTCCACCGTGAACCTGAACGACGACAAGGCAGTCACGGACCTCGTCGACAACCTGCGCACCGCGATCACGGACTCATCGCCGCCGCCGGGCATGGCGGTGCACCTAGCCGGCCAGATAGCGATCCAGGTCGACCAGCAGAAGCAGTCCGGCAACACGGGCAACCAGGTCCAGTTCGTCGCGCTGATCTTCATCCTGATACTGCTGCTAGTGATCTTCCGGTCGCTGCTCGCGCCGTTCATCACGGTGATTCCGGCGCTGCTGTCGGTGGCGATAGCCGGACCGCTGGTCGCCGAGCTCGCCAACCACGGGCTGAAGGTGTCCCAGCTCTCCCAGTTGCTGCTGATTGTGCTGGTGCTCGGCGCCGGCACTGACTACGGCCTGTTCCTGGTGTTCCGGGTACGCGAGCGGATCCGGCTCGGCGACGCCTCGAAGGACGCGGTGGTCAACGCGCTGACCAAGGTCGGCGAGTCGATCACGTTCTCCGCCCTGACCGTCGTCGCGGCGCTGCTGTCGCTGCTGTTCGCGACCTTCCAGATCTACTCCAACCTCGGCATCCCGCTGGCGATCGGCATCGGCGTCATGCTGGTGGCCGGCCTGACGCTGCTGCCCGCGCTGCTGGCGATCTTCGGGCGCGCCGCATTCTGGCCGTCGAAGAACAAGTCGGGCGCGGTCACCAGCGGGGCGTGGGGCCGGATCGCCGCGCGCCTCGTCAAGCGCCCGGCGGCCGCGCTGATCATCGGCGTGATCGTGCTCGGGTGCTTGGCGATAGCGGTCACCGGGTACCAGAGCGCCGGGTTCGGCGGGACCATCTCGGCGCCCGCCGGAACCGACTCGGCCGCCGGGACCGACCTGCTCAACAAGTACTTCCCGTCCACGGCCGCCAACCCGACGAACCTCGTCTACAAGCTGCCGGTGCCCGCGTGGGACGAAGCGCCCGCCATCCAGGCTGCGACCGTGAAGCTCGGGGCGTCCAAGGAGTTCACGGGCGTGACCGGGCCGCTCAACCCGGTCGGCGGCACCGGCATCACGCCGACTCAGTACGCCGAACTGCACGCCGTGCTCGGCTCCGCCCCGCTGCCCGCGACCGTGCCGCCGGTGCCAGCCGCCTTGGCCGGCCGGGTCACGGCTGCCCAGTGGAACGGGGCGTACCAGCTGTACCGGGCGACCCAGCAGTTCGTGTCCGCGGACGGCAAGACGATCCAGTTCGAGACCTCACTCGCGGCCGGCGACCCGTCGACTACGGCGGCGCTCAACGCCGTACCCGCGGTGCGCGACGCGGCGGCGTCGGTCGTCCCGATCCTGCACGCCACCGATTACGGCGTCGCCGGCGAGGCACCCGCGCTGTATGACATCAGCGCGATTTCCAACAGCGACCTCGCGCACGTGATCCCGATCGCGATCGTCGTGATCGGCGTGCTCCTCGCGCTGGTCATGCGGTCGCTCATCGCGCCGTTGTACCTGATCGCGTCGGTGGCGCTGTCGTACTTCGCCGCGCTGGGGCTCGCCGTGATCCTGTTCATCTATCTGGGGAATTCCGGCGGCATCACCTTCATCCTGCCGTTCCTGCTGTTTATCTTCCTGCTGGCGCTCGGCGAGGACTACAACATCCTGGTCATGACCAGGATCAGGGAGGAAGCTCACCATTATCCGCTACGCGAGGCAGTGTCTCGCGCACTGTCCGTGACGGGCACCACCGTCACGTCGGCCGGACTGGTGCTCGCCGGGACGTTCGCGGTGTTCGCCGTGGTCGGCGGGCGCGGCTCCGGCGGTTCGCAGATCGTGGACGTCGGCGTCGGCCTCGCGGTCGGGGTGCTCATGGACACGTTCGTGGTCCGCACCGTGCTGGTGCCGTGCACCGTGGTGCTGCTCGGCAAGTGGAACTGGTGGCCGTCGAAGATCGAGGTGACCCCGGCCCCGGCTCCGGACACGGTGACCGCGAGCGCGGACGCGCTGGGGCTGTCGGATTCCACGTCGGGATCGCCTGACGGCGAGTCTGGAGAGACGTCACCGGCCCGCTCCGAGCGGCCCGGACGTGACTAATTGTCGCCATTGATCTCCGGACATGCCGGGCGGGGTGCTTTCCTTATGGTGCGCTGACCGGGAGACTCTTACGGAAGTGGTTCGGGGAAGGAACGCCGATGCAGGAACTGCGCTTCGTCGCGGTCAGCGAGGATGGCAGTTACGCTGTCCTCGCGGTCCCAGGGCGGAGCGCGCGTTTTACCTTGCCGATCGATGAGCGGCTCAGGGCAGTCGCGCTCGGCCAGACCTCCCGGCTCGCACAGTACGAGATCGAAGTGGAGAGTCCCTTGCGACCCAAGGAGATCCAGGCACGGATCCGCGCCGGCGAGACGGCGGAAGAGATCGCCGACGCGGCCGGCATCCCGGTCGAGCGGGTGCGCTGGTTCGAGGGCCCGGTCCTCGCCGAGCGGGCCTACATCGCGGATCAGGCGCAGGCCGCCTCGGTGCGGCGGCCAGGTGACTCTTCCGGTCCAGGCCCGCGGCTTTCCGACATCGTGCCGGTCAGGATGAAGGCCGCGGGCGCCGACCCGGACGACGGGCAGTGGGACTCCCGCAAGCGCGGCGACGGGAACTGGCAGGTCACGCTCACGTTCATGGCCGCGGGACGGCTGCACATCGCGGAATGGATGTTCGACCCCCGGCGCCGTCACGTGCTCCCGGAAGACGACAACGCCGCCCGGCTGTCGCTGGCCGACATCGAACTGGCGCCGCTGTCGGCGCCGATGCCCGGCGAGGCGACCGTGACACCGCTGGCCCCGCGCCTCGGCGCGGTGTCGGCCGGCGGCATGGGCGGCGCCCCGGTCGGCGGTTCCGCGCCGACCGGCGGCGGTGCCGCGGGCGGTTCAGGTTCCGGGTCTGGCGGCGGTGGCCGGTTCCGCACTGAGCGGCCCGCCGCGGCCGAGCGGCCGGCGATGTCGCACGGTCCCTCCGCGTCCCCGACGCTCCCCCGCCCCGCGCACCGCGAGCCGCTGCCCGACCGGCCACCCGCCGCGTCCGGTACCGCATCCAGTGATTCAGAACGGTCCAGGCCGGCTCCGCAGCGCCCGCCCGTCTTCGAGGAGCCGGACCCGGCCCCGGTCGGTGACCAGCCAGAACTCGAGCCCGCGCCCGCGCCCGCCCCGCCGCCCCAGCCAGAGACTACGGCGGCACCAGAACCGGCCGACGCGGACGACGAGCAGAAGGCGGAGGAGCCTGTCGCGCGGGGGCGCGCGAGCAAGAAGAACCCCCGCGGCCGCCGTTCGTCGGTCCCGTCCTGGGACGAGATCATGCTCGGCAGCTCTCGCCAGCGCGAGTAGCCCCTATCCGGGCCGACGGGTCTTCGGCGGCAAGCCCGGGAACCGGCCCGCGGTCATCACTGGTCGCGTGGGCCTGGAGGCCGGACTTCATGCGCAAAGTGAGCGGGAGAGGCTGGTGTGGCCAGCGGGGATGTCGGCCCGGGTGCCCGGGGTGGCTTTGTAGACGCCATGACCACATTCGGGGGGTCTAGAGGCGACGAAAGTGGTTGCCACGTCTACAAAGCCAACGGGAGGGGTTGGTGTGATCGGCGGGGATGTCGGCCTCGATACATCGGGCTGGCCGTCAGGATCTGTGATATTTTTATCACATGTCATCACGGGATGCCGTCGTGGTCGACGAGGCCGCCGCGGGACCTGACGTTTGGCGAGCGCTTGCCAGCCCGTGGCGCCGACGGCTGCTCGACCAGCTCCGGATCGCGCCGGCCACGACCGGTGAACTTGCCGCCGGGCTCCCGGAGCTGAGCCGGTTCGCGGTCATGCAGCATCTCGAAGTGCTTGTCCGAGCTGGGCTCGTCCTCCCCGAACGCCGCGGACGTGATCGCGTCAACCACCTCAACCCCATTCCCTTGCGCGAGTGGTACGAGCGGTGGGTTCAACCGATGGCGGACACAGGCGCCGCCGAGCTGCTGGCACTCAAACGGACCGTCGAGAAAGGAACCCCTCAGATGTCCGATGCGATCGAGCCGATCCGTACGGTCCGGCTGGCTTACGACCTGCGGATCAATGCCAGCGCTAAGCGCACGTTCGAGGTGATGACCAAGCAGATGTCCGACTGGCGGCCTTACTCCTACGGTGGTGAACGGACCCGCCGGGTCGTTCTCGAGCCCCGCGTCGGCGGCGCCCACTACGAAGACTGGGGTGAGCCCGCCGGTCACCTATACGGCCATGTCACCGTCTACGACCCGCCCACCAGGTGGGCAACCCGGGGCCGGCTCAGCGCCGGGACCACCCTGGACAGCGACTATCAGCTCACCGAGCTCGGCAATGGCGCTGTGCGAGTCCACGTGGTCAAGGTAGCCGTCGGGCCACTCACCGAAGAGGAAGCCGCCGGAATCGCCGAACATGGCGATTTCCGTCCCTTTGCCGCCGCGATCGAGAAGCTCGCCAACGCTGAGGCATCCGCGGTGCGCAGTTAGCCGGTTTCTTTCAAGGAGAAGCCCCAGTTCAGGATTTTGGCGGCGTCTTGGGCGCCGGCGCCTGGGCCGGTCGGCGGGCTGCCGAGGACGACGCCGATCAGGGTGCGGCCGCCGCGGACGACTTCGAAGAGCAGGCAGTGGCCCGCCGCGTCGGTGAAGCCGGTCTTGATGCCGACGGCCCCCGGGTAGTAGCCGATCAGCTCGTTCGAGTTCCCCCACCAGTAGTGGCCGTGGCCGTCGCCCTTCGGCAGGTTGTAGAACCGCTCCCCCACGATCGAGCGGAACGCCGCCGACTGCATCGCCAGCTCGCCCAGCTTCAGCAGCTCGGCGGGCGTGGAGTAGGTGGAGGTCTCGGTCGGGTACGGCAGCCCGTCAGGCGAGGTGAAGTGCGTGTGGGTGAGGCCTAGCTGGGCCGCGGTCGCGTTCATCTTCGCGATGAACGCGGGCAGTCCCGGGCCGTAGGCAGTCGCCAGCGTGTACGCGGCGTCGCAGGCCGACACGAGCAGCAGCGCGTGCAGCAGCTCGCCCGCGGTCAGTACCTGGCCGGGGACCAGCCCGGCGCTGTTCGCGCCGTACTTGACCACGTAGGCGATCACGGACTTGGGGACCTGGATCTTCCTGTTCAGGTCGCCTGCCCTGATGACAACCAGGGCGGTCATCACCTTGGTGATGCTCGCGATCGGCCGTTCCGTGTCGCCGCCCAATGTCCACAGCACCTGGCCGGTCGTCGCGTCCGCGAGGATGCCCGCCTTCGCCTTGACCCCCCGCGGCGCGCCCGTGACCACGATGTGTGGCCCCGCGACCACGGCGGGCGCGGTCGTCGCATGGGCGCTGGCGGCGGCAGCGGCAGCGGCCGCGGAGCCCGCGGCGACGACGCCAGCCGGCGGACGGGAGGAATCGCCGGCGTAAGCGAGCCCCGCGCCGGCCGAACAGCCCCCGATCGACCCGCCGACCGCCAATGCCAGCCCAGCGATCAACAACCGTGCGGGCAGTCGCATGACACTCCGGAGGGCTAGGCGAGGGGGTCTGGGTGAAGGCCAGCCCCTGATCGTACGGTGTCACATCCGCGCACAGCCGCACAATCGCCAAAGCACCCAGAGACGGCTTACGCCCGAGTGAGAACACCGGCCAGCGCCTCGCGGGCCGAGCGTGTCACCTCGCCGACATCGTAGCTGGTCAGCTCGCCGGAACGTTTCACCACCCGCCCGTCAGCGAGCACCGTCTCGACGTTGCCGGGGTGCGCCGCGGTGACGAGCAGGCGGGCCGGATCGGTGAGCACGCCGAGGTTCGGGGCGTCGACGGAGACGACGATGATGTCCGCGCGCTTGCCCGGCGCCAGCGATCCAGTCACCGCGTCGAGTCCCAGGGTTCGCGCGCCCTCGATCGTCGCCAGCCTGAGCACGTCACGCGCGGTCAGTGCGAACTCGTCGTAGGCCTGCGCGTTGGCGCAGCCCTGCGTCACCTTCATGATGGCGAACATGTCGGCGTTGCCGGACAGCATCGTCGTGTCGACGGACAGCCCGGTCGGCACCCCGGCCGCGAGCAGCTCGCCGGTGACCGGCTGGCCGTAGCCGATCTGCAGCTCGGTGAACGGGGACACGCTGGCCGGTGTCTGGTGCTCCGCCGCCAGCGCGATCTCCTCGGCCGAGGCGTTGTTCAGGTGGACGACCTGCAGGTCGGAGCCGAGCAGCCCCTCGGCCGCGTAGGCGGCGAGCTGCCCGGCGGCGTGCCGTGGCCCGCAGGCGTGCACCGAGACAGGCAGGCCGAGCCCGCGCGCCGTCTCGATCTCCTCGCGGTAGAGGCTGGGCGCTACCCGCATGGCGGGGTTGCTGCCGCCGGTGCCCCGCCAGGCCATGCCGAGGTGGAGGCGCCCAGCCGCGCTGTAGGCCGGCCACGCCGCCGCGACCCGGGTGAGATCGTCCAGGGCCATCAAGTGGTCGTTCTGATGACCGGTTTCATAACCGAACGAAAAGCGCGCCCGCAGCCCGGACTCCGACAGCGCCCGCAGCCCGGCTTCGGCCCAGTCGATCCCGCGGATATTGTGCGCCCAGTCGTGCACCGTGGTGATGCCCGCGTCGACCGCCTCCGCGCACGCGAGCCGCGTCCCGGCGTAGGTGTCTCCGGGCAGGAAATGCCTGCCGAGCGTGACGCATGTGACGAAGTACCCAGAACGTACGGGGCTCTCTCCGGTTGGGATGCCGTCTGACAGCCCGCGGAGCAGCGTGTTCCACATGTGCCAGTGGGTGTCGACGAGCCCGGGGGCCACGATCTTGCCGGCCGCGTCGATCACCTCGGCGCCCGGGGCGTCCAGGTTCTCGCCGATCGCGACGATCTCGCCGTCGCGGACGTGCACGTCACCGCCCGGGATGTCACCGGCGGAATCCATCGTCAGGACGTAACCGCCGCGAATGAGGACGTTACCGGTCACCGTGGGTCCTGAACCGTCTCCGGACGCGATCGCCGCGGCGCTTCCGTGTCCTGGGCGTCGTCGTCGTCAGTGCCGCCCTGGCCCCGGGTGTCCCTGAAAACGACCCAGCGCATCATGCAGTACAGGTAGGCGGCCTCGCACAGCGCGGCGATGGTGCGGGCGAGCTCGAAGTAGACGCCGACGGCCGCCAGCAGGTCGGTGAGCCCGAGGACGAAGATCAGGTAGTTACTCGCGCTGACCGCGATGAACAGCGGCAGCTGGCCGCCGACCGCCGCGTGCGACCGGAAGTTCAGCACGCGGTTCAGCACATAGCTGGTCAGCGAGGCGGTGCCGTACGACAGGGTGACGGCCAACGGCAGCGGCCAGCGCAGGACGCCGTGCGCGATAGCGAGAATCGACAGGTCGAGGAAGAAGGTGCACAGGTTGATCAGCAGGTAACCGAGCAAGCTCGGCGCGACCACCCGTGACAGCCCGAAAGGGAGCCGATGGACGATCGCCGTCATCGCGGCGGCGTACCGCGCTCGATGGGCCACGGTTCTATTGTGCCGTGCGCCGGCGGGTCGCCGTGATCCCGGGCGCCTACCTCTGGGACGCTTGTGAAAGCAGTCACGCACTGGTGTCGGGTAGGTGACGAAATGGTCTCGTGAATCGCCGGTGGAAGCGGGCGTGTGGTTGTGTGCGTTGACGTTACGAGGGTAGCGCTGGCGGTTACCAGCGCCGTTCTTGCAAGCTCACGGAGTATGATCGCTAGGGGTCGGCGGTGGGTCTGGCGAATTCCGTGACACGTGTTAGAGCGAGTGTCTGTCCGTGTGTCCGTACATCCGTGTGTGTCCGTGCCAGGAGGATATGAATGGCCGTCATGGTAGACCCGCCGCAGCGCGACAGCGCTGACGAGCGATCTGCCCACACGGCCACAGGGAACCTGCGGACGATAACCACGGTGGCTCCCACGATCGCCCCCGCGCCGCCGAGGCTCGCCGAGCCGCCAATCCCTGGCGGGCGCGTCGAGGAGCTGATGGGGCGCCTCATCCGGGTGCTCTCGCACAGCCGGCTGGCCCGTCCGCTGCCTGCCGTGGTCTTGAGCGCGCTCGGGCTGGGCGGAGTGGCGTTCGTCGGGCTGTGCGCCACCGCCCCGCGGCCGAGCGTCGCCACGCCGCCGGTGCTGCTGCCGCTGACATCGCTGGCCCGTGACCTGGGAGCGCCGCACCTGCCGGACATCCTCGCGAACCTCATCATGTACGTGTCGATCGGGCTGTCCTGCCTGGGCCTGGCCATGATGCTGTGGGCCAACAGCCGGGGCTGGTCCCCGAACCCGCGGCGCGTCTTCTGGACCGCGGCCGGCGCCGTCGCGGTGCTGGTGAACATCACCCCGGTCGGCTCGTCGGACGCCGCCAGCTACGCCGCCTACGGGCGGATCGCCGCGCTCGGTTACAACCCGTACACGTTCCTGCCTGCCGACCTGCCCGGCGGCAAGAACAACCCGTACACGATGCTGGTCAGCCCGCAGTGGCAGCACACGCCCTCGGTGTACGGCCCGGTGGCGACCTGGACGCACCTGCTCGCCGCGACGATCGGCGGCGGCAAGCCGTGGGCCACGATCTGGGTCCTGATGATCATGATCGGCGCGGCGTTCCTGCTCACGGGCTACGTGCTGCTCAGGACGGCCGCCAACCCGACGCGCGCCGTGCTGCTCTGGGTGGCGAACCCCCTGCTGATCATCGTGCTCGTGATCGGCGGCCACATGGACGCCCTCGTCGCGCTGTTCGCGATCGTGGCGATCGTGCTGTCCCGGCGGTGCACCAGGGTGTGGCATGACCTGGTCGTGGGGCTGCTGGTCGGCGTGGCCGGCGACATCAAATCGGTGAACGCCATCTTCGTCGCGCTCGCCATCGCGATCTCGCTGATCCACGACCGGGCCTGGGCACGGCTGGCCAGGACCGGCGTGGTCGCCGCGGCGACGGCCCTGGGGCTGTACTACTTCAGCTACGGGTTCGCGGCCATGAAGCCCGCGCTGAACGCCTCGACGATGGTCATTTCGCCGACCGTCTGGCGGGCCGTCGAGGGGATCTTCGGTCACGGCCACACGGTCACCACCGTGATCGGGTTCACCTGGCCGCTGCTCATGCTCCTGCTGGCCTGGTACCTGTACAACCGGCTCTCGCCGGACGTCCCGACCGTGGTGGCGGCCACCTGCGCGCTGACGTTCGCCTGGGTTCTCGTCGCGCCGTGGTCGCTGCCCTGGTACACCGCGGTGGCGTGGGTGGCAGTGGCGCTGCTGCCGCGCAACACGCTCACCCGGTGGCTGACCCTTGCGACCGCCACGTTGGCGTTGCTTCACTTCAATGGTGGACACCCAACGAACGTGCCGGTCGGCCCGATGCCGTAAGGGCTCTGTGTCGTGAGCGTCGTCTCGCCGGGGCGGGTGGCGGTCGTGACCGGGGCGGCGAGCGGGATCGGCTTCGGCCTGGCCGAGCGATTCGCCGCCGAGGGCATGCACGTCGTGATGGCTGATGTGGAGGAGCCCGCGCTGTCGCGGGCGGCGTCGGTGCTCGCGGATACCGGGGCCTCGGTGCTGCCGGTGCTCACCGACGTGGCGGACCGCGCCGCGGTCGACGCGCTGCGCGACTCCGCGGTGTCGGCGTTCGGTGCGGTGCACGTCGTGTGCAACAACGCCGGCGTCGGCGGGCCGCACGGGCCGCTGTGGGAGTGCCCGCCAGGCGAGTGGGACTGGGTGCTCGGCGTGAACCTGGGCGGCGTGATCCACGGCGTGCGCGCGTTCATGCCGCTCCTGCTCGAGCAGGACGCCGGGCACATGGTCAACACATCGTCGATCTTCGGCGTGTTCGCCGGAACGCTTGGCCCGTA
>Ga0335072_10013922_pt1 | contig 11438 bp, 10 predicted proteins | sample Lox_Sample_21_FD_206725 | JGI IMG/M metagenome (GOLD analysis project Ga0335072, IMG submission 206725) | Soil microbial communities from Loxahatchee National Wildlife Refuge, Florida, United States - Lox_Sample_2.1 | ecosystem: Environmental > Terrestrial > Soil > Wetlands | place: USA...
TCCTCAAGCGCCCGCGCCAGAGCCGGATCTACTGGAACCACAAGTTCCTCGAGTACCCGCTGCAGGGAATGGACGTGATCAAGAAGCTCGGGCCCGTCGACCTGACCAAGGCGCTGGTCTCCTATCTATGGGCGACGGTCAAGCCCAAGGGGCGCGAGGACACATTCGAGGAGTGGGTCACCAACCGCTTCGGCAGCTGGCTCTTCAACCAGTTCTTCAAGTCCTACACCGAGAAGGTGTGGGGGGTCTCGACGAGCGAGATCCGCTCGGAGTGGGCCGCGCAGCGAATCAAGGGCCTGTCGTTCTTCGCGGCCGCCAAGAACGCGTTCTTTGGCAACAACGGCAACCAGATCAAGTCGCTGATCTCCGAGTTCAACTACCCCCGCTTCGGCCCGGGGCAGATGTGGGAGAAGATGCGCGACGAAATCCGCGCCCGCGGCGGCGAGGTCCGCCTGAACGCGCCGGTGACGCGGATCCGCTTCGACGGCAGCCGCGTGGTCGAGGTGGTCGCGGGCGGCGAGACGATCACGCCCTCGTACGTGATTTCCTCGCTGCCGCTACGCACGACCGTCGGGATTGCCGACCCCGAGGCCCCGGCGGACGTTCGCGACGCGGCCCGCGGCCTGCGCTACCGCGACTTCCTCACCGTGCTGCTGGTGATCGAGAACGAGGACGTGTTCCCCGACAACTGGATCTACATCCACGACCCGTCGGTGCAGGTCGGGCGGATCCAGAACTTCCGCTCCTGGAGTCCGTTCATGGTCCCCAACGACAGCGACGCGTCAATCGGCATGGAGTACTTCTGCTTCGAGGGCGACGGGCTCTGGAGCACGAGCGACGAGAAGCTCGTGGCGATGGCGACGCGTGAGATCCAGCAGCTCGGCCTGGCCCGCGCCGACAAGGTGAAGATGGGCTTCGTCGTGCGCGTCCACAAGGCTTATCCGATGTACGACGCCGAGTACGCCGAGCGCGTGACCGCGATCCGCGGCTGGCTCGATCGGATCCCGAACCTGATCCAGGTCGGACGCAACGGCCTGCACCGCTACAACAACTCTGACCACTCGATGCTCACGGCAATGCGCGCCGTGGACAACATCCTCACCGGCGCCAAGCACGACATCTGGGCGGTGAACGCCGAGAGCGTGTATCACGAGGAGGATGTCGCGGATGAGCAACCCTACGTCGACGCGCCCGAGACGCCGGCGATGGAGCAGCCGCTCGCCTAGAGCGCGGGAGGGGCGCGCAGTTGTGAGATCTCTCCGGCTCCTCCTCTTGGTCGGGACAGCACTCGTGTGGCCGGCGGCGGCGACCGCGCAGACCACCAACCCGCTGTTGCCGGGATTCCCGCAGCCGACGGTTTCGGTGCCGACCACGACCACCGCGACGCCGACGGCCAACACGACGACGACCGCCGGCGGCGGCAGCGCCTTCAGCGGCAACTCGGCGATCATCATCGCCATCGGCGCGATCGTCGTGCTCGGCGGGATCTCGTTCTTCATCTGGCGCGACGCGCGCAAGAGGGCGCCGGTGCGTCACCGTGCCGCTGCGGCGGATGCCGGGGCCGGCAGCCGCCAGGGCTCAAAGCAGCGGGCCAAGCCGCGCAAGCTGAGCCCGGCGGAGCGCCGCCGGCGCAAGCGCGGGCGGGCGCGCTAGCTAAGAACCGTCACCCTGTTTGAGATTCTGCCGGGCGCGAAGCAGCTGGCGCTCGACCGTGCGCACGGTGCACCCTTCACGCAGGGCGATCTCGGCATAGCTCAGACCCAACGCGTTCATCCAAAGGACGCGCTGCTGGCGCTCCGGGAGCCGGCGGAGCTGCTCCAGACGCTCGCGCCTCTGAAGGACGACGTCCGGGCCTGGCGCGCTGGCCGGTTTCCACATTGCGTCGTGCTCGCACGCGGCCTCGAGCGAGAGGTCGCGGCGATCCCGGCGCAGCAGCTTGAACGCCTCGTGCACCGCGGTCCGAGCCAGCCAGGTCATGACGGTCTCCCGGTGGACGCGCTGGCGATGGTGGACGAGACGGCTCCAGGCGAACTGGCAGGCGTCCTCGATCACCGCGTCGGGAGCGCGTACGTCGAGCCGGACGATCTGCTCGAGCCGCTTGGCGAGGAGGGCATACAGCTCGCCGACATCGCCGGCGCCAGGACGCGCGTTCTCTATGGCGGACATATTGAGTCGAATTGAGACTAAATTGAGTTGATCAAACCTAGCATGAGCTAATTAGAATTGCTAGGGTCATTTATACTCAATTGGCTCAATTGGACTTGGAGGGCTGAAATGGCATTACTTCCTGGGATGCTCGTAGTCGCCGGCAACGTGACGGCAACGCCTGACCCCACCGGTCTGCCGGGCAGCAACGTGCTTCAGCAGCTGGTGGATGGCGCCGAGGCCTGGGCCCTCGCGATCGCGTTGATCGGCGCCTTCGTCGGAGCGGCGCTGTGGGCCCTCGCCTCGCATGCGCACAACCCGCACTACGCGTCGCGGGGCCGTATGGCCGCGGTGATCTCCGGCGCCTCGGCGCTCGTGATCGGTTCTGGACCCGGACTGGTCAATTTCTTCCAGCACCTCGGGTCGACGGCGAAATGAGCAGCAGCTGGCTGGCGCTCCTCGGCGTCGGCGCGGCCGCCGGCGCGGGCGCCGCGATGGCACCGCCCGCGGTGGCCGCGGCGGTTGCGGTGCCGCGGCCGGCGAGGGCGGCGCATCAGATGAAGCCCTCGCCAACGCTCGGCGTCGCGGGCGACCCAGGCCCGGCGTCGCCGCTGTCCATCGGCGGCTCCGCCCTGAACGCCGGCAAACAGCTCGTGACCGGCAACGTCTCTGGCGCAGCCGGGACCCTCGCCGGCGGCGCTGCCGGCGCGGTCGTCTCCACCGCCAGCACGGCGCTCGGACTAGCGGCGATCGGCACCTTGACCGTGGGCGCTGCTCACGGGGTGCTGAACTACACCGCCGCCGCGCTCGGCGCGACCACGAGTCCCCAGCTGCGCACCACCTGGTTCTCGTCGGCGTACTGGCGCATGGCCGCAATCGCGGCGCTGCTGACGCTGCCGTTCCTGTTCGCCGCCGCTGTCCAGGCGTTAATCCGTTCGGACGTCGCGTTGCTGGCCAGGGCCGCGTTCGGTTACCTGCCGCTCGCGATGCTGGCGGTGGCGATCGCCGCGCCGCTCACTTCGCTCGTCCTGGCGGCGTGCGATCAGCTCTGCTCGTTCGTCTCGTCGGCGGCCTCGAACGAGAGCGCGCACTTCCTGGCGAAGATCGGCCTGTACGCCGCCGCTCCGGCCGCGTTCGGCGGCTCTCCCTTCCTCGCCTTCCTCGTCGGCCTGTTCATCATCGCCGCCGCGTTCGCCCTGTGGGTCGAGTTGCTGCTACGCGAGGCGGCGGTCTACGTGATCGTGCTGATGCTGCCGCTGGCGTTCGCGGCGTTCGTCTGGCCAGCGCGCCGGATCTGGGCGATCCGCGCGGTCGAACTGCTGGTCGCGCTGATCCTGTCCAAGTTCGCGATCGTTGCCGTGCTCTCGCTCGGTGGCGCCGCGGTCGGCGCCGCGGGCCACAACGTGACCACGCTGATGGGTGGTGGCGTCCTGATCATGCTGGCGACCTTCTCGCCCTGGGCGCTGATGCGCCTGCTTCCGCTCGCCGAGCTGGCAACCGGGGCCGTAGAGCCGCTGCGGGGCGGGCTCAGGACGCCGGGGGCCGAGGCCGTGCGGGCCGGAGCAAAGGCGGCAACCCGCGAGGACGAATGGGTGGCGCGTGCCGCGGCCATGAAGCGCGAGGCCGAGGCGGGAATGGTCGAAACCGGCCGACCGTCGGCCCCGCCAGGAACGACTGGGTCGGGCGTCGAGCCGCGCGCAGCGACAGGGGCCACGGGATCCGGTCAGGCGACCTCGGCGAGCGCCGACGAGTCCCAACCAGCCGAGGGTGACGAGCCGCCGGACCCGGTGGCCACGAGGTGGTCGGAGCAACGCGTCCTCGGACTCGACGGCGAGGACCTCGGTTCGCCCCCCGTCCACCCGCATCCGGATGCCGAGTGACCGACGAGCGTCTCACCTACCGGTTTGGCCCCGTCGAACGGCGGGGGCTCCTCGGTCAGCTCCGCGCCGGTCAGGCAGGCGTCGTCGCGGTCGGCGCGATCGCCGGCATCGCGATCCTCGATCGGGAGCCGACGGCGGCAGGAGCATTCCTCGGCCTGGCCGGGCTCGGGGCGTCGCTGGCCGTCGCGTTTGCTCCGGTCGCCCGGCGCACCGCCGAGGAGTGGGCGCCGATCGCGCTGTCGTTCGCGCTGCGCTGGGCAAGGCGGCGGCTGCGCTTTTACTCGCGCGCCCCGACGGCCGGGACGCTGGCCACGGAGCGCGCAGGCAAGCTCGCCGGCGAGCGGTCACGTCCGCTCCAGCGCCTGCTCAGGCAGCCTCGCCCACATCCGCCGGCCGCTGTCAAGGGCGTCCGCATCCTCGACGTGCCCTATGAGGACCGGACGATCGGCGTGCTGTCCGAGGCACGCCGGCGGCGGCTGACCGCCGTGCTCGCCTGCCGCGTCGTCTCGTTCTCGCTGCTCGATCCCGAGGCGCAGGAGCGCCGGCTCGCCCGGTGGGGCCTCGTGCTCTCGGGAGCCGCCGGCAGTCCCATTCGCCGGATTCAATGGCTCGAGCGGACGGCCCCGGCTCAGGGCGACGAGCTCGCCCGGTGGCTGCACGACGAGCACGATCCGAGCATTCCGCTGCGGGGCACGCCGATGATCGAGTCCTATCTCGAGCTCATCGGCGCCACCACCCGCGCGTCGCACGAGCACGAGGTGCTCGTCGCCGTCCAGGTCGACGCGCACCGCGGCGCCGACCGCGGCCGGCGCGCCGCAGCCACCACGCTGATCGAGGAGACCGAGCGCGTCGCTCAGGGAATCGAGGCGGCCGAGGTGACGGTGCTCGGGGCGCTCGGCGCCGGCCAGCTCGCTCGCGCGCTCAGAACCGCGTTCGACCCCTACGCGCGGGCCGAGCTGGCGACGCTGGAGGCGGCCGACCCCCGGCGCGACGGCCTCGCCGAGGCCAACGCCTGGCCGCTGGGCGCGCGCGAGCAGTGGGAGCACTACCGCGCCGACGGCGCCGTGCACGCGACCTTCTGGATCGCCCAGTGGCCACGGGTCGACGTCTCGCCGATGTTCATGGATGCTCTGCTGGGGCACTCGAGCGTGGTGCGCACGGTGGCGGTGACGTTCGAACCGATCGCGCCCGACCGCTCGACGCGCGACGCCGAGGCCGCGGTCACCCGCGACCACGCCGACCGCGAGCTGCGCCATCGCTTCGGACAGGCCGAGACCGCGCGCCAGCGGCAGGCCCAGGAAGCGGCTGTGCGCCGTGAAGCTGAGCTCGCCGCGGGCCACGCCGAGGTGCGCCTGGCGGGGTTCGTCACCGTCTCCGGACGGGATCCGGACGACCTGCGCCGGGCCTGCGCGGAGGTGCACGAGCAGACGGTGCGCGCCCGCCTCGAGTTGCACCGGATGTACGGGCAGCAGGCCGACGCGTTCACGTTCACGCTGCCGCTCTGCCGGGGCCTCCGATGATCGCTCCGGCGGCCGCCTTCCTCACCTACCTGTGGCACTACATGCTCGCGCGGCTCGTGTACGACGAACTGGTGCGACCGCTCGTGCACGGCCGCGTGCCGACCGCGCTTGTGGTGGCGGTCGTCGCGGTCGCGGGGGTCGCGCTCTCCCGCGTCGCCGGGAGGCGACGATGAGCCGACCGTCGGCGGACCGTCTCGGGCACCGCTGCACGACTCGTCACGCCCAGGCCGTCTACCCGTTCGTGGCCGGCGGCGGCCTCGGCGGGCGCGGCGTGTTCGTCGGGCGCGATTCCAGCGGCGGCGCCTTCTGTTACGACCCGTGGATCCTCTACGGCGACGGCACGCTCGACGATCCCAACGCGATCGTCCTCGGCAAGCTCGGCCAGGGGAAGAGCGCGTTGGTCAAGACGCTTCTGTGGCGCATGCTGCTGTTCGGGCGCCGCGCGTTCGTGCTCGACGTCAAGCGCGAATACGGTCCGCTGTGCGACGCGGTCGGGGTCAAACCGGTGTCGCTCGAGCCGGGCGGCGGGATCCGGCTGAACCCGCTCGCATCCCGGCCCGAGGAGCACGCCCAGCTCGAGCTGCTGCGCGCGGTCACGGTCACCGCGATCGGCGGTCCGCTCACCCAGGTCGAGGCCGCCGGCCTGCGCGAGGCCCTGCATGCCGTACGGGGCAGCGGCGTGTCCGAGCCCACCCTGCCGCAGATCGCGAAGGTGCTGTTCGACCCCGTCGCGGACATGGCGGAGCGGCTCCGGACCACGGTGCAGCGGCTCGCCGTCGACGTTCGGCGCGCGGCGCTGGCCATCCAGGACCTGTGCGAGGGACCGCTCAAGGGGATGTTCGACGGTCCCACCACCCCCGGCCTCGACCTCGACGCCCAACTCCTCGTCCTCGATCTCCACGCCGTCAAGGACTCGCCCGCCGTCGGCATCCTGATGGCGTGCGCTTCGGCGTGGATGAGCGCGCTGTTAGCGCGGATGGCCGAGCGACCCGGGCGCGAGCGACTGATCAGCGTCGCCGACGAGTCATGGAAGATCGTCCAGCACACCGGGCTCGGCGAATGGTTCCAGTCGAACTTTAAGCTGGCGCGGCAGTTCGGCGTGATGAACCTGGTCGTGCTGCACAAGCTCGCCGACCTTCGCGCGGCCGGCGATGCCGGGTCGAGGGCGGCACGGATTGCCGAGGGCCTGGTCGCGGACGCGTCGACCCGGATCGTCTATCACCAGGACGAGAGCCAGGTGCCGCTCACCCGGACGCTGCTCGGGCTGTCCGAGAACGAGGCCCGGTTGATCTCGATGCTGTCCGCCGGTCAGGCCCTGTGGCGAGTCGGGAGCCGCTCGTTCGTGGTCCAGCACTATCGCTCCCGGCTCGAGGCCAGGCTGACCAACACGGACACGGGGATGCGCGTGAGCGAGGAGAGGCTGGCGCGCGGATGAGCGGCGATCGCCCGGGAGCGCTGTCCGACGCCGCGGTCCTGGCGGTCATCGGCTGCCTGCTCGGGGTGGCGGGCGCGCTGTGGCTGTGGGGCGGGCTGGCCGGCATCGTGTTCGGGTCGGGCTGGCCGCGCGTCGGCGTCGGCCAGCTCCTCGGCGTGCTGGTCCGGCTCCCGGAGCGGCTCTCGGATCCCGCGCGGGCATGGCCCGCGGTCGCCCGCGCCCGGCTGCCGGGAGCCGCGGGGTTCTACGGCGCCCTCGGCCTGCTCGCGGCCGGCGTGATCGCGCTGGCGTGGCTGGCCGTCCGCGCCACGGCCGGACTGCGCTCGGGCGCGGGCGCCCGCTGGGCGCGGTCCGGTGAGCTGGCGGGGCTGAGGCGCCGAGGCGCCGGGCGACTCGTCCTCGGGCGCCGTGGCGGCCGGCTGCTGTACGCCGAGCACCGGCACGCGTTGGTCGCATTCGGCCCGCCGCAATCGGGCAAGTCGGCCGGCATCGCGATCCCGGCCCTGCTCGAATGGACCGGGCCGGCGGTCGCGAGCTCGATCAAGACCGACCTCCTGTCGGCGACCCGGGCGCGGCGCAAGGCACTTGGCGAGGTGCTCGTGTTCGATCCGTTCGGGCTGGCCCGGACCGAGTCGCACACCTGGTCCCCGCTCCACGGTGCGAGAACCTGGGACGGCGCGCTCGAGGTCGCCTGGCGACTCGCCTCGGCCGGCGAGCTCGAGCGCCGGAGCGTCGAAGGCGGCGACTTCTGGGCCGTCGCCGCCGAGCAGCGCCTCGCGCCGCTGCTGTACGCCGCCGCGGCCGGGGGCGCCGGTATGGACAGCGTCGTCCGCTGGGTCTACGGCCAGGGTGCCCGCGAGCTCGACGAGGTGCTGGCGCGGATCACCGGTGAGGCGCAGGATGAGCTCGAGCTGGCCGGTGCGCATGCCGCCTATGACGCGATCCGGGCGTTCGAGACCCAGGCGGACCGGACGCGCACCTCGATCGAGGCGACTGCGCAGACGCTGCTGCGCGCCTATCGCTTCCAGCGGGTCGTCCGGTCGGCGTCCTCGAGCGAGATCACGGCCGATCGGGTCCTCGAGCAAACGACCACGCTGTACCTGATCGGCGACGCCAAGGCGTCAAAGCTGCTGCGACCGCTATTCCTGGCGCTGCTCGGCGAGATCGTCGACCGCGCCTACGAGCGCGCCACGCTGGCCGGCGGCGCCCTGGAGCGCCCGCTCCTTCTCTGCCTGGACGAGGCCGGGAACGTGGCGCCCCTACCCCATCTGGCGGAGATCGCCTCGACCGCGCCCAGCCACAACATCCAGCTGGTGACGATCTTCCACGACCTCTCCCAGGCCCGCTCGCGCTACGGCCAGCAGGCCGAGACCGTCGTCAACGCCCACCGCGCGAGGATGCTCCTGCCGGGCGTGGCTGACCTCGACACACTGCGCTACTTCGCCGGCCTGATCGGAGAGGAGGAGGCGCGCGATCGCACGCACACGACCGGCGCAGGTGGCACCACGCGCTCGACCTCCCGCCGCCGCCGGCCGTTGATCGCCGCCGAGACGCTGCGTCAGCTGCCGGACGGCCACGCCCTGCTCCTGTACGGCCGGATCGCGCCGACGCGGGTGCGCTTGCGGCGCTGGTTCGAGGATCGCCGGTTGCGAAAACTGGCGCAGGGGGCATCGTGAGTCGCCCGGAACCCGAGGACTGGAACGAGCCCGAGAACGACTGGGAAGAGCCGGTCTCCGCGCGCTGGCCGCTCAGCCCCGAGGGGCTCTACCCGCGCGAGCGGTGGATGTGGTTCGAGCAGCTGTGGGCGGACGTTTGCGTCCTCCGGGCCCGTTACCGCCTGGCGCTGCGCAGCGGGTGGTGGGAGGACCAGGTCCAGCTCGAGGCGCTGGCCGCGCTGGCCGCGTGGGTGGAGCGCTACGACTCAGGCGAGTGGGACGACCCGCCGGGCAAGCTGGCGCTGCTCTACGACCTCGAGCGCGTCGCCGCCCTGCTCAGGGATGGCGGCGAGCCGTTCCATCCCGACCGCGACCGGCTGGCGTTCGCGCGGTACCTGATCGAGCTCGGATGCCAGCCGCCCCCCGACCGCTGACTCCGCGGATGTAGTGGCCACACGGGGCCGAGTAGTGGTGAGCGCCCGTGCGCACGCCTGGAACGAGTCGGGCATGATCTGTTCGCCGCCCCTTCCGATCGAGGAGCATCGATGCCACTAGCCAAGCAGCGCACGCGCCAGGCCCTTTCCGAAGACACCACGCTGATGCAGGAGGCCGCGGCGACGCTGCCGATCCACGAGTTAGGGGATAGCGGACTGGACAGCGAGACGGCATATGAGCTGATCTCGAGCGAGCTGCTGCTCGACGGCCAGGCGCGCCTGAACCTGGCGACGTTCGTGACGACGTACATGCCGTCGGTCGCGGCGAAGCTGATGGCCGACACGGCGGACAAGAACATGATCGACAAGGACGAGTACCCGCAGACGGCCGAGATCGAAGAGCGGTGCGTGAACATCCTGGCCGACATGTGGAACTCGCCCGATCACGAGCAGGCGACCGGCTGCTCGACGACTGGGTCGAGCGAGGCGGCAATGCTCGGCGGGCTCGCGCTCAAATGGCGCTGGCGGCAGCGGAGGGAAAAGGCGGGCAAGCCGACCGACCGGCCTAATCTGGTGATGGGCGCCAACGTGCAGGTGTGCTGGGAGAAGTTCTGCCGCTACTGGGATGTGGAGCCAAAGCTCGTGCCGATGGAGGGCAACCGGTTCCATCTCGAGGCCCCAGAGGCGGCGGCGGCCTGCGACGAGAACACGATTGGCGTCGTCGCGATCCTCGGCTCGACGTTCGACGGCAGCTACGAGCCGGTCAAGGAGATCGCGGCCGCGCTCGACAAGTTCGAGAGCGATACAGGCGTCTATGTCCCCGTCCATGTCGATGGGGCGTCAGGCGGGTTCGTGGCGCCCGCGCTCCAGCCGGAGCTCGAGTGGGACTTCCGGATCGATCGGGTGCAGTCGATCAACGCCTCCGGGCACAAGTACGGGCTCGTATACCCGGGCGTCGGGTGGGCGATCTGGCGCAACGAGGAGGCGCTTCCGAGGGAGCTCGTGTTCGACGTCAACTACCTCGGCGGCCACATGCCGACGTTCGCACTGAACTTTTCGCGCCCCGGGAGCGAGGTCGTCGCGCAGTACTTCATGTTCACCACGCTCGGCCGTGAGGGATACGCGCGCGTGATGCAGGGGGCGCAGGACGTCGCCACCCACCTGTCGGGCGAGATCGCCAAGATGGGACCGTACGACCTGATCTCCGAGGGTCGGGATCTCCCGGTGTTCGCGTTCGCGCTCAAGCCGGAGGTTGTGAACTACACCGTGTTCGACGTCTCGGACAAGCTGCGCCAGCACGGGTGGCTTGTCCCCGCCTACGCCTTCCCGGAGAACCGTCAGGACCTGAGCGTGCTTCGGATCGTCGTGCGGGCCGGGATGACGATGGAGATGGCCGACGTTCTGCTCGAACACCTTCGCGAGATCACCGAGTTCCTCGAGTCGCTGGACGCTCATCTGCCGTCTCCGGACACCGACAAGCGCACCGCATTCGCGCACTGAGCAAGCCCTGCCAGCTCGCTAGCGGCTAGCTCCGCTTGGTCACAGAACGTCGGAGAGGCGACGCGCTGCGGCAGTGATCTGGCGCGGCGTGCTCGCCTCGAACACGGCCTGGAGGTCAAGCACGCGAACGCCGAAGGAGTCGAGCTCGCGCGTCCCGACGATCGCGTGGCAGGGCACCCCCGCCTGGCGGGCGCGGGTCGAGATCTCCGACACGAGCTTGCCCGCCAGGCTCTGCTGATCGAGCTTGCCCTCGCCCGTCACGACGGCGCGGGCGGCTCGCATGCGCCGATCGAAATCGACGGCGTCGAGCACGAACTGCGCGCCCGGGACGAGCTCGGCGTCGAACTCCGCCCATAGCCCGCCGGATAGCCCGCCCGCCGCGCCCGTCATCGGCACGCCCCGGGGGTCGCGTTTGAAGCGCCGAGCCTGATCGTTCAGTCGCCTGGTCAGGCGGGAGACCGTGGTCGCGTCGGCGCCCTTCTGCGGGCCGAACACGCGCGCGGCCTGTTCAAACGGCGTGCGCACGTCGGTCAGCACGATGATCCGTGCGCCACGCGGGCCGCCTGCCTCCCGGATCGCGCGGACCGCGCCCGCGCCGCCGTCGGTGGTGGCGCTCCCGCCGACGCCCAGGTATACGTCCCGAGCGCCGGCCTCGATCGCCGCCATGATCAGCTGCCCGGTTCCGAACGTGCTCGCCTGCACCGGATCGCGCTCGCTGGGCTCGACCAGCCCGAGGCCGCTCGCTGCCGCCATCTCGACGACGCCGACGACCCGATCCCGCGCGCCGGCGCCCAGCGCGAACCGCGCCTCGATCGCTCGGCCCAGCGGGTCCGACACCGTGGCCGTGCGCAGCTCGCCCTCAAACGCCG
>Ga0335072_10013923_pt1 | contig 11438 bp, 12 predicted proteins | sample Lox_Sample_21_FD_206725 | JGI IMG/M metagenome (GOLD analysis project Ga0335072, IMG submission 206725) | Soil microbial communities from Loxahatchee National Wildlife Refuge, Florida, United States - Lox_Sample_2.1 | ecosystem: Environmental > Terrestrial > Soil > Wetlands | place: USA...
GGGGGGGGGGGCGGGGCCCCCCCGCGCCCGTAGGACGGGCGGGCGCCCGCCTCGAGCGTCTTGAGCATGACCACGCGGGCCTTGAGCGAGAGCACCGGCCGCAGCGCCTCGCCCGCCCACGCGCGCTGGAACGCGGCATCGACCGCGGGCCCGGGGAGGCATCCGTACATCCCGAGCCCACAGCGCACCATGTCATAGCGCGCCGACGGGAAGGCCACCGCGCCGGCAGTGTTGGCGGCATGGAGCACGTCGGCCCGCAGGCCCGCCTTCTTCATGGCGCCCACCAGGCGCTCGAACGCCTCGATCTGGCCCAGGGTGAAGTCCCGGTCCTGCGCGCCGTCCCCGTCGGCCACGGCGAAGTGGGTCCACACACCCTCGAGGTGCAGGAGCGGGTCGTCGTGGACCATCTGTATCAGGGCGAGGGCTTCGGCGGGGTCGGCACCGACCCGGTGCATCCCCGTGTCGACCTTGACGTGGACCGGGGTCCTGCGGTCGAACTTCCTCGCGGCGGCGGCGAACGTCTCAATGCCACGGCGCGTGTAGAGGGTGGGGGTGAGGCGATGTTCCATCGCATCACCGACGGCGTCGGGCCCGCACTCGCTGAGCAGGAGGACCGGGGCCGACACGTCGTGCCGCCGCAGCTCCATGCCCTCGTCGACCAGGGCCACCGCCAGGCCGATCGCGCCGCCGGCCAGCGCGGCCTTGGCGACGACGGGGCCGCCGTGCCCGTAGCCGTGCGCCTTGACCACCGCGCACAACTGCGCCGGGGCGCACAGGGTCGACAGCACCTGGGCGTTGTGCGCCACGGCGGCGGCGTCGACTTCGGCCCAGGCGGGCCGGGAGCGGCCCTGGACCATGGCCGCCCGGTCGTCCACGTCGTCCGCGCCGCCCGCGCTGCCCGCGCCGCCTGCCGGTGTCCGGCCGGCGGCGGCATCGGCCTCCGTGATGGGTGCCCACGCCCATCGGGACCCACCTGATTTCGCCTTGGGCGAAAGTGGCCCCCGCGCCCCCGGCACCAGGCGGCGGAACCCGCCCTCAGCCATGGTGGAGGACCTCGGAGAGGACGTCGGCGACCAGGGCGGGAAGGTCTCCCGACACCAAGCCCTCGCGCCGCCCCCGCCCGGCCGCTCTGCCGTGCACGTGCGCCGCCAGCGCGGCGCCCACGGGCGCGGGTGCCCCCCGGGCCAAGAAGGCGCCGATGATCCCCGAGAGCACGTCGCCGGTCCCCGCCGTCGCCAGGGCGGGGCTGCCGGAGGCCACCACGAGCACATCGGTCGTCACGGCCGCCGAGGGCGGCGCCGCCACCACCGTGGTCGGCCCCTTGAGGAGGACGACGGCGCCGGTGCGCCCGGCGAGGTCCCGGGCGGCGGCGATCCGGTCCTCGCCCGGCGCCGCCCCCGCCAGCCGGGCGAACTCACCGTCGTGCGGCGTCAGCACGGTCGGGGCCGCCCGGGCCGCCACCACCGCCCGGGCCTCGGCGGCCGAACCGAGAGCGGTCAGGCCGTCGGCATCGACGACCACGGGCCCGGGCGCGCCGGCAATGACGGCCCGGATCTGCGCCGCGGTCGACGCCGAGGTGCCGAGGCCGGGTCCGACGACGATCGACGCGCACTTGGAGGCACCGTCGAGGAAGGGGGTCGACCACTCCGCCGCCTCGGCGCCGGTGCCGTGACCCGGACCACCCAGCTGCAGGCGCACCACCTCCACCGGCCACGACGCCCCGGGGTCCCCGGGAGAGCCGAGGCGGACCATGCCCGATCCGGCTGCCATGGCACCGCGGGCGCACAGGACGGCCGCGCCTTCCATGCCCGGAGAGCCGGCTGCCACCCCCACCGCCGACGACCACTTGTGTGCCGTCCGCTGCCGGGGCGGCACCAGCGCCAGGTCGGCGTCCTCCACCAGCATCACCCGGGGTGTCCCGGTCGCGATGCCGATGTCGGCCACCCGCACCCGGCCACTCGACGCGGGACCGTCCCCCTGGAGCAGACCGGGCTTGTACGCCGCGAACGTCACGGTGTCGGTGGCGCGCACGGCCGAGCCCGACGCCTCCCCCGTGTCGGCGTCGACCCCCGACGCGATGTCGATCGCCAGCACGGGCGTCCCCTCGGGAACCGTGGGAGCGTCGTAGCGGCCGCGGAACCCCGTGCCGTACGCCCCGTCGACGACGAGGTCACAGGGAGGCAGCACGGTGGGGGCCGAGGAGGCCTCGAAGGTGGTCACCGCCGCCCCTCGCCGGGCCACGACCTCGGCCAGCACGCGGGCGTCGGCACCGTTGCTCCCCTTGCCCGCCACCACCACGACGCGCCGGCCGTACGCGCCACCCATGATGTCCAGAGCCGTCCTCGCCGCCGCCGTGCCCGCTCGGCGCACCAGCGTCTGGTGGCTGACCGACGCCAGGGCGGCGGCGTCCGCCGCCTGCATCTCGGCCCGGCTCAGGACGGGGAGCATGCGTCACGCTCGGCCACCACGAACGCAATGGCCACCTCGGAGGTGTGGGTCAGCGACAGGTGGAACGACCCGATCCGGCGGCTGCGGGCCGCGTCGGCCGCCGCCCCGTGCAGCACCACCGACGGTGCCCCGCGGGTCGCCCCCCCGCCGCCGGTGCGGTGCACCTCGACGTCGGTCAGGGGAAAACCCCCGATCCCGATCCCGAGCGACTTCATGACCGCCTCCTTGGCGGCGAACCGGGCGGCCAGGCTCTGCACCCGGTCGCCGGCCTCCTCGGCATCGGCCCGCTCCCCGACGGTGAAGTACCGGCTGGCAAAGCCGGGGCGCCGGGCCAGCACGGCCGCGAAGCGCGCCACGTCCACGGCGTCCACACCGACGCCGGCGATCCCACTCACTCGACTCACTCGACCGTGACGGTCTTGGCCAGGTTGCGCGGCCGGTCCACGTCGTGGCCGTGCAGGCGGGCCAAGCGGTACGCCAGCTGCTGGAGGGGCACGACCCCCACCACCGGCGAGAGCAGGGCCTCGGTCGGCGGGACCCACAGCACGTGGTCGGCGGCGGCGGCCGCCTCGTCGTCGCCGTCCTCGACGACCAGGACCACCGTGGCGCCCCGGCTGCGCACCTCGGCGATGTTCGACAGCAGCTTCTCCGACAGGCGGTTCCGGGTGGCGATGCCGACGACCACCGTGCCCGGCTCGATCAACGCGATCGGACCGTGCTTGAGCTCGCCGGCCGGATATCCCTCGGCGCGCAGGTAGGCCAGCTCCTTGAGCTTGAGTGCCCCCTCGAGCGCCATGGGGAAGCCGACGTGGCGACCGAGGAAGAAGAAGTCTCGTGCCTCCGTCAGCTTGCCCGCCACGTCGTCGACATCGGACACCCGGCTCAGCGCCTCGGCGATGAGGCCGGGCAGGCGGTCCATCTCGTTGAGGATGGCCCCGATCTCCTCGGCCCCCAGGGTGCCGTGGATCTGCGCCAGCGTGAGCCCGAGGATCTCGAGCGCCACAATCTGGGCCAGGTGGCACTTGGTCGACGCCACGCCGATTTCGGGGCCGGCGCGCGTGTAGAGGACACCGTCGGCCTCGCGCGCCATGGAGGAGTCCACCACGTTGGAGACGACCAGCACCTTGGCCCCCAGGCGCGACGCCTCCTCCATGGCCTTGGCCGTGTCGAGGGTCTCTCCCGACTGCGAGACCCCGACGCACAAGGTGCGCCCGGTCAGCACCGGGTCGCGGTAGCGGAACTCGCTCGCAATGTCGACTTCGGTCGGCAGCTTCACCCACGATTCGATGGCGTACTTGGCCACCAACGCGGAGTGGTAGCTGCTCCCGCAGGCCACAATGAAGACCCTGTCGATCCGGCGGAGGTCCTCCTCGCTCAGGCGCATCTCGTCGAGCACGAGCTTCCCGTCGGGTCCCCGCCGGTCGAGCAGCGTGTTGGCGACCGCCTCGGGCTGCTCGGAGATCTCCTTGGACATGAAGTCCTCGAAGCCGCCCTTCTGCGCCGCCTCCAGGTCCCAGGTGATGTGGAGCGGCTCGAGGGTGACGGGCTCGCCCGCCAGTGTCGTGACCTCGATGTGACCCGGCGTGAGCACCGCGACCTCGTCGTCACTGAGCGCGAAGACCCGGCGGGTGCGCCCGATCAGCGCCGGGATGTCCGAGGCCAGCAGCGCCACCCCGTCCTCGAGCCCGAGCACCAGTGGCGTGGACCGGCGGGCCGCCACAATGGCGTCCGGCTCGCCGGCGTCGATGACGGCGACCGAGAAGGCGCCACGCACGCGTCGCAGCGAGGCCCGTACGGCGTCGCTCACGCCGAGGCCCTGTGCCATCTCGCGCTCGATCAGGTGCGCCATCACCTCGGTGTCGGTGTCCGACGTCATGACGTGCCCCTGCCCGACCAGCTCGGTCCGCAGCTCGCTGTGGTTCTCGATGATCCCGTTGTGCACCAGGGCGACTCGGCCCGTGCAGTCGGTGTGGGGATGCGCGTTCTGCGGGGTGGGATGGCCGTGGGTGGCCCAGCGGGTGTGCCCGATGGCCGCGCCGTGCTGCTCGGGGACCCCGGTGGCGTGCGTGAGGGCGGCCAGCTCGGCCACCGAGCGGGTCCCGTCGGCCGCCCGGACGCGCCAGATGCCCGCCGGCGTCACCATGGCCACCCCGGCCGAGTCGTAGCCCCGGTACTCGAGCTGGTGCAGTGCACCGAGGAGCAGTGGGAGGGCGTCAGGTTCGCCGGTGACCCCGATGATGCCGCACATGGTGCAGCAAGGCTACCGGCGGACAGGCACCCCCACTCAGCCCCCGAGCTGACCCAGGGCCCTCTCCACCAGGCCGGCCAGGGCCGCCGCGACGGCGTCGGCCTGGGCTTCCCCCCGGGCCTCGACCATGACCCGGACCACCGGCTCGGTCCCGCTCGGACGCAGGAGGATCCGCCCCTCGTGGCCGAGCTCGGCCTCGGCCTTGGCCACGGCGTCCCACACCTCGGTGCACTCGCCCAGTCGTTCGGGTCGGGGGACCGGCACGTTGACCAGCCGCTGGGGCACGCGCTCGAGCAGGCCGTGGGAGGCCTCGGCCAGCGTGGAGCCGGTCCGGTGCAACAGATCGGCCAGGGCCACACCGGTCAGCATCCCGTCGCCCGTGGTCGAGCGGGTGCGGAAGATGATGTGACCGGACTGCTCACCCCCCAGGCTCAGCCCGTCGGTGTCCAGAGCGGCGAGGACGTGGCGGTCGCCGACGTCGGTCTCCCGCACCGCAATGCCGTTCGCCTCCATGGCGAGCCGGAAGCCGAGGTTCGTCATCACCGTCACCACCACCGTGTTGCCGGCCAGCTGGCCCCGGCGGGCGAGATCGAGCGCGAAGAGCGCCAGCAGCACGTCGCCGTCGACGATCGTGCCCCGGTGGTCGACCGCGATCACACGGTCGGCGTCGCCGTCGAAGGCCAGGCCGAGGTCCGCACCCTCCTCCACGACCTGGCGCGCCAGGTCGGATGGATCCGTCGACCCGCACTTCTCGTTGATGTTGGTCCCGTCCGGCGTGACGTGGAGGGCGCGCACGGATGCACCGGCCGCGCTGAACACGTCGGGGGCCAGCGAGCTGGCAGCGCCGTTGGCGCAGTCGAGCACGACCCGCATCCCGTCGAGCGAACGGCCGTCGGTCACACCCACCACATGGTCGCGGTAGAGGTCGGTCGCCGTGGTGTCCGCCAGGATGCGCCCCACCCCGAACCCCGTCGGCCGTCGCGGCGGGCGGTCGGGGTCGGCCAGCACCGATTCGAGCTCGGCCTCGATCTCGTCTTCGACCGCGACGGGCAGCTTGGTGCCGAGGAGGCTGAAGAGCTTGATGCCGTTGTCGGCGAAGGGGTTGTGCGATGCGGAGACCACGGCACCGGGGACGCCCCGCCGCTCGGCCACCATCGCCACCCCGGGCGTGGGGAAGACGCCCAGGTCCACGACGTCGGCCCCCTCGGTCGCCAACCCGGCCGAGAGCGCGGCCTGGAGTAGCGGGCCCGACCGGCGCGTGTCGCGGCCGACCACAAAGGTGGGCGCGGGCAGCACGCGTGCGGCAGCGCGCCCGATGGCGAGCGCCAGCTCGGCGGTGAGATCCTCGTTCGCGACGCCCCGCACCCCGTCGGTGCCGAAGCGTGCCGGCGCCACCGTCTTACCGCTTGGAGTACTGCGGCGCCTTGCGAGCCTTCTTCAGGCCGTACTTCTTCGACTCCTTCTCGCGGGCGTCACGGGTCAGGAGGCCGGCGCGCTTGAGGGTGACGCGCAGTTCGGGGTCGAGGGCGCAGAGGCTGCGGGCGATCCCGAGCCGCAACGCACCGGCCTGTCCGGAGATCCCGCCCCCGTCAATGGTGGCGTCGATGTCGTAGCTCTCGGCCGTGTTGGTCACCCGCAGGGGCTCGGTCAGCACCATGCGGTGGGTCGCCGAGGTGAAGTACGCATCCAGGGGACGCTTGTTCACCGTGATCGCCCCCTGTCCGGGACGGAGGCGGACACGGGCCACCGCTTCCTTGCGGCGTCCGGTCGTCTGGGAGAGTGGAGCGGGCATCGGATCCTTCTGTGTCGTCTGTGTCGTCTGTGTCGGCGTCAGCCGGCGCGGCGGGCGGCCGGCAATTCGAGGGGCTCGGGCTTCTGGGCCGCGTGCGGGTGGTCGGGCCCCGAGTAGACGTTGAGCTTGCCCAGCATCTGGCGGCCGAGGGTGTTCTTGGGGAGCATGCCGCGCACCGAGCGCCGCACCAGCTCGTCCGACGAGGTGCTCAGCAGCTCGGCGTAGGTGGTCGAGCGGAGCCCGCCCGGATAGCCGCTGTGGCGGTAGGCACGCTTGTCCGCCGCCTTGCCCGCCGTCAGGACCACCTTGTCGGCGTTGACCACGATCACGTGGTCACCGGTGTCGACGTGGGGGGCGAAGTAGGGGCGGTGCTTGCCGCGCAGCAGGCGGGCCACCTCGGAGGCGAGGCGCCCCAGGACCAGGCCGTCGGCATCGACGACATACCAGGCCCGTTCGATCTCGGTCGTCTTCGGCGAAAATGTGCGCAAGGGTACGGTCTTTCACACCTGTAAGGGCGAGGAGCATCCACCGCTCGGGTGGGCTCGGGCCCCCGGAGGTCCCGCGGGCCGGCATACCAGGATAGGGCCCCCGGACCTGGTGGGCAAGCCGCCCGGGAACCGACGGGCGAAGGACGGGCCCGCCACAGGCGGCGGAGTCACCCGTACTCCACCGACACCAGGCACAGGCCGTGCGGCGGTGCGGGCTCGGGCGCCCCGTCGCGGGTGACGGCCCCGAGGCGCCCGTAGAAGCTCGCCACGTTGCCGCGGCCCCTGCCCACCTCGACCAGGCTGCCCACCAGGGACCGGACCATCTGGTGGCAGAAGGAGGACGCCGCAATGTCGAAGCGCAGCAGACGGCCCTCCGGGGCCCCTGCGGCGGCGTCGCGGGCCTCGCCGCTGCGCTCGATCGACCACTGCGCCCGGGTCACGAGGCGGACGATGGGCTCGTCGGACCCGGTGCCGGGCGGGCGGCGGCAGAAGGAGCGGAAGTCGTGGCGGCCGAGCAGCACGTCGGACGCCGCTCCCATGGCCCGCAGGTCGAGCGCGTCGCGCACGTGCCAGGAGATCGGGGCCAGCAGCGGGTCCGGTGCGGGTGCGTTCCACACCAGGTAGCGGTACGCACGGGCCCGGGCCGAGCGGCGGGCGTCGAAGGAGCCGTCGACCATGGTGGCGCTGCGCACGACCACCGAAGGGCCCAGCTGGCGGTTGAGCGCCCGGGCCAGCCCGGGGCCGTCGAAGGGGATCACGGGCAGGTCCACGTGCACCACCTGGCCCCGTGCGTGCACGCCGGCGTCGGTGCGGCCGGCGCAGGTGAGCGGCGGCGGCTCGCTCAGGCGGGCCGTCCGAGCCAGTGCGTGGCGCAGCGACCCCGCCACGGTGGGCACTTCGGGCTGGTCGGCGAAGCCCCGGAAGGCGCCGCCGTCATAGGACACCTCGAGCCTCCAGCGCTGCGGGGCAGCGGTGGGGGGGCCCACCTCGCTCACACGCTCAGACGAACTCGATCCGCGCCATGGGCGCGTTGTCGCCCGGGCGCGGGCCGAGCTTGAGGATGCGCGTGTAGCCGCCGGGGCGGTCGGCATAGCGAGGGCCGATCTCGGCGAAGAGCTTGTGCGCCATGTCCTTGTCCCGGATCAGCGCCACCACGCGCCGGTGCTGGTCCACGCCGCCCTTGCGGGCCGCGGTCACGCACTTTTCGGCCACGGGGCGCAGCATCTTGGCCTTGGTCTCGGTGGTGACGAGGGACTCGGCCGCGATCAGGGACGCCACCAGGTTGCCCAGCATCGCCTTCTGATGGGCGGCGTCGCCTCCCAGACGGCGGCCGCGCTTGGGGGTTCCTTGCATGGCGATCAGTTCCTCGTGCGCAGGGACAGGCCGCGCTCGTCGAGCCGGGCCACGACCTCGTCCGCCGATTTCTGGCCGAAGTTGGTGATGGCGAGCAGGTCCTCCATGGTGCGCTCGACCAGCTCGCCGATTGTGTTGATCTGGGCCCGCTTGAGGCAGTTGCGGGGGCGCTCGGACAGGTCGAGCTCCTCGATCCGCAGGTCGAGGTCGGGCGAGCCGCTCGAGGTGGTGCCGGTGTCGCCCAGCTCGAGCCCCTGCGGCGCCTCCTCGAGGTCGGCCACCAGGCTGACCAGGTTGCGCAGCGTGTCGCCGGCCGACGCCAGCGCCTCGCGCGGCGAGATGGTGCCGTCGGTCTCGATGTCGAGGACGAGCCGGTCGTAGTTGGTGGATTGTTCGACGCGCACCGGCTCGATGTCGAAGGTCACGCGCTGGACGGGCGAGAAGATCGAGTCGATCGGGATGACCCCGATGGTGCTCGACCGCTTGTTGCGGTCGGCCGACACGTAGCCCCGGCCCCGCTCCACCGTGACGTCGACGGCGAGCCGACCCTTGGCGTTGATGGAGGCGATGTGCAGGTCCGGGTTGAGGATCTCGACGTCGGAGGTGGTCTGGAGGTCCCCCGCCGTGGCCTCGGCCGGCCCGCGGACGTCGAGGCGGAGCGTGACGGGCTCGTCGGTGTCCACCCGCACCAGCAGGTCCTTGAAGTTCAAGATGATGTCGGTGACGTCTTCCTTCACGCCCGGGAGGGTCGTGAACTCGTGCAGGGCCTCGTCGAAGCGCAGCTGCGTGACGGCGCCGCCGGGAATGGACGACAGCAGCGTGCGCCGGAGCGAGTTGCCCAGCGTCGTCCCGAAGCCGGGGTCGAGCGGGCCGACGGCGAAGCGCTGCCGGTTGTCCTGCTCCTCTTCGAGGGCTTCGACGGTCGGGCGTTGGATGATCAGCATGGTGGTACTCCTGGTTGCGGGGGTTCGACTACTTCGAATAGAGCTCGACGATGAGCTGCTCTTGCACCGGCTCGTCGATGTGCTCACGCAGGGGCGGGTTCAGCACGGACACCGCGAACCCGTTGTCGCCGCTCTCGAGCCACGCCGGCGTCTGGCGCTCGAGCGTGTCCATGTTGCGCCGCACCGAGAAGTTCGCCCTCGTGGCCTGCTTGAGGCTGACGACGTCGCCCTTGCGGACGCGGTAGCTCGGGATCGTGACCCGCTTGCCGTTGACCGTCACGTGCCCGTGGCGGACGAACTGGCGGGCCTGGCGGCGGCTGGCCCCCCACCCGGCGCGGAACACGACGTTGTCGAGGCGCAGCTCGAGGTTTCGCAGCAGGTTCTCGCCGGTGATGCCGGGCTGGCGGCTCGCCTCCTCGTAGAGATTGCGGAATTGCTTCTCCAACAGGCCGTAGATCCGGCGTGCCTTCTGCTTCTCGCGCAGCTGGGTCAGGTACTCGGACCCCTGGCGCATGCGGTCACGCCCGTGCTCGCCGGGCGGGTAGGCGCGGCTGTGCCGGTCGGTCACGGCCTCGGAGACCGGGCACTTGAGCGAGTAGCAGCGCTCGCCCTTCAAGAACAGCTTGGTGCGCTCGCGCCGGCACAGCCGGCAGACGGGCCCGATGTATCTCGCCATCGATCTTCCTTCTCGACCTAGACCCGGCGCCGCTTCTTGGGGCGGCAGCCGTTGTGCGGAATGGGTGTCACGTCCTTGATCCCGACCACCTCGATCCCCACCGCGGCGAGGGAGCGGATGGCCGTCTCACGGCCCGAGCCCGGGCCGCGCACGAGGACGTCGACCTTGCGCACGCCGTGCTCCATGGCGCGCTTGGCGCACGCCTCCGCCGCCAGCTGCGCCGCGAACGGCGTCGACTTGCGCGAGCCCTTGAAGCCCACGTTGCCGGCCGATGCCCAGGCCAGCACGTTGCCCTCGGGGTCGGCGATGGAGACGATGGTGTTGTTGAAGGAGCTCTTGATGTGCGCCACGCCGTAGCTGACGTTCTTGCGTTCCTTGCGGCGGGGGCGCCGAGCGCCCGGCTTGGTCGCCTTGGGCATTACTTCTTCACCTTCTTCTTCCCGGCCACGGTCTTCTTCGGGCCCTTACGGGTGCGGGCATTGGTGTGGGTCCGCTGGCCATGGACGGGGAGGCCCTTGCGGTGGCGGACGCCCTGGTAGCAGTTGATCTCCATCTTCCGCTTGATGTCCTGGGACACGTCGCGGCGCAGGTCACCCTCGACGCGGAAGTTGTTGTCGATGTACGTGCGGAGCTTGGCCACCTCCTCGTCGGTGAGATCGCGCACCCGGGTCGAGGGGCTCACCTCGACCGCCTCGCAGATCTGCGACGACGTCGTCGGCCCAATGCCGTAGATGTAGGTCAGCGACACCTCCAGGCGCTTCTCGCGCGGGATGTCGACTCCCGAAATGCGGGCCATGATCCTCTCCTCAGCCTTGGCGCTGCTTGTGGCGCGGGTTGTCGCAGATCACGCGCACGACTCCGCGGCGGCGAATGACCTTGCACTTCTCACAAATCGGCTTCACGCTCGGGCGCACCTTCACGTCGGGTCCTTTGCTCTGACTCGCTACTACTTGTACCGGTAGGTGATACGGCCTCGGTTGAGGTCGTACGGGGTGATCTCCACCTGCACCTTGTCCCCTGGGAGGATCCGGATACGGTGCATCCGCATCTTCCCCGAGCTGTGCGCCAGCACCTTGTGTCCGTTCTCCAGCTCGACTCGGAACATGGCGTTGGGCAACGGCTCGACCACCGTGCCTTCGAGCACGATGGCATCTTCCTTGGGCTTGGGCAGGTGACTCTCCTCGCGTGGACGGCTATGTCTCCGGGCGCACCGGCGGCGCGAGGCCGAGAGGTTGCGATCGGATGGCCCGGCGGCAGGAGGCCTCCGGAGAGACCCGGCCCAGAGCCGGCGGATTATTTTACCAGGCTCAGCAGCTATTTCCAGCCGGAGCCCCGGGCCCTCCTCAGGGCAGCGTCAGCACCTCGGGGCCGTCGTCGGTGACGGCGATGGAATGCTCGAAGTGGGCCGACAGGCTGCCGTCCGCCGTCACCACGCTCCAGCCGTCGGAGAGGACCTCGGTCTCGGGCCCCCCGGCGTTGACCATGGGCT
>Ga0335072_10013924_pt1 | contig 11437 bp, 5 predicted proteins | sample Lox_Sample_21_FD_206725 | JGI IMG/M metagenome (GOLD analysis project Ga0335072, IMG submission 206725) | Soil microbial communities from Loxahatchee National Wildlife Refuge, Florida, United States - Lox_Sample_2.1 | ecosystem: Environmental > Terrestrial > Soil > Wetlands | place: USA: Florida...
CCTACGGCCCATACTTCCTCAGGGCGCTCCAGGCGCTTCGAACGGAGGATCAGGCTAACGCGGTTCGCTGGATGGGCAGTCTGCTCCACTTCGTTACAGACTCCGGCTCTCCGCCGCACACCATCGCCCTGAAGGGTCCCAATCACACCAAGATGGAGAACTGGCTCGACGCCGGCAAAATCGACCTTCGCAATTACCATCCGCAATTGCTGGGCGATACCGATGAAGAAGCTGTCAAGGGATTGGGCAGGCGGATGGACGCCCTGATTGCGCGCAATGCAGAGATCGCCAAGCGGATGGCGCCCTATGCCGAGGCAAACGATCGCGTCCACATCGAACCGATGGCTCTGGACTGCGCGGAAGAAACGGCGCGAGTTTCAGCCGACGTCATCCACACGCTTCTGGTCCTTTCCGCGCGGCCATCGACGGAGGGTACCGCTTCGATTTCGGCCACAATTACTGCGCCGCATCTCGCCGAACATTCTCTTCTGCCTGCAAAACTGATTTTGCTCGGCACAAACTTCAGCACGCTCAGTTCGCTCGACGACTCGTCTCTCGATCAGTATGCGGGCACGTTCTTCTTGCATCACCTTCCACCGGGAACCTATCGCGCAGCCATCGAGCGCCCTGGCGCGGAGACGCTCTTTCTTCCACCCTTCACGCTCAAGAACGGCCAACAGCTCCGCTTTGCCTGGCATTTGCAGAGCACATCGCCGGCCAACAATTTGGTGCAGAATTCCAGCTTCGACTTGCACTGGCTTTCCCCAGACTCTCCGGATCACTGGCATCACGATGCCGAGTGCCACTGTTGGCTCTCCGACAATATTCCGGTAATTCGCGGAAACTCGTATCGCCTCTATGTCGTCCCCACGCAGCAAGCAAGCCACGAGGTCACCCTGCAGTGGATGGCAATGCATTGGCAAAGAACGGCCGATTCTTCTATCCGTATTCCTACTGCGCAACAGCTTTCGGGAGCTGCGACCGTGACAGCGCCACCCACAGCGGCCTACGCACGCATCGCGATTGACGGTGACCGCCTGCCGCAAAGCTCGCTTCGCGAAGCCGTCATGATGCCCACTGCGAATTCCGATTCTCCTCGATAAACGGGAAAGGATCTTTCACTGCGGCGGCAGTCGTTCAGCCTATGAAACCCCTCGATCCGATGCACAGACCAACCTCCTCGAAAATCTCGATTATCGCTCTTTTCCCTCTGCTCGCTGCCGGAACTCTCTGTGCCCAGAACAATACCCCGCAACCGAATAGGTGGCTCCTAAATAACGGAGTGGTGAGCCGAGTTCTCGCATTCGACGCGCGCGATGGCCTTGTTACGCAGAGCTGGAAGAACCTGAAGGACGGCAAAGAATTCATCAACTCCGATCAGGAAACGATGGACGGCTACTGCCGCGAGTTTCGCTTCAGCCTCAATGATCGCGCGTATACCGGTACGTCTGTGCAGTTCAGACTGATGGGCGCGGAGGAGAGCACCGATTCCGCTGGTGCACGCCATCTGGATTTGCATCTGGCCTCACGCGACCGGTCAGTTGTCGTGACGGTGCACTATCTGCTCCCCGCCGGCGCAACCGGTATCCGGCAGTTTCTTTCGATCCGCAACAACACCGGGACGCCGCTGACTCTGAGCCATCTATCGATTGCCTGTGAGCCGATGGCGCCAGCCCAACCCGATAATCTTCTGGCGTATGGAGGCTATGGCCAAGTACCCAAGGAAATTTTCTTTACCGCACGCACCGACGACGTTGCCGTCCTGCTTGAGAACGCGACTACCGGAGACGGGGTCGCCGTGCTCAGCGAGGTCCCTGGTGTTCTACGTCGTACCGAAGTGGGCGTAATCGGCAAATGGCATCAATGGGAGCCCGGCGTGAATGTCATGTATGATACCGATCTGTTCCCGTTCGAGCGGACGCTTGCTCCCGGAGAGACGTTCAGCACCGCGGCTGTTTCTTTTGTCCTCTACCAACGCGGTACGGCGCAGGATCCCCACTGGCTTCTACCGGAATATGTGCTCACTCATATTGCCCGCTCTCAGCCCCGACCCCGCTGGCTGTATAACGACTGGGAGCCGTTCGAGACGAAGATTGGTGTGGCACAGCTCATGGATGTGGAGCGCGCCGTCGCGCGGTCCGGTATCGGCGTCTTCGTTATTGATGACGGATGGGAAAAGATGCGTGGTGATGATGCCGTCAATACCGCGTTGTTCCCTGAGGGACTCGCGCCGATTGAAAAGCTTGCGCATCAGTTCGGAATGCAATTCGGTCTTTGGTCTCCGGTGGCAGTCGCCAGTCCCCGTGCACCAGTGGTAGCGAAACATCCGGAGTGGGTCTGCCACGATCAGTATGGCAAAGTCCGTCTCATGGCCGGAATGGTCCAGATGAATCTCGCCTCGCCGTTTCGCGAGGATGAGCTCGACCGGTTATCTGCGCTCGTTCGCCAGCATGATCTGCGTTATATCAAGCTCGACCTAACCACCGTGTTCAACACCTACGGCGAACAGCCGGGCTGTTACGGTCCTGGAGGTGAGCATGGCGCAACTCAGGCCGATCACGAATTCATCGCGCGCGGCTACGAAGCGCTCTCCTATATCGCGAATGAGCTGCATCGCCGCTTTCCGGAATTGCTGATCGACTATAGCTTTGAGCTCTGGGGCGGTAAGCACCTCATCGACTACGGCTTACTGCGCGATGCCGATGTCGACTGGCTCAGTAACGTTGCGGATCGGGTTGCCACCGACGCAGGCCCGCGCGCTGCCCGCATGCTTCTTTATCAGCGCAGCACGGCAATTCCCACCGAATCGATGGTCATTGGCAATCTGCAGGCAGAAACTGGTTCGTGGCGCGTGCGGGCGGCAACGGCAATGGGATCCTTTCCACTGCTGCTGGGAGATTTCCGAAAAGTCTCAGAACAGGATCAGGCGCACTACGCAGAGTGGATCGCCCGCTACCGCGAGCTACGCGAAGAGGTTTCTCTGAACCAATCGTTCTTTCCTCTCGGAGACTGGATGCAGCCCCGCAGCGATCGGTGGGATGGCTTCGCGCGCCTGTCCCGCAAGGGCGAAGGGCTCATCGTGCTCTTTGGCAATAACACACGCGCTTCTACAGCGCATGTCCGTATCCCCGGTTTTCCGGACGGCGTCGTCGCGGCGCAAATCTGGGATTCTCCCCAGACATATTCCTGGACTGGCGAACAACTGCGCCGCGGGGTCGATATCCCGATTAGCAGCGACGCAGAGGTCTTCGAACTGCGTCGCACCGCGCCTCCGCATCAATAGCTTGTGGTCGCAGAGTCATTGAAACGAAATCAGACGACTCCGACTGCGCGGCTTGGTAAATGCTCCGTTTCTATGGTTTCCGTGGCCTGAAGGCCTCGCAATTCTCCGAGTCTGCGAGCGGGCACGGGAAAAATGGATTTCCGCGTCGTGAAATCGCTCACAGCTTCGCAGATTGCTGAGGTCCAGGCGGAGCTTCAAGCCTGAGAGTCGACGCGATGGAATCGAAGCAGCTGCTCGGAACAGTGATGCAGCAGTCATCCGCTTTGTTCGCCGTTGGCCGCGCTTTCCAGAGCTTCATCAACGGTAGATTCGCCGGACGGATAGAGGATCGTTCCATTGCAGATCTGATCGCGGCCATTTCGTTTGGCTTCGTAAAGCGCCTTATCGGCAATTTGAATAAGAGCTTCCGGGTGCTCTGGCGACTCTGGAATCAACGTCGCGCAGCCAATCGAGATCGTGACCGGCCCCTTGGAATCCTCCTGGCAGGCTAAACAGCGTCTTTTGAAAGCCTCCTGGATCTTGCCTGCAACTGCCACTGCTCCTTGATTGTCTGTATTCGCCAGAATGATGGCAAACTCATCGCCACCAATGCGGGCAACCAGATCTTCCGGCCGCTTCGCCGCCGCCGTCGCCGCTTCTGCGATCAGCTTCAAACACCGGTCGCCGCTCAGGTGGCCGTAGGAGTCATTATGCTGCTTGAAAGAATCTGCGTCGATTAGAAGCATGGAGATGGGCGCCTGAAGCCGTGCCGCCCGGCTCCATTCGTTGGTCAGATGCTCGTCAAATTTCCGCCGGTTCGCGACTCCGGTCAGCGCGTCGACTACCGCTAACTCTTCCAGCGCTCCGTAGGCTCGCAAGAGCAGGTTCTCATTGTGTTTTCTCTCCGTGATGTCTCTAACCAGGCTCAGAACCCCTGCCGGAATGCGGGTTTTGCGATGGCGGAACAGCCTCAGACTGGATTCGATCCAGATGTAGTCTCCGTTGCGTTTTTGTGTGCGGTACTCAATAATGACCGGCTCAGAGGTGTGCCGGATACGCCGGATCGCATCTTCGACCCTTTCGCGATCGTCCGGATGCGCTTGCAAAGCGAGCTTCTGGTTGATCAGATTCTCCGGCTTCCATCCATTCAGCACTTCAACCGCGGGAGAGACGTAGGTGCAGAGGCCATCGAGGTCGGCGAGTAAGATCACATCGCGTGAATTATCGGTGACCATGGAGTGAATGGAAGTGATCTCTTCAAGCCGGTATTCTGTGGCATCGCGTTCTTCCAGGATCACAGAGACGAGATAAATCATGAAGATGCAGCAGGCGACGAAGAATTGCAGCTGAATGCTTGCCCCGACCGAGCTTGCAGTTCCTGAAATCGCGAATGGACCCAGGCCGTGAATGCTGTACCAGCTGACTGTTGCCGCGATAAACAGAGTCGCAAGCGCCGCCCACCCGAGCCCCAGCCGCATGAGCAGCAAAACCAGCACCGGGAAGATGAGGATAAAGAGCGGCATCCTGTTTTGCGTGAATGCTGCCACGGCAACCAGCATGAGAACCAACGGATAGGGCCAATACCTCTTCAGGCTCGCGGAGTTGGTGAAGCGCGTTTGAAAGATGGCAACAAAGGTGGGAACCGTAATAGCAGTTCCCAGGCCGTCGGCGATCAGCCAGTCCAGAAACGTGTGCAGGTTGCCGTTATGCTGCCAGAACACCATCACCAGCGCAAGAATTCCGCCGGCAATCATCGGGCCTAACAGAACCGCAAAACCGACAAACCGGAGCAGGTACTTGCGATCAGTGAACCGCGGAAGCTGCGTGGACTTTCGCCGCAACAGCAGCGCGCCGATCAGTACTTCGACCAGGTTCAAGACGTTGTAGAGAAGATTGGTCTGCCACGGCTCGCCGATCAGTGCACTACCGAGTGTCATGGCTGCTGTTCCGGCGATCAGATAGCCGGGCCAGCGCCAGCGTGGAGCCAGTAGTAAATAAGTGAGCCACAGACCAGTGGCCACCCAGATGAGGTTAACGGCGGGCCCACTTCGCTCGAAGAACTTTACGTAGACCGTGGCGACGGTAATGGCAAAGAAGCAGAGTATCAGCCGGATTGGGTATGCATATTTCCTCCACCACCGGCCCTGAGCAAGATGATCGGTATGTGAGGGGATCGCGTGCACACTAATCCTCATGGTTGCTTGAAAAGCAACGTCGAGAGTAGGACCTTGATAACCGGCTAATTCTTAGAAATTATAGACCAAATTGACCTCATCCTCCCCAATGACCTGGACCCGGTTTGAGGGCGCATTTCCCGTTGCCGCAATAACGATCATTGCGCTGTCGCGGAAAGCCGATATCCGGGTGAAGCCTCTAGATTTGCTGTTTCCTCCAGCGGCCCTGACGGAACAGCATGATCCCGGCTGCGGCCATCGAGCACTCGGCAATGACGAGGGCCAGAAACGCTCCTTCGGCATGGAAGTGCAGACCCACGGCAAGTACCCAGGCCAGCGGCAATTCCAGCACCCAGAAGCCGAAGAAGTTGATAATGGTCGGCGTGAACGTGTCGCCCGCCCCATTAAAGGCCTGGAACATCACCATGCCGTAGGCGTAACCCACGTTACCGCAACTGAAGGTGCGTAGCGCAAGCGCGGCGATGGGAATTACCGCCGGATCGTCCACGAAGAGCTTGACCACCGGCGTGGCAAATACCACGAAGAAGATGCCAATGGCTCCCAGAAACAGCATGTTATAGAAGCCGGTGCGCCACACAGCCAGGGTGGCGCGATCGGGCTGCCGGGCGCCTAGGTTCTGTCCAACCAGCGTAGCCGCGGCATTGCTGAGTCCCCACGACGGCAGGATGAAGAACGTTACGATGCGGATGGCCACCGTGAAGCCAGCTACCGAGACCGATCCGAACACCGACACGATGCGCACCAGGAAGATCCAACTGGCGTTGGCGATGGCGAATTGCAGCATGCCCGTCAGTGAAACGCGCAACAAGCGCAGCATCGTACTCATGTTGACCCGCAGATGGCGCGTCAGCACGCGCATGCGCTCGCTACCCTTGAGCAGACGATAGAACTGATACAGAACACCGATGCTGCGTCCGGAGAATGTCGCGAGCGCGGCGCCGGTTACGCCGAGATGCGGGAAGGGTCCGAGGCCGAAGATGAGGCACGGATCGAGAATGAGGTTGATGATGTTCGACACCCATAACAGGCGCATGGCGATAGCCGCATCGCCGGCTCCGCGGAAGATGGCATTGTTGAGAAACAGCATGATGATGGCACCACATCCGCCAAGCGCGATGCGTGCGTAGCCGGAGCCAACGGCGATGATGGCCGGATTGGCGCCCATCAGCCTGAGCAGCTGCGGTGCGTAGATTCCCGCCGGGATGCCCATTCCGAGCGAGATCACCAGGCCGAGCACGATCGCCTGCACGCCGGCGATAGCTGCATCTTCAGGGTCCTTCTCACCGATACGGCGCGCGACCATCGCGGTTGTCGAAAGCGCAAGGCCCAGACCGATAGCGAACACAAGCGCGATGAGCGACTCTGTAAGCCCTACGGTGGCGACAGCGTTGGCTCCCAGCCGCCCGACCCAGAAGACATCGACAACGGCGAAGAGCGATTCGAGCACCATCTCCAGCACCATGGGGATTACGAGCAGGAGGATGGAGCGGTTGAGGCTGCAGGTGGTGAAGTCCTGGTGTGAGCCGCGCAGGGCTTCGCGCACTGAAGACCAGAAAGAGAGGCCGTGGCCGTCCTCGGCCGGACACGGCGCAGTCGTTTCGAGCAAAGACATGGGAATACTCCGGGATGCCGCGCAAGAGAGCGCGCACGAGCGAAGGGGTCACGCTGCAGTCAAGCTGGATTGTGCAGTGTAATCACCCGGCTGGATCAGCTTCGGGTTAGATGGCTTGGAAGCCCGAGGCAATGTTCAGCAGAACACTCGATCGAGGTCGAATGATGGTGACGGGCTGGAACATTGTTCTCCTCTGTGAGCCTTCCGTTCGGCGGGTATTTCGAGTGTAGCGCGATTGGGTATTTGGCGAAAGAGGAGTGGCGCCTTCGCTCGATGGAGATAGCACCGCCGGAGAAGCCGACCCAGCAAGCACAGGGTGGCGATAGCAGGAATCCTGGAATCTGGCTTTACCGCAAAAATATGGGTTAATGACTGTAATTCTGCGCGTAGGTATCGTGCGGTAACCCCAGGGAGCGAGAGCGCCGCGCCAGCGCGTAAGCCGCGTCGCGGTTCATGACTCCGCCGATGGAGACCAGATACGGGGCGTGCCCTCGCGGCGCGAAGACCGCCGGCTGCAGGCCCGGATGGCTGCGTGCAAGGCTTGAGACTTTCTTCTCCGCGTCCGCCTTTCGGTTATAAGTGAAGGCGATCACGCGCCAGTCGGCGCGAGAGCCGCCGGACGGAAGGAGGCCCGCGCGAGGCGAAGCTGTGGCAACGGATCTAGGTGCAGAGCTGGCCGAGATCCGCTTCGGCGATTGCACGGCGGGTTGCGAAGAGATGCCAGCCGCCTGCGAGGCTTGGTCCCGATGCGCATTCCACGCGTGCGCAAGTGCCCACACAGACAGAAGCAGGAGAATGGCAACAATCCCCGCGGCGCCGAGCCAGCGCGAACGCAATGAGAAGCCCTGCTCTGCGCCCCATTCATCTTTGCGGGCGGCGGCGCCGGTAAACTCCGCTCTTTGGCCGCCCTGCTCGATGAGCGGAAGAGAAAGCTGCGCCTCACGCCGCACCGACGGCTTGGCCACGACACTCTGAACCCTCTGATCAAATCCATCTGGTCGATCTGACCGCACCGGTTCGGCAGGCCTCGCGGGCACAGTTGGAGTGGCCTGGGCTGCGTGAGCCGATTTCGGCGCGGTTCGTGGCGTCGAGACAAACTGGCTTCCGAGAGCCGCGCGGATATTCTCAAGTCCCCATGTACCATCGAGCCCATTGCGGATGATCTGCCCGAAAGGCGGAGGCATTGCGGAATCAGAAATGCCCTCGATCGATTTTCGTTGCGTAAGCGCCTGGAGTAGCACGGTGGCGAGATCGCGTACGTCGCGTTCCTTTGCGGCGCGGCCTTCTTCTGCCTCCGGCGCTTCCCGGATGCAGTCGCTGCGCAGTCTCACTACATCGCCCACGGCAAAGATGTTGCGCGGCTCGATGTGCTCGTGAACAAAGCCATGGGTGTGCAGCACCTCCAGCGCCGCCACCAGGCTGGATGTGAGCTGCGCCACATCCTTGACGGAGAGACAGCCTTGGCTGAGGACATCGGCGAGGTTCCCGTCGACCTTTTCGAAGACTGCGTAGACGACTGGTCCGCCGTCGAGCTCGATCTGGCCGTAGTGCTCGAATCTGAGGAAATTTGGATGGTTCAACGCCTCAACGCAGCGCCACCGGGCAAGAATCTCCTCCTCATCGAAGTGGCACTCGATGAGGCGCACGACCCGTGGTTCGCCTGTTGGACCGGCGGTTGAGAAGAACGCGCTTCGGCCCTCGGGCGACAGAAGCTTTTGCAAGGGGAAAGCGCCGTCGATGGTGACGCCTTCATAATCGGTCCATAGCTGCATAGGTTGAGTTCCGCTTGGGAGTGGCGTCAAGGCCGAAATGCCGTAAGGGCGAGTTGCACAAGCAGGCGGGCGAGCCGCGGGTGCTCACGCAGCGGCTCTTTATCAACCCCATTATCGCAAATAGCAGCACGCCTGTTTGTGGAAAGCCGTTACTACTTGAATGCGCCAATCAGCGCCTAATCGTCATCAACGGCAAGGCTTCCGCCCCGCCAATGCTCTCGTCCCTGGTTCGCCTCAGAATACGAGCTGATCCGGTTGCCTCAATCTTTATTTGCCTGATGCGGGCTGCTCCAACACCGCCACGCCATAAACCGGCAGGTGCAACACCTGTGGAGTTTCGCCGGTCAACAGGTTGTTCATTGCGGCGGGCAGATTCACCGTCTGCTCCTCGCGCGAGTCGTTCTCCACGATGAATACCTCGCGGCCACTTCCCACCCGTCGGTAAACTTCCACGCCTTGGGGCGCGGCAAACAGGTCCGGCTGCGTACCGCTTTCGCTCATCATCCATTGCACCGCGCGTTGCATGCCGGGCCCGTCGAGCCACGCGCCGATGTAGGTGATCGACCCCGCACCAACCTTCCGCGTCACCACTGCGGCCTGCCCATCCAGCCAGGAGCGTGGTGCTCGATAACGCATCAGTACTTTCACGTCGTCGGCCTGCGTCGTCAGTTGCTCGGCGAACATCTGCGCCTTCGCCTCGCCCCAGGTGCCTGCAGCGTCTACCGGTGCATCGAGCGCCGTATACTGCTCAACCCGCGCGCCCAGCAGGGCCGTGAGCGGCCCTGGCTGCCGCTGAGGCCAACGCGCCTCGTATTCGTCTTTCATGCCCGAACGCTGGCCCAGCACCAGGTGGCCGCCTTGTTTTACGTACCGCTCGAGGTTTGCCGCCTCAGCCTGCGTCAGCACATCGAGCCCCGGGGCAATCACCAGCTTGTATTTAGTTAAGTCGCGCTCTGGAGGAACAATGTCAATGGTGCAGCCCAGATCGTGCACCGGCGTGTAATAACTCATTAGCTCGTTGATTGCGTCGTAGGCCGGATTCATCTTCTGCCAGTTAATCGTCCAACGGCTGGGATAGGAATGCAGAAGCGCGACATGTGCCTCAACATGCGTTCCCGCAAGCAGCGGGACCGCTTTCTCGAACTCGCGGCCTACCTGGGCGATCTCATCGTAAATGGGATCGGGCTCTCCATCCACATCGACGATCGCGCCGTGGTTCTGTTCGCCGCCGTTCAACGCGTCACGCCACTGCCAGTAGCTGATCAGGTCGGCTCCGTGGCCGATGTCGTGCCACATCTTCGCCCGCAAGGCGCCTTTCTCCAGCATCACACTGGCATTGCCGCCTCCGCGCGGGCCGGCCGTCGTCTCCATCACCCAGAAGTTCTGTCCCTTCAGGCCGCGCATCAGGTCGTGTGCGGCCCCATTGCGGATAGGATCAAAGGTCCCCTGCACTTGCGGGTTGTCCCACGCGATGATGTCCAGATCCTGGCCCACCGTGTAGTGGTCATAGAGGTCATACCAACCCATCATGTTGGTTGTGATTTTCTGGCCCGGGTCCGCGTATTTTCTGATCGCGTCGATCTGTATCTTCTGATATGCACGTAAGGAATCGCTGATAAATCGTTTCGAGTCCAGCCAGAGGCCCGGGTTGTTATCACCCGTTCCGTTCACCAGCGGAATCTCTTCCCACGATGAGTAGGTCTGATTGTTGTAGGCCGTCGTCCAGGCGCGGTTCAGCTTGTCCAGCGCGCCATAGCGTTCACGCAACCAGGCGTGGAACTGCGCTTGGGTGTCGCTATCGAAGGACATGAGCGAGTACTCGTTATCAATCTGCCAGCCGATCACGTACGGGTTGTGCCCGAACCGATCGGCGAGCCGCTCGTCGATATCCCGCACAAAGCCCCGATACCGTTCGCTGCACCAGTTGTAATGGTTCCGCGTCGACCCGGTATAGCGCTTGCCGTTCGAGTCCGTCACCAGGATGTCAGGATATTTCGTCGCCATCCACACGGGCGGAGCAACCGACGGCGTTCCCAGAATCACATAGATCCCATGCCGCCCGGCCAGATTGATCGCCCGCTCCAGCCAATCGAAGTCATATCTGCCTTCTTCGGGTTCCAATGCCGTCCATGCGAACTCACCCACACGCACGACGTGCATGTGCGCCTTCTGCATCAGTTCCAGATCTGCGTTCCAGCGCGACTCCGGCCATTGCTCCGGATACCATGCGGCGCCGAGCAGCAACGACGGAGGTTCAGCTACGTGAGCTGGCGTCTCTGCGGCCTGCGCACACAAAACTCCTGGAATGCTGAAACAGACTCCCGCCACTGCAATTGCGGTGACTCGCCGGATAAAACAGATCCTGTGCATGATTTCTGGGCCCTTTCAACTTTCTGCAATTTCCCCGCATGGTTGCGTCGTTTTGGTGGAGGTGCGTCGCACAACCCAAAACATGCTTCGACCCATGTTGCAGTACGTTGCCATTCCTTCGCTCAGATACCCGATGCGCCTCCACTCAGGCAGAATTTAAGTGAGGTCAGATTATGCGGTGACACGATAAAAACGCAAAGAACTGACGATTGAAGGAAAGAGACAA
>Ga0335072_10013927_pt1 | contig 11435 bp, 8 predicted proteins | sample Lox_Sample_21_FD_206725 | JGI IMG/M metagenome (GOLD analysis project Ga0335072, IMG submission 206725) | Soil microbial communities from Loxahatchee National Wildlife Refuge, Florida, United States - Lox_Sample_2.1 | ecosystem: Environmental > Terrestrial > Soil > Wetlands | place: USA: Florida...
ACGCGGACCTGCTGAACACGGCATTCCGTGCCCTGCATACCGTAAAGGGCTCGGGCGCGATGTTCGGCTTCGATGCGGTGGCCGCGTTCACGCATCATCTCGAAACTGCATTCGATCGTGTGCGGCAAGGCGATGTTGCCGCGAGCCCGCCGCTGATCGCGGCGGCGCTGGAGGCGAAGGACCATATCCGCCGCCTGATCGATCAGCCGGAAAGCGTCGATGCCGCCGAAGGCGAGGCGATCCTGGCGCGGGTGCAAACGGCGTTGGCGGTGCCTGCCGCCGAGCCGTGCGCCGAGCCGGCGGCGCCTCCCGCCACGACATGGCGGGTGCGTTTCCGACTGCCGCGAGATTCCATGGCGATGGGCACCAACCCGTTGCTGCTGCTGGATGAGCTGCGCGAACTTGGCGCGTGCAGCGTGGTGGCGGACACCAGTACGATCCCGCCACTGGAGAAGCTGAACCCGAGCGATTGCCACCTAGGCTGGGAGGTAATGCTCTCCACGACGCAGCCGCGCTCGGCCATAGAGCAAGTGTTCCTGTTCGTGCTTGACGAGATGCAGTTGGACCTGGAGCGGGTGGCAGAGCAATCGCCACAGGCGGCGGGATCGGCGGCAACCGCCGCAATGGCGGGCGAGATCGCCGCGCCGGAGGAGCGGAGGCAGGTCGAGAGCAAACCGGCGGCGTTACCACGGCCGGAGAGCGCATCGGCGGCGATGCCGCGGCCGGAGACCACCTCGGCACCGCCGGCGGGCAGTATTCGCGTGCCGGCCGAGCGGCTTGACGATCTGATGGACCAGGTCGGCGAGCTGGTCATCGCCCAGTCACGCCTGAAGCAGATCGCCGCGGCCAGCACCGACCCGCAGGTCAAGGCGATCTCCGAGGACATCGAGCGGCTCGCGCTGGAATTGCGCGATAGCACGATGGGCGCGCGGCTGGTGCCGATCGGTCAGTTGTTCGGGCGGTTCCGCCGCCTGGTGCACGATCTGTCGCAGGAACTGCACAAGGAGATCGCGCTCTCGCTCGCGGGCGAGGAGACGGAACTCGACAAGACGCTGATCGACCGGCTGGCGGATCCGCTGATCCATTTGATCCGCAACGCGGTGGACCATGGCGTGGAGGAACCGGAGGAGCGGCTCGCCGCCGGCAAGCCGCGGCAGGGACGCATCGAGCTGACCGCGCGCCATCTCGGACATGAAGTGCTGATCACGGTGGCCGATGACGGTGCCGGCCTCGATCGCGCCCGCATCCGTCAGCGCGCGGAGGAGCGCGGGCTGATCACGCCGGGCTCGCAACCCACCGACAGCGAATTGTTCTTGCTGATCATGCAGCCGGGTTTCTCGACCGCGACGGAAGTGACCAGCGTGTCGGGACGTGGCGTCGGGATGGACGTGGTGCGCCGCACGATCGATGCCCTGCGCGGCACCATCGACGTTGCCAGCGAGCCTGGCCAGGGCAGCGAAATCACCCTCCGCCTGCCGCTGACGCTGGCGATTATCGACGGGCTGCTGGTGCGCGTGGGCGAGGGCCGTTACGTCATTCCGCTGTCGGCGATCGAGGAATGCGTCGAACTCAGTGCGGCGGACGATAATCGCTCACGCGGCCACACGTTCCTGAACATACGCGGCAGCCTGGTGCCGTTCCTGCGGCTGCGCGAAGTGTTCCAGACGCGTACGCCGCCAGAGCAATTCCAGAAGGTGGTGATCGTTTCCGCGGCAGAGCAACGCGTCGGGCTGGTGGTGGATCAGGTGATCGGCGACCACCAGACCGTTATCAAATCGCTGTCGAAGTTGCACGCCGATGTCGCGGCCTTCTCCGGGGCGACGATTCTCGGAGACGGTACCGTCGCGTTGATTTTGGAAGTCGCGCACCTGGTGGAGCATGGCCGGAAGCACGACGAAGTAGCGGAGGCGGCAGAATGAGCGCGCGCGTCGGGCCATGACGACAGCAACCGGAAACGGCGCCATGGCGCAGCCGACAAGCCAATCGCTGGTTGTTCTGATCCTTGAACTCCAGGGGGAAAGCTTCGCGATCGAGACCCGCCATGTGCGCGAGATTCTCGATCCCGTGCCGATCACCGCTGTGCCTGGTGCAGAGCAAGCAGTGGATGGACTGATCAACGTCCGCGGGCGCGTGGTGCCGCTGGCGGACCTGCGTCTGATGTTCGGCATGCCGCAACAGGAGGCCGGACGGGACGCGCGCATCGTGGTGATAGAGGTGCCGATCGATGGCGATGCGACCACGATCGGCGTGCGTGCCGACAAGGTGAACGAGGTGACCGAGCTGGCCGCCATGTCGCTGGAAGCGACGCCGCGCATCGGCCTGCGCTGGGACCCGGAATTCATCACCTGCATCGGCAAACGCGGCGATGCGTTCGTCGCGGTGCTGGATATGGGCTGCATATTCGCACGGCTGGTGATGCGGACGCACGCGATTGCCGCGTTACCCGCCGCCGCTGCGGCGTAAGCAGGGTTCTTGCTACGGCATCGTAACCACACCCGCCAAGGGGCCGGAGCAAGGCAATTCAAAGGAACAACGGTCATGCGTTTCACCATCAAGGCAAAGCTCGGTGTCGCCTTCGGCCTGATCATATTGTTGTCGGCGGCTGCCGGCATGCTCGCCGTGCGCGACCTGGGCGAGCTCAATGCGAGCATGAGCGGGCTGATCGACGGATCGGTGATGCGGGTGCGGCTGGCGCAGCAATTGGAGACGAGGTTCGTCGCGCTCGCCAGGGCCGAGAAGAACATGCTGCTGGTCAGCGACGAGAAGCTGCGGGACAAGTACGACGCCGAGATCGTCAAGACGCGGCAGGACATGCAGGCGTTGCAGGAACAATTGCGTGCCCTCGCGACGGAGGCGGGCAAGCGGGACCTCGACAAGTTCAACGCCGAGCTGATGCAGTATATCGCGACGCAGGACAAGGTGCGGACGCTGGCGCGGCGCGACAGCCAGTCGAAGTCGGCCGCGATGACGGAGAACGAATCGCAGCAGCGGTTCGACCAGGCAGGGCAGCCGTTGCGTGCGCTGCGTGACAGGATTGCCGGCGCGCCCGCATCGGCCGGCCAGTTGGCGGCGGTGATGGCGGCCACACGGTTGCTCGACAAGCTGTCGCTGATGCAGCGGCTGGAGAAAGACATCGCCATTTCCACATCGGACGACGACATCAAGCGCTATAATGAACAATACGTGGCGGCGCGTGGCGATCTCGCGCAGCTTCGCCAGCAACTGGCCAATGCGGTGCCGGCGCAGGAGCAAGCGGCGGTTTCGGATGCGTCGGGCAAGATCGACGACTGGCTGAAGGTTTCCGAGCAAACCAACCAGCTTGGTTTCGAGCTGTCCAATGCGCACGGCACGGCGCTGTCGGTCGGCGAAGGGCGGCAGTTGCTGGATACCGCTGACGCTGACCTGGCGGCGATTCTGCAACGCAACAGCGACATGATGAGCGCGGATCGGGCCGCGGCCAATGCGACCTATGAAAGCGGCCGGGCGATGGTGCTGGGCGCGCTTGGCGTGGCGCTGCTGATCGGCCTCGGCGCGGCGGTCTGGCTGTCGCTGTCGATGAGCCACTCGCTCAACCAGGCCGGAGCGCTGACGCAGGCAGTGGCGGCCGGCGATCTGACGCAGACCGCGACCGCGACGTCGCGCGACGAAGTGGGCGACCTGATCGGTCATGTCAACGAGATGGTGCTGCGGCTGCGCCAGGTGGTGAGCGACGCGCTGGCGGCGTCGGACAACGTTTCCTCCGGCAGCCAGGAACTTTCCGCGACGGCGCAGCAACTGTCGCAAGGTTCCAGCGAGCAAGCGTCGGCGGGGGAGGAAGCCTCGTCGTCGATGGAGCAAATGGCGGCGAACATCAAGCAGAATGCCGACAACGCGACGCAGACGGAGAAGATAGCGCGCCAGTCGGCGCAGAACGCCGCGACCAGCGGCACGGCGGTGGGCAATGCGGTCACGGCGATGCGGACGATCGCGGAGAAGATCACCATCGTGCAGGAGATTGCGCGGCAGACCGATCTGCTGGCGCTGAACGCCGCGGTGGAGGCGGCGCGGGCGGGCGAGCATGGCCGCGGCTTCGCGGTGGTGGCCTCGGAAGTTCGCAAGCTGGCGGAACGCAGCCAGGCCGCGGCGACCGAGATCAGCGCGCTGTCCGGACAGACCGTGAAGGCCGCGCAGGAGGCCGGCGACATGCTGACCCGGCTGGTGCCCGACATTCAGAAAACGGCCGAACTGGTCTCGGAGATCAGCGCGGCGTGCCGCGAGCAAGATATCGGGGCAGGGCAGATCAACACGGCGATCCAGCAGCTCGACCAAGTGACGCAACAGAATGCCAGCGCGTCGGAGCAAATGTCGGCGACGTCGGAGGAGCTGGCGGCGCAGGCGGAGCAATTGCAGAGCAGCATTGCGTATTTCCACATCGAAACCGCGTTGAGCGCGCGGCCGGCGGTGGCGAATGTGGCGAAGCCGGCGGCGCGGCGGCAGCCGGCAGCCGTCGGACACGTCCGCGGCGGGGCGGCCGCTCCCGCGGCGGCGCCTGCGGTGCATGCCGCGCATGCGGTGCCGGCAAAGCCGCAACGCGCGAGCGTCCCGAAAGCGGACGGTCATGCCGGCAAGGGCCTGACCTTGGACCTGGCCGAGGCGGAGGACGGTGCACGCGACCAGGACTTTGTCCGCTACTGAGGGAAGCGCGCCATGAACACGAACGACTCCGGCCAGTTCGTCACGCTGGGGCTGGATCACGAGGTCTTCGCGGTGCCGGTGGACCTGGTCCGGGAAATCCTGGACATGCGCCAGCCGTTCCGCATCCCGGAAGCGCCGGCGCATCTGGCGGGGCTGATCGACGTGCGCGGACAGGCGGTGCCGGTGATCGATCTGCGCCTGAAGCTCGGGCTGGCGCCGCGCGAGGCGGCTGCCGACACGCGGATCCTGGTGCTTGATGTTCCGGTAGGGGAACGTATGCTGTCGCTCGGTCTGATCGCCGATCGCGTATTTGAAGTGACCGCGCTTGACCAGGGCAGTGTCGCGCCGCCGCCCGACATCGGCACCGCCTGGCAATGCGACTACATCGCCGGCATCGGCCGTCGCGGCGATACCTTCGTGGTGATCTTCGATCTTTCGCGCCTGCTGTCGAGCGAGGACGTGGCGTTGCTGCATGCGGCCGGTCCTCGGACCATTCCTGCCACGGCGGAGGCGTGAGTCATGCGGCTGGCGATAAAATTCAAACTCGCACTCGCGTTCGCGGCGGTGCTGGTGCTTTCGGCGATGATGGCTGTCCTGGCGATTTCGAGCCTTGCTTCGGTGGACGCCACACTGGAGGAAATCGTTTCCGGCCCGGTGCAGCGGTTGCAACTGGTGCAATCGCTGGATGCGGACCTGCTGCTGGAGAATCGTGCCGAGAAGAACGTGTTGCTGGCGGCCAGTCCGCAGGATGCCGCGCGCTACGCGGCTGAAGCGGAGGGCGCCAGCCAGCAATTGCAGCAGCACCGGGAGCAATACCTCGCGCTTGCCACCACCGAGGGCAAGCAGAAGCTGGTATCGTTCGATGGCGCCTACCAGCAGTTTCATGCCGCAGGGGAGCGCCTCGCCAGCCTGGTGGCACAAGGGCATGCGGCGGAGGCGCGCGAGCTGTCAACGGGTGAGAGCCGCGCGCATATGCAGGATGCGGTCAAACAGCTCGACGACCTTGTGCGCATGAACCGGGACCTGATGACGGCGGCACGCACCGATGCGGCGCAACGCTATGGGTCGGCGCGGTTCTGGCTGATCGGGGTCGTCATGCTGAGCCTGCTGGTTGGCGCGGGAACCGCGTTCTGGATGTCAATGTCGATCGGGCGGGGGCTGCGGCTGGCGAAGGATGCGGCCAATGCCGTTGCCGTCGGTGACCTGGGGCAGGACGTCGTCATACACAGCAATGACGAGGTGAAGGACCTGGTCGACGCGATGAACCGCATGACGGCGAATCTGCGTGCCACGGCGCAGTTGGCGGACGCGATTGCCGCGGGCGATCTGTCGCACGAGGCGCACAGGCTGTCGGACAAGGACGAGCTTGGCATGGCGCTGGAGCGCATGGTGGAAAAGCTGCGCAACACGGCCTCGATTGCCGATCGTCTGGCGGGCGGCGATCTGACGATCGAAGCGAAGCGGCTGTCCGACAAGGATGTGCTGGGTACTGCGCTGGAACGCATGGTGGAGCGGCTGCGCAGTGTCGTCACCGATGCACTGAGTGCCGCGGACAACGTGTCGTCCGGCAGCCAGGAGCTTGCCGCCGGCGCGCAGCAGCTTTCGCAGGGTGCGAGCGAGCAAGCCTCGGCGGGCGAGCAAGCCTCGGCGTCGATGCAGGAGATGGCGGCGAACATCAAGCAGAATGCCGAGAACGCGGGACAGACCGAGCGGATCGCGCGCCAGGCGGCGAAGGATGCGGAGCAAAGCGGCAACGCGGTCGGCGAGGCGGTGGATGCAATGCGGACCATCGCGGAGAAGATCTCGATCGTGCAGGAGATCGCGCGGCAGACCGACCTGCTTGCATTGAATGCCGCGGTGGAGGCGGCGCGCGCGGGCGAGCATGGGCGTGGGTTCGCCGTGGTTGCCTCGGAGGTGCGCAAGCTGGCGGAGCGCAGCCAGGCCTCGGCGGCGGAGATCGGCACGGTCTCGACGCAGACGGTGAAGGCAGCGCAGGCGGCGAGCGAGATGCTCTCGCGGCTGGTGCCGGATATTCGCAAGACCGCCGAGCTGGTGGCGGAGATCACTGCCGCCTGTCGCGAGCAAGACGTTGGGGCCGAGCAAGTGAACACGGCGATCCAGCAGCTCGACAAGGTGACGCAGCAGAACGCCAGCGCGTCGGAGGAGATGTCGGCCACGTCGGAGGAGCTGGCGGCGCAGGCAGAGCAATTGCAGTCCAGCATTGGTTATTTCCGCATCGAGCAAAGCGGGCAACAAGCGGTGCGGACGGCGCCGGCGCGATTGACGGCGAAACCAGACAAAGCCGCTGCCTTGGCGGCGTTGCGAAAGAATAATCGTGTGAAGCCGAACGGTCACGCGGGGGCGGGCGCCAAGCTCGACCTGATCAGCGATGGGGAGGAGCGCGAGGACGAATTCGTGCGCTACTGAAAAGCCAAATGATGGAGAAGGGTCGTGCGTCTCACCATAAAGCTGAAACTCGGCCTCGCATTCGGTGCCGTGATAGTGCTCTCCGCCATCATGGCGGCGGTGGGGATTGCCGGCCTCGCGTCGCTGGACGGGACGATGCACAGCGTGCTCACCGGGGACGTGATTCGCGCCGAGCTGGCTGAACGGGTGCACAGCGCGATCCTGGCACTCTCGCGCGCAGAAAAGAACCTGCTGCTGACGGACAGCGATCAGGACCGGATTCAATTTACCCAGGATCTGCTTCGTCAGCGCCCGGCGGTGACCACCACAAGCAATCAACTCGCGGCAATCTCGTTCGCGGAAGGCAAGCGATTGCTCGGCGAGTTCGAGGCGTCCTGGCAGCAGTACGTCGCCGACCAGGACAAGACGCTCGACATGGTGAAACATGACGTGGCCCGGGCGCGCCTCATGCCGCTTGGTGACGAGAGGCAGGCGCTGAACACTGCCGAGGAACACCTGAACAACATCATCCAAATGAACGAACGCTCGAAGGAAGCCGCCGAGGCGGCGGCGACGCAGCAATATGAGTGGGCGCGTCTGGAGCTGGTCGGCACTGTCGCGATCACATTGGTATTCGCTGCGATTATCGGGGTCTGGATTTCGCTCAACATAAGCCGGCGGGTACATGGCGCGATGGGATTGGCGAATGCGGTGGCGGACGGCGACCTGGGACAGACGCTGGCTGCAAGCAGTCATGACGAGATCCGTGACCTGGTTGAGGCGCTTAACCGGATGACGGCGAATTTGCGCGCGACCGCGGCGGTTGCCGAAGCGATCGCGGGTGGTGACCTGACGGTAGCGGCGAAGCGGCGATCGGATGCCGATGTGCTCGGCATTGCGCTGGAGCGCATGCTGGAGAAGCTGCGCGGGGTGGTGGCGGAGGCGTCGCTGGCGGCGGACAACGTTTCGACGGGCAGCCAGCAGCTATCGGCGAGTGCCGGGTCGCTGTCGCACGGTGCGACGGAGCAAGCGTCGTCCACCCAGGAAGCGTCGTCGTCGATGGAGGAGATGGCGGCGAACATCAAACAGAATGCCGACAATGCGGCGCAGACCGAGAAGATGGCGCGCCAGTCGGCGAAGGACACGGAGGAAAGCGGCACGGCGGTGGTGCAGGCGGTCGGCGCGATGCAGACGATCGCAGAGAAGATCACCATCGTGCAGGAAATCGCGCGGCAGACCGATCTGCTTGCGCTGAACGCCGCGGTGGAGGCGGCGCGCGCGGGCGAGCATGGCCGCGGCTTCGCGGTGGTCGCTTCGGAAGTGCGCAAGTTGGCCGAACGCAGCCAGGCCGCGGCGGCGGAAATCAGCACGGTGTCGGCGCAGACGGTGAAGGCAGCGCAGTCGGCCGGCGAGATGCTGACGCGGCTGGTGCCGGACATCCGCAAGACCGCCGACCTGGTGTCGGAGATCAGCGCCGCGTGCCGCGAGCAAGATGTCGGCGCCGAGCAAATCAATCAGGCGATCCAGCAGCTCGACAAGGTGACGCAGCAGAACGCCAGCGCGTCAGAAGAGATGTCGGCCACCTCGGAGGAACTGGCAGCGCAGGCGGAGCAATTGCAGGCCAACATTGCCTATTTCCGTACCGATGAGCACCGGAAGGCGGCATCGGTGACGCAGCGTGGCGCGAAGCCGGTGACGCCGGGGCGGGCAGCGGCGCTGCCTCGACGCAAAGCCAATGGTCTTGGGCCGGTGCAATCGCATGGTGTCGCGCTGGACCTGTCGGGCGCGGCGGACGAACATGACCAGGAGTTTGTGCACTACTGATGCTCGACCTCGCCCCCCCGTCGATCGATCGCCTGAAGCAGTCGGACTTCCGCCGGCTGGCGGCGTTCATCGAGGACTACAGCGGCATCAAGATGCCGTCCTCGAAGATCACGATGCTGGAAGGCCGGTTGCGCCATCGTGCCCGGAACGCCGGCGCGGCGAGCCTCGCCGAGTACTGTCACATGTTGTTCGACGACGACGGGTTGCAGGACGAGGCGGTGCACCTGATCGATGCCGTGACCACCAACAAGACCGACTTTTTTCGCGAGCCAGAGCATTTCCGCATCCTGGTACGTGACGTGTTGCCGACGCTGCTGGCGGAACGGCGCGCCGGCGCCCAGGCGCAGGTGAAACTTTGGAGCGCGGCGTGCTCTACCGGTGCCGAGCCCTATACGCTGGCGATGGTGCTGGCCGATTGGCGCGAGCGGCACCAGGGTCATCGCTTCACCATTCTGGCGACAGACCTGTCGACGGCAGTGCTCTCCACCGCACGCCGCGCCATCTATCCGGAGTCGCTCGTCGCGGTGGTGCCGCCGGAGTTGCGTCACCGCTATTTGCTGCGCAGCCGCGAGCGTTCGCGCCGGCTGGTGCGCATCGTGCCGGAGTTGCGTAGCTGGGTGACGTTCGGCCGGCTGAACCTGATGGACGAGGACTACTCGGTCGATCGCGATTTCGACGTGATCTTCTGCCGCAATGTGCTGATCTATTTCGACAAGCCGACACAGCATGCGGTTTTGCAGCGGCTCTGCGCGCATCTTCGCCCGGGCGGCTATTTGTTTTTGGGGCATTCCGAATCGCTTGCCGGCATGGCGCTGCCGCTGCGATCGGTTGCCAACACCGTGCTGCGCCGGCCGCCATGAAAGCGCCGGTGCGAGTGCTGGTGGTCGACGATTCGGCGGTGGTGCGCCAGACGCTGTCGGATGTGCTGTCGAGCGACCCTGACATCAAGGTGATCGGCACCGCGCCGGATCCGTTCGTTGCCGCGCGCCGCATCCAGAACGAAGTGCCTGACGTGATCACGCTCGACGTGGAAATGCCGCGCATGGACGGCATCACGTTCCTGCGCAAACTGATGGCGCAGCATCCGATTCCGGTGGTGATGTGCTCTTCCTTGACGGAGCAAGGCTCGGAAACGCTGATGCAGGCGCTGGAAGCCGGCGCGGTGGACGTGATTCTCAAGCCGCGGCTGGGTACGGCGCAGTTCCTGACCGAGTCGCGCACGCGCATCTGCGAGGCGGTGAAGGCGGCGGCGCAGGCGCGGCTGCAACGGCTGCCGGCGGTTCGCCCGGTCGATGCGACACGCAAGCTCAGCGCCGACGTGATGCTGCCGCCGCCGCAGCATCGCAGCCAGGCGATGGCACGCACGACCGAGCGCGTGATCTGCATCGGTGCGTCGACCGGCGGCACCGAGTCGCTGCGCGTGGTGCTGGAAGCACTGCCGGTGGCGTGTCCCGGCATCGTCATCGTGCAGCACATGCCGGAGAAGTTCACCGAGGCGTTCGCACGCCGGCTGGACGGTCTTTGCGAAGTGGAGGTGAAGGAAGCCGCCGACGGTGACGCGGTGCTGCGCGGGCGCGCACTCATCGCGCCGGGGAACAAGCATATGCTGCTGCAACGCAGCGGCGCCCGCTACTACGTGTCGATCAAGGACGGGCCGCTGGTGTCGCGTCACAGGCCGTCGGTCGACGTGTTGTTCCGCTCCGCGGCGCATAGCGTCGGTGCCAACGGCGTCGGCATCATCATGACCGGCATGGGCGACGACGGCGCGCACGGGTTGCTGGAGTTGAAGTCGGTCGGTGCACTGACCGTGGCGCAGGACGAGGCGAGCTCGGTGGTGTTCGGCATGCCGAAGGAGGCGATCGCGCTGGGGGCGGCCGACAAGGTGCTGCCGTTGGACCGGCTTGCGGCGGAGATCGTACGAGCAGGGTGGTGAGAACGATCTTTCTGTCACCGGGCTGCATCTGCTGCCCACCTGAGCCAGCCGTGGTGACGACGATTTTAGGATCCTGCGTTGCCGTGTGCCTGTGGGATCGGCGGCGGCGGATCGGTGGGATGAACCATTTCCTGTTGCCATGCTGCCGCGAAGCCGTGCCGACGCCGCGCTATGGCGACGTGGCTTTCAGCCGGCTGCTGGCGGAGATCGAGCGGCTGGGATGCGCGAGAGCAGACCTGCGCGCCAAGGTGTTCGGTGGGGCCGCGGTGCTGCCGGTCGGAGAGCAAGGCGATACGGTTGGTGCATTGAATGTGGGGGCGGCGTTGCAGGCGCTGAATGCCCACAATATCCCGGTGGTGGCGCGCCGCACCGGCGGACAGCGGGGCCTGTTCCTGCGCTTCCACACGGAGCTGGGCCGGGTGATGGTGCGCGAGCTGCGCGGCGAGGCGTGACGGCATGAGTGATGTGCCGACGCTGGCGAGCGGCGGGTGCAAAAGTCAGAACAACTCCACGTCCGCGTCGGGCTGGGTCACCGCCGGCAATGGGGCGAAGCGTGCATGCACCTCGCGTTCGCGCGCCATGGTGTAGCCGGCGGCGA
>Ga0335072_10013928_pt1 | contig 11434 bp, 12 predicted proteins | sample Lox_Sample_21_FD_206725 | JGI IMG/M metagenome (GOLD analysis project Ga0335072, IMG submission 206725) | Soil microbial communities from Loxahatchee National Wildlife Refuge, Florida, United States - Lox_Sample_2.1 | ecosystem: Environmental > Terrestrial > Soil > Wetlands | place: USA...
AACCCAATATCGGAATCGACCATTACATACTAGTCGTGTCCACTACCCAGCATCGTGGACACAACCAAGTAACTCAACTGCACACTTCGGTCCTAAAGCCAAAGACGGCCAGAACACCACGCTTACTGAGTTGGAAAGGTGCGGTGAAGTACTGCCGCGATCTCCGGTTAGCCGCTCCATTAAGCTCAGGATTCTCACCAACAATATCGCTACGGCAGTGCTCAACGTTGCTCAAAAGTACGCTTCAGGTGGCAATCTGGAGCTTCGGACCAGCAACCAGATACATGATCGGCTGATACTCATCGACGATCGCGTTTGGTTTATCGGTCAATCCATCAAAGACGCCGCAAAGAAGAAACCCACCTATATTGTCGAACAAGACGCAGCAAACACGCGTTCGGTTTATGAAAACATTTGGAATTCTGCAACCAAAGTGATCTGATCCCAGGCGGAAATCGTACGGCAAGCGGGAGGGGTGCACTTTTCCCGGCCCCTAAGCCGAAATTCTGTCCGCAAGAGGGGGTGCACTTTTCCCGGCCCCCTATCCCCCTACCCCTCAGACATTTGGCAGCATTCAGTGAGTTTGCGAGACTCGACGTCGATGGCACGCCACGACAGGGCGACTAGTCCGATATTTCACTCGCATGCTATGGGGCACTTCTGCTCGCAGAACCGTCGCCAAAGCTTAGTTATGTTTCAGCAATATTCTCTCCGAGTACCCTGAACCGGGACGCTCACGATTTGCGCGGCAGTTTTTCAAAGGCTTTCTACAACCTCCACTTCTGCTTATAGTTAGTTCCTATCAATGATTTTGTGTCCTCGCTGTCCCCTGGAGAGACTAGAGAGACTAAACCAAAAGACAAGACTGTACTCTAAGCCCTTGTAAAGGCTGTATTTGCTTTGTTTTCAGAAGATTTTTCTTGACATTGGTGCCGAAGAAGGGACTCGAACCCCCACACCCTTGCGAGTACGTGGACCTGAACCACGCGCGTCTGCCAATTCCGCCACTTCGGCACGGGATATCTCTCTGGCGTTGGGCCAGCTAGGCAGTAACTTTGAGTCTCGCAAATGCCGCCTAGGGTGTCAAATTTGGCAGACGCGAGCCCAGGTTGTCGTCGACGGAGGCGAATGAAAACTGTTTTGTTACCAAACCGCCTCCATCATTTCCGCTTCAATGCTTCCAGTTCGTCGAGCGTCCGCGGCCAGTCGGACCCCAGTAATCGCGACAGGCTGCGATCCGCCAGCACCTTGCCGCCGGTCTGGCACTTCGCACAGTAATTCGTCTCGTTGTCCGCATAGCGGATGCGCTGCACCTTCTCGCCGCAGCGCGGACACGGTTGATCGAAGCGGCCGTGCACCGCCATCTCCGGACGAAATGCCGTGACCTTTTCAGGAAAGGTCTTCGCGGCCTCGCCGCCCAGCCGTTCCATCCACATCGTCATGCTGGAGCGGGTCGCATCCCAAAGCCGCTCCCACTCTTCCGGCTTTAGCTGGTGCGTGAGCGCCACCGGCGACAGCTGTGCCGCATGCAGAATTTCATCGGAATAGGCGTTGCCCACCCCGCTGATCAGCCGCGGATCAGTCAGCGCCCGCTTGAGGGTTCGGTTCTCGAGGCTCAGCGCTGCGCGAAAGCCGGCGAGATCTGTCTCGAAGATCTCCACGCCCCCGGGATTCATCGCGCTCAGTTCCTCCTCGCCGCGGACCAGGTGGAGCGAAGCACGCCGCTTCGACCCCGCTTCGGTCAGGATCAACGTCCCATTTGGAAAATCGAAAGCGAGCAGCGAGTTGCGACCGGCCAGCTTTGCTCCCGCCGACTTCCAGTGCAGGCGTCCGGCGATCATCAGGTGAACCACCAGCCAGACATCGTCTTCGACGCCGATGGCAATGCGTTTGCCAATGCGCCGCAATGCCACAACCCTTTTGCCCTCTGCCGCACTCACCGGCGGATCAACCGTGCGCAGCACGAACACAGAGACCAGGCGCACTCGCTCCAGTGTCTGGCCCAGGATGCGTGTCTCCAGCGCCGTGATATACGCCGTGATGTCGGGCAGTTCCGGCATGGCTATCAGCCTGAATGATGCTTCTTGAGTCCGCAACCGAAATGTTACGAGAGAATCAAGCGATGATCACGTTGTCGATCAGGCGAGTCGCCCCGACATACGCGGCCACAGCAAACAGGCTTCTGGGTGCAGCCATCTCAACCGGCTCGAGCGTCGCCCAGTCTACCAGTTCGATGTAGTCGACCCGCACCCCCGGTTCGGCAGCAAAGACGGCTCGCGCGGTCACGATCAGCGCGTCGGCCCGCCGTTCGCCTTGTGCCACGAGCGTCTCAACCTGCCGAATGGCTCGGCTCAGTACCAGCGCCTGCTTCCGTTCCAGCTTGCTCAGATACAAATTGCGCGAGCTGAGTGCTAATCCGTCGGGCTCGCGCACGATGGGGCAAACGGCAATTTCCGTTCCGATGCGCAGGTCCATCGCCATCCGCCGCAGAACCGCTACCTGCGCCGCATCCTTCTGGCCGAAGAAAGCCTTGTCTGCCTCCGCGGCAATCAACAGCTTGGTCACCACCGTGGCTACGCCGCGAAAATGCCCCGGTCGCGATTTGCCGTCGAGGCGATTGCTCAGGCCCTCCACATCGACAAACGTTGCCGAGCCCGGCGGGTAGATCTCCTCAACTGCGGGCGCAAACACTGCATCGGCGCCTTCGTGTTCGGCCACTGCGCAGTCGGCCTCAAATGTTCGTGGATAGCGCGAGAAATCTTCGTTCGGTCCAAATTGCGTGGGATTCACGAAAATGCTTACAACCACAACGTCGCACTGCTGACCTGCCGCGCGAATCAGGGAGGCGTGTCCCGCGTGCAGGGCACCCATCGTCGGAACCAGTCCCACGGTCCGCCCTCCTTGGCGGCTCGCGCGTGACCACACCCGCAACTCCTCCACCGTGCGAAGAATCTTCATCGGCCCGGTTCAGTTCTCCCATTCCTGCAGCGCGTCGCGGTTCACCACCGCATTTTCGCCGTCGAAATCCACACTCAGGTTTTTCCGGGTCGAAGCCGGCAGGTGATAGCTCTCCGCATCCGAAGGAAAAAGGCGATGCTCCACGTCTTCGCGATAGTGCTCGACGGCCTCGCGAATGAGCGCAGCCGCATCGCCATAACGGCGCACAAACTTGGCAGGCGGCGCGAACGTCAGGTTCACCAGGTCGTGAAACACGAGAATTTGCCCGTCGCAATCCGGTCCCGCGCCGATGCCGATGGTGGGAATTGTCAGTTCAGCCGTGATGGCCGCGGCAGCTTCGCGTGGAATCCCTTCCAGCACCAGCGCACCGGCGCCCGCATCGGCAATCGCGCGAGCATCGGCTGCCAATCGCCCCACTTCCTCGGCTGTCCGCGCCTGCACGCGATATCCGCCCATGCGATGCACGCTCTGCGGCGTCAGTCCCAGGTGGCCCACGACGGGAATCTCGGCCGCAACCATCGCGCGCACTAGCTCCACACGCGGACCTTCGATCTTGACCGCTTCCGCGCCCGCTTCTTTCACAAAGCGCACGGCATTCGCCACGCCCTCCTCGAGCGAACCGTGGTAGCTGCCGAACGGCATATCGGCCACGACAAGAGCACGCCCCACTGCGCGGCGCACCGCCCGCGTGTGATGCAGCATCTCGTCCACCGTGATGGCGAGCGTGTTCTCGTGGCCCAGCACGACCATCGCGAGAGAATCACCCACCAGGATGACGTCGATGCCAGCCTCGTCGACAAGGCGCGAAGTCGCGTAGTCATAGGCCGTGAGCGCAGAGATTGGCTTGCCCTGGCGCTTCATCTCGGCCAGTGCGGGCATCGTAACTTTTGTGAGAGGAGTTCCCGCAGACGACGTTCCGCGGTTGGGAAAGTTTGTCAGGCTCATTTGTGTCTCCAGTGCCGCTCCGTCAACTCAGGATGCGGCCCGAACAAGAGCAAGTATACGCCTGCCGCGCCCTCAAAATGCCGGGCGCCATCCCATCCTGTGAAGCCGTTTCCTGAACGCCGTTTCCGCTGTCGCCGCGGCCTCAATCTCTGCTATCCGCTTGCAGTTTCATGGTTCCCGCCGCACACTGGATGCAAGCATGCTTTCTCCTTTGGCTACCGGGATTTACACCGGTCTGGGCACCGTGTGCGGCCTGGGGCTGGTCGCGGGCGGCTACGCCTACGCGGCCATGTGGCCGGGTTCCCAGATCTTCGGGAAAACCCTCATTGCGCCGAAACGTCCAGGTGAACTGGCGCTTACCTTCGACGACGGCCCCAACCCCGCCTGGACGCCGCGGCTGCTCGACATCCTGGCCGAACACGGGATTCAAGCCACCTTCTTCATGGTCGGCCGCTTCGCCCAGGCCGAACCGGCGCTGGTGCGGCGTGTCGCTGACGCAGGACACCTGATCGGCAATCACTCCTGGAGCCATCCCAATCTTGCGCGCACCGCATCCTTCCGCGTCCGCGAAGAGTTGACGCGCACCAGCGACACCCTTGCTCAGATCACCGGCGATGCGATCCGCCTCTTCCGCCCGCCCTTCGGAGCGCGCCGCCCTGCGGTTCTTCGCATCGCGCGCCGCCTCGGCCTCACTCCGGTCACCTGGAATGCCATGACCAGCGACTGGGCGGATCCTTCCGCCGATCACATTGCTGCCGAACTCGTGAAGAAGATCAGCCGCAACCACGGGCGGGGATTTGCTTCGAATATCGTGCTGCACGACGGGCGCCATTCTGAGCCTGGCGCCAATCGCGGCCCGTCGGTCGCAGCCGTGGGCCAGCTTGTGACCCGATACGAAGGAACTCACCGTTTCGTCAGGCTGGATACATGGGCATCATGAGGTTTGTGACCGTTTTTGCCAGCAAGGAGCTGCTACGACCGCTTGCCACTACGACGCGGCCGGCTCGCATTGCGGGTTTCGATGATGCGATCGAGAATCCTGTCACCTTCCTATAGAATCTAAAGCTGCTATGAGCATTGGATCGGATTCGATGACCCTATCTTCCAGCGAAGTGAATCAGTTGAAGCGTGCGCCGATGGAGGGTTTGTTGCCCGCCATCGCCGAGCGTTGGAGTCCACGGGCGTTTGCAGAGCGCGAAGTGAGCGCAGCGGACCTGGCCAAGGTGTTTGAGGCGGCTCGGTGGGCTCCTTCTTCAAGCAACGAGCAGCCCTGGACCTACCTTGTTGGCCTTCGCAACTCGCCGACATTCAATAAGATCGTGTCGACGCTTGTGGGATTCAACCAGAGCTGGGCGCCAAAAGCCGCGGTATTGATTCTCGGGCTGGCCAGGACCAAATCCGCGCGGAATGGGAACCCTAACGCCTATGCTCTGTATGATTTAGGCACGGCCACTGGATTCCTGGTCCTGCAAGCTACCGCAATGGGCCTGGCAACTCACCAGATGGGCGGCTACGACCATGATGCCGCTCGGAAAGTGCTCGAGATTCCGGAAGAGTATGCGTTCGGCTCGGTGATGGCGTTGGGATACCAGGACCACCCTTCAGCTCTTCCAAACCAGAAGCTGATCGAGACTGAAATCGCGCCCCGCAGCCGAAAGCCGCTGAGCGAATTCGTGCTCACCTCGTGGGGCGAGCCGGCAGTGCTGGGCTGAATTTGATCTAGGGCCTTCCGAATCTAAGCTCGCGTCTGGCACTATCCGGTCCAACGGCGTTCCCGCGCGGTAGAGTTGACACAAGGAGACTCACCGTTGGCCAACGCTCGGCCGCCTCTCAAGAATTCCCGGCGCCAGGCCCCGGGGCGCAGACCGCGACATCGTTTCGCTTCAGCGCGTCGAAAAAGTATTGGCTGGCGTGGACGCATGTTGCTGATTGCCATTGCGGCTGTAGTTGCCCTGACTGCGTATGCCGCGCTGGTGCGCCATTTTGCGCGACTTTCCAATACCCACCTTAACCGCTTCGACGCGATTATCGTGCTGGGCACTCCAGCCGACTCGGACGGTAATCCGACACCGCGCGAACTGGCCCGCGTGACGGAGGCCGTGCAGGAGTATGAGCGAAATGTCGCTCCCCGGATCATTTTCACGGGAGGCGCTGCGCACAATCAATTCGTCGAGGCAGAGGTGATGGCTCGCGCCGCCGAGGCCCAGGGCATTCCAGATTCGGCCATTTTCAAAGAGACCGAATCGAAGAACACGATTCAAAACGCCTGCTTTGCAACGCGCATGATGAAGGCGCATGGATGGCGGTCAGCCGAAGTGATATCGAGCGCCGTCCATCTGCCGCGCGCAAGCATGATCTTCACGGGGATGACGATCGAGTTTCGCGCCCATGCGGCGCCGCCCCTTGCGCAGGCGTCAGCGGATGGAACCATGGAGGCAACCGGACTGGAGATCCTGAAAACGGTCCACTTCCTCGTCTATGGCAGGTGGGTTGAGCAATGCCGGCCTTGAGCCCGGGCCACTCCGCTGCTTCCGGCTGTTCTTATACCTGGAGCAGCTAATTTGGCGGTCTCTCGCCCGGATTGATTGCCAACCGAACGCTTTGCCAACCGTCTACCTGCAAGGGATCAACCCGCAAACTTCAAAGCAGTTCTGAACCGATCCGGGTCTCCCTCCACATTGAAGAAAGTGCGCCGCCGGTCGCATTGTCCGCCGTTGGCCCGGTCCTGTAAGCTGAGTGATGATGCGTCACAAAGTAAGCTTTTCTGCTGCCATTGCCGCCGCTGCAATTCTGGTTCTGTGTGTGCCGTCCCATGCTCAGTCGCAGTCTGCCGCGCCGCAGTCCTCTACGCCCCAGACAAACCCGAAAGGCACCTATGCTTCGAGCAACCCGCTGGCCGGCGTGAAATACAACAATCGATTCGACCTCTCGGTGGGCTTGGCCTACGACCACATGAAGGCCGGCCCGACTCTGCTGCAGGGGTCGAATCTCGGCGGTCTCGATGTTTCCGGTTCCTACTGGCTCTCTCATCATTGGGGACTCGAGGGCTCGGGGCGCGCCTACCTGGGAACAAGCGGCGCAGCGCCAAATGCATATAACATTCAAGGACCCTTCGTGGCGCAGTATTTCTTTGTCGGCGGCCCGGAGTGGCTCGGACCCCACAATGAACATGGCGCTCTAATCGCCCATGCCATGTTCGGCGGCGTATACGGCCAGTTTGAAAAGGACTTGCGCGGTGAGCCTCCATCGGTGGTGGACTTCTACAATAACCAGATTGCGCCTGCGGCCATTATCGGCGGGCACATGGACCTGAACCGTTCACCCCGCTGGGTGTTCCGGATCACTCCGGATGCCGTTATCACTCATTACGGCATCAACTACCCTCCGAACAACAAGCAGTGGGATGTGAATTTCGCGCTCTCGGTGGGAATGGAATACAAGTTCAAGAGAACTCGCTGAAGCACAACACGGGCCCGCGTTAAAGGCCTTGGGCCCGCGGCGAACATCCCTCGGGTTGCGTTATTGAACCCTCAGGGTTGGAGCTTCGGCCTTCTTCATTAGAATCGACATCAAATCAGCCAGATGGATACGAGTGTAACGCGCGTGTGATATTCTCCTGCGTTCAGTGCCGCTGTGTGGAAGATGCTGCTGAATCAATTCCACCTCCAGCGGCCGCAGGGAACTCCGAATACAGGGATTCCGGAAAGGCAATGCGTTAAAGGCAGGGTCAAACGGAGATGGCTCACTCAGACATGAGAGATACGTTGGGCGTGCTGCTGGCCGGCGGGGCCGGTGAGAGGCTCTTTCCTCTAACCCGTGATCGCGCCAAACCGGCTGTGCCGTTCGGCGGACACTACCGCATTATCGATATCACACTTTCGAATTGCATCAATTCGGGCCTGCGCAAGGTCTTCGTTCTCACCCAGTACAAGGCCCTCTCGTTAAACCGGCATATTCGCGAAGGCTGGACCGGAATCGTCGCGCAGGAGCTGGGAGAGTTCTTTGAACTGCTCTCTCCGATGCAGCGCACCGGCACCAACTGGTACATGGGAACTGCGGACGCCGTCTACCAGAACATCTATTCGATCGGCAGCGAACAGCCCAAGCACATGCTGATCCTTGGCGGCGACCACATCTACAAGATGGACTATAGCCGCATGCTCGATTATCACAACGAGACGCAGGCGGATGTAACCCTGGCCACGCTCCCCATCTCGCCTGATGAAGTTTCGCGGTTTGGAGTGGTTGAAGTCGGCTCGAACGGCGAAGTCCTCGGGTTTCAGGAGAAGCCCGCGTCCACCACTTTCCGCTCGCCCTTCAGCCCCAATTCGGTCGATGCCTCGATGGGAATTTACTTTTTCAATACCGAGTGCCTGCTGAAGGCGCTCATCACAGACGCCGAAGATCCCGCATCGAAACACGATTTTGGCCACAACATCCTGCCCAATCTGTTGGGCAAGAAGAAAATGATGGCCTACAGCTTCGTCGACGAGAACAAGCAACAAGCGCTCTATTGGCGTGACGTGGGCACGCTCGACTCCTATTACGACGCGAACCTTGACCTCTGTTCGGTGTCGCCGACGTTCAACCTCTACGACAAGAACTGGCCCATTCGCACGCGCGTGCGCCAGTATCCGCCGGCGAAGTTTGTCTTTGGCGAGCCGGGTCGCACCGGCATGGCGGTCAACTCGATCATCACGGCCGGCGTGATCATCTCCGGCGCATCGGTATCGAACTCAGTGCTCTCACAGGATGTTCGCGTCAATTCGTATTCCGATGTGGACGCAAGCATCATTTTTTCGCATGTGAATATCGGACGGCACTGCCGGATTCGCCGCGCGATCATCGATCGCGATGTCCACATCCCGGAGGGAACGGTCATTGGCTACGACCCGGTCGAGGACAAGCGCCGTTACTTCGTCACTCCATCGGGCCTGACCATTGTTACGCGCGACGCTTCGCTCTTCGAGAGCCCAGTCGATCCGGAGTTTCTGGAGCGGTATTAGGGCGGCCGCTCCCACTCGATTGCGGAATAGAATCACCGTGTCGCACGGAAGGACCTTTCAGGCCCGTTAGACGCCGATGCCTTTGGGGGATAAATGTTTCCGGGCTGTTTGAAACTTCTCGCATCGGCAGTGCTGACTGGCTGTCTCGCTTCCCTATGCGCGAACGGGTACGGGCAAACACAGCACGAAGCCCAGGCCGGGGTCCCCAACATTCAAGTCAACGTGAACCGCGTACTGGTGCCGGTTGTGGTGCGCAACAAAAAGGGGCAGACGGTAGGCGACCTGAAGGAGAGTGACTTTCAGGTCTATGACGACGACAAACTGCGACCGATCGCCGGATTCACGATGGAACAGCGCGGGCTTCAAGGAAACATCGCGGAGACTCCCGGGCAGCCTGTGACCAACGCAGCACAACCAACTCCCGCCGCATCGCAGCGCTTTATTGTGTTTCTCTTCGACGATCTGCATATGAGCGACGAGGAGATGGCGCATGTGAAGAAGGCAGCCGAGAGTTTTATGGATGAAACGTTGGCTCCCTTGGATATTGCGGGAGTAATGTCTCTCTCCGGCAAAGCGAACAGCGGGCTGACACGCAACCGCGCACGGTTGCAGGAGACTCTCGCAAGCTTGCAGGCACGAATGGTGTTTCGACCGGATCCGCGGGCCTGCCCAAATATCAGTTTCTACCAGGCCGTCCAGATCGAACATGAACACAGCTATGAAGGCCCGGCGTTCCAGGACGCAATGCGGCAGGTGATCAACTGCAACCCAAGTCTGGATGCCAAGTATCAGCAGACAGTGATTGAAAACGAAGTAGCGACAACCGCCGATCGCGTACTCAATCTTGGCTTGCAGGATGTACGGTTGACGTATGCGAACCTCGAAGCATTTGTGCGCGCAATGGCCACACTGCCGGGACAGCGCATGCTGATCCTGGTTTCGCCAGGCTTTCTGCCGATCGAGCAGGAATCGATCAGTGCGGAATCGCACATGATGGACCTGGCGGCGCAGTCGAACGTGACCGTCAGCGCTTTGGATGCGCGTGGCTTGTACAACACGGAACTGGACGCCGGCCTACGCGCTCCAGGTTCCACCCTCGCGAGCGTGCAGACCCAGACCGATTATCAACGCACTTCGATGTTGACCGCCGAGAACTCAATGGCCGCTCTTGCACAGGGCACAGGCGGCACCTTCTTTCACAACAGCAACGATCTCGTAGCGGGATTCAAGAGCTTGGCCGAGGCCCCGGAGACTGTTTACGTTTTGGAGTTGGCGCTGGATAACCAGAAGCCCGACAACTCCTTCCACAACCTGAAGGTCAAGGTTGACCGGGACGGGCTGGAAGTCCAGGCACGCCGCGGTTACTTCATGCCAAAGCCGGACAAGCACAAGAAGTAATAATCAGGAGCGCTTTTGTCCCACTGCGAATCTATTGCGGCGCCGTTGGATCGGTAAGGATGCGTGTCGTCGACGCAAAGCGGTGGTAGCCGACAAACAAAGTTTCATTCAACCACGTGGTCGCGTCTTCTGAATCCAACTGGGCGTTAAAAGCCGCGATGGACAGCGCAAGGCTGCGCACCGGGCAAATGAACGTGCCATTGCCGATCCTGACCGGGCCATATCGCACCAGAATCGCCGCACGGCGGAACGGATCGCTATCCTTCAACTCCGCTTCGATGGTGATGCGCAGAATGGTTCCGGTGTCCGGATCCACCCAGATCGATCCGTGATACGCAGGCTTGACGTGGAGGATCGACGTGCGCGAAGGATCGGTGTTGAGGCGTGCGCCAATGCCGGCGACTCCGCGAGTCCCACTGGGTGTTGCGAAACCTTCGATCGCTGACTCTCGCTGAAGAGTGCTGATGAGCTCGAAGTGTGACGCAGGGCGGGGCACCGCATACTGAAAGACCGCCGCTTGTTTCGAATCGATCTGTTCCCAGTGGCTCCACAGGACGCTGCCATTGAGAGAGTCCGCCATCACCATGCCGAGGGTTGTTCCAAACTCGCCGCCGGAAACCAGTCCAATCTGGCGTTCCCAAACCGCGGTCCCCTGCGTTGGAGGGCTGATTTTCCCGTTCGTCGCTTACCGAGATTTCCTGGCTTGAGGTATCCACCCGATGCAGCCCCGCTCGAACAGGCCACTCTCCTTTCTTGAGGGCGTGCGCGCTGTCGTCGTATCGATTGATGACCCGGGTCGCCAGAAAATTGGGCAAGCGCGGCAGGGTCTGCACAACATAGTTGCGCGCTGCCGCGAGTATCCGTTGCTGCGTGACCTTGTCGGGAACGGCGGTGGAGGGCAATTCGCTTTCCGGAAGACTTAAGAATGCAGACTTGTCGGCGAGTAGTTGCAATGCCAGCGTTGAAAGGTGGAACGTTTTTAATGGCGATTCGAGCCGTTCCAGCGTTGCCTCGCTCACCCGCTCGGAGAGCTCCATCGAGCCCATTTGACGCGCGAGTTCAGCATCTGGCTTGTGCCCGTCCACAGCGGAATCCAGTGTCTTTTCCAGTTGCGCGACAGTCAGGCG
>Ga0335072_10013930_pt1 | contig 11434 bp, 8 predicted proteins | sample Lox_Sample_21_FD_206725 | JGI IMG/M metagenome (GOLD analysis project Ga0335072, IMG submission 206725) | Soil microbial communities from Loxahatchee National Wildlife Refuge, Florida, United States - Lox_Sample_2.1 | ecosystem: Environmental > Terrestrial > Soil > Wetlands | place: USA: Florida...
GAGATCGTGGCTCGCCAAGGTGAATCCGGCGCCGAGCTGATCCAGCGTTTGCATCACTTCGAGCCGGCGCTGCGCAGTCTCGGTCAGCATTTTGCCGGCCGGCAGGGTCAGATAGGCATAGGCGCGGAGCTTGGCGCGCCCGATCCGGCCGCGAAGCTGATAAAGCTGCGCCAGGCCGAACATGTCGGCGCGGTGGACGATAAGCGTATTGGCGGACGGGATGTCGAGCCCCGATTCGATGATGTTGGTCGAGAGCAGGACGTCATAGGCATGCTCGTCAAAGGCGGCCATCACCCGTTCGAGCTCGGTCCCCGCCATCTTGCCGTGCGCCATCACGACCTTGACCTCGGGCACCAGCTCCGCGAGCTGCTCCCTCACCTCGTCGAGATCGGCGATGCGCGGCACGACATAGAAACACTGGCCGCCGCGATGGATTTCGCGCTGAACCGCCTCGCGCACCACGATGGGGTCATAGGGCAGGACGTAGGTGCGCACCGCGAGCCGGTCGACCGGCGGCGTCGCGATGACGCTCATCTCCCGCACGCCCGAAAGCGCCTGCTGCAACGTGCGGGGGATCGGCGTCGCCGTCAGCGTCAGGACATGGACATTGGCCCTGAGCTGTTTCAGCCGCTCTTTCTGCGCGACGCCGAAATGCTGTTCCTCGTCGACGACCAGAAGACCCAAGTGGCGGAACGCGACGTTCTTGGCAAGAAGGGCGTGCGTGCCGACGATGATGTCGATCTTGCCATCGGCAAGGTCGCGCTTCACCTCGGTCGCGCGCTTGCCGGTCACGAGGCGCGATAGCTGCTCGACCCGGACCGGCAGGCCGGAGAACCGCTCGGTGAAGGTGCGGAAATGCTGCCGCGCCAGAAGCGTCGTCGGCACCACCACCGCCACCTGCGTCCCCGCCATCACCGCTATGAAGGCCGCGCGCAGCGCCACTTCGGTCTTGCCGAAGCCGACATCGCCGCAGATGAGCCGGTCCATCGGCCGGCCCGAGGAGAGATCGCCCACCGTGTCACCGATCGCGCGATCCTGATCCTCGGTCTCGGGATAGGGGAAGCGCGCGGCGAATTCCTCGTACATGCCTTCGGGCGCGGGCATCGGCTCGCCCTCGCGGAGCTGGCGCTCCGCCGCGACCTGGATAAGCTCGGCAGCGATGTCCTTGATGCGCTTCTTGACCCGCGATTTGCGCGACTGCCAGGCGAGGCTGCCAAGCCGATCGAGCGGGACGTCCGCATCCTCGGAGCCATAGCGCGACAGAACCTCGATATTCTCGACCGGCACGAACAGTTTGTCGTCGCCGGCATAGACCACGCGCAGGCAGTCATGCGGCGCCCCCGCGACGTCGAGCGTCACGAGCCCGTCATAGCGGCCGATCCCATGATCGGCGTGAACCACAAGGTCGCCGGCATTGAGCGCCGCCACCTCGGCGACGAAATCCTGATAATTGGCCCGCCGCCGCGGCGGCCGCGCGAGGCGGTCGCCCAATATGTCCTGTTCGGTGATGAGGCAGGCATCCGCGAACCGGTAGCCATGTTCGAGCGCAAGCACCGCCAATCCCACGTCGCCCAGCGCGATCGACGCGAAATCGGACCAATGGTCGATGACCTGGGGATTGACGATGCCGTGATCACGCAGGAGCGACTTCAGCCGATCGGCCGATCCCGCGCTGTAGGCCGCGACGAGGACGCGGCGGCCCTCGTCGCGCTCGGCCAGAACGTGGTCGCGGACGGCATCGAACAGGTTGACGCTCTGGCTCGCGCGCGCCTCGGTGAAATCGCGGCCCGGGCGGGCGCCGGCATCATAGATCGCCGGGGCGGCGTCGTGCGCCGCAAAGCGCTGGAACTCGCCGACGCGGCGCAGGGCGAGCATCGCCTCCCATTCCGCCTCGTCGAGATAAAGCTGCTTCGGCTCGACCGCCCGATAGATCGGCGCCGAAATGCGCGCGGCCTTGGCCACGTCGTGACGCGCGGCATGGAAATCCGCGATCTGCTCCAGCCTGTCCTTGCGCACGGCCTCGGCCTCGTGTCCCAAGGTCACGGCGGCACCCGGCAGATAGTCGAAGATCGTTTCGAGACTTTCGTAATAAAGCGGCAGCCAGTGCTCCATCCCGACATAGCGGCGGCCGGCGCTCACCGATTCGTAGAGCGGGTCGTCATTGGCGACCGTGCCGAATTGCTCGCGGTAGCGTGTTCGGAAGCGGCGGATCGACTCATCATCGAGGAGCACTTCGTTCACCGGCCGGAGCGTGACGGCGTCTGCCGGCCCGGTGGTGCGCTGGGTCAGCGGGTCGAAGGCGCGCAATCCCTCGATCGTATCGCCGAAGAAATCGAGCCGGACCGGCAAGGCCGCGCCCGACGGAAAAAGATCGGCGATGCCGCCGCGGATCGCGAACTCGCCGGCCTCGCGCACCGTGTCGGTGCGCTGATAGCCATTGCGGCTCAGAAACGACACGAGCCGGTCGAACGGAAGGCGTGCGCCGAGCGCGAGCTTCAATACCCGGCCGGCAAAGAGCTTGCGCGGCGGAACGCGCTGGGTCGCGGCGTTGACGGTGGTGAGAACCACCAGACCGCGTGCCGTGCCATCGACGAGCCGCGTCAGCGCGTCGATACGCCGGCTGACGATGTCCGGATTGGGCGAGACGCGGTCATAGGGAAGGCAATCCCACGCCGGCAAGGTCAGCACCTCGACCTCGGGGTGGAAGAACGCGAGCGCGGCGCGCGTCCTTGCCATGCGTCCGTCGTCGGCGCACACATGAAGCAGCGCGCGCACCACGCCGCGCGCGACGAGCCCGCCCAGCACGAAGGCATCGTGCCCCTCGGGCGCGGCGGAAATGACGAGCCGACCTTGGGCCGCCGCCGTCTCAGCCGCGAAAAACTGATCGAGCCCGGTCACGCGGGCCCTTGACGCACGCGGGAATCCCTGAGGCGGCGCAGGAGGGCGCCGAACCGATCCGGCGGCGCCTCGACGCGGCCGCTGATCCAGTCATAGAGATCGTCGTCGGCTTCCTCCAGCAGCGCCTCGAACTGATCGAGCTCCGCCGGCGTCATTTGGGCGACATGGCTGTCGGCATAAGGGCCCAGCAACAGGTCTGCCTCGCGCGTTCCCCGATGCCAGCTTCGGAACAAAAGTTTCTTGCGACGGACGTCCATAAATTCTGTCATGCCGGCACCAGCCTCGCTCCCGCTCATCTTGGCTCGTTGCGAGCGCCGATCAAGGGGCCGGATGACACACCAGACCTGCCCTGTTAGGGTTTGCTTAATCCACATCATCGGCTCGAGGGGCCCGTCATGGCAAAAAAGCCGCGCATCATCGCGATCGAAGAACACTACATGGATGCCGAAGTGCGCTCGCATTTCAGCGCGGCCGACGCGACGAAGCAGCCCGACGTGGCCGAACGGCTCGACAATCTCAGCAATCTCCGCATCAAGGAGATGGACGAATGCGGCATCGACCTGCAAGTGCTGTCGCTCGGCGCGCCGTCGACCCAGAAACTCGAGCCGGAGACGGCGGTGCGGCTGGCGCGGGCCGCCAACGACCGGCTCCATGAAGCCGTCGAGCGCCATCCGACGCGCTTTGCCGCCTTCGCGGCATTGCCGACGCCTGATCCCAAAAACGCCGCAGCCGAGCTCGAACGCACGGTAACGAAATACGGCTTCAAAGGCGCCATGGTGCATGGGCTGACCAACGGGCTCTTCCTCGACGACAAGCGGTTCTGGCCCATCTTCGAACGCGCCGAGGCGCTCGACGTGCCGATCTACCTGCATCCGGCAAGCCCGCATCCCGCCGTGATCGACGCCTACTACAAGGACTACGCGACGGAGTTTCCGGGGCTGTTGCGCGCGGGATGGGGCTATACGGTCGAGACCGCGACGCAAGGCATCCGCATGGTCCTGTCCGGCGTGTTCGAAGCCTATCCGCGGCTCAAGATCATTCTCGGCCATCTGGGCGAGGGCCTGCCCTTCATGCTGTGGCGCATCAACTCGGCGCTGTCGCGGCCCGGCAACAAGGGCGGGCTCGATTTTCGCAGCCTCTTCTGCGAGCATTTCTGGATCACCACCAGCGGCTTCTTCTCCAACCCGGCGCTGCTTTGTTGCGTGCAGGAGATGGGTGCCGACCACATCATCTTCTCGGTCGATTATCCGTTCGTCGCGAACAAGCCGGCGGTCGACTGGATTCCAACCATCCCGCTTTGTCCCGAGGATATGACCAAGATCCTGTCGGGCAACGTGGAACGGCTCTTGAAGCTCTAGCGCCGCCGCGCACCGGTTTGCGTCCGGAAATTCTCTTCCCGCTGTTCGCGCCGGTCACCAACCTGCCGGGCGTCGGGCCGCGCCTCGGCAAGCTGTTTGAGAAGCTCGCGGGGCCCGCGGTCGTCGATCTCGTTTGGCATCTGCCGGTCGATCTCATCGACCGCCGCTTCACGCCGAAGGTGGTCGCGGCGCCCGAAGGTGCCATCGCGACCATCACGATCGTCGTCGACGGCCATGAGCGGCCGCGCAGCCCGCGCCAACCTTATCGCGTTCGCTGCCGCGACGAGACCGGGTTCCTTTATCTCGTGTTCTTCCATGCAAAGGGCGATTATCTCGAACGGCAGCTTCCGGTCGGCGCCCGGCGCGTCGTCAGCGGCCGCATCGAGCACTTCAACAACCAGGTTCAGATCACCCATCCAGACCACATCGAAGAACCCGATGCGCAAAAGCGGCTGAAGCCGATCGAGCCGGTCTATCCTCTGACCCAAGGTCTCAGCCTCAAGATGGTCGGCAAGGCCGTCGACGCGGCACTCGTGCGCACGCCCCAGCTAGGGGAATGGGACGATCCCGCCTTTGTCGCGCGCCGCGGCTGGAGCGGCTGGCACGCATCGTTGTTGACGGCACACGCGCCACAATCGGCCGAGGATCTGGCCCCGACATCGCCGGCGCGCCAGCGTCTTGCCTTTGATGAGCTGTTGGCGAACCAGTTGGCGATCGCGCTGGCGCGCGCGCATCAGCGGCGACTGCCTGGCCGCGTGCTTGGCGCAGCAGGGGCGTTGCGGCGAAAGATGATGGGCACCCTGCCCTTTTCGCTGACCCTTGGGCAGCAGCGGGCGCTTGCCGAGATCGTCGCCGACATGGCCGCATCTCACCGTATGCTGCGGCTTCTGCAGGGCGATGTCGGCTGCGGCAAGACCGTGGTGGCGTTCCTCGCCATGCTCGATGCGGTCGAGGCCGGGGCGCAGGCCGCACTCATGGCGCCGACCGAGCTCTTGGCGCGGCAGCATCTCGCAACCATCGAGGAGCTCGCGGCGGGATCGGGCGTCGGGATCGAGCTCATCACCGGGCGCGAACGCGGCCGTGGCCGCGAGGCTCCATTGCAGCGGATTGCCTCCGGCGCCGCCGGCATCGTCCTTGGCACGCATGCTCTTCTCGAGGATGACGTGGTCTTCAAGGACCTGGCGCTCGCGATCATCGACGAGCAGCACCGCTTCGGCGTGGCCCAGCGGGTGGAGCTTGGCGCCAAGGGCCGCGCCGTCGATACGCTCGTCATGACCGCGACGCCGATCCCACGCACCTTGATGCTGACCTCTTACGGCGATCTCGACGTCTCGCAGCTCACCGAGAAGCCGGCGGGGCGCCGTCCCGTGACGACCAGCACGATCCCGGCGACGCGGCTCGACGAAGTGATCGATGCCGTGAAGCGCGCGCTCGATCGCGGCGCCCGGATCTATTGGATCTGCCCGATGGTCGAGGAATCCGCGGCGATCGATCTTGCGGCCGCGACCGACCGCCATGCGCAGCTCGGCAAGCTGTTCGGTTCGCGCGTCGGGCTCGCCCATGGCCGCATGAAGGGTACCGACCGCGATCGCGTGATGGAAGCGTTCGCGACCGGCGAGGTGGCGGTTCTGGTCGCCACCACGGTCGTCGAGGTGGGGGTCGACGTGCCCGACGCGACCGTGATGGTCGTCGAGCATGCTGAGCGGTTCGGCCTCGCGCAGCTCCACCAGCTGCGCGGGCGCATCGGCCGCGGCGACAAGCAATCGGCCTGTCTCCTTGTCTATAGCGCGCCGCTCAGCGAGACCGCCAAGGCGCGCCTTCGCATCCTGCGCGAAAGCCAGGATGGGTTCCGGATCGCCGAGGAGGATTTACGCCTGCGCGGCGCCGGCGAAGTGCTGGGCACGCGCCAAAGCGGCTTGCCGGACACGCGCCTGGCCCTCGCCAACCCCGTGCTGCAAGAGGAGCTTCTCGAAGCCGCGCGGGACGACGCGCGCCTCGTGCTCGCGCGCGATCCTGACCTCGAGAGTCCGCGCGGCAGAGCGCTGCGCACGCTTCTTTATCTGTTCGCACGCGACCAGGCGGTGCGCTATCTGCGCTCAGGCTGACGGTAAGCGCGGAGGATCGGCGGAAGCGATTTCGGCCCGGGGCTTAGGCACGACGGCCGGTGCGACGATGCCGCAGGAAACGATGTATTTCAGCGCTTCCTCGACCGTCATGTCGAGCGTCACGAGATCGCGCCGGCGCACATAGGTGAGATAGCCTCCGGTCGGGTTGGGCGTCGTCGGCACAAAGATCGCCACCGCGTCGGACCCCACCAGCTCGCGGATCTCGTCCAGGGGCTGCACCGTGACGAACGCCATCGTCCACATGCCCGAACGCGGCCATTCGGTCAGCACCACCTCGCGGAAACTGTTGCTCTTGCTGGCAAGCACCGTTTCGAAAATCTGCTTTACCGCCCCATAGATGCTGCGGATGACCGGCATCCGCGCCATCACCCGTTCGCTCATGCGCAGCAGCAGCCGGCCGATATAACCCGCGGTGAGCGCGCCCACGAGGGTGAGCACGACGACGGCCAGCACCAGCCCCAGACCCGGCACCGGCAGGTACGTCTCCGGGTTATATTCGCTCGGCAGCAGAAATCCGACCGTGTCGTCGATGAAATGGATGAAGGACCAGGTCAGATAAAGCGTGAGCGCCAACGGCCCGGTCACCAGGATGCCGGCGATGAAGTAGCCGCGCAGACGGTCCATCACGCGGGTCCGCTTGCGGCGCGGGGCGGCGGGCTCAACGGGGCTGAAGGCGTCTTTCATGACCGACTTGTGCGACCAGCACGCGAAGAAGTGATCCGCGGTGACCGCGCCGTGTCGTACCGTAGCGGCGCCACGGATCGCGGCGCCAACCCACTTTAACGGCCACAGGAGCGTGTCGCCAGTGACGTTCGTAAGGCCCCGGCTGCTCGCGCTTGCCACGGCGGTTCCGGCTCACCGCCTGGGTCAGGAGGACGCGGCCCGGCGCGCCAGGCTCATCTTCGGCAAAGGGGCCGATTTCGACCTCGATCGGCTTTTGCCGGTGTTCGATCATGCAGGCGTCGGGGAGCGCCGCTCCTGCGTCGCGATCGACTGGTTCGAACGCCCGCACGGATGGGTCGAGCGCAACGCGCTCTATCTCGAGCATGCGGTCAAGCTGCTCGAGCGCGCGGCTCTGGCGGCGCTCCACCGCGCGCGGCTGCACCCGCACGACATCGACGAAGTGGTGTGCGTATCGACCACGGGGATCGCGACGCCGAGCCTCGATGCGATGGTGATGGGGCGCATCGGGTTGAGGCCCGATGTGCGGCGGCTGCCGGTGTTCGGGCTCGGCTGTGGCGGCGGCGTTGCCGGGCTCGCGCGGGCGGCCGATCTCGCCCGCGCCAGACCCCAGGCGCGCATCTTGTGCCTGGTGGTGGAGCTCTGCTCCCTCACCTTCCGCGAGAGCGATGCCACCAAGAGCAATCTCGTCGCGGCGGCGCTTTTCGGCGACGGCGCGGCGGCGGCGATCGTGTCCTGCCGCGGCGACGGGCCGGCGCTGGGCGCCGCGGCCGAGCATACCTGGCCCAATTCGCTTGACGTGATGGGCTGGGAGGTGGCCAAGGACGGGCTCAAGGCGATCTTTTCGCGCGACATACCGACACTCGTCGAGCGCCAGATGCGCGCCGTCACGGAACGCGTCCTCGCTGCGGACAGGATGAAGCTTCGCGACATCCGCCATTTCGTTTGCCACCCCGGTGGCGCCAAGGTGGTGAGCGCGCTCGAGGCGGCGTTCGAGCTGCCGCAGGGCGCGCTCGACGATGCGCGCGCGGTGCTGCGCCAATACGGCAACATGTCGGCGGCGACGGTCCTGTTCGTGCTGGAGCGCATGCTAGGGTCGGGTGCCGAAGGCCCGATGCTGATGACGGCTCTGGGCCCCGGCTTCACCGCCGGCTTCTTGCGGCTCGATGCGCCCGGATGAGCCCGGTCGGCATCGCCGTGACGCTGGTCGCGGCGCAACGGCTGGGCGAGCTCGCGCTGTCACAGCGCAATACGCGGGCGCTTCTGGCACAGGGCGCCATCGAATACGGGCGCGCCCATTATCCGCTGATCGTCGCGATGCACGTGGCATGGCTCGGTGCTTTGCTGATCTTTGTCCCGCGCGAGACCGAGCCCTCCTGGCCCTGGGCCTGGGTCTACATCGCTTTGCAAGGCGTTCGGGCATGGACCATCGTCAGCCTTCGGCCCTATTGGACCACCCGCGTCCTCACCCTGCCGCAGCGGCCGCTCGTGGCGCGCGGACCCTATCGCGTCATGCGCCATCCGAATTATGCCGTCGTGGCGGCCGAGATCGCGGTGCTGCCGCTCGTCTTCGGCGCGTGGCCGATCGCGGTCTGGTTCAGCCTCGCGAACGCCGCGGTACTGACCTGGCGCATCCGGGTCGAGGATCGGGCGTTGGCGCCGCGCCGCACCCTTTAGGGTGAGATACGGACCGTTAACCAGTTGGCGTTATTTTAGCCGCCTCATGTCCGTGCCGAACAACCCTTATCCCGCCGCGGCGCGGGCGGTCGATCCGGCCATCGTCCGTTCGATCCGTCAAGCGAGCGTCTCGAGCTCGAGCGATTTCGGGCTGCTGATGGCGCAGGCCGCGCAAGAGAGCAGCTTTCGCCCGGACGCCAAGGCGGCAACGGGAAGCGCCGCCGGCCTCTTCCAGTTCATCGATTCGACCTGGCTCGACATGATGCAGCGGTTCGGCGCCAAGTATGGCGAGGGACAGCTCGCCGCACAGATCACCACCAACGCCGCCGGCAAGCCCGAGGTGTCCGATCCCGCGGCGCGGAAGGAGATCCTCGCTCTGCGCGAGGATCCGTCGCTGTCGGCATCGCTCGCGGGCGAATACGCGAAGCTCAACAAGGACGAGGTCGAGCACGCGCTTGGCCATTCGGTCGGCCGCGCCGATCTTTACATGGCGCATTTCCTTGGCGCGGGCGGCGCCACGACCTTCCTCAAAGCGCTCGAGACCAACGGGGCGACCCCCGCCGCCTCTTTGCTGCCAGACGCGGCGGCAAGCAACCGCGGCATCTTCTACGACAGCGAAACCGGCCGTGCCAAAAGCGTGGCCGAAATCTATCGCTCGCTCGGCGGCCGGATCGACCAGGAGGCAGGAGATTTCGCGCCGGCGGTCGAAGCGGCCGAACCCGCCGCCAGCACAACCGCCGCGTCGGCGACGCCAACGGCGGGCGGCTTTGCCCGCCGGCTCGATTTTGCCGGGCTGGGCCTGACGGCGCCGGTCGCCGCGATGCTCGACACGCTGACCCAGGCGGCGCTGCGGCTGATGACCCTCAACGCGACCGAACCGCCGAAGCCGCCGCAACCGCAGCAGCACCGGACCACCGCCGGAGAAAGCTCGGCCTGATCTAAGCCGCGGCGGGGGTAGTTGGCGGGCGCGCCTTGCGCTGCGCCTCGCCGTCGAGCTGTTGTGCGAGCCCCAGCAGCATCTGCGCCGTCAACGGAAGATAGGCCACCCGCGCGAGCGCGCGGCACCGCTCGGCCCGGGCTGCGAGCGAGGCCGCGGTTTCGATCTCCGAATCCTGCGCCATGTCGGAAGATCCTTTACAATACCCCAATGATACGCGCGGGTGAGACGCGCGGATCATGGAAGCAAGGTGCGCCGATTGACCGCACGCGCGCCCTTCCCTATGGTCGCGCGCCGCATCAGAGCCCGTAGCTCAGCCGGTAGAGCACTTGACTTTTAATCAAGGGGTCGCGGGTTCGAGCCCCGCCGGGCTCACCAACGCAAACGCGGTAGCGCGGGGCGACATCGCAGGCACAACCTGCTCGAAAATGGGTTGGATAGCAGCAGCTTAGGAACTCAATTCCGTGTGGCTCGTCAAAATTGCCTTGACCCGGCCCTACACGTTCATCGTGCTGGCGCTGTCGATTTTCATCATCAGTCCGATCGTCATCCTGCGGACGCCGGTCGACATCTTCCCGAACATCAACATCCCGGTCATCGCGATCGCCTGGACCTATACCGGCCTCAATCCGGAAGAGATGGAGGGCCGGATCACCACGGTGTTCGAGCGCACGCTGACGACCACGGTCGATAATATCGCCCACATCGAATCGACCACGGTCGACGGCATCTCGATCATCAAGGTCTTTTTGCAGCCGACCGCGAGCCTTCAGACCGCGAACGCGCAAGTCACCGCCATATCGCAGACCCTGTTGCGGGGATTGCCCCCCGGCACGCAGCCGCCTCTCATCATCAATTACAGCGCGTCGAGCGTTCCCGTTCTCCAATTGGGCCTTTCCGGCAAAGGCCTGTCGGAACAGCAGCTCTTCGATCTCGGCGTCAATTTCCTGCGAACGCAGCTCGTGACGGTTCCGGGCGCCGTCATCCCTTTCCCGTTTGGCGGCAAGCAGCGCCAGGCCATGATCTATCTGCGGCCGGACATGCTGCTGGCGAAGGGGCTGTCGCCGTCCGACGTGCTCAACGCCGTGATCAACCAGAACCTGGTGCTGCCGTCAGGGACCGTGAAGATCGGCGCGCTCGAATATGACGTCCGGCTCAACAGCGCGCCCCGATCGATCGAAGAGCTCAACGCCCTGCCGATCAAGGTCCTCAACGGCTCCACGGTCTATCTGCGGGACGTCGCCACGGTCAGCGACGGCGCCCCGCCGCAGACCAACATCGTGCGCCAGGACGGCCAGCGCGGCGTGATGTTCAGCGTCATGAAAGCCGGCACGGCCTCGACGATCGACGTGGTGAACGGCATCCGGGCGCTCATTCCGCGCATCCTGCAAACGCTTCCGCCCGCGCTCAAGGTCACGCCGCTGGGCGATCAGTCGATTTTCGTCCGGGCAGCCGTGACGGGCGTCATCCGCGAGGCCGTGATCGCGACCGCGCTCACCGCCGCGATGATCCTGATCTTCCTTGGCAGCTGGCGCAGCACGCTCATCATCGCCGTTTCCATCCCGCTTTCCATCCTGGGCGCCGTGATCGTCCTCGGGTTCCTCGGCGAGACGATCAACATCATGACGCTGGGCGGGCTGGCGCTCGCGGTCGGCATCCTCGTCGACAACGCGACGGTGACGATCGAGAACATCGAGCGTCACATCGAGGAGGAATCGAGCGATCTCAATACCGCCATCATGGACGGCGCCGCGCAG
>Ga0335072_10013931_pt1 | contig 11433 bp, 5 predicted proteins | sample Lox_Sample_21_FD_206725 | JGI IMG/M metagenome (GOLD analysis project Ga0335072, IMG submission 206725) | Soil microbial communities from Loxahatchee National Wildlife Refuge, Florida, United States - Lox_Sample_2.1 | ecosystem: Environmental > Terrestrial > Soil > Wetlands | place: USA: Florida...
CACTTACAAGAAGCTGAAAACTCAGCTGGCTTGACAACTCATTAATGAATCCAACAATATGAGAGGACAGATGAGAGGACAAATGAGAGAAAGGGAACGTTACATCCAACAGTTGAATATCTGTGTACTTGGGACTACTATTCCTGGAGCCTCTATTTCTATGCCTTCTTCTTTGTCCTTCTGAATTGTGCGCTTCTCCCCTACCCTGCTATTGGAAGAAGTCGGGGACAGGGTAGTTGTTCTGTTGTCCCACCTAGGTTCCTGGACTGGTTCTTGGACTTGGTTGATGTATTACAAGATAGATGGTCATCACCACGAATTCCGCCTAAAAATTTCGTGCTATCCTCTATCCAATTTGAACAACATCAGCCGCTGGCTCTTCAGTTTCTATCCTTTTTTTCTTTTTCTTCCTATAGGCTATGCAAGACCTTAGGTCTTGGACGCACGAATCTCAGCTGCGACACTCGCGGCCGTGCATGTGAGAGCGCAGGGAGGCGGAAGGGCCGAATACGAGGTGCTGAGGCCAAGGAGAAGGAGCCCGCAGTCGCGAACCGGGAGTCGGGCAGTGTTGGGTTGGGAGGAAAGGAGAGAAGGAGAAAAGCAGCGGGGAGGCCCAGTTCTTATATTCTGGGAAAGCGGCGGCTGGCCTGTGCACGCGCCTTGCCTGATGCGGCGGCCGCGGCTTCCCAATACGAACTTGCCGTCTGCAAATTTACTTAGGAACCAGGGGTCATTTTAAGGGGTTAGCTTGTTTAGGTTTAGTAAGGCTATTTTAGGTATAGCGTTCGCCGGGTTTAGCGTTGCCGCTTTAGGCAAGGCGTCCTCCCTTCGTCCAGGTGCTGGCTTTTGACGTCGTCTATAAGAACCCCCTCTCTCCCCTCTCTCCCCTTCACCTCGCTCGCAACCTAGCCGGAGGATCGATATTTGCCCCGGTGAACAAAAGCAAACAAGCACAGATGGTACCGACTACAAGACACCGACTACATGGCCCTCGATGATCATTCAGAATGGGCATCGAATCCAAGATCCACCAGCTAAATGTCACGCCTGTTTCCGCGCTCAAATCAAGTGCGACAGAGGATGGCCATGCCAAAAATGTGTAAAACAAGGGTATCGATGTAGAGAACACAAGGGCAACCACTACAATTGAAGGACAAGTCGACGTATTGAGACTGCTGCTCTCGCTATGGCCAGAAATGCGACGGAGCACGACCATGTAGTATGTATATTAAGAACCGTGCTCATTTTAGAGAACAAGGTCAACCAGTATAGTACCAGATTGTGAAACAACTAAGAGTACTAACAAGTCAAGATCCACAGACGAAATGCCGTTGCTGCTTCAATAGTAAGTCTAGGTGTGATGGAGAACGGCCCTGTAGTAGGTGTGTAAAAGAAAGGTATCAATGTAGAGAACAAGGGCAAGCACGACAACTGAAGGACTCGTCGATGAAATGCTACTGGTGCTTTGTTCAGCGGAAGAAATGGATGGAGAACAGCCGTGTGGTGGCTGTAAGAAGGGGCAGACTAGATGCGAAGCTCAAGTAACGACAAGAGGTTAAGTCTCGCAAATGCCTATTTAGCTACGAAGTCAAGCACGTAATGTCCAGTTAAACGCGCACGAAGCAATTTGCTCTTCTTTGAATCCAGTCTTTTTGTTGGCATCGCTGTTAAATTAGGAGTACACTAAAGCGAAGTTAGAATTTTATCAGGGAAGGATATTTAGGAGTGTAGCCTCACGCGTTTATACATCCATCGTCCTCGCAGTTATTCGAGATTTGCGCCCATCTCCCCCATACCACCTTGCCACCTGTTGTGACCAAGCCTAGCTCGCTGACATTCACCTCAATAATTGTGCCCTTCGTTAAAACGCCCAATTGCGTATACATTGGATTTTGCGGATTCTTTTTTACGCCGATAATGGGTAGCTGAACGGTCACGCCCAGTTCCGGATGCTAAATTGACTTTTAGCACGTGAGTTATTGGGTAGGAGTCCCTAACTGACGGTAACATTTGCCTTTTTATACCTGAGTCCCATAGGTCGAATGAATCTCTCATACTTGACGGGTCGTCTGGTGAAGTCTGGCCCTACGAAAGTTGGCTTTGTAATCATACGCTTCCATCCTAAAAGACTCGTTAGCTATCGTTCTGTCTTGGAAACAGGAGATTGGGATACCCTTCTTCGCAGTCTTCTTTCCGGTCTTCACAACCTTAAACATCTCCTCCTCAGCAATACCCCTGACCTTTGGTAATGGCACAGAAAACTTGGCAGCCTTTTCGTTCCGCCTGCTCTTTACTAAATAGGGATCAGCAAGCGTACGACAAAGCTAGTGTTCGACGTACTCGCGCTGCTCAAAGCTTTCGCATTTGTAGGATTTGATCTGTCGAGAAGATATTGTGGAAGAGGAGTGTTCGAAGGTTCAGCGGGTGCAGAAGACTTGACATTGCGCTTCTCGTGCGCCTTGATCTGCTTTTTTATTTGTATCTTCTCATGATGTCTCTTCTTCTGGTACAGTTTTGCTCGTAGTCCGGTCAGCTTTTGCGCATTCTCCGACTCCTTATGGCCTTCTCTGGCTTCTCTCTTGCGTGTTCTCTCCTCGTGATCCAGCTTGCGTCGTCCGTTAGTTCTGTAACTACTTTTTGGAGGGAAGGTCATACTCTTCTCCCATGGAGTTTCCTCCATCGTTCCATGCTATTTTAAAATCAGATAGACGTATAGGAGGCATAGTAACTAGGTAATACTTACTATTCATTCTGCGGCATTGTAGAAAACTGCTTTCGAGCAACGAGTTGGGTTGTACTTAGAAGCGCTTGCAAAAAATAATTGCGACTTAAGGTTATCGGCCTATCGCTAAGCATTATTGCACGCCTTAGGTATCAATCTTAAGTCACGTGGCTTTTAACGTGAGCTATACTATGGCAAGGGAATGGTTTAGCATTTTCTGAATGTCTCACAAATTTTGAGCTCCGCGACAGAGCGCATGCCATTGTGCCTTGTACTTCTCATTTTAATCAACAATGACAGAGGTGATAACCTCCAGCCACGGTCAAGAGATGTTGGGGTTATCCGAAAGCTGGTTTGTAGGCCTCTTAAAACAACAGCCAAATCCCCTCTAAGTAGTATTAAATCGCGGTTGCCTATTCGCGTAATTGGCTGCCAAGCCGCCCCTAGCACCTTGCTGCTTAATCAATCCCCAGGGGCTGAATTGCGACCTGATTTCAATGACCGAAGGTCGGTCGACAGACCTTAACGATTAGTGCTTCCGGGAGTGATAAATACCATTTCAGGGCTTGTAAGCGAGTAGGACATAGCTAGATTGGGTTTGGCGGTTCGTCGATTCTGGGCGGTAGGACCAACAAACATCATCATCAGCACCAATCTCCTGCCTACCTATAAGAGTCAGCCCCAGCCTTAGGGGCGGGCACAACCCGGCGCAGCTTCTTGGTGGACAAGCGCTTCTAAACTTCGTTTCATTCCAATGGACCACCTCATCCTCCCCGAAGGTGTAGAGCCATACATAACCGTGCCATACAAATGCATAGTGCCTTATGAGACCGGTGATTTTTTAAGCTATCCTCAACGTAAAGGCTGGACCCAGAAACATCTATGTGGCGATGAAGACTTTGGTGGCAGGAGCCCTGCGGAAGTCGAAGCTTTCTTCCAGACGTGGCTGTATTTCGGGATGCTACTCGAGGTCTTGAAAGCAGCCGGCGTACAAGCCACGACCGAAGATTTCATCGATCGGGGGGCAGAGGTAGTCGTCACAACAAAGAAGCTTCCGGAGTTACTGCGAGAGTGGAAGAAACGCTGGCCGAAGCCAGAGGTGTCTCCGGACTGCATGTGTGAAAAGTACCCGAATCCTGCTGAAAATTTTTGCGATAAAGAGCCTTGTTGGAAGAACGTGGTGCATCTTTCCGATTCGGAGGCGCGCCACACTACAAAGGCGATTCTGGACTGGGTGTGCTGGTTTGTCGATCGCTATTGTGGTACTGAGGGGAGGGAGAATGTGGTTAAGCAGACGGCCACTCCACTCCCTGCCCCGAAAGCTTGGCCGGTAGCGCCAGAGATTGCTATATCAATTTCTGCGCTGGGATACACACTCCGAGCGGCTGCGCATGATATATACGATACGCCTCTCGAGCTGAACCGGTGGGGCGGTGCCTTGTTGCTTAAGGATCGATTGTTGAAGGCAAATTGGTGTCCCGCACACGTCGCTATGACTATGACGGATCTTGGAATTGACGGCCGTTACTACGTTGCTGCAAACCCCCAGGAGGAGAAGGAAGATCATTCGGCGTGCCAGGAAACGGCATGTGCGGCGAAGGGTCTCAACGAGAAGCTATATATTACTAAACATGTCACTGAGGACTGTGGCTGTAAGCACGCCGAGCCTTTGGAAGCTGATCTTCTTGGGATCATTGGCCGCCGGGCAACGCCGATTCTGACTTGGGCCGGGCGTGGGGGGAATTCAGGATACCAGCTCACCGTGACTGAATTCAGGGTGTCGATACCGCGGTTGCCCGTAGTCGAACTCGATGCCACCGGCCAGCCAGTCTTACCAATGCCAACACCAACACCTGCGAAATATGTAGCAATCTCTCATGTGTAAGGTCGCCCTAGAGCCGCCATGTGGTGCATCAAGCTGATACGTTTATGTCCCCAGCTGGTCAGACGGGATGGGCAATCCGAAGCACAACTCGCTTCCGGTGTGTCAGTTGACCCGTATTCAGCAGATGGTGGATGAGCTCAACTTCCCAGGTCGTGGAACAGACGAACATGTCCCGTTTTGGATAGACACACTTTGCGTCCCGGTCCGCCACAAGCACAAGCAGTTCCGCAAGCTATGCATCGTCAACATGCGCAATATCTACGAGCAGGCCGCTGCAGTTCTCGTCCTCGACTCGGGGCTTCAGAAAATCCCTTTGTCAGCCCCTGCTCCCGAGCGGTGTATACGAGTTCACCAATCCATCTGGCAGCGCCGACTCTGGACCTTCCAGGAGGGCTTTTTGGCTCCAGAGCTGTATTACCGCTTCAGCGACCGGTCGGAGTACTTCCGCGATTTGGTCAATGACAGTCGGAAGTACGAAGATGACTTACAAGCCCAGGGCCAATACATCTCCTTTACGAGATGGGCGGAGGGCAAAGCTAGTGCGCATTTTACACTAGTTAAGGCTTTAATATGGAGAATCAAAACCGGAGCCCAAGATGAGAGTAGCCGCTTCTTGGTGTTCCTCCCTTTGACCGAAGCCCTTCGCCCTCGCAAGACGTCCCGGGCATCAGACGAGACCCTGTGTGCGGCCACAATCCTCGGCATCGACCCCACGCCGTTTCTTGAACTTCAGGAGAAAGATGACCAGAGTCTCTGGTCGTGGTTTGTGAGCCTCTGGTCGAAGTCTGCAGACATCGGCCAGAAACAGTTAGCAGACCAGAGACTCGCAGACCGGCGCATGGAGCTTTTCCTGCAGTATATCGGTCAGTTCCCCAGCGGAATCATCTTTAACCGTCTCCCACGCCTGCAGAGAGACGGGTATCGATGGGCGCCCCGATCACTAATGGGTGGTCGCCCCAACGACATAGGTGACCTCAGCGCGCAGGGGCAATACGGGCAGATGTGCAAGTCTGGCGAGTTCGTTGGGTTGAGCGTAAGATATCCTGGATTCAGACTTGGAACCGTTGCTTCGCATTTTGGCATTAAGATCGTTGTCGCCGATGGGGATGCTCGGTACGATGTTCAGCTGTCACCAGATGAGAATGGAGCATATCCTGTGTGGGAGGGAAAATTACAGTATTGCCTTGTTATGGTGAGGGCACCGAGCGAATTGAACGCCGATGGGTCACTAGCTATCCTAGGGAGTAGGAACCAGCGGGATGGTTTCGAGCTGCGGTATGAGTGTCGCGCCTGGGTGGAATTGCTTATGGAGGAGGTGGATGGGGATGTTTTAGGCGAGCCTCTGGCAGCGGAGACCTTTTGGGTCATTAAATAAGGCTTTCGGTATTGCCATGGGTCTTACTATATTCGATAGCAAATCTCGTAGTAGTCTTAGCTTTCTGCTAGTGGAGCTGAAGTCAAGAGGAGTTAGAGGAGCGGGGATGCCGGGGTAAGAACAGCGTACTACGCGACAAAACGAGGGGAAACGCAGCTCCGTTAGAACTCAGAGTACGACAACCTCTCTGCAGCTTTGAACCAAGAGGCTACTAAGCAAAAGGCCTCGAACTCAATATTTAAGCCGTGATCCAATGCTGCAGTATCATCCAGCGATGTCGCAGCATCATGGGACGATACAGTCCGGCTTTGGGACATGCAGATTGGCACTCCTTGAAACACGCTTGAGAGCCATTTTAACGGGGGTCAAAGCCATGACCTTCTTACCAATGGCCAGCTCGTAGCATCAGCATCATGTGAGAAAAGAGTTCGGGTCTGGGATACGCAGACTGGCGTTCTTCGAAGCACGCTTGAAGACCACTCTGACAGGTTCGAAGCTGTCACCTTCTCACCAAACGGCCAGCAGCTTATATCTTATAGTTGATAGAGGTTATATTAACCCCAGCAGTCTCTGTGACGATGTCCTTTCCACTAAAAAAAATCCTCTAGATTATTCTTTAAGTCAAGATAAATGTTGGGCCGTTTGGAGAGGATATATTGTTTTGTGGCTTCCACATGAATGCCGTCCCTAATGCCCGGGACATATACTTGTAATAGGCAATTCATCTGGTCGAGTTATGTGTCTGCGCTCTCGACCCTGCATATTCATTTCTCAGTTTTGCTAGGATTAGCTGGATTGGACCACTTCCAATTTGAGAATGCTATAGCGCCTTTGCTCGAATGATATTCAATACACTTCAAAAGATCCATTGACCAAGTGTTGAATTGACAGATGTGACTTTAATCTTTATTTACATTCTCTCCCTCGTTCATCCTTATAGGATCCACAACGATCTGGCCAAGTCGCCATACACAATACGTGACCCAGCCACAGTACTCATGCTAGGAAACTCCATTTTTGATCGAAAGCACTCCTTCCAATTATTTCTTAGGCACGATTTGCCTAGGATAGGTTTTCGCGTGGGGCCAATTGAAGTCGACGATGGGCAAGGCCTTTTTTGCTTAGTAGGTTGCCATTCTTCCTTCCCAGCCAACCTGCTAGGGGCGCAGCGCTCTTATTCTAGCAGAGAGCCTTGAGTATTACCTTCAATGGAGGCGCCCATATTCATTTCATGAAGGGGGTGCGGGCGGAGACCGCAAAAACTGAATTTCAATAGTCCGTCATTTCGAACCGCACAATTCAGATAGGGTTCAACTCCGCAAATAATGCCTATTCCATTCCTAAAAACAATAGCTTTAACTTTAGTCACCCCGTTGTTGACTAGTATTTCACCTCTTTCTCTTTCTAATGCGACCCCCAAATGCAAGACTGATTTACTGTTTTATTACAGTTTCTTCATCGCTAGATGAATTCTAATATTTATATGCGCCTTCAATATTAGTTGCTGCATATGTGAAGGCGTAAGATTGGTCAGCGGTTTCTTTGTCCTCCATTCGACCTGATCGTTCTGCATATTTATTCCTTTCGCCAGGTCCGGCCAGCGATAACTTAGATTGGAATTAAAGGGATATTCTTTCCACTAGAAATCATCCATTTAAGACTGCACAACATTCTGCAGGCGCATGAAGCGTTCTGCACAGAAAGAAGAATCTTTACAAGGTAGTGTTATCTTTGGACACAACCAGAGTCTGTCTGTCGACGTTCAAGTACGACGTCTGTAACATAGACCCCTTATGGCCGATCTAGGAGTTTGATTTAGTCCGCAGCCTTGTGATCTTTAGTGGTTGGTTCATCCAAAGAGAGCTGTCAGGAAGCTTTGCGACGTTGCGACCGCCGCTTGCCGGCTCAGTATCATTCGCTGTTCCTAATGCCGCAATCATTTGCAAGATCTGATAGGTCTTATCGCCTGGTGCTTGACCGCCAAGAGAAAATCACTGCGTCCAAAAAGGAGAACCGGATTGGTGAAGGAAACCTAGGGCTAGGAAGAGGATAGACAACTCCCTGTTGGATTACTTGGCGAGTAATGAATGAACATAACCCTACCAGACAATGAGATGGAAGGGTCAGAGCTTACGAAGGTATCAAAGCCTGCACGAAGAAGGATATATAAGGTAAAGGAGATAAGTATTTAAATTTTCAAATTAACACTCTTTTTATCGAGAGCTCTTCTTATTAAAAAGCTATCTGTCTTATCACCTTAACTTAACCTATTACATCTTCACTCTTCTTCCAGTCCACTCTCATGCACTACCGCCAATCCAAAAAGCTCTACAGCTGTAGCTACCCTTGCCCCTAAGGCCTTATCTAAGCCTTACTCACACACGCAATACCCCTTCTCCTACGTCCAGGGCGAGAAGAAACACAACAAACACCTCTCCACAGCTCTATTATCTCTACCTCAAGCACTCTCTTATAGCGTTATAATGTATAAGCATTCTTTATCCTGTAGCGGAATTTAGGATAAGAGACAGGCTGCTTACTAGTACCACTGTTCTCTGATATGATTAAGCAAGTAGGTACCGCCTCGCTATAGTCCTCCGTTGTGAAGTCGAACTTGTCGAACTCCTTTATCAGTTTGAGATAGTATTTAGGTGAGTGGACTTCATCAGCTAGTATGCGCAGCTAATTTCTCCTTCGGTTCCTCGATATCTTCGATGTCATTAGATATATTGACTTTCTCTATATCGTCATCAACGTCTGTCAATTCGGTTTCTGAGCTTGAATAGTGGTCAGTTTCTGCATCAGTTGGTTCATACTCGTCTAAGGAGATATTAGTTGATTGACGACTCCGCATGTTTGTTGGCAGTGCAAACAATTTCATGTCGATGAAGTCTCAACGAATAGCAGAAGAGTTAAGGGAAGATTGGAGAAGAAGATGGTTGGGAATGAAAGAGCCAGGAGAGAGAGAGCGCAGGACCGAGAGGGGTATATAAGGACAGATTGCCATTGAGTTATCAGATAGTAAAGGAACAGAGGGAGCTATTTTTGGCTCCCTCAAAAGGGCACAAGAAATATTAAAGATGCTAATGACGAGCGATAAGCCAGCCGTAGCAAAAAGTCAAGGGGCCTTAGTCCATCGTAAGCGCAACGGCCAGGTACGCAATACTTGAAGCGGCAAAGGTACTTGGCAAGGCCGCATAAAACAGTAGTCAATTTACTGTTTAATTATTTAAAGTAGTAATAGAAGTATATTATTTTTCATCTACCCTAACACCTATGCAGAAGATCCTCTCCAAAATCTTTCCCCTATCTATACATCGTCATCATCGTCATCATCACTGCTTTCATTATCTCTCACGACCACAATACATGGCTCTCTAGCATGCCATATCTTGCGCTCCCTTACTTCAAAAATAGAATCAACAATGGCTTTAGTATTTGCTCTCGGTCGTCTGCCATCTGCCTTACTATGATCCGTCCCTGGAGATTCCCATAACCTTGCCTCCTCAACTGAAGCACTGATCTCGAAGTCTCCCCTGCATAATGCAGTCATGCCAATTGACATCTCTGCTGAGCCCTTGGCGGGTATCATTGGTAATGTATATTGTAAGGTGCCATCCCAGACAAGCTTTTTCGAAAGATCGAGTGACGAATTATGCGACTGGTTGCGAAGAGAAGGTTGAAGTCTTAGTAGAGGGTAGACTGGGCGTGGTGTTCTATTCCTAATTCGTGCCTTCAAGTTTATGAACCCGTCAACATATGCCCGATAATATTGATCTGCATTAGAGTCTGACTCAATCTGAAGATCGACATTGATTTCTTCAATCTTGATTGCTTCGACCATACGAGGGCTAAGCCTGATACCTCGCAGCTCTATGATGCCGCTCCTCTCCTGGCCCAAAACTGTCTTCCAAGTACCACTTAGTGTTTTAAGGATTTCCTCGCGATACCAGAATGCTTCTCGAGTAGCGCGTTCTGAGTCTGCTGAGACTTTGCTTGTACTGACAATGAATTGTCTTTGCCGAGATGGGTCCAGGGCTGGTATTGAGGCAAATGGGCTATCAAGCAGGATGCGTCGAATTGGAAATATGATTCGTGATGTACTTCCTGGTAAAATGTACTCTTCAATAGAGCGACCACCAGCAATGTCGAGATGCACGTGCAATTGGCTCGGCCAGGCATTGCGAAGATCTAGCATGAGTAGGCAGTAGTTTTCCGCTTTGATGTCTCCATCTTCATCCATACCAGCTTGCGCACCCGGCCAGATATGGCCGGGTATACCACCAGTCAGGGGTAGTACATCCATCCTTGCTAACTCGACACTGGCGTTTACCGTCATCGTAAGCGGGAACACGACTTGCCGTGTGTAGAATCGCTGCTGAACCTCACTGACAGAGACACCCAGGTACGCGTAGTCAATCTGTACTGTCCCACTCGTAAGCCCAGGCTTACCTAATATCTCGAAAAGAAATGTAGCACTGCTTCCAGGTTCGATGTAAGGAACCTCATTCTCATGCTTGATCCAGCGTAGGGCTTGCTTTCGTGATAATATAAGTTCATACTCATATAACTCTGCAGGGGATGCGTCCCTATTGCTTAATGCGGTCTGAAGTGGAGCTTGCGTTGAATCTTGGAAGGAGAAAAGAAGTAGGTCTACGGGAATGGTATTGGAGAGGTTTTGCAGTGTAATAGAAAAGGTCTGGCGCTCGCCCTCTAAGATCATCGCAGCTGACTGAGCCGAGCTGCTAGATTTGACAACAATCACCGGTTGCTTTTCGATAACGCTAAGCCCTATGGAAGTGATTTTGGGTGCCAATGGATTTGATGGAGGAAGTTTTGAAGCCGACTCGAGAGATACAGGACGAGTCTGACGTTTTCGTACAACTGCAAGTCCAGTAGCCTTCAGCTTGATATCAGACTGTGGTGTCCAGGATTCGGTGAAAATAGGAAATCTTCGCTCTCTGCAGCCCCTGATTTTGACAAGACAGCCAGTTATCGTTAATGAGCCCGAAGATTTTGGAGTCCCTGTGACAGTCAAAATTTGGGTACGGTATGGCCCAATGACAGTGTATTGTACCCCCGAGATGAAATCAACGCCGCTCGACTCCAGCTTTATGCTCTCAATTTCAACGTCAAATTCGTACGGATTCTGCAATGTAACCTTGAAGGTAACGCTTTCTTCAGCTACAAGGATATGCTCGACTTCTGCTGCATCTGGACGCTTGAGAAAAGGATTGTAGATGAAGGGGTTTCGTTCTTTTGCCTCTGCGGTCGCTGTAGCTCCTGAGAGCTCCGTTTTTTGATGAGATATTGGAATTCGTGACGAGGGTTGCGGTTCTAGCTCTACTCCTCGGACGAGAAATTCATCCCAGTACTCCGCTTCGACACCCTGTAGACCAAGTTTCTTCGCAGCGCTAACCGTTCTTGTGATATTTGTAGCTAATCGGACCT
>Ga0335072_10013932_pt1 | contig 11432 bp, 11 predicted proteins | sample Lox_Sample_21_FD_206725 | JGI IMG/M metagenome (GOLD analysis project Ga0335072, IMG submission 206725) | Soil microbial communities from Loxahatchee National Wildlife Refuge, Florida, United States - Lox_Sample_2.1 | ecosystem: Environmental > Terrestrial > Soil > Wetlands | place: USA...
CCGTACGAGCCGGGCTACCGCGTCCTGGACGGGATCAGGGCCGCGTTGAATTCGGACCGCATCGGATTGTCCCCGTCGGCGCCGGTGGGGCTGTGGGGATACTCCGGCGGTGGGCTGGCCAGCGCCTGGGCTGCGGAAATGTGTGGCGACTACGCGCCCGAGCTGGACATTGTCGGGGCCGTGCTGGGCTCTCCGGTCGGCGACCTGGGCAACACCTTCCGCCGGCTCAACGGCAAGCTCTTCGCCGGACTGCCCGCGCTGGTGGTGGCCGCGCTCGCGCACGTCTTCCCCGACCTGGACCGCGTGATCAAAGAGCACACCAGTGACGAGGGGCGCGCCCTGCTGGAGTCGCTGGAGGCGATGACCACGGTGGAAGCGGTCTTCCGGATGGCCGGTAAGAACATGGCCGACTATCTCGACCAGCCGCTCGAGGACATCCTGTCCACGCCGGAGGTCTCACACGTCTTCCAGACCATCAAACTGGGCGCCGTAGTGCCGACACCGCCGGTATTGATCGTCCAGGCCGTGCACGACTACCTAATCGACGTCCGCGACATCGATGAGCTGGCCGACGCCTATTCGGCCGGCGGCGCCGACGTCAGCTACCACCGCGACGCATTCAACGAGCACATGCTGCTGCACCCGCTGTCTGCCCCGATGACGCTGCGCTGGCTCACCGACCGGTTCGCCCGCCGCCCACTGAGCGACCACCTGATCAGAACCGTGTGGCCGACGGCGTTCAACCCGATGACCTACGCCGGGATAGGACGCCTGGTCAGGATCGCGGCCAAGGTCATCACCGGCCGGAAGATTCCCCACCGACCGCTATGAGACGGAGGCTTCCGGCTCCATCGGCAGCGCGGCTGACTGATCGGCTACCGGAGGGCCTCCAAGGTCATCGCGTGCGCTCCCGGCTGCCATCAGCGCATATACCAGGGCAGCGATGGCCGCAGGCCACAACAGGGTGAGCACCGCCTGCAGCGGCCCCGGGCCGAAGAACACCGGCGGCGCTTGGACGACGTACGCCACCGCGGGCTTCCCGAACAGCGGCACAGCGTCGAAGTTCGACGCGCCGTAGCGCAGCCGAACCCCAAGCACCCCCACCGCCGCAGCGGCCGCCGCGACGATCACCATGCCGATCGATAGCCCGACGACCATCCTCGGACCTCGACTCTCGCGCCACTGCCACGCCAGTACCGGCGCCACCACCGCGACCGCCGTCAACAGACCCAACATCAGGCAAGGCGCGTTGAAGAAGTGCTCGGATTCGGTGCCCAGGTAGTCGTGCACCCGCTCACCCGCGCGAGTGATCGCCACTATCACATGGATCGGCGGAGCGATCCACGCCCACAGGCCGCCGATCAACCCGCCGGTCGCCGAGAATCCCAGTGCCGCAATGATAATCGCGCGTGCCCGCGAGGTCCGCGGGGCGCTGGAAAGTTCAGGCGCCGAAGGTTCGGTCACCGCTGTGCCTCCAAGTCGGCCGAGTCCACCGCGCCGTGCCGCGAGCATTGCGCCCGCCAGCCGTCCGGGCGAACCTGTACCACCATTCGGCGTCCACATGCGGCACAGAACCGAGGAGGCTCGAGGCCCATCTGGGCCGCCGTCGGTGACACCGTGCCCCCCAATTCCCCGGTGTAGACGTTGTAGACGGGATTGGCCATCAGCTAACTCCCTAACCTGCGGTTCCGTAGAGCTTCGGTTCCGGTCGTCCGCAGCTCGTCCGCAGGAGTTTCAGGCCGCGCGGCGATCGCGGCGCCGACGGCCGCCCTGGTGGACTCGTCGGCGTCCGGCCATAAATGCCCATAGACGTCAAGTGTCGTCGCCGCAGCGGCGTGGCGCATCCTGGCCTGCACTGTCTTGATATCTGCGCCCGAGGCGATCAGCAGAGATGCCAGATAATGCCTCAAGTCATGGAAGCAAAACCGGTTCGGCAGTCCGGGCACCTTGGCCCGCGCAGTCCGCACGGCTTCTTCGACGGTGTTCGGGGAGCAGGGCCGGTCACCGCCGTTGACCGACCGGGGTACCAGCCACTCCGACGGGTATCGCGCCACGGCGGCCGACAGTAGCAGGGTGAGCTCGCGGGGAACTGGAATGGGCACAGCGCTGCCAGCGGTCTTAAGCGGCAGCTTGCGGTATTGGCAGACCGGATGGACCACGCCGCGAACAAAATCGACGTCATTGACCCGCAGTCCGCATGCCTCGGAAAACCGCAGGCCCGCGAAAGGGTTTCTAAGGAGCCTGGCTAGCTGGCAGCCCGGCGAGATCGAGATTGAGCCCGACTCCGTGTATGAGGAGCGACGTGGGTGGGCAAACGGGAACTCTGGTGCGCGATACTGGGTCCGAAAGTCTCCGCCTGTGCCACCACTAAGGAGTTAGCGCGTCCCGACAAAATTGGCCCACCTGTCCGTTGTCAGGGTCCGCCCGGCAATCGCCCATTCGGATCGTGTCCATGGGGCCATCGGGCGGGGATTCGTCGATGCAAGCCTGGTGGGCAGCGGGATCGGTGATGCTTACACAGGGATCGTCGGCGTGTGCTTGTGCTGGTGGAATGCACAGGAGTGCCAGTGCTATCACCGCTGCCGCCGACGCGCCCGTTAGTGCCTTCTTCATCAGTCCTTCCTCTCCTGACCCCCCAATGGCCCGCGTGTTGTCGCCACTCGAGATACAGTGTCACACTTTGTGACCGTCGGAGCTTTCTACGTCAGATTCCGACGGTGCTTCAACAGATGGCCGATCAACTTTGCGCCTCGGGGGGTGATTGTTAGCGCGCAGCAGGTCGACAGTCGATGTCTGGTGGATGATTGGTATCATGCCCGCAGTCGGTGCTCTTGTCCGCGGCACCGATGGCTCTTGGACGACGCGCGTTTTCGCGGCAGCGCTGCGGGTAACCTCCCCGGGTGCGCGCGGAATCTGTAATTGCTGCAGCCGCGGCCGCGGTGGTAATTGCCACGTGCTCGTGTCCCGCCGGTTCGGCTGACCCCACGTCCGAGAGTCCACCGTTTCCGATCGGTGAGATGGGCGTGCCCGTGCATGTGCGGGCGGCCGGCGGCGCGACCGCCGACATCACTGTCAACAGTGCAACGTGGTTACCGCCGGGGTGCGCCTCTCATTTTGCGAATCCGACGTATGGCTCCGCATGCAACGTGGTGGAACTGACTATCACCGGGACGTCCCACCGGTTCTTCCAGTTCGACCAGAACTATATATTTGCCGGATACTGCGGCGGCAATCAGCCATGGACCCATCCCGACGACGCGCCCCGGCCGGCAACGCTTGCGGTCGACTACCAGAGGCTCCACAAGATGCCCCCGCTGCAAGCGGGCGGCCTTCACGACGGGCAGACCGCACATGGATTCGTCGGCTTCGCTATGCCGACGGGAGGCGACCTGTACATCACGCTCAACGATCCCGCGCAACCCGCTCCCTACACCGAAGCGGGCTGGATCGTCCACACCTGACGCGGCTAGCGCAGAGGTGCCCGCACGGTCATCTCTTGGGCCCGGGCGCAATGCTCGTCGGGCACCAGCCGTGCAACACGTGTCGCGGTGGGCACACGACCTGGACGTGCCTGGACTGCGGGGCGGTCGCATACTGGCCGACGTTGACCGGCGATTGCCGGATTCTCGTCGGTGCGGCAGCGGTGCGCTGAAGCTGTTCGGCCAATCCGCAGACCGTCTGCAGCAGAATTAGCGACGCCCGTCGGTGACCAACGGACCCAACGCTGTGACCTGGGGTTTACTCGAACAACCAACGCAGCTAACCGGTGCAAACACACAGGACGGTGTAGACGTTGTAAACACCGGCGCCGACCGGAGCGCCTAGATCCCGCACCACAAGTTTCAAACCTAGCCGCTGCCAGCTGGCTTACAAGCTGGCATTGAGCGCCTTGATGGGCATCTGCAGATCATCGAGCAGTTCCAGATCGGCCTCGGCCGGGCGGCCGAGTGTGGTCAGGTAGTTACCGACGATCACGGCGTTGATGCCGCCCAGGATGCCCTTCTTGGCGCCCAGGTCGCCCAGGGTGATCTCGCGGCCACCGGCGAAGCGCAGCATCGTGCGCGGCAGCGCCAGCCGGAAAGCGGCCACCGACTTCAATGCCTCGCTGACCGGCATCACGTCCAGGTCGCCGAACGGGGTGCCCGGCCGGGGGTTGAGGAAGTTCAACGGCACCTCATCGGGAGCGAGCTCGGCGAGCTCGGCGGCGAATTCTGCGCGCTGCCCCAGCGTCTCTCCCATGCCGAGGATGCCGCCGCAGCACACCTCCATGCCGGCGTCGCGCACCATCGACAGCGTCTGCCAGCGCTCTTCCCAGGTGTGGGTGGTGACGACGTTGGTGAAAAACGAGCGCGCGGTCTCCAGGTTGTGGTTGTAGCGGTGCACGCCCATCGCGGAGAGCCGTTCCACCTGCTCAGCGGTCAGCATCCCCAGTGAGCAGGCGATGTTGATCTCGACTTCGTTGCGGATCGCCTCGATGCCCGCTGCGACCTGGGCCATCAGCCGTTCGTCGGGTCCGCGCACCGCGGCCACGATGCAGAACTCGGTGGCTCCCGATTTGGCGGTCTGTTTGGCCGCCTCGACCAGGCTCGGGATGTCCAGCCGGGCGCTGCGCACCGGTGACGCGAAGAGGCCCGACTGGGAGCAGAAATGGCAGTCCTCGGGGCATCCGCCGGTCTTCAGGCTGATGATGCCCTCGACTTCGACCTCCGGGCCACACCAGCGCATCCGCACCTCGTGGGCCAGCGCCAGCAGCTCATCGAGCCGGTCGTCGGGTAGCTGCAACACGCGCAGCACCTCTTCGGAGTTCAGCCCCTCGCCGCGCTCCAGCACCTGCTGCCGGGCCACCGCCAGGATGTCTGCGTCGCGGTCGCCTTCGGCCGTGGGTCGAGTTGCCGCTTGGGTCACCAGGTACTCCCCTGCATCTGTCCGGCGTCCGCACGTGCGGACACATCTGCCACCCGGTCGTGGCAGCCTGAGTGAAACGGTGTTCAAAGTAGGGTAACGGCCGCAGTAGATGAGAACCGCCGGGGTATACGACCACCATGACCACTCCGCACGTCGAGCACGTCGAGTACGTGGCGCATCACTGGCTATTGCTGGCCGTGCCGGCGTTCCTGCCCGCGGTGATCGTCGTGGGCGTGGTGCTGTACGTCGCGATGCGCGACCGCCGGGCCGGGCGGAGCGCCCGCGGCACGCCGGACGATTCCAACCCGCCTGACAAGAAGCGTGATTGACGGGCCCTGAATTGGGGCATTATCACCTCGGTCGCGAACTTACCTCGAAGTAAGAAGCGATCGTCGGATCAATTCTCCCGGGACGGCCCGGCGCGGTTGGGAGGGCACGATGACGAACTCGACGGAACTGACGATTATTGCCGAGGCGCCGGCGCGCGGTGCCGGGCTCAACCAGGTGATCGGACTGTCGATCGCCGCGGCGGTGATCACCCTGGTCCTGCTGTGGGTGGGCTACTCCCACCGCACCCATCGCATCAGCTGGTTGACGCGGGTCGCCGACAAGCTGGGCGAGAAATTCCACCGGCCCAGCTGGGTGGCTCTGCCGGTGCTGGTCTTCACCACGTCGATCATCTGCGCCCTGTTCGGGTTCATCTGGGACGTCAGCTGGCATATCGGCAATGGCCGCGACCCCGGACCATTGGCCAACCCGGCGCACTACTTCATCATCATCGGATTGTTCGGAATCTTCCTGGGCGGGATGTTGGCGGTCGTGCTGCCGTTCGGCAAACCCGGCCCGGCGGCGGTGCGCATCACGAAGGACTGGTATGCGCCGGTCGGCGGAGTGCTGATGGCGGGCTGCGGGCTGTACGCGATGATCGGGTTTCCGCTCGACGACATCTGGCACCGGATCTTCGGTCAAGACGTCACCCTTTGGGGCCCAACGCATTTGATGATGATCGGTGGGGCCTGCTTTTCCCTGTTCGCGGTGCTGATGCTGGAGCGCGAAGGTGAGGCGGCGCAGGGCGAGGAAGTCGCCCTTGGTGCGTTCATCACCTTCCTGCGCTACCTGTCATTCGGCGGCATGTTTATCGGCTTGTCGGTCTATCAGATCGAATACGACTTCGGCGTCGAACAATTCCGGCTGGTGCTGCAGCCGATGATGATCGCCGCGGCGGCCGCGCTGGCGGCAGTCGCCGCCCGCATCACCATGGGGCGGGGGGCCGCGATTGTGGCAGCCCTGTTTGCCATCGCACTGCGCGGTGGCGTCGCACTGCTGGTCGGACCCATCCTGGGGGCTCCGATCAACTGGTTCCCGCTGTATCTCGGACCGGCGGTGGTGGTCGAATTGGTGGCGTTGACACCGTTGCTCAAGCGCCCCATAGCTTTTGGCGCGGTCTCCGGTCTGGCTGTGGGCACCCTCGGGCTATGGCTGGAGTCGCTGTGGATCGGCGCGGTCTACCACTACCCCTGGCCGGCGAGCATGTGGGGCGAGGCGCTGGCGATGGCGGTACCGGTGGCGGTGTTGACCGGTGTGTGCGGGGCGCTGTTCGGCATGGTGCTCACCGGCCAACGCCTGCCGGGCGGCGCACTCGGCATCTCGTTGGTGGCGGCGACCGTGGTGGTCATCGGCGCCGCGGTGGCCAACGGGCTGCATATCGTTGTGCCGCAAAAAGACAACGCCACCATCACGCTGACCGACCAGCCCAGCCCTCCGGGGCAGCGGATGGTGTCAGCCGATGTGCAGCTCTCCCGCCCCGATATGGTCAGCGAACATCCGGACTGGGTGACGATTCTGTCCTGGCAGGGCCGGATGAACAATCAGCGGGGTCTGGTTATCGACCGGCTCGATCGAGTCGGCCCGGGCCACTATCGCTCGACCCAACCGGTTCCGGTGTGGGGATCGTGGAAGACACTGCTGCGAGTTCAAGACGGTTACACGATGACGGGCGTCCCGATCTACGAACCGGCCGATGACGCCATTCCGGCACCCGAGGTTCCCGCTTTGTCGTCGGTCAGCCGCCCGTTCGTGCTGGAAGTCACCATCCTGCAGCGTGAACGCGACCAGAACGCCCCGGCATGGTTGTTCACCGCCGGCTCCATCGTGGTGTTGTTCCTGACGCTGATGGTGATCGCCGCGCTCACCTGGGGTGCGGGCCGGATCAACAACAGCGTCACAGAGCCGGAGCCGGTCGAGGAGAGACATCCGATTCCGAAAGCGGCGTAGGGCGATGACAATTCGCGGCACTCTCATTACGGCATGGGTGGCGGCGCTGATCTGCGGCCTGGTTGCCTGCGGCGGTAAAACGCCGAGCCAGCCGCCTGCCGCCGGCGTGGACGTCAATGTCACGATTGCGAACGGCCAAGTCACGCCGACCAACGCCACGCTGCAGGCAAAGGTCAAGCAGCAGATCATCTTTCACGTGACCAGCGACGCCGCCGACGAGCTGCATGTGCACTCGGTGCCCGATCACAAATTCCAAGTCGCTGCCGCGCCGAATCAGACATTTCAGTTCAGCGTCGACGTCCCCGGCAACGTCGAGGTCGAGCTACATCACCTGGACCGCACGATCGCGACCATTCAAGTGCAGCCGTGACCCACTGCCGTGTGCTGCTGGCGCATGGTCTGGGTGGGTCGAGCGATCTTCCGGTTCCCTACGCCTACGCGATGGTCGGGGCGGCATGGGCGTTGACGTTCACGTTCGCTTTGGTCGCGTTCGCGTGGCGGCGACCGCGATTTGACGCCGAGGCACCCGGCCACCCCCTGCCGAGCGGGCTGACCACGCTGGTCGACGCCCGCGTGACGCGCTGGACGATTGCGGGTGTGGCCCTGGCCTTCGCGGTCTGGGTGCTGCTGGCCGGAACATGGGGGCCGCAAGCGCAGAACAACGGCCTGCTCGGGGCGTTCTATGTGCTGCTGTGGGTCGGATTGGTCGCGGCTTCGCTGGCGTTCGGGCCGGTGTGGCGGGTGATATCGCCGGTACGCACGGTGTATCTCCTGCTGCGACGGGCCATCCCGCAACGGCTCAGTCGGCCGCGGCTGTCCTACCCCGAAAGCTGGGGATACCGTCCGGCGGCGGTGGGTTTGTTCGCCTTTGTGTGGTTGGAATTGGCGAGCCCGAACTCGGCATCACTGCCATGGGTGAAATCGTGGCTGCTGGTCTATGCCGTGGTGTTGCTGGGCGGGGCGTGGCTGTGCGGCCAGCGCTGGTTGGCCCGCGTCGACCCGTTCGGCGTGTACAGCATGGCGGTGTCCCGGCTGTCACCATTTCGGCGCTCACAGACCACCCAAAAGATCGTCATCGGCAACCCATTCGACCATCTGCCGTCCCTGCCGGTGCGCCCGGGTGTCGTCACGATGCTGGCGGTGCTGCTCGGGTCGACGGCGTTCGACAGTTACTCGTCGTCGCCGACTTGGCGCAAGTTAGCCGACCGGCTGTCCCGCCTTGCCCACGGTGTGCCGTCGACGCTGTCGTCATCGACATTGCGGACGATCGGCCTGCTGGTGTTCATTTCGGTTGTCGCACTGACCTTTTCGCTGGCGGCACGGGCAACGGGCGGTATGGACCGCGAGCAGCGTCGCGCATTGCCCGGCCAAATGGCGCATTCGCTGATCCCGATCGTGGTGGGCTACATCTTCGCGCATTACCTCTCGTACCTGGTGGAGCGCGGACAACAAGCCGTCATCGCCCTCGCCGACCCGTTCGGTCGGGGATGGAATCTGTTGGGGCTGGCGCACATGCAGGTGGCCTACGTGTTGTCTCAGCATCCCTCGGTGCTGGCCGGCGTCAAGGTGGGATGCGTGGTCACCGGGCACATCGTTGCGGTGATCGCCGCCCATGACAAGGCTCTCCGGCTACTGCCCGCGGGCCATCAGCTCACCGGGCAGCTCACCATGATGCTGGTCATGGTCGGCTACACCTTCACCGGGCTGTACCTGCTCTTCGGCGGATAGCCTCAGCTGATCAGGTGCTCGGCGCGCTTGCCGCCGTCCCAGCGCCGCAATCCGGCGAAACGCCCGTCGATCTGCGACGGCCGGCCCGCAATGCGCAACGCCCGCCCGAGCTGGCCGCCGCCGACCCGGCGGGCCACCGTGACGTGCGCGGTCCACTGACCGGGCAGGCTGTTGGGCATCGGCGCGGGCGTCATATGCGGAAGGCACACCCGGTGCACCTCGGCGTGCAGGGCCAACAACTCGGTCGTCGGCACCAGGAGACGCGCGAACACCACGCTAGCCCGGCCGAACAGCACCGGCGCACCGATCGCGGCAACCAACGGAAGCTGCTTACTCACCGGCCTGAGCAGCTCGTCGACGTCGACGGCGATGCGTTCGGCGACGGTCAGCGTCACGTGCGGGCGACTGGCCGGTGCCTGGCTTGGAATTCCGGCGCCGGCCAGGTCGGCCCAGATGCGGCGGATCACCGTCTCGGTGTCGTGGTCGAAGACCAGCTCGATCGAATGAACCATCAATCGACCAGCGTGGTTATCCAGTCGCGGTCGAACGCCGACTTGCTCATCGCCGCGAATTCCGCGGCGTCCATCGAGCCGGCGCCCGCGGGCAACGCGGCCCGCACCGGAGCCAGCCGAGCCAGCGCGGACCGGTTCGAACTCTGTACCAGCCCGGGCTCTGCCGGCCAGCTGCCGATCACCAAGCCTTCACACGAAACATCTTGTGCGGCAAGTGCTTCCAGGGTCAGCGCGGTGTGGTTGAGGGTGCCCAGCTCCGCGGTGACGGCAACCAGCGCCGCCGCGCCCAGGTCGACGGCGAGATCGCGCAGGGTGATGCCTGCGTCGGCGACTTCGACCAGCAGCCCGCCGGCACCTTCCACCAGAGTCAGCCGGCCCGGACGGTCCAGATCGGCGATGAGCCGCAGCACCTGGTCGCGGGTGGGCAGGGCCGTACCGGCCTGCTCGGCCGCGGCGGCCGGCGCCAGCGGCTGCGGATATCGCGCCAGCCCGGCGAGTTCGGTCACTCCGGACAGCCGGGCGACCTCGGCGAGGTCATCATCGCCGGAATCGGTGCCGGTCTGGACCGGCTTGCACACCGCCACGCCGATGCCGGCCTGACGGGCGTGACACGCCAGCGCCGCACTGACGACCGTCTTACCGACCCCCGTGCCGGTACCGGTGACGACCAGGACGGTCAACGGCGAGCCACAGCAAGCATGTCCGTCAGTACCCGCCGCGCGATCTCGAGTTCGGCGGCATCCAGCGACGCGCGGGCGGTCAGCCGCAGCCGCGACGTCCCGGCCGGCACCGTCGGCGGCCGGAAGCACCCCACCTTCACGCCGGCGTCCAGGCAGGCCGTCGCGGCGGCCAGCGCCGCCTCGGGATCGCCCAGGATCACCGACACCACCGCCGACTGCGGCACCTCGGGCACACCGCAGACGTCGGCCAGGAAACAGGCATGCCGCAGCACCGCCTCCGGCCGCCACGGCTCGTCTCGCAGCACCTTCACCGCGGCACACGCGGCGCCTGCCGCCGCAGGGGCCAGGCCGGTGTCGAAGATGAACGGGCGGGCGGCGTCGATCAGGTGGGCGCGCACCTGCGCCGGTCCCAGGACGACACCCCCCTGGCTGCCCAGCGCCTTGGACAACGTCGTGGTCATCACCACGTCGGGCGCACCCGCCAGGCCGACCTCGTGGAGCAGGCCGCGCCCGCCGCCGCGCACGCCCAGTCCGTGTGCCTCGTCGACGATGAGCAACGCCCGGTTCCGGCGGCACACGTCGTGCAGTTCGCGAATGGGAGCCAAGGCGCCGTCCGCGCTGAATACCGAGTCGGTGATCACGACGGCGCGCTCTTCCGTGCGTGACTCCAGGGCTGCGGCCACGGCGCCGACGTCGCGATTCGGCGTCACCGCCACCCGGGCCCTCGACAACCGGCAGGCGTCCACCAGCGAGGCGTGTGAATAGGCGTCGGACACCAACAGCGAGCCCGGCCCGGTCAGGCTGACGACCGCCCCCAGGTTCGCAGTGTAGCCGGAGGAGAACACCAAACTCGTTGCAGCGCCGACGTATTCGGCGAGCTCTGACTCGAGTTGCTGATGCAGCTCGGTGTCACCGGTGACCAGCCGCGAACCGGTCGAACCGGCGCCCCACATGCGCAGCGCCGCGACGCCGCCGTCGATCACGTCGGGGTGCTGTGACAGCCCGAGGTAGTCGTTGGACGCCAGATCCAGCTCCGTGGCCACCGCCGGCCGCGGCCGCAGCGAGCGGCGCAGCCCGGCCTGCCGGCGCTGCTGTTCCACCTCCTGCAGCCAGGCCAGCGGGGAAACCTCGATCGGTGCCTTCATCGGCGTTCAGCCTACGAGGCGCGCGACCTCGACCATCGCCGAGGTGGTCTGCGCGATCTGATCGGGGCCGCAGATGTAGGGCGGCATCGCGTAGATCAGGTTGCGGAACGGGCGCAGCCAGATGCCGTGGTCCAGCGCGGCCGGGGTGGCGACGGCCAGGTCGACGGGCTCGTCGCACTCGATGACGC
>Ga0335072_10013933_pt1 | contig 11432 bp, 3 predicted proteins | sample Lox_Sample_21_FD_206725 | JGI IMG/M metagenome (GOLD analysis project Ga0335072, IMG submission 206725) | Soil microbial communities from Loxahatchee National Wildlife Refuge, Florida, United States - Lox_Sample_2.1 | ecosystem: Environmental > Terrestrial > Soil > Wetlands | place: USA: Florida...
GCGAGGGAACGATGGGGTGCTGACTTGCGGGGTATTAGTGAGAGACTGGAGGCTGAGGAGGGTTTAAAGAGGGGATACCCAGTTAGGTACATGACATATCTGGCGGAGGTCATGTGGGCGGCTGTGAAGAGGAATAGTAGAGTGTGGAGCAACATGGAGAATGACTTCGACAAGTTTTTACTGCCTATTTGACTGTAGCTATTCAACTTTGCTACATTGCTACTACGAATGTGAAGTACTGTTGGTAGGAATAGAGGAGGTGAAGGTAAGGTTGGCGTACAAGAATTCAACGGGTCGGCCCGTCGTTAAGAGGCCTAAGTTGGAGACACCACTTAAATGTTGACAGCACCGTTCTCGGCTTGTATTTTAACTCCTCTTAGCCATATAGAAACCCTAATTTAACAGATATTCTAGGTATATATTCCTTCATCCTAGGATTCCTGCGTAGCTCCGACTTGAAATTCCGTTGTAACCCATTGAAGCTCACGCTCTCTTTCAAGGTACATGGCTGCCGCCTCCCTCAGCCGTGAAAGGCTATGTATGCATCGCACCTCATCACTAACTACTATATTCATACAGCTAGCAGCATCCGTCCTCGAGCTAGCCCATTTCCACTTGTCGTTCTTGTACTGGCCGCTCGTGTTGAGCGGAAGTTGGCGTGATCATAGGTCAGGCACTCCAAAAATTAGATTCAAGTTGTTGGTAGGAGCTCGAAACTGCGACCGCCAGATCGTGGTGATCGAGGGCGAGGAGGTTTCTCATTCAGGTGTATAGATGTGGGACTTCGAAGTGGATATCTAGTTGATGCTTGGACATGATAGATATTGGTGTTCGATCCTGTAATACTGCCGAAAATAGATGAAAGAGCACGTGATCGTTATCGATAAGCTTTAGCGTAGGTTTTCGCCTGTGAAAGATTCCGTCAGTTCAAAAAGTCGAGACAAAAAGTGTTGGAGGGCTAGAGTATGGCAGGCGACTGATAATTATGGAGGACCAAGTAAATCGGCCTCATCGCAAGACGAAGGAGAAGAAGAAGCATACTGGGAGTAAGTAGAGGCCCTCAACTCTGAGGATACATACTAATTGGCCTTAGACCATAACCCAAAAGCTTTCAGTTTTGCCAACCCAGGACGACTGCAGAGGACTGCTGCACGGTCACAGGATGTACGTAATGGCTTTGATATCAAGCTGGAAATCGAAGAGAAGGGGACCTAATATGAGAGCAGGTCAAAGAAAAGCGCCTCCATGTCCCTCTGGTGGACCGCCTACCAGAAGAGCCACCACCTCGCCTGGTTACCATTGTCGGTCCTCCAGGAGTTGGCAAGACCACCCTTTTGAAGTCGTTGATCAAGCGTTATGCGAAAGAGACTCTCTCCGAGCCCCAAGGGCCCATAACAGTCGTCACATCCAAGCGGCAACGCCTGACTTTCGTCGAATGTCCGAATGCGCTGGAAGCTATGGTTGATATGTCGAAGGTGGCAGACATTGTGCTCCTGATGATTGACGGCAACTTCGGCTTCGAGATGGAGACCATGGAGTTTCTAAATATCTTGTCCGCAAGCGGCATGCCTGGGAACGTGTTTGGAATCCTTACGCATCTGGATCTCTTCCGGAAACCACAGACGCTGAAGGATGCAAAGAAAAGGTTAAAGAATAGATTCTGGAGTGAACTTTATCAAGGTGCACATCTGTTCTATTTATCTGGCGTTATAAATGGACGTTATCCGGACCGCGAAATTCATAACCTATCGAGGTTCATTTCTGTGATGAAGAACCCAAGACCACTGATTTGGCGCAATTCGCATTCCTATACTGTCATTGATAGCTTTCGGGATGTTACACACCCTACCAAGATAGAAGAGGACCCAAAATGTGACCGTACGGTGGCCCTTTCTGGATACCTACGGGGCACGAACTTTGCCGCGCAAGGCCAGAGAGTACATATTCCGGGACTGGGAGATTTTTCTATATCTGCAATAGAGTCCCTACCTGATCCTTGTCCGACACCATATATGAACCAAGCAATTGCAAAGGCTACTGGGAAGACTGGACGGAGACGGCTTGACGAGAAAGAAAAGAAGCTGCATGCACCAATGTCTGACAAGAGTGGACTGAAAATTGAAGGCGACACTATCTGGATCACTCGAGAAAAGGGCTTCAATTTTGACAAAGATGCAGAAAATGGCGAGCGCGGAGAGGGCGAGGAACTGATTGTGAGCCTTCAGGGAGAGCGGAAATTATTGGGGCAGACTGAAGAAGGTGTAAGACTATTTAGTGGTGGCGGGACAATCAATAATGTCACGGAAGATGACGGAACAGGCCGGAAGCAGCATCGTTCGGCAAGATTTGTAGAGAGAGACGGCGAGCCTGAGGAGGAGGATCTAATAGTCGATGGGGGTTTCGTCAGTGGAGACGGCGAAATTGACACGGATGAGGAGATAGAGATTACGGAAGAGAGACTTGGCAAAGCATTTCGCAAGGAGAAAGACAGCAGAGTCGATGGTGATATTGCCTTTGCGGACAGTGATTCTGATCTTGGATCATTATCTTCCGAGGAAGAACGAAGTGGGGATGAGGATGGCGATTCTGGATCTGATGAAGAAGGAGGTGCAAAGTGGAAAGAGAACATGCATCTGACTGCTCAAAAATTACGTGATACCAGGAGATCATATCGGACAGCAGATTTGGCTAAACTCATGTATGACGAGTCCCTTACCCCTGCAGAAGTCTTAAGAAGGTGGTGCGGTGAAGTTGATGAGGAGGACGAGGAAGAAGTTAATGATTCGGATGATGAAGACACATTCTTCAAGAAGTCCGGTAAGGAGAAGGATGATGAAATAGCTGATGACCGGACAATTCCTCTCTTTGATTATTCGGAATTAGAAAAGAAGTGGTCGACTGAGGATAATATCGAAGCTCTAAGACGCCGATTTGCTACTGCGGATCTACTAAAGGGGAAGAGCGCAGATGGCGATGATGGAGAAGTGGAAGAAGGTGAGGACGATGAGGACGATGAAGGAGATGGCGAGTTTCAAGATCTCGAAACAGGCGAAGGGCACAAACCACAAGATATAGATGCGGAACGAGAAAAGAATGCGAGGAGAAAAGAAGAGCTCAAACTCCGCTTTGAGGAGGAAGATCGAGAGGGTTTCAATAACGACAAAGCCAATGCCAGAAGAGAAGCTGGGGAAGATGAAGAATTCGGCGAGGACCAATGGTTTGATGCACAGAAGGCCTTGATCCAAAGGCAGCTTGACATCAACAAGTCAGAATTTGAGAGCCTCGACGAGAGGTCAAGAGTCAGCGTGGAAGGCTACAGAGCAGGTAAATACGCCAAGCTTGTTATAGAGGGTGTTCCATCCGAGTTCGTAACACGATTCGATCCTCGCATGCCGATTATAGTTGGAGGTCTTCTAGCAACTGAAGATCGTTTCGGCTTTGTACAAGTCAGAATCAAGCGTCATCGGTGGCACAAAAAGATTCTCAAAACTAATGATCCGCTCATCTTTTCTCTTGGCTGGCGACGGTTCCAAACACTCCCCGTGTATAGCATATCCGATTCCCGCGTCCGAAATCGTATGCTCAAATATACTCCAGAGCATATGCATTGTTTTGGGACATTCTACGGTCCTCTAATAGCTCCTAATACTGGATTCTCTTGTTACCAGTCCTTCTCCGCCACCAACCCCTTGTTTCGCGTTGCTGCTACCGGTGTGGTCCTCTCCGTTGACGAATCGACCACTATCGTGAAAAAGCTCAAGCTGACCGGGACTCCCGTGAAGATCTTTAAGAATACAGCCTTCATCAAAGACATGTTCACCACCTCCCTCGAAATCGCTAAATTCGAAGGCGCCTCCGTCAAGACCGTCTCTGGCATCCGAGGCCAGATCAAGCGCGCTCTAGCCAAACCCGAAGGCCATTTCCGCGCCACCTTCGAAGACAAAGTCCTCATGAGTGACATCGTCTTCCTCCGCGCGTGGTACCCCGTGCGGCCCCATAGGTTCTACAACCCCGTCACAAACCTCATAGGTTGGACGCCCATGCGCCTCACGGGCGAAGTCCGCCGCGACGAGGGCCTCCCCACGCCCTCCCAGAAGAACAGCCTCTACAAACCCATCGAGCGCGCAACCCGGCACTTTAACCCGCTGCGCGTCCCGCGCGCCCTCGCAGCCGAGCTGCCCTTCAAGTCGCAAATCACACAGATGAAGCCCCGCGCGAAGAACAAGCAGACGTACATGCAGAAGCGCGCGGTCGTGCTTGGCGGCGAGGAGAAGAAGGCGAGGGATCTGATGCAGAAGATTATGACGCTGCGGAACGAGAAGGAGGCGAAGAGGCGTGCGGCGAAGGAGGCGAAGCGCGTGATCTACAGGAAGAAGGTCGCGGAGAATGAGGAGAAGAGGAGTGAGCGGGAGAAGAGAGAAAAGCAGGAGTATTGGCGGAGGGAAGGAAAGAAGAGGAAGGGGACGGAGGAGGCAGGAGGTGGGGGGAAGCGGAGACGATGATGAGGTTTGCAATGTATGTAGATTAAAGACCTAGTACATAAACGGTACGTACTGTACGACCGCTAAAAAGGTTTTTAGAAACTGAATCATTACCTCCATGCTATATGACTTCTCTCCATGCAAACCAAAATACGCCCACTAGTCCATTTCAATGCGGAAATGCAAAACTCCAGATCCTATAATGAATTTACAACTGTCCCGACAACAATGCTTCAGTAGCTGTCATGTATTAGTATTGTACATGGTAGATGAAGTCATAGAAGCAACTTACCAGAATTAATATAAGGTCTCTTCGCATCCAATCCTACACCGAATCTCCTCTCCAACTCTAGCTTGACGCTCTTCTTAGTAATAGTCATCAGATCCGCTGTTCTCAAGATCTCTCTGATCTCGGCCAGGATTGCATCGTCAGAGGGCAGGCCCGACAAGTTTGCAAGCTCTACTTCCTGGTTACCGAAGGCTTGGCTGCCAAATTGTCCCGAATTGCGTGGGATGCCCATCTCAGAATGGGCAAGGCTCATGCGGGAGCTATAAGCTGGTGCCGGCTGGTTGCCATACGGATAGCCCAGTTGAGACAGTGGGCGAGAAGGCGGGTAATCGTGCAGGGACTGGGCTGCGTGATATGACTTTGTGCCATACGAGTAACCTGAGATCTCCGACCGATCATCGCGTGTGGTCTGAGCATCCCAGAGCTCGGCCTGATAGTCTTCCCACTTTTTATGGGGTATGCTAGCAGGATCGAATTTGCCCTCGTCAGTGATGACGATCTTGCGGCCCTTCTCGCCAGTCACGACTCGAGTGTTGCCCCACGAGAAGTCATCCATGTGCCAGAAGGAGTAGAGAGGAAGAGCGAAGGAAAAGACGGGTATTGCGCATATGTAGAGGATCATCCAGCCAATCATTTCCCATTTGCGGCGAAGGATGAAAATGATAGCCTGCAAACCGTAAATTGCGCCAAGGAGAATGAATGCCGTAAGCGGGATGATAGTTGTCCTCAATGCAACCTCGACAAACAGATAAACGATATAAGCCACTGTCACTGGCTGGACTAGAGTGCTAAAGAGGTCGATAAAAACGATAAACCGCATACTGAAGCAGCAGAAACCGCATAGCTCGGCCAGGGGCATGAGTTCAACAAGATTGTGGACAGTCGAGTTGATCCAGCGGCGACGCTGAGACAAGAAGATTTTCCAGGTATCAGGAGCAATTGTCCATGCATGAGCGTCCTTGATATACTTCGTCTTGTATTTCGAATGATATTTGATCAGAAGCGTCGTCAAATAACGATCCTCTCCGAGGTGAAGGAGGTTCTTCATATGAAGAGTGTCCACTCGAATAGTCGCGTAATTTTCGACGATTTCACGACTGACAAATAGTGGTTTTCCGGTATCTGCGGCACGGATGCGATACATCGTAAAGCAACCAGGAAGACAGGTTACACTCCCGAATAAACTCTCAAATGCTTTAGAAAGATTGTGGGATATCCAATACTCGTACACTTGTATCATGGTGATGAAGGAGGACTTCGCATTGGTTAGAGCAGTCTCACCACAAACACCAATAAGCCTAGTATCATCTATGAAGGCTGAGACCATACGGCTAGCGGAGTCTGGTGCAACAACTGTGTCCGCGTCGATCTGGAGCATAAATTCATAGAAAGTTGGGTTGACACCGATGATGTTCCGAATCTGATGATACATTTCAAGCTCAAGAGGACTCATGGCTGTGTTGTAATGAACTCTGTTCAAAAACCGCATCAGGATCATTTGAGAATCACGCTTGCCTCGATTGCCCGGTCGAGAGACTTCAGAGGGCTTTCCGATCTTGACTATGACAAGGAATGGTACGATGTGACCCTGGACCTCATATAAACCAGAGTATACCTTCCCCATATTGTGTTGCTTCATTCCTTCACCTAGAGACTCAAAGCTAAGAGGCTCAGGATCCACAGTATCCGAGACACCAAGGATGTCAAGAACTATGCGAGGGGTGGGCCTGTCGTTACCTTGGCCGATGATCATACCATCGCAGATAATGACAAGGAGTTTGCGCTTGTCGTCGTAACGCATTCTTGCGGCAGAGTCAATTGCTCGTCTCAAGGAGTCCTCGTCTTCAGTATAGGCTGGCACTTGACAAATAATAAATTTATCAAGGTTCTCTGGAATATTCTTCGTGCCGAATTGAAGAGCTGCAAAAAATTTAAAGGCGATAACGCTGCATAGAACAATCGAAACAGCAAGAATGATGTACTGGGCGAATTGACACTTTACAGAATTTCGTGTGTCCACATTGCCGACGTAGAATAGATTGTCGAGGCATAGCTGCATACGAGCCTTCTCATCAGGGGCCATGTCCAACGCATCCCAATACTTAGTGACGTCTGTCCCTGCTTTCTGTTCGAAGAGTTGTATAACGAGATTGTCCATGAAGTTAGTGCTGACATTGGTTGGAGGAGGCTGACCTGGCTTTCCGACAACGGGACGACCACCTTGAATGTATGTCGTAAGATCGTACACCCGCTGGTTAAGGATTGCTATGGATTCTTGCTTGCTTGCCAGGCTGCTCACATACTCCGCTGTATATCCGATATTGCCTTGCTTAAAGTTGGCACGCAACATAACCATTTGCTCATAGAACCAATCCGGGCGACTGTCGTTCGTGAAATATCGGAAATCGTGATATTGTGAGTTTGTATCGGAAGAGCTTATCACGGACGGAGAGCCAGTGATATTCGTTTCCGTGTAATCCAGCTGGACCGATGGATCGATGCCACTGTCGCTAGTGCCCTGACAAAGCGCGGAGACCTGAATGGGAAAGAGTGATGTGGCATCGAGGCCAGCATAGGCCATAAGCGACTTTGTTGGAATAATACTTGGATAGTGATTAGGAGCGAAGGCTCCAAGATCAAACACTTGGCCACGAATGGCAACATAGGCCCCAGGACTTCCAGACTGTCCGTTATAGGTACTCAACTCAGAAGCGCTGAAGACATACTGTTTGGGGCAGATAAGCATTGGGAAGACGACGATAAGGAAGGCGAATAGAAGACAACTGAACCAGATCATCATGTTGATAGCAAGCTTCTCGCGCCACGCCATACGAACGTCCTTTCTTGGCATGCGTCCAATCCATCGGACTAGGAAGTCTGGTATGGGCCACGTTAAGAAATAAACTACCGTTAACCAGCGCTTTCGGCTTCCACTGAGCTTTACTTCTTCAACTTCCACCATGGTTTTCTCATTGCCCTTCTCAGCCATTTGCTCTCTTGTATCCAGATCACGGAACATGTCTCCTTTGCCCAGAGCCGAGGCTCCTGCATCTGATCGACTGTCAAGATCACGACTACCGAAATAACCAGTCTTCTTATCATCACCGTAAATATAGGCGCCAGGTGAGGGTGTCTGACCCGGTGTGCCTAACAAGCGCTCCTTCGAAGCCCCGAATCCATTACGACCGTTGCCAGAGGTAAGCATGCCCTCGACTCCGTCATCTGACGGCACAGGGTAGCGACCGTCAATTGCACCACCCTCGTCAAGTTTGGCAATTTCGGCCCAGCATCGTTCACTCAAGAAGATCCCTGTGCTCCCAATCTTAGCCTCGTTGGCTGGCCACCTTTTCTCCTCTACAACCACTTCAACCTTCTCCCGCTCACTTCCAACCAACATCTGGTCTCCCTCAGCCAACCCGAGAAATTCACCAAACGGGAGGAAGAGGCTGAAGTCCGCATTTCTAAGACGTTGGCTAATTTCAGCAATCCCAAATGTCTGGATCTGAGTTCGCACACATTTGCTGTCAAATTGGTTGGCAATGCGACGGTCGTTGGGCTTCAGACAGAAGACGAAGTAAGGATTTGTGTTCGGCGCCGTAAGAGACTTCGTAACGTTGTCAAGTGATGAGAGAAACTGAGACGCAGCTCCCTGATCGAGGTTGCGACTCTTTTTGACCTTTAAATCGGTATCGCCGACCATACTAACATCTTCGATAGAGTCGGCGTACTGGTCATTGGCGGCTTTGCCACCTAGCTTCGCGGGCCTGTCTCCCTTCTTGCGCATGACACTGGGTTGTCGGAGAGGCTTTGAGCTGACTTGAGCCTGCATGATCGTTCTTTTCTCCTGCGGGTGGACAACTGTTTGCAGAGCATCTTGACCGAAGAGTTGCCCAATAAAATCGCTCTTCGTTGAATTGATTAGGTTCATTAAATCACCAGATATCACCTCTCCATTGCTCTCCACAAGACCAGCAACAGGATAATCTACTTCCCCTGCAAAATGCTTTACAGTGAAAGAAGCGGCGTTGTTATACGTCGCGAAATTACTGCCAGGTAGTTTTGCAGTGGCACTTCCCACCGAGATAGCAGGATTTTTACCTTCAAACCGCTTTCGAAGACTCTCCAAGAGCTGCATGTCGGTTCTGCTGCGCCTTGTCTGATCATCGAGAATGCTGAGAAGGCCATTACCGTGTTTGAGGAGTCCTTTTACGGCATCAGAGTTGTCGAAATAACTTGTCGGAGCAACGCTAACTTCCTCACTTTCCAAGATCTCGGCCTTCCGCTCGAAAAAGTCTTGCAGAGTGAAGTTGTAAAATGATTCAGTTGCTGCGTTATTTAGTAGCTGGTCAAGTGCGGAACCAGTGGAAGGTTGTTGGGCAAAACCAGGAAAGTCCACAATAGAAACGGTGTTGGCAACACTTTCTTCGGCCACACATAGGCGCTGATTGATGCATTCGATCACATAGGCAACCAATAACGAGTATAGTGTTCTTGCCAACTCGTCCGCGTTGTCTCTAGCACCCTTTGGGTCCAGCATCACCGTAACTCGCTCACGTTGCAGCATCTTGGTTTTGTACCCGAGGGTAGTCTGCAACTCCTGAGCGCTAACTCCAAGGAATGCGGCGATTATGGTCAAGGTGTCCTTGTTCTTCACGACAGTTATGCTTTGACCACCTTCATGGGAGTAACCACCGCTGTCATCGCCAACAGGTGTTGTATCATATGAGGTCTCAAACTCCAACTGCCCAATATGAAGAATAGCAGCCAATACCTGGCAAATCTCGGCAATTTCACTCCTCGGAAATTCCAGTTTGCGCAAGGCGGTCTTGAACAATTGAAACCCTTCAGCATCGTTGATACCAACCTTAAGCTGAGTAGGATGGCCCAGGTATCGCCATCTCTTGTAGGTGGTAGTGTGATGGACTGCATCAGAAACAGTACCATGCGTCTCCAATCCTAGATGAGCCTTTTCAGCAGCGCTTGTTCCAGCCAAGAGGTAGTACAAGACATGGAAGCTCCGTTCTCCTGTTGGTACGGTGGCTACACGGCTTCTCTCGAGTCTATGATCCAGCAGTTTCCCTCCAATCAATGTTGGGTGTGAGGTCGAGGCAGTATCATATTGTAATTCGAAGAAAAGCCCCGCCTTAGATGCCGTTGGTGTTGTTGCTGTCTTCGTTGTTGTAAGCGTGTCAAACACATAAGCTGCCAGGGACAGCTTTGTAGAAAGAGGGGTTGACGATTTTTTGAGGAGGGCCGATAGTAAATGTGATCGAACTGTGGTTTTGCCTGACCCGGACTCGCCCCTGCATATAATTAGACATTTTTTTCCCCACGATTCGTGAATGAAGTATGCACTTACAAGAACACTACAGCTTGGTTTTCTGAGCGAGCCCCAAGCCTCCTCCATGCTCTGTCTGCCAGCTCTTCGGCGCCTCCCATAGCACTCCCTTCCTTCCCTCCATTTGGCCCTTTTGTCGAAGAGGAATAAGTGTTGAGAGATATTAATGCATGCGAAGAGAGTTGTGCAGTAGGCAAAGATACGTGAAACCGACTAGCAAGATGTGCTGTGAGGTGCGTATCGGATTGCAGGTGTGATGGGAGGGCTGGCAGTGATGGCTGTGAATGAGCCCCTCCAGCACCTTGGGGATTCAGGGCCATCGTTGATATGGGCCAAGACCCAAAAAGATGTATGAAGTGTGCCCTATGGATATGTACAGATGCAATTGAAGCGAAGGGTGAGTCGTGGAGGTGCTTGAACGGGCCTCCTCGGTGCTGAATCTAAAGAGTCCCCCTGATAACGAAACAATCAAGTGCCGAGAATGCTCAATCCCTCTCTCAAAGCGAACGTGTAAGGTAGCGAGCGTTGAAAAGATAAGGAAATAGCATTCGTAAAGGAATAACGAAAGAATCGTCAACACGTGAAGCTGGCAACAGTGCAGCAGCGAAAAAGGGAATCAGATTTTTGTTGTCCTGCTTGCACGATGCTAGTACTATGCGTTTACGCGATGAGAGGTTTAAATTTGGGTTGGTTCGGAGACCAAACCAGGGTTCAGTAGTAGTAAACTCCAGTGCAGTCGAGTCCTCGCATATGATCTGGCCTTGCCACAGCCGACTTACCACTCTCGTGTTGGATATATAGGTACTAAAGGGACGGGAATACGAAGACCACTTGTCTGGTCCCATCAGCTGGAATTTTGGGTCAATTGGTAGGTAATCGCGTCACGCAAATAGAGCTTCTTCCTGCGTTCCTGCGGGAGGCGGTTTTAGAACAAGCCCGAGTGCCCCCCCAAAATCATGCAACAAAATGCACTGTGATATACTCCTGAATTTCACCGCCACAATTCGAGCCATGCAAATTATAACCAGAACTCAATTGTATCGCTCATGGAAGAGTACTAGGTAGAGTGAATGTTTCTTTCATTCGATCTTGAGCTTCTTGGCAGATCTCGGGCAGAAGGTTTTGTATGGGGACGCCACTTACTCGACCATCCTAAAAATAAACAGGCTATAAGTAGGCATGTGCCGACGCCGCCTCAAAGCTGACTGTTGATGATGGCCTCTGAAAGCGAGAGGCAGCCTGCAGCGGATCTGCCGAGGAGATGCTAAAGCAGCGAGAAAATTCGTATCCAAAGTGGGTGCGGTGCATCACGGATTTGTGGCAG
>Ga0335072_10013934_pt1 | contig 11431 bp, 6 predicted proteins | sample Lox_Sample_21_FD_206725 | JGI IMG/M metagenome (GOLD analysis project Ga0335072, IMG submission 206725) | Soil microbial communities from Loxahatchee National Wildlife Refuge, Florida, United States - Lox_Sample_2.1 | ecosystem: Environmental > Terrestrial > Soil > Wetlands | place: USA: Florida...
ACGGTGGCACCGGGACGCGAAGATCTTCACCATTTTCGAGGGCACGTCGGAGATCCAGCGCATGATCATCGGTAGGGCCGTCACCGGGCTTGACGTGCGGTAATAACCGCAGGTCATGGCGCTGGTGCGGATCTTGAACGGGCCCGTGAACTCGGTTTCTGGCGGTCGGCCGTTTGCCCGTTATTCCTGGTTGGTTCCCGTCAGTTCCCGATGGCGTGCTGAGTTGGTGCTGACCCCCTAACGGTTAGGTAGTGTCGCCGGTAGCCGAAAGACATTGAAGGCGCCGGGGATCGACGGCCAGGGATAAGTGGTCATATGACGGCAATAGTCGAGCTAAGCGCCATCATGATCTAGCGTGAGTGTGGCCGACCGCGGGGTCCTTATGCTTTGCGTGACCGATAGCCGGGCCACGCCCGTCACGGTGGCGAGCGTGTCGCTATCCGGCATGGCAACGCTGCGATCGCGCCGGATGACCCTACGATCGACCTCGTCTGGATCTTTCATGTACCGGTCACAGACCGGGAGGGCTGCCGATTGTGTACGCGACATGCGCCGGACCATTTCTGCCCTCCGGGCCTCGGCTCGCTGCGTCGCCGGTCGCTAATGAAGATCTGGGTCATTTGACCTTGGGATCAGCGCCTTGCCCGTCCACGTATGAAGATTCTTTGCAGCGGGCCATTGCACTGGTCAGCGCCGGGTAAGCCACAGACCATGGGATTCGTTCCTGTTCGAGCAACAGCCAGCTACCGTGACTGGCGGCATGCTCGGCGAGGTACGCGTAGGCTTCCTGCTCGCTCAATGTGAGGTGCGGAAGTCCCGTGCGCTGGGGCGGGGCGCCCTCGATCGCCAGATGTCGGTACTTCTTGAGAGTGTCGATGTCGGTGAGGATCGTCTGGACCGGTAGGCCGAGGCTGCGCAGATCGCTGACGAACTGGATCCCGGCGGCGTCAAGGTCACCCCAGTAGATCAGGGTGTGCGCGTTCCGGACCCAAATGATGCGGGCGTAGTTGACGATGCTGAAGCCATGGCCGTGCAGGACAACGGCCCCCGGATGGTCATCTGTGATGGCATAGCCGGTCTCCTTGTTCTCCAGGATGACGACCGTGCTGGGGGTCGTGCCCCAGCCGTTCAGGTCTTCGACAGACGCAGCGAAGTGCCGCATCCCTCCTAGACGGGAGCGCAGAGTCGGGTCGAGCACGGCGACTTGGATCAGGTCAGGAGTGGAGCGCAAACCGAGCCGCTCATGCAGCCGGATGCGCGCAGAGGCCGGTTCCTCCACGGAATCTGCCGCAGGGTCCTCGTCAGCGGGCTCCTGATGTCCCAGGAGAGCGAGCACCAAGGTGGCATGCCGAGCGAGCCACTTCGTGTCGATACCTTCGATGGGCAGCTGGCGGAGCAGCAGGCCCGATGTGGGATTGTGGAGCAGCCAGGTCACGGCGCCGACCAGCCGCCGGTAGTCATCGTCATCCAGGTCATTGAGCCGACGGATGATGCGCGTGAACCGTGCTTTGGGAAACAGGCGTTGGAGGTTCGTTAGGCGCTGCCCGCAGCGGTGCCATGTGTTCCGAGCGACTGCGTCGACGGCAGCCAGGTCGGCGGCTCGTGCGATCACCAGGGCTTTGGGCATGGCGTGGACTCCTGTGGGGAAACGCGAGCTGGCGTATTCGACCCTCCCTGGACCCGAGTATTCGCTCCACAGCGAGGCCCAGGCGTGGCATGCGACGGTGTCATCGGAGCGCTGCAGAGGCGTGGGCGGGTTGAGTGGGATTCGCATCGGCCAGGTACCCAGGCCGCGCGCCCACGATGGGTAGTCACGATCGAAGCGGGCGCGCAGGTAAGTCGCCACCTCGTCAGGCTGCCGCATCGATCTTGCCGTCGGTCTCGGCCTCGCGCCGGACTGCAAGGTCTCCGAAAGTCGCAGACGCGGCATTGGACCGCGCGCCGTCAGAGGTGGTGCGCTTTTCCACCAGGATGGCCTGACCTATGAAAGGCTCGAGTACGCCTGACATGCGGATCGGTGCTGCCATGAGGAGCTGGAAGCCGAACTCCTCGAACGCGGCCAGCGCCTGGCTGGCGTATGTCTCGTCGGACTTGCTGAATGCCTCGTCCAGCATGAGCGCAGCGAAACGAGGGCGTCCGCCGGACACGCCGTCGGCGAGGTTGTAGCTTAGGGCGGCTGCGAGGCAGAAGGCGACGAGCTTTTCCTGCTCACCACCAGATCCCGCGGCTGTGTTGCGATAGGTGTGCACGGTGATTCCCTCGTAGTCCACTTCACGCCCGTAGAAGATGAAGGCTTGCCGGATATCCAGGAGAGTCTCCCGCCAGCGCCTAGACTCGGGGTCCTCTGCCGTGAAGCGCTTCATCAGGTCACGGACGCGCGTGAACTGAGTGAGCGCCTCCTTCTGGCTGCCGCGCGCTGCGGGTGCACGGCTGAGAAGCTCATCAACTATTCGCCTGAATTCCTTCGCTGATTCGAATTGCCTCGTCTCCCGAGCAATTTGCAGATGGGTCCCCTGATTGAACTCGATGCGCTGGAGGCCTTGGTTGACGATGTCTGTCCTGCGGCGGATTTCCGCTGCAGCCTTTTCGATCGTCCGGTAGAGAACGCTGACGGAAGGGATCATGTCCTCGCTGATCATCTTTCGGAAGCGGCTCATCGCCTCGGGTAGCTTGCGACGAGAGATCTCCTCGTGGAGGGCCGAGAAATCCGCCCCTGTGCCGACGTCCCCACTGCAGTCGGGCGCGGCATCAGGCCACCTGGCGATGAAGACGTCGATCGCGGTCTTGATCCTGGCGGCGGCGACCTGCCCGGCCTGGTCGGCGTCGCGTCTCCTCCGGTCTAGCTGACCCAGGAAGGCATGCCGCAGCTGGTCCATAGTGTCGGCGGAACCGGGGCCGTCAAGGCTTGCGTAGACGTCATCGAGGAATGCGCGGCCGATGTGATCTTCGATCTCGTGCGGCTTCTTGACCTCCCGCTGATGGTCTGCGTCGAAGCCGCCCCTGCGCTCGCTCATATCCTCGATGGATTTCTTTGTCGCTTGGCAGACGCCGACTAGCTTCTCCCACTCCTGCTCCGCCTTGCTGCACTGGTCTTGCAGGAGCCGCAGGTTGACATTTCCTGCTTTGAGCTGCGAGATGCGCTCGTCGAGTTCACGCGCGACGCGGGCAGAGGCCCAGTGGTCGAGGTCGCTCCACGAGTTGTAGGCGCTGAGCTGGGTGGCGGCGTCGATCTCCGTGCTGAGGCTCTGCCACTGGCTGTCAAGCTGGTCGGCCGCCTCCTCGGCCTGCTGCCTTGCCCCCTCCAGATCGGCGACCTCTGACTCGAGGGCCGCGCGCTTGGCCACTGTGTTGGCGCCGAGGATCCATGAGGAGGGGCTGGTCAGCTCGGGGCGGTCATCCTTGCGATAGTGGTTGCCGCGCATCTTCACTGTGCCCAGGACGGTCACAGCGATGTGGTGGCTTTCCAGCTCGCGCGCGGTTTCCACGCAGACGTGCTCATACATCTTGGCGAGCTGGCCGGCCAGCCAGGTGCCGCACGGATGGTGACTGTCTACGGTCAGTTTGCTCGCGAGTGTGCGCAGCCCGGGCTTTGGCTGGTGCGCGGACACAGCTGTCACGATGCTGTAATCAACGATGCCCCGCATGTCGTTCTCATCGATGAAAGCTCTGACCGCGTCCTTGTACCGTTCGGGCACGAGCAGCCGCAGACCGTAACCGCGCAGAACCTTCTCAGCCGCAGGTCTCCACCGCTCCTGGCCCTCCGCCAGGTCGATGAGCTCCGCGGCGTAGGCGAGTTCAGCCACTGGCACAGTGGCGCCGTCAGCGATAGCTTGCCGGCGCTCAGCGGCCTTCACAGGAATGAGCGATCCCGACGCCACCAGCGCGGCCAGCTCCGCTGAACGCTCGCGATGCTGGCTCGCTGCTTCGCCCGCCCTGTGCGTGGCCGCGCGGCGCTCGGGCGTGATGCTCGCCTGTTGGGAACGGGCATCCAGGAGGACGGAATGGAGCATCTCGCGCAGCGCCTCAAAGTCCTCGCGCCCCGACGGCAGAGGCATCCCCAGGCGCTGCACGTGGCCGGTGAAGATCGAATATGCAGCCTCGCGTGCCTGCTGCTGAGCTGTGGCTCGGTTCCGCTCGCCTTCGAGGTCGCCGAGTTCCTTTCCCTCAGTGCGCAGCTGATCGTCCAGCGAACGGTAGGCATCCTTCGCCTCCGACGCAGCCTTGGCCTGGTCACGATGCTGCGCAGTGGCAGCCGTTATCGCCTCGTCGAGGCGGGTAATCTCGTCATCCAGCAGGCGAACGTGCACGCCCCGCAAGTAGTGTTCGGCCGGCACGCCAAGCAGCGTCGCAGCGAGGCCGGACTCTCGTGTTGCCTTGCGGTAGCTGTCCCATTCGCCAGGGACCGGCCGGAGGACTTGCTCTTGCTCGTAGGCACGCTGCGCTGTCTGGTACGCCTCGTTCAGCGGATTGAACAAGTCGGTCATGGTTTTTGCGGCGGCGAAGGTCTCAGGCTCGTCCAGCATGTTCTCTCTGATGAAGATGTTCAGGTCGCCGACGTTCTTCATTGCCTTTGCCTTGCCCAGCAGCGACAGGGCCATCTTCGAGCTTCCTAGCCCGACACGCCTCGCCAGACCCCGGAGGTACTCGCCCTCACCCCCCGGATATGCCGTGAGCGGCGGCGGGAACGCGGCCTTCAGCCAGCGCAGGTCGAATCCCCGCTGCGCCCATTCCTCGAGCGCAGTTAGGTCGAAATGCCCGTCATGGAGTTGCTGCATGGTCTTCAGGTGCGCACCGTCGGTCTCCGTACCGGTGAACCACTTGATCACCACCCCGGTGGTCACCGACCCGAGGCCGTCGTCGTAGGTAACCCCGATAGCTGACCATGTCGGCTTACCGCCGCGCAGGTATCTCACCTGGGACTGCCCGTGCTCATCATCGTTCTCAGACCACGCACCACGTACGTAATCCGCGGTGCTGCGCGTACTCTGCTTAGCGCCCTTCGCGGTCAGGTCTGCTGAGGCATTGAACCGCTGGTCCCTTGCCGGCAGGAGGGCCACGGAGTGGGCGTCCAGCAGCGACGACTTACCTGACCCCGACGGCCCAGTGAACAGGACACCTCGCTCATCGATGCGCAGGTCCTTGTAACCGCTGAAAGTGCCCCAGTTGACTACCTGCAATCTGGTCAGGCGAAACTGGCCGAGCTGGACCGACCGGCTGCAGGGTGCCTCAGGCATAGTCAGCCTCACCGTCCGCAGCAGGCAACGAGTCCGCGTTGCCGCCAGCGCCCGGGTCGGGTCCGATCACGAGCCCATGCGGGTCAGGGTCGGGGGAGGTGGCACCGACCGCGATCGCTTTGTACCGGGCATCCAGCGCTTCGACTCGCTCAGCGGACAAGATGGCAGTAATAATCCCGTAGATGATGTAACGGCTCGTCCCCGGCACTGGCTTGATGACGGAGGCCTCTTCCAGCGACCTGATTGCCGCAAGGGCCTTCCTTTGGAAGCCGGCTTCGTCGGTATCGTCAGCGGCTTTGTAGCCGAGCATGTGATCGATCATGTCGGCGGTCTCCACCACGGGGTCGTCCGGCGAGATGACGTACTGGTTGTAGAGGTACAGGGCGAGAGCACTCGCCGCCAGGCTGAGCGTCCGCGCGCGAAGGAGGGTGCGTGCGTGCGGGCTCGGATCGTCAGACTGGCGGGTAAAGGCATATCCGTGCTCCCGGTTGATCTCAAGGATTAGGCCCAGCTCGCAGAGCCTGCTGCGGATCACGACCTCGTAGTGCAGCAGCACCGACCAGTGCTTCTTGGACTCTTCCCGCAGATGTGGTGCCGCGACCAGATCCTGCAGGGTCCAGCACACATCCGGCGGCAGCTGGCTTGTGTCACCGTCGAACCGCGGTCCGTGCGGCAGGGAGCCGAGGCTGCCGGTCCGCTGCGTGTCGGCTTCCCCTGCGAACACAGTCGCAAGGTCAGCTGCGGATATCTCCTGCGGGGCAGATTCCGCAACCGGGAAGATGCCCTCGTCGAAGATCGCAGCGAACACGGGTTCCGTCATTGTGCCTGCCCGCTTGGATCTACAGCGGCAAGGGCTTGCTGTCCCCAGGACGCCGAGCGCCGCAGGCCGGGTCCGACCGCGCTCGGCAGATAATCACCGAACACGAAATAGGGCACGGTTATCTCTCGTAGCCCGTGGCTGGTATGAGCCCACGCGGTCTCGCAGGCGGCGTCGTCGATGTCGCCGTATCGGCTCGCCAGCGCCCAGATGCCGATGATGTCGCCGGTGCGCGGCTCCGGCAGTCGGGCGAGCACCTCAGGCAGCGTGGCGAAGCCTCCATGGGCCTCCAGGGCCCCGTTCACTGCGCCGCGCAGCGCGGTCCAGTCGATGGACTCCCGGCCGGCCAGCGCGGCAGGATCGATAATGAACTCGCCGCTGGAGTCGGTGACAGGGTCGGGAAGAGAGGCCTCACCTTCGTCTAGGCGCAGCCTGCCTACGGACTTGGTCACGACTCCGCTCATCGGGATGGCGAAGCCTGTGTCTCGGCTTCCGCTAGCGGCTCGGAATGCCTCAGCGGCCGACGTCTGGGCTTCGGTGATACGGGTTCGCATACTCCGGTAGTGCAGTGCGTCTCCGCCGCGCACGAAGTTGCTGATTCTCCGGAACGCTCCTTTGCGCACTTCCTCGACTTCCTGGACGCGCTGCCACATCATGTCAATGAAACTGCCCAAGGCGATCTGCAAGTGTGCGGGCAGGTCTCGCACGCGCGCCAGGATCTCGCTGATGTCGGTTTCCAGTTGCGCTCGCTGAGACGGCATGCCGATCAGGTGGGTGAAAGCGCGGAACGCCTGTCCCTCAGGCGATTCAGCGATTACGTCGTGGCCGTCGAACATGCTCGCCAGAGTGTCGGCGAATTCACCGGGATCACCGCTGAGGCTCTGACGCAGGAGGGCGGCGGTGTTGGCGTGCATCTGTTCGCCGTACCGGGCCACATCGGTAGGGATGCGCTCAATCAGATTGGCAAGAGCGGATATTCGGTCGATCAGCTCGCGATAGTTGACCTCGGCTATGCCTTCGCGCTCCAGGTCCTCGCGTTGGGCGGCCAGCGCTCTAATCTGCTCATCTAGCAGCTTTGTCCGGGCTACAGGATCTGGGTTAGCCTGGGACGCGATCTGCCTCATCTCCGCCATAACCATCGACAGCGCGGACTCGGTCGCTGTCGAGTTGTGGCGCTGCAGGCCGCGCATTTGCCGTACCGCCTGGCTCGCACCAGATGTCAGCTGATACCGCTCGATCCTGGTCTCAGGATCGACGCTGCGGTGCACCCAGCCCTTCTTGGTCCACCTGCGCAGCAGTTCTTCTGCCGCTGAAGACCCCGGCTCCTCCTGATCCTCGGGTGTGACGCTCCCGCGGAGATCTACAAGATCCTCCTCAATAAGCACGGTCAGCGTCAGGCCATCAACGATCTGGCCGTCCCCGAGGTGCGCGGCCATTAGCGCCACGTACAACAATGCATCCTGGGATCGCAGCAGTGACATCGCAACATCCGCCGCCGCGTTAGCCTTGAACGCATAGAACAGCTCCTCGGCAGTTTTCGTCACGTACACCACATCCCTGCGCAGGAAAGCGCCTGCGCGACACCGGTCGGTCCTGAGCCGTCGGTTCTCGTCTGGGCGAACCAGCCAACCAGATGGTAAATGCAGGCGCCGACAATCCCGCGGACGTCAGTACCCACGCGTCCGGCCGGCCAGCTCGCCGGACGGCGGGGCTGCTGTTCCAGCCCCAATGCTGGGCGTCGTGTCAGGAGACCCTCCCTGGGTTTGTGCCAAGGCTTGCCATGCGGCGAGCGATTCTGCAGGGGTGAGGATGAGCAAAGACTGTGCGGCCCGAGAGCAAGCGACGTAAGCAATGCGCTTCGTTTCGCAGTGCAGCATCGAGTGGGTGAGCACCGCTTTCCAAGTCCCGGCTGACTGCGGGCAACCGCACGCGTAGACGCGATGCTTAGTGTGGAAAACCACGGCGTCGTAGGTCTCACCCTTCACTGCGTGAGCGGTGGCAAACAGGATCCGGATGTCCGGGCGGTCGTGGAGGTAGAGCCACGTGCGCTCATCGCGCGCCGCGAAAAGAGAGGACACCAGCCGGTCCTGCGATGAGTTCGCGGGGTCGGCAAAGCGTGCGCAGTCGCTGCGTATCAGTTGGCGGGCGGATGGATGGAGCGCATCCAGCGCTAGACCAGCCAGCCTGAAGCAGTCAGAGATCCGCGCGGGCTCGCCGAGGGCCGCGGTCGCGATTAGAGCCAGGTCGGCGAAGACCAGAACGCGGTAGCCGACGAGGTCGGTTGTTGAGAACGATCGCGCTTCCATGATCGCAGCGCGGGTCTCAGCTGGCGACGCATAGTCGCCGGCCCGCGTAAGTACAGCCTCATACGCGCGGGCAGCTTTGTCAGGCTCGCCGCGTCCAAGGTGGTGGACCGTCCGGATAAAGTCACGGGTTAGAGCGGACTCCCAGCGGATGCGGTCGGTGCCGGGGGCAGGTGTGTCGACGAAGTTAGCGTGGAGGCGTCGGGCATCTTCGGCTGAGCGGCTGATCACAGCGATCGACTTGATGCCGTCTGCGTTGTTGTCATGCGAGCGGGCGTCCGTTAGTGCCTGCGCGACGGTGTCAATGGCAAGTGCCACAGCAGCATCCTCGTCGTCGCGTTGGTACTCCTTTACCCGGACTGGTGCCAGGAAACTTGCGCTCTTAGACTCAGCGGCCGGGAGGAGGGTAATGCCGTCGGCCGCTATCGCCGTCAGCGTGGCGCAGATGGCTGGGCTGCACCTGTAGGTCTCCGCGAGCGTGCTGCTGCGCCAACCGGCCCAGGTGGTGTGGCCGACGAACAGATCTGGCCTGGCGGTGTTCCACTCGTAGATAGCCTGGTTCTCGTCTCCGCAAAGGACAACATGCGCCAGGCCCGCCTCGATCAACGTATCGAGCACACAATGTTGGACCTCCGTCATGTCCTGAGCCTCGTCAATCACGAGGATGGGGAAACGCTGCGCTAGAGCCGCCGCAAGCTGCGGCCGGGAGCGGAGAGTCTGGTACGCAAGGTAGTTCGCGTCGGCTTGCAGCGCCATACCCTGGCCCCAGACGAACTGCTTCATAGTTGTGATCTTTTTGAGATTGCTGGCTGAGACTTGTAGCGCAGCCACGGGACTTCCAGATCCCATTGAGCGTGGCGTGGCGTCGATGCGAAGCGGGCGGCCATCGAGACCGATCGTGTAGCAGTCGAAGAACATCGGCTTATACGCGCCCTCAGGGCTGGCCTTGTGCAGGGACCATGGCGCTCGCCACTGGTGGAACGGCTCGCCGACGAGGGTGGGACGCCCGCCCGAGAACCTCATCGTGGCGGCGCTATGGGGCAGGAACAAGTACTGGTTAACGAACGCGTCGAGTGTGCCGACGAAATGCGGATGCTGAAGCAAGGTGCCCGCTGCGCCGTCTCGCCGTAGTCCGGCTTCCACTTCATCTTTGGCTACGTTGGTGTAGGACAAGACCGCCATGCCCTGCCACGGTTCGTGCCGTCGACGCCATATGGCTGCCATATCGAGGCAGTACTGGGAGACGGTGGTGGTCTTCCCCGTACCGGGTTTAGCAGACAGAACCCAGAGCCCTTGCCGCGGAGTGGGTCCGTCCCAGAGTGCTGCTCGTTGCGCCGGAGAGAGTGCCATCACTCACCTGTGACGCCGTCAGTGTGGGTGACGAAGCGGATTGCATCCTGTATGTAGCGAGGCACCCGGAATGATTCGGCTGCGACCGTGACCGGCAGAGCGGCCAGCGCCTCGTGGAGACAGAAGGCGAAGTCAGACTTTGCCTTCCGGAAGTAAGTGTTGGTTCGCCAGCCGGCGTGCCAGTCCGCGGCGGCGACGTTAGTGTTCTGCTTGCGCTCCTTCATCTTCTGGTAGGCCAATGACGGCCGGTCGGCGTCGAGGAAGTCCCGGGCAAATTCGTATTGTGAGCCGGCGTTTCTTACCTCTGGCGGCGCGGCCGCCTTCATGGCGTCGTACAGAAGGCCGAGCATTGCCGCGTTGCTCTCGCCGGCGATGGCGGCCCGCAGGAGGCCGAACTCGAATGTGCCGTAGCCGGTCGCCGTCGCAGTAGCTCCCGTGATTGTCAAGCCCAGGTCGAGGCAGAAGTCGCTGTCGGCGCGGAATTCTTCGTCGGACTTGACCTCAGCCGGATCCTCGTCACCGTCCGTGACGAAGACGCCCCTGCTGTAAGGGCCGCGTTCTCCGGCGAACAGCGGCCGGAAATGGTCGAAGCCTTCGTTGGAGTCGATTACAACGATCTCGATGCCGTGATCGCGAAGGCTCAGACCGATGAGTTCGGAGAAGCGCTGCATCAGCAACGCCTCGGTGATCCCTTCGACGAACAGTGCGCCGTTGGCGAACAGTAGCTGGGACCTCGTGACGTCCAGGAACTTGTGCACGTAGCGCTTGTGTTCGTCTTGTCCGGCGAATGCCTCGGCGAGGTGGAGGGGCTCGATGGCGCTTGTCGCAGAAGCGCGTCGCATGACAATGATTTTTTCGATATCGGTTTTCGCAGTGATGGTGGGTGAGTGCGAAGTGACAAAGATCTGGTGATCGGTAATCTGGTTGAGGGCGTGGAAGAACGAGTCTTGCAGCTGCGGATGCAGGTGTGCTTCAGGTTCCTCAATGAGGAAGAACCGGTGTAGGTGCCGGTCGGCGCTGGCAGACCCACGCCGGGACAGCACGATACTGGCGTAGATGAGCTGGTTAATGCCCAGCCCGTTGCTACTCAGTGGCAATCCGTCTGGGTGGTGGGTGGGATGTGAAAAACGCGGCAGCATGGCTCTGAGAAGGTTGTCGGACACGCCCTCGGGCAGGAAACTGAGCGAGTCTTCGCCGATGCCATACGGCCTCGCGTACGAGGCAAGACTCCGACTGGCTGCGACCTGGTGGTCGTTGGACGTGAGTGTTCCGATCATGGCCGCGGCCTGCTGGCGAAGTTGTATAGGGATCGCAGCCAGCTCGTCTGCTCGGTTGTCCGGCGTGTGGCTCGTTATGAGTCGCTCAATCTCTGCCCCGACGCGAGCGCGGTCGTTGACAAGGTCTCGAAGCGGTGCGAGGTAGACAGCACGCAGTCCATCGAGGACTTCCCGCGGTACTGGGTTACTCCACGTTGGGCCACCGCGCAGGTCGCTGCGAACGTGTTGGTACCGGCGAGTGGCCGGAGTGAATTCGAAGCATGCTTGGTACAGCAAACGGAAGGTCGTGTACTCGAGTCCTCCGTCACCGACCTGATGCCGTTGGTCGGGACAGCAGAGCTCGTAGAACTGGGCGGGAAGTTGTGAGTCCGTGCGCCCGCGGAAGGTCGCCTCGAAGGTGACCGCGAGGCTGGGGGATGGTGGATCGTCGCGGAGCACATCAGTGTGACG
>Ga0335072_10013935_pt1 | contig 11429 bp, 9 predicted proteins | sample Lox_Sample_21_FD_206725 | JGI IMG/M metagenome (GOLD analysis project Ga0335072, IMG submission 206725) | Soil microbial communities from Loxahatchee National Wildlife Refuge, Florida, United States - Lox_Sample_2.1 | ecosystem: Environmental > Terrestrial > Soil > Wetlands | place: USA: Florida...
ACGCCCGTGAGGTACAAATAAATCATAAGCGTCCCCATGCGATTTGTCGAGATCCGAGTTTGCAAAATACGAGTTTTTGCGCTAAGAGTTTAAAGGTCCCTATTCGCCGCCGTAGCATGCCTACGGAATATTACCGCTTGCAATGTGAGGTATCCGATGTCCGTAGCTGGTAGGGTCATTGAGGCGATGAGGATACATTGATGCTAGGGGCTTGGTATCCGATGTCCGTTCTATTTTACGCTCAAGGCCTTTAGGCAACAGATGATGTAAAGTAATGGCAGTTGTCAGAGAACCTACACATTTTGATGAGAACGTCTGCCGACGAACAGACAAAGGCAAGGTAGGAAATTCATTCTTTTGCCCGTACCGAACCATCACATTGAAAGTGGTCCGATGTTGAGGAAATACGAAAATTGTTGCGTGTTTTAGCTCACAGCGTTCAAATCTTGAATGCTGGGAAGCTGTCAAGGTGCTTGACTCGCCCCAATATATTGGATCCCTATATTCTCTACCACTCACGCCAATCGCCGTCTTTCAATACAACACCACTTAGCGCCACAAAACTCACATCAACGATGTCGTGCTCATCGACCTTGATGGATCGGTCGGAGGAGTCTTTCAAATCACTGCTTTTGGATGATGAGCCTCGCGATCAAGCCATAACAAAGGATATTGAATTACAGAATCACGATACCAGGGCGAAAGTCAGCCATTTCCAGATCCTCAGCAGCCACTCGCTAATCACACCTGCTGTCCTCTCCTACCACTACAAAGGCTCGGGCACAGAGGACGACCCATACCTAGCAGAGTTCATCCTACACGACCCTCGAAATCCCATGCTATTCTCGACGTGGAAGAAGTGGTCAATCACAGTGATGGTGGCCTTCGCTACTCTCGCCGTCGCCTTTGTCTCCTCAGCATACTCTGCCGCCATCCCTCAGGTCATTTCCGAGTTCCACTGCAGTACAGAGGTCGCTACTCTCGGTACCTCTTTATTCGTGCTTGGGTACGCAACCGGGCCACTCCTTTGGGCGCCGATGAGTGAATTCTACGGTCGGCAAGTGTTGTTCTTCGGGACATATGGCGTCCACACAGCTTTCAACGCCGGTGCAGTTGGATCTCAAAATATCTGGACGCTCGCCATCCTCCGATTCTTTGCAGGCACTTTTGGTTCATCTCTACTCACTAATGCGGGTGGAGTCATTGCCGATATGTTCCCGGCTAACCAAAGGGGTCTTGGGATGAGCGTTTTCGCCGCCGCACCGTTCCTGGGCCCTACTGTCGGACCCATAGTTGGAGGCTTTGTTGGCGAGGCAGTAGGATGGCGATGGGTTGAAGGTGTAATGGCCATCTTCACTGGCGTCCTCTGGATTGCCGGCACACTCTACATCCCTGAAACATATCCTCCTGTTCTTCTTCAGAAGCGAGCTGCGGCCTTGTCTAAGTACACTGGGAAGAAGTATATCAGTATACTAGAGAAGCGACGCGGCAAGAGGACCCCAGCACAGGCATTCAAAACGGCTCTTGCTCGACCATGGGCGCTACTGTTTATGGAGCCTATCGTCCTGCTCATTTCCATCTATATGGCAATCCTCTACGGCACTCTGTACATGCTGTTCGGCGCATTCCCAATCGTCTTCGAACAAAACCGCGGCTGGAGCCAGGGAATTAGTGGCTTAGCTTTTGGTGGTATCGCAGTGGGGATGATGGTTGGTGTCGTATATTCGATGGTCGACAATAAGCGTTACGCCAACGTGGAGAAAAAATACGGAAAGGCCCCTCCTGAAGCTCGCCTTCCCCCGGCGATGGTCGGGGCAGTTGCATTGCCTATTGGCATGTTCTGGTTCGCATGGACGAACTACCCTAGCATCCACTGGATCATCTGCATCACTGCCAGCGCACCATTCGGTTTCGGGATGGTCCTGGTATTCCTTAGCGCCGTGAACTATCTCATTGATTCATACACCATCTATGCCGCGTCAGTCCTTGCCGCAAATTCGGTCTTGCGATCACTCTTTGGCGCTGCCTTTCCGCTATTCACGAACCAAATGTATTCCAGACTGGGCATCCACTGGGCATCAAGTATCCCAGCCTTCTTGGCTCTTGCTTGTTTGCCAGCCCCGTTCATTTTTTACAAGTATGGCGAGGCTATTCGCATGAAGTGCAAATATTCAGCTCAGGCCCACGAAGCAATGATGCAGATGAGAAAAGCCGAAGAAGACGAGAGCCCTGGAGGCAAGGCCGATGGTGACGAATCGCAAGTCCTACAGGAGATAGACTTTGCGAAGATACAAAAGCCTGGTGAGTCGTCTTTGATTTCAATAGTAGAAGAGGTCAACGTGTTTTATCTCACGATGCTGACTCGTTTCCATAAGGACGGGACACGCTCGATCAATTCCGCCGCTTGATAATGTACCCCCAGAGCACCAGCATATATGGCCGGGTAAATCGCAAAACTAGATCCTGGAGACGAACATACTTGGCCGTCACTATTGTGCTTCACTGCTGCTTGGTTGCCGAAGCAGGGATCGGAGTCAGCCTAGTCGCCGTCGGAGCCTTGTCACCTTCACCCCCTGCAATCATCGCTCTAGGGGCTACCAGCACGCTGGTCACCGGCTTATTGGCCTACGCGTACGGAATGGGCCTCGCGAGGCGGCAGCTGAAACGATACGTCGCCGGAAGGCGGCTCGGAGTTTACATTGAGCAGCAAGAACGGGCCTTGATGCTCGACAAGTGGTTTGGCGAAGGCGGCCGCGGCGGCCGCGAACGCTTCCTGCGAGAAAAAGTCCATAAGATTGAGGACATGTACCAGGCTTTGATGTCGGGTTCGTTTTTTGAGCCAGTTGATCTAGCAAGAACGTACAAGGATCCAGTTGACCTCAAACCAGGCACATCGGTGGGGGGCCAATGGATCATCAGTAACAAGGGTAAGGAACTAGATGATGAGAAGTAGGGACACCAGATTGGGGGCCTTGTAGAATAAGGAGACGGGTTCGATGATCTCGGTATCTGCCTAGTTAGAATGGGCGGCAAGCAACGATACTGATACTAGACAAGTGGCCAACTGATGCATCTATGTACATAATAAGCAAACTCACCACTTGGCGACTTTCATATTCCCGATTAAAGGGTCCAAAGTCCAAAGCCTGGTTTTTAACGGCCTGCTGTACCTTCCACATCAAGTGACACCCATTACACTACAAATCATGAGACTGGGCCTCTGCCGCGGCCTCACAGGAGGGCTCAGCAGGATGGCGATGATGGCAACCAAACAGCCTTGAGAGCTCCGACCTGTTGCGACCCATTTCTGTGACCGCCGTCTCCAGTCTCCTCTCAGCGTTGCGCATCCCGGGCTCTAAACCCAGCTTCAAGTATACCCTCGCGATAGCTTTCTACCTGCAATGCTCTTGGGCTGATCTGTACTTCTCTGTCCTTCACCGCCGCTCGACGGGGTTTGTCAATCTCTTCCGGCGGCTCCCCTGCATTGCCCAACTGGCAGATTCGAATAATGGAGTGCCCCCCATGTGGTCCGAGCAATTCTTGATTAACGTAGGCAATCACTGTCAACGAGTGAGCGTGGCGATGCAAAGTCTTCCTTGCAAATTATCTCCTCTTCTGTTCGTGGTTGTCGACCCTCTCACGGTCCACACTAGTCGATTGTGGGCGACGGCTGCACCACCTCTGGGTAGTATAGTGTGAAGGGGTCGGGTGGCGGAAGACAACATCAACAACAACTAGCCCTGGGGAGGAAGGGGACTTTGCCGTACACGCTAGCGTGTACGGTAAAGTCCAGGGCGAGCCCAATGTCAAACCTAACGACCAAGAGAGAAGGAAAGGAAGAGAAAGATGCCTCTTGCTTGCCCTAGCTGGGCTGTCTAGCTGCCTATGTAGGGTGTGTTCTATGTGTGTCGGTATGTCCTAGGCTAGGGGTTGGTATCCACCTCACCACAATAGGCTGGTGATGCGGCCTTTCTTTGATTCGCCTCCTCGTTTGCTATCCTTGTGTAAAAGTCGGGCACCCAGTTATCTGCTAATCTAGGCCGATCAACAGTAGGCATCAGGAAAGTTGTCGGCGCGGGGGTCATCGTCGATGCCTGGGCAAAGGAAGGAAGGGAAACGCGAAGATTGGTCGTCGGCTATTTTGGCCGAAGGAGAAGGGGAGTGCGAGAGGAAGGAGGGGAGGTCGATGCGAGGTCATGGCCAAGCTAGGCTCCTCGCCGAGTTCATCGGGGTGATCAGGCCTTCGAGGAGGCCTGAGTCGAGAGACCTTGACGAGAAACTGCAAGTCAGGTGGTAGGCGTACGAGTCCAAGGGTGGTACGATGCCCAGTCAGTCCCAACACCTAGGTACAGGAGAGGGGAAGGAGAGGAAGGGAAGCGACGCGAACGGACTCAGTTGCTTACCCAGGCCTCACCCGGCTCGCGCGAGCTCAGGGCGGCAATGCTCACCCCGCCAGAAACGGGACGGGCAACCGTCCCCAGGCTCTGCTCCTCCCCCCTAAAGGCATCTGATGTGTAGTGCCGAAGTCTGCGAACGCACTGAGCTTTCGACCCCCGCTTTCATGAAAAACCAAACAAGAAGTGCCTACCCGTTACATGCGGAACATGCGCAGTGTGCGCAACTACAAAGAGAGCGCGCCGATCTTATGGGAGCGAGGAAGCGTCCGAGAACACAGGAGGGTCGATGGGCACTAAGACGGCAACAGAAGCTCCCAGGCTATTTGCATGCGACGCATGTGACTATTCAAAGTCTAACGACGACTACTACTAACTAGATGCATGCCATGATGAGAGTATGGACTGAACGTTGCAGAAAATTCCCGTCTTCTACGGCAGCATTTAAGAGCGCCACGTGTGCGCTGGCAAACTTCCGGCCTGGTTGTGTTGTCAGGCTTTGGTATGCTCTAGCATTGTGGCACATCCCGAACAAGAACCGAGTCCTTCCCTACTCTGACTCCATCTCACCCAGCACTCAACCACTTCTTAGCCGATAGCCACTTCTCAGCCCTCTCTGACAAGCTCAGCTTCGCAGGCTGAACGCCAAATTTGGCTGCTACATTCAGAGCATTAGTTTTGAACCGTTCGAACAATTCCACCCTCTCATGCCGAGCAATTGAGACTTCACACAAAAGACAGATCTGCCGAAGTGAACTGAGACGCCCCGCAGGACCGACTCGATGACGGATACACTCCAGCCAGAGCGGGTGGATTGGCTGCGAGCCCAAAGATGAAGACGAAGTTGGAGACCAACACCACAGCGAAGTCCTTTTCAACTCACTGAGGCCTTCCATCAAGACGATTTTGCTCTCTAAGAAGAGCTCGAAATCCGGAAGGTCTTCCTTCAACTCCGTGAGCCAGGGCCGATCATGCTGGAAAAAAGGGCGGAAGTCGACGAACGCTCCATCTATGGCATTTGGGCTTATAAACGCCGCGAAGGTAAGGACCCATTCAGCGTATACTTTTTTGCTCGGTTCTATTCTGTCGAGGGAAGCTTCAAACGTGTCCATTATGGAGCGGCCGAATCGGGGTCTGAAGTCGAGGAAGTTTCGCCGCCACTTCCATTCCGAGCCTCGCAGGATGTTGAGGAATTCTTTGGCGGGCGAGTCGATCGCTGTAGGGGAAATTTTGTCACAGATATATATTACCGCTCGGCAGGCGGCTAGTGGGTGTCCGTAGATGGCACCTGATATCGCAGAGAGCTCCTCGCATGAGGGTCTTTGCTCGAGTGGCAGGGACGTATCCATGGCCAGGATATTTTCCATCAGTTGTACTGTCTCGTTAGGTGCCATGGGAGAAAGTGACACAGCCTCGCCTAGTCGTCCGAGATTTCTGAGGATATTTGGATCACGGCTTGAGCAGAGTAAGTTGCCAGGGCCTTCTGGTATAGCTAACAACAAGGCTTCTTCAGGTTTGAAACCGTCGATGTCATCGAAGACAAAAAGGGATCGTTGGTTTTCTGAAGTCTGGAGCCAGTCGCTGAAGGCATCAATCCTGCCTGATGCATCGAGACTAGCCCATTGAGCTGCAAGATCGCTTCTGGGCACCTTTTTTGACACCAGTAATTCTTGCCCAATGCTCGTGGCGATATTCAGCAAGGCTCTTTCGTAAGCATCCTCATCTTTCGCTTTGATAAAGAAAACGTAATGTTCGTGCTGAGTCGCTAGCTCGGACAGAATGTGAGTTTTTCTGCAGCCTTCAGTCAGTACAGCGGCATCGAGGGGCTTTTGATTCTGTACCCGGCGCCGCCCATCCCTGTGACAGTGATGAAATTCTGCTTCTCGTCGCTACCAGCCTGCAAAAGTTTGGTGACCTGACCAAGGACTTCTGCTCTGCCAACCATTTTGCCGGGAATCCACGTTTCGTTTCTCTCGTAGAATTTAGTTCTTGGGCGAAGTGGACTATAAGGGGCTGAAACATTTGGCCCACCCGGAACCTGGAATAAATCAAGGATCAGATTATCTGCCTAGAACTACTTACGTTGTACATGCGGATCACGCCGCATGAGGAGGATCTTATACATTTGCATTAGGATGGGCCATTGGCACAACACCCGGGGTCTGCAAACTTGATCTGAGACGCTTTAACCGTTCGAGTACTATCCTGTATCCATCAAGCTTGTTTTCAAACTTGCAAACCCCGGAATGGTCAACGTTCGGCATCTTGTCAGCAGTTTGTCCAAAAAAGCCTGCAGAAGCTTGTGGGACAATCTTGAAATTTTCAGCTACAATATCTCTCAGGAAATATGAAGACCTACCATGCGTTCCTTTCCTCCCTTCTTAGTCTTGTTGCCTTCGCACAAGCAGATGAATGGAGGGACTTTTTTATCCTTCTTCATATTTCGGAACGCCTCGATGCTATCAACCGAGAACGGATTTAAGGTCCGCAGCTCGTCCACGATAGACTTAGATTGGAGGCCAGCAGTGACTTCGAAAACACTGACGAGGAAATTGGACCAATCGGCTTGGTGCGACCCAATATGGGGGGTACTTAAGAAAAGAAGGCCACATTTTCCTAGCGTAATGCCGGAGAACTTCTCCGGTAGATAGTGCAACCGGATCATGGCCTGCCGGCTAACAATGCCACCTAGCGAATGGCAAATAAGGATCATTGGACGTGCTTGTTCTTCAGGCGCTTCTCGAACACTACTGACATTCTCAAGCAGATCATCGGCCCAATCTTGTAGACGATCAGTCCTTGTCTTGTCGAAAAGCGTAGAGTTGTAGCCGAATGTCATAATTCTAGCGGTATTGAATGGGACACTGCTTGGAAGTAGATCACGAAGCCACATCTTTGTCGTTCCCATCCACGTGTCAAAAGCATTCCCCCCAAGGCCGTGGATGGCACATATACTGTAACTGAAATCAGATTGTCACACATGAGAGTTCAAACATAGATGAATGGGGTTCATGAATGGGATTCACGAATGGATGGTTTCCCAAATTCAACACAATCAGCAACGCCGGAAGTAGAGACTTGAAATTCATCTGACAGATGGAATGATTACTGAAGACAAATAAACTGCAAGAAGAAATGAACAGTGGAGAAGTTCCATACTCGATGTCAGCTCTCTGGGGCGATTGCAAGACAGTCAGTCCATCGAAATTGTCGTCGACTAGCCATTCAAGGTTCCCAACATCCGCTCGTTTCTTAATGGCTTTGTCTTTGATCCCCGCAGATGCAAAGGTAATGGTAGCCGTGGCGTATTCTCCCTGTATTGCTATCGAATTTACCTACTGCCGTTTTAGTTGCGCAATGACACATGCACAAAGGTTGTAGAGTGCAGTACTTACCGGAGTTTGAGGGGAATCCACCTTTTTACCAGAGCCAGTTTGAGCGAGCGTTCTAGCAAAGGTTTCAACTGCGTCCTTGGAGGTCCCTGCATCTAGATTACGAACACGGACACTCCTGTTACTGGAAGTTATTGGCATACTACGCGCCTAGGGGTAGACTGTCGGTGTTGCAGATGCATGAGTGTTGGCAGGGAAGAGAGCGAGGGGCAGGAGGACAGCCTAGTTCGATTTGTGGGGCTCGGCGGGTAAATTCTCCAAACCGCTCGGGGCCGCCGCATGCCAAAGTTACAGACTGCACCAAGGGTGAATTTGGCCCATGTCCTGTCCCCAGAGACGGCCGCACCTTTCCACCGAACGAAATGTTGTCTGTCGCTTCAACTCCGTCGTCTTGGGAAACGTCCTATGCAGCAGTAATCTGAAAAGAGTCCATGGAAGTTACTGCAACGAAGATCGTTCGCGGCGTTGGTGAGGAACTTCTGATGGATGGCAAGGGGCTGTAAGCAATTTTGCTTCTATTTCATACCTTCCTACATATCTATGAGTTAACACCTTTCTCCTGTTGCCTGGATGCATCTTCACCGATGCTCTCGGGTGGCGTCTGATTTAAATCGGACTGATGATCGTTTAGTTCCTTATCAGTAGCTGGCCAACAGCTTTCAGACACAGCTTGCTCGCTACTTCTCCTTCTTGCTTACTGTGAGGTCAAATGGGTCCCAGCATTTCTATTTTTGCGCCCATACCTCCATCAACGACGATGGCAATTTAATGGCGAAGTTTCATCCGCAGCCTCAAAAAGCCGCAAGCACCTCCCTCAATGGCCACTCCAACTCTTCGAACGAGAATACTTTCGATGGAACTACAATTCTGTCTTCCCTTATAGCGAGCTCGACGTTATCAAGTCTGTGGTTCTTTCTGAAGGAACCCTTACGAGCGAACATCCCAGAATAATGGAAGAGTTGCGCTTGATTGCCTCAAGGGGAGCCGTTCAGATAATAACGCAGAATTGCACCGTCGGATTTGCGATATCGGAGGATTTCAAGGATGACTTGCGCCGAAAATGCTCTGAAAATGAGACCATCCGTACGCTTTCGGACCTCGTACTGTTGACAATTGAAGCAACGCCAGATCCCTATGCGGAGTCTCTCTGGAACGTCGTCTATTTAAGTCTGCGCCAGCTGATTGCAGGGACTGTTATTCCCTTTTTATCTGTCGCTAGATGGGCAGATCTCAAAAGTATCATGTAAGTGCAGTCTGCCATTTCCTCGATCCTATAGTGGAGTATGTGCTGATCAGGCATGCCAGTGTCGACACACACCACCAGGCAGAACTTCTTCGATTTCTCGCTTTCACTGCTGCCTGTGGAGAATTCTCTGTCTCGCCAAGTCTACCTTTCGATTGCGAGATACAGTCTGACGATGGTAAGCTCGCAGAAATCGGAGTTCTATCCGTAGAAGATCACTCTGAAACACTTTATCCACTTCTGGTCTTTAGAACACGTCTGTGCTGGCTCTTGGCTGATCGATTCGAGCCTTCGCTCTACCTTACTCCGGAATCTGCCGTCGTTCATGACCAGCATAACTTCTCTCTCCAGTATTTAGGCATTGTGATTCACTCACTCTACATGTCCACAGCGGCCGCTATTTCACACTCACAATATGAAATTAAGCTCAACAAAGTGAGGGACTGGTACTTGATGAAGGTCAAGTCAAATAACTCATCAGCTGGGCAGCTATCTCGGTCATTGTTGTCCAGTGTCGGGCACGGTGCGTCAAAGGGCTTAATTGAGACCACAATCATAGGCATGAACGTGGACAATCAAGTCCAAGCCGCCATTGGCTTTGCAAAGGCTGACTGCAAAGACTTTCTGTATGCTCGAATCCTACTCCTACAATCAATTCGAGCACTCGAGTCAGAGAATCGATTCGACACTTTCGAATATGGTTTGCTAGCAGCAGAGTTCGTCAAGTGTTGCAATGCACTGGGAAAAAATTTGGAAGGCGAAGGTGTGGGACGTCAGGTGATCGAACGGCGGGCGGCTGGGTCTCAAATTGGCTTCAGGGAAGATACTATTTATATAGCCATTGCGTGGGCGGATTCTTTGGTAGCTATAGGCGAGTATATTCAGGCTCACGAGCTGCTCAGCAATGTTGGAAAGGCGTCCGCGCTGACAGACTACCTTGAAGCCGTCATAGCGCTACGGCTAAACAAGGTGAAGCGTCGAATTGACGACTACGAGACACTGGATCTTGGTACAGAAGGTACTCTATGGCGGGCCATTAGTAGGATGCACGGTTTGGGAGAAGATGTAAAACTGGAGTGCGCCGACGAGCTATTATCTACAATTTCTCTGCTGAAACAACATCAGAACCTCGACTGCGATGAGGCAGCAGAAGCAATAGCGATCGTAGCCTCTCAATTGGATGTTGAGGTGAGCAATGCAGCAACATGGCGCTCCAGCGTTTTGCGCTGTGAACTCATTGACGTACAACAAACCCGGGCGCCACTGATAAGTCTCCCCACTTCTCAGTCGAAAGACGTTTCGCCTTTTGGTTTGTCAACCAAGCCGCCCCCTCCCCGGGAGGTTTCCGAAGGAGAGATATCAAGAGTCCACGGCGCTAAAAGTCCTACATTCAAATACCCGGAACAGCACACCAAGGATCTTAAACAGCAGCCCAAATATCGACAAAGAAAGGTGATACTTGCCGAGGAACAGCTCAATCGCCGGAACCAGGAAGAAGGAAATCAAATCACCGCGCTTCAGAGCGAACAGTCAATACCACTACGTCATATACGATTAAAGCCAATTGCACAACAGACCGCAACCAAAGAGGACCCGGATGTACTTAGTGCCATGGCTGATCTAGAGCTCTCAAAGGCTGTGCTCGGAGAGAAACATCCAGATACCATCAGGGCCATGGCGAATCTGGCATCGACCTGGCGGCAGCAAGGCAGGTCAGACGCGGCTGAAGAGCTACAGGTGCAGGTATTAGAGCTTTCAAAGGCCGTGCTTGGAGAGAAACACCCAGATACCATCAAGGCCATGGAGGATCTGGCATTGACCTGGCGGCAACAAGGCCGGTCAGACACGGCCGAAGAGCTCAACGTACAGGTATTAGAGCTCCGGAAGGCTGTACTCGGAGAGAAACACCCAGACACCATCACGGCCATGGCGAATCTGGCATCGACCTGGTGGCAACAGGGCCGGTCAGATGCGGCCGAAAAGCTCAACGTACAGGTATTAGAGCTCTCAAAGGCTATGCTCGGAGAGAGACACCCAGATACCATCAGAGCCATGGCAAACCTGGCATCGACCTGGCGGCAACAAGGCTGGTCAGATGCGGCCGAAGAGCTACAGGTACAGGTATTAGAGCTCTCCAAGGCCGTCCTCGGAGAGAAACACCAAGATACCATCAGGGCCATGGCGAATCTGGCATCAGTCTGGTGGCAACAAGGCAAGTCAGATGCGGCCGAAGAGCTACAGGTACAGGTATTAGAGCTCCGGAAGGCTGTGCTCGGAGAGAAACACCCAGATACCATCAGGGCCATGGCGAATCTAGCATCGACCTGGTGGCAGCAAGGCCGGTCAGATGCGGCCGAAGAGCTACAGGTACAGGTATTAGAGCTTTCAAAAGCCGTGCTT
>Ga0335072_10013936_pt1 | contig 11428 bp, 10 predicted proteins | sample Lox_Sample_21_FD_206725 | JGI IMG/M metagenome (GOLD analysis project Ga0335072, IMG submission 206725) | Soil microbial communities from Loxahatchee National Wildlife Refuge, Florida, United States - Lox_Sample_2.1 | ecosystem: Environmental > Terrestrial > Soil > Wetlands | place: USA...
CCCCTTACCAGCGTGGGAACTGGTTCGCCGGACTAGGGGATAGTATCAATAGATTCGAATTACTTAGATTTCACGTAACAATTCTAAAAATCGGTAACGATAACACCTCTAACAGTAGGGCAATCTGAATTCGATCTTTCAAACAACCCCTTGACAGGGTTATATCGTGACAATTCTTGCCACTAGGATTGGCATCAGGTTCTTCACCGGAGAGTCCTTTTATAGCATCTTGCTTGTTCAGAGCCCTATCTTTTACAGTCGCTTACAAAACTGGCTTCACCCTTTGCGCAAACAAAGATTCTATCAATCATTGTCGGACAAGGAGACCCCGACATGTGTTAGGCCAATCAAAGCTGCATAACAACAGGGGTTACAGGTGTAGGCTATTCTGCAGACTCACGAACGCTTGGCAAATTGACTTATCTTCGTTTTAAATTTTCTAGCTGAGCGGCGGTACTATTCCCTTCCACTCCGTCGTTCCAGGGCACAGGAAGAACCGTTGAGCCACCATCGCAACACCAGAACTGCTTCGGATCTCTCTCATAAGAGAGACAGGCATAGTTACTGGCACCACAGCGTGTGCAGGTAAGCAGGCATTGTGCTTAATGGATCCCCGGTTTTCGACTTCGGCAAGAGGTTTACGGGCATCTCCACAGGGTGCGATTCACCTGGGGGTGGTCACAGGAAATGGGACGACCACAGGTAAGGGAGCGGAAATATTGTGTGAGGGAAAAGTCTATCCGAAAGGTTGTGACCTAATTAGCAGAGTCAACTCCACTTACAGGCAAGATCGATCAGACAAGCGGTTTTCTTTTATTAAAGTTTATCAGATTTTAGCTCCGTAGCTGATGCTTTCTCAAAGCAACCTTCTTCACCCAAAGTTTGTGTTGCCCCTCGTGCCAGCTTAACACCAGTCATCCCATTTCCGCTTCCCATCGACACGCCACTATCCATCTCCCTCATTTCCGGCCTCTTCTCAGCAGGCTTCTCTTTCTCATACTCCGTTCTTGGGTCGTCTTTTTCAAGGTCTCTATGCGGTCTGATCTGGACAGAGTCAAATCCGGCGTCTCCATTACCAGCATTCTTCGTAGGCTGGCGAAGCCGAAGATTGAGCCTGGCTTGATATGTTCTGGTGTTTTCCAAAATGAGTTGACCATCCTCAAAGAGATCCCAGGGGTCAGCCAAGAACCTGATTTTGGGTTCTTTGCGGACGTCCGAGATGTGCACTAGGACAGAGACGTGCTTCGAAGGGGCTCGTTCCTCCGGGTCTGGCTGGCTGTGGACCGAAGTTTCGCGTGCCTGTACACCATCCATGATCAGTATTATACCTCAGCGGACGAATACAAAAAGAAGAAAGCTATTTAACTTACTCGGTCAAGTTCATCTTGTGTGATCTTGAAAAACTGCGTATCTGTGGTCTTGACATGGAGATGGTAGATCAACCAGGTATACCCCTGAGCTTTTCCAGACATACCATCAAGACGCATCAAGAAAGCACTGAATCTGCCCTGCGTGTCCGTGAAGTTGAACGCAGCTCGGTCATTCTTCCTCTGGTCTCGGGGTGTCCACATGCGTGCCCGGTCGTATTGGGCCCCGAGGACTGCGGCCAGAATATCAGAGACCTATGCGAGCAATTAGTAACATACTCTTTGCCGGCACTGTTGAGTTATTCGAGGGAAAACGTACGATTATCTCTCCAATATCAGCATCGCGCTGTGCCAAACCCCTGACGCGATCCAAGATTGTAGGTGGACTTTTCCGGGTGCCCACCACGGCGCTATGTTTCTGCACAAACTCTAGATCCTTCAGTGATCCCTTCAGAGATGGCAACGTGAGAGCGCTGCCGAATGTGCGAGGCTCAGCTGGCCGACCGATGGCATTTTGGGTAGCCCTGGCAAGCGCCACATTGTACGACGGCGGAGAGTTCGAAGAGCTGTTGGCTTGCTTGAAAAATGAGGGACTGAACCTCGTGTGGCTAAGCAGGCGAGAGAATCGTAAATCACTACCAAGTCGCGAACGACTCTTCTTGCTTGGCCCTGGATGATAGTGTACAGGAGCATACGTAGCATCTTCTTCACCGTGTTCCTCGCCCACGATTCCTTCTTCGAGTAGTGGAGCAATGCCTCTAGCTTCAAAAAGCTGGTTGACTCTCTCCTCGGGCGCGATCAATGCCACCGTGAGAAGGTCCCTGTGCTCGATCGGAACGTCGAAGAAATTTCGCAGCTGCTCCGCCAGCTCATAGGGATACGCCTCGTTCTCATAGCCGGCTCGGAGGTAGATGCGTAGGTCCCCGGCGTAGTCGCACTCCAAAAATGCAGCACCCTCAGCCAACGTGCTGTGGACTTGGCAGAGCCCCAAAGGCGCGCGCCAGTACTGGACAATCTTTGAAGCCATGTAGACATCTACACCGCGGAACTTTTCGCGCAATTGCTTCTCGTCAGTTTGGTTCTCCGGTATAAGCCTGGTCATGTATTAGCAGATGCCAGTGAAATAGAGAAGAACGTAAAAGTAGAGACAGCATACCTGAACAAGTACTTGCTTCGTGTTCGGTACCTCTGAGTGAGCTCCTGGTGGAGCTTCACATCGCCATGCGCCTCGGTAATACTAGTCGCCAAATCGCTTAAGAATCTGTCTTTCAGATCCAACGCCTCTAGGAAGCGCTTGATCTTCAGGACAAACTCCGCACTGAACGCAAGAACGGGCATGACAAGCTGAAACTGGGTCCTGAAGTTTGCCCTGTCGGCTATAAGCCATGGCTTCTTGCTCGTGACAGATGTCAGATACTCGTAAGACTCGTTCTCCGGAGTTGAAACAATTGGAAACATCTCAAGCTCCTGAATCCTCGCTTTTTGATTAGCGTTAAGTCCCCGAGCTTTGACGTGGGCTGTGAATGCTAGGAAAAGCTTTTCAATGTGGGGTGCCACGGGTTGCGCGAAGCGAGAAATCGCGGCAGCCTCCCGGATGAGATGCTCGATCCCTGCGTTCGGAACGAGGAGGTGGTTGCGGAACAAGGTTTCGAGGTCAGGGTAGAGTCTCTCGAGACCGACGGATTGGGTGAACCACGACTCGCCCCGCCAGAAACAGTCAGACTGAGATACCCAAGAGCCGCGCTCGCCTTCGTCTTTTCTCCTTGGCGGAATGTAGATAAGCCTTTTACTGGCTATAGTATCCCTTGAAGGTGTCAGAATGGGAGAAGGTTAAAAGCAAGAACCATGTATCTTACCGGACTAGCAATAGGCTGTCGTGTCCGCCAACCCTGTCTTCAATCTCGTGCATGATGTTCCGAATCTTCCCACTCGAAATTCTATCGTTCTTCTTTGCGCCACTCAGACATTTGATGTAGAAGCAAATGTCATCTTCCATGCCAACGAGCAAGCACTTCAACAGAGGCTCCCATCGAGGATTCTGGGGATCGGATATGTCTAGGAAAGGCGCAATAGTCCCGTACTCTCTCGTTAGTCGATTAAGGGGCATGTAGGTATGTCTGACCCATTCAGACTGCACGCTGCCAGTGCATCGAACCTCACTCTCCCTCAAGTACGTGAGGAGCTCGGCGCGATCGTGGCTCTGGGCCACCGGGATTACGGTGTCAAGCCATGGTTTGTAGAACTCCCAGCCCTCTCTGAGCAAGGTCAGCCACCTCTGACTGAGAGAACCTTGCATAATTAGCTTAAAATCGTCATGCACATGTTCCTCCGGTAGACAACCATATTTCTTGTTTGAGCTGTCGTTGAAGAGCCGAGGGTAGACGCTGACGTTGTGGTGCTTTTGCAGGTAGTCGAACCAAAGCTTCTTATCAGATCCGCCGGCCTTGAGATATGCAGTGTGAAGGAATCCGTACTTTTGGTGCGCACCCTTGGGGAGTATATTGCTGGCGGCTCCGGGAACGTCTGAGGGGAGGTACATCGTGTCACTATTCCGGCAAAAGCCTAGGTCTGCGGCCATCCATATGCGAAACGACTCTTGATCATCTTTGCGACGAGACATGAAGAGAAACTCTGCGTGGGAGACGAGTACATCCGGTCGCAGGCCATCTGGTTTGAATTTGCTGTCCCGGTGGGTGTTTCGTATGGTTTCTCTGATATGAGAGTCTGCGAGATCCCGTACCCCCATATGGACGAAAAGCTTCCTTCGATCAGGATCAGCAGCTGCTTCAGGGTCCACGATATTCATTTTGATTCCTTCCGGGATAGCCGAGGCGGACTTGCTGTTCGGGAAGTAATTCAAGCCGCCTCCTAAGCGCGAATCGACCCATTTGCCATTCCGAAGAGGGATGATGGGGAGCTTTGATGATCCAGGTGACATATTCATGGCAACTAAAGCGCGGGCGAAGCTAGCGTGCCATTCTTTCGTCTTATTCTGGAAAAATGATGCCGGGTTGCCCCTCAACACTTTGGCCATCTCGTCGTGGAAGACGTTCACATCCATGCGCTTGACTCCCAGGACATCCAGGTAATGCCAGTCCTTTTCCATGTCGTATTGTCCAGCTAAGAACTTGTCCTTGTTGCTTCGGTGGATCATGAATGGGCGGCCACTGGGATCGCGCCAAGCTGTCGGGATCATGATGAGGCTTGCAGGTTTCTTCTTACGGCCGGACTGCGAGTACAGGATCTTCGAGTTTCGCAGCCTTTCCAAGATGTCCTGTCGCAGGTCCTCGAAGAACCCGGTGTTTGCTTCAGCAGTCGCGATATATCGAATCCAGCTGTAGCGCAACAAGTTGTTGAAATTACCCATATGGCGAACGGCATCAATATAGGCAATGGCGGCCGCTGCGGCCAGGGCTTTATTCCATGTAGAATCAACGTGAACGTCTTCGCGATCCGCTGGAAGAAGAAAGTCGGCCTGCAAGAGGAACTGCAATGCTATGCATTAGTCAACTCCGCATAGATGATTCTAGCAGGAAGTGGAATTTTCGTCTTACAGGCAAACCGCCGTTACGGATTGGCAAGAAAGCGTATACATTTTGGCTCTCGATTATCGGGTGCACCGGCAAATCTCCGTTAATCCCTGTGTTGGGAAAGGCAAGCACAATCTCGGAGCTTGAGATGCCGGGTCGACGGGACTCTACAGGCAATTTGTTGGCCGAATGGCGCCAGACGAAGTAATGTCTCCTCAATCCGTTGTTCATGAGCACCATCATGGATGGGTTCTCTGAGGCCTGGCCGTGGCGAATAAGGATTGTCTTGAAGGGTTTGCTGAATGAAATGATGCCGGGTTTGACATCGATTTCGAGCCTTCGCAGTCTGCGGAGGAAGAGTAAGATTTTCTCGTCATATGATTGTAGCTCGTTGATGATAAGCTTCTCGTCGCAGTCTTTAGCCAACTTCAAGAGGATGGAGGTGCATCCTTCCCTGGGCTTCTCCGGAAACTTATCCCAAATAGGGGCAATCATACCGAGATGCGCATCGCGGTCGAATCTGAAGGAGTAATGGCCGGACGAGATCCAAACTGTCGAAGCGACCTTGAATACAGCTTTGAAGCCGATTCCTTTCTCGCCGACGAAGCCTGCGCTCTTGCTTCTGCCGCTTTTGGTGCTCTGGCAGATGCGGCAGATGGCTTCGATGTTCTTCTTGTTGAAGCCCCGCTCATTGCAGTCGATTCTGACCCGCCCTGAGGAGTAGGCGATGGACAGGGTTGGAACCTCAACCGTGTAAGAGTTGTCGTCGGCATTCTGGATCAACTCAAGAAGAAAATGGGTCGCTGTCTGATACAAATCGTGGGATAGCCTGTCATCAATGAGCGAGGTCCGCGTTCCGTCAATAAGGTGGCCAAACGCACAGTTTGAGGGCCGATTCGAGATCTGACGCGTTGTTGCCAATCTGTTCAGGACCATCACTAAGGCCCTTGTCGCGGCGAATTTGGCGGATGTGTTCCTCGGCTTCGCGTGCCGACTGCGGAAAGTCGGCCTCCATAGTGGCAGCTTCACATGCGTCGTGGGGTTGAGCAAGCGTCAAGCTCCTGTGTTTGGAGAATGAAGGAAGCAATGTCGCTAGTCGCGACCGTTCAGAATCTGTCTGTTAAAGTTTAATAAAAGAAAACCTGCCCGGCAAGCAGAAATCTCTACCCCGCGTCAAGATCCTTCGGCACATAACGGCTGGCGCCGTGGGGGTATATTAGCGAAGCTAAATTATTGGCTACAGCTTTGCGACCTGTAAATCACGTGAAATTACTCCGAATTGAAGATAATTGTATAGATTACAGCTAGCTATTCACGTCACAGATGCCGGAGCCAGAAAACTCCCCATATCTGCAACCGATCATTAAAAATGGCCTCCGGATCTGGCCGCCTATCCCAGCAGTACTGTCCAAAGAAGTGCCAGCTGGTGGCGACATACTCAGCGGCATCTCCGCTCCTGCAGATGCCAGAATTGGCTGATGTGCAAAGGGGCTTTGTTTAGGGATAAAGAGATCTTTTGGTGGGGATGCAAATACGTTTCGCTCTAAGAGGTGGCTAGAATGTTCGTCGAGGAAGATTAATAAAATAGAAGATGAGTTGGGGTTGGTCTTTAGCTATAAGAAAATATTCGTGTTTGGGAAAGAAATGTAACGGTGAACTGGAGCTCAATAAGGCGTTGAAGTAATTCAAATCTGTAAGCAGCACTACTTGAGAGAAATATTGGATATACCGCATAAACTGGTATATAAGACCTGCTTACACTATAAGACCCCCCACCTATATTGTTACGGCCTTAGTTCCAGTTACCGATACGGATGGTCCGTAAAGGGTTTAGCGGACGGGGCCGTGCGCTGTCAGATAGATTACCCCTAAGTCCTCTTCTCTTCTTTCTTCCTTAGTTTAGATTCTCGTCGAATATAGAGTGTCTGCACAGTAGTAGGCGTTCCGCTGATGCATAGAAACACCTGTTCGTGACAGTAAGTGCATTATTAGGCATATCAGTAGAATCGTGGCCATATTGAACCTAATATAGTTAATAAATAAATAATAAACGTTTAAGAAGCATATACTGTTTTATGCAACTTCTTTGTGATATGTTGATTGAATCCTTGTACACTAACACAGTATAATACTCTACTAGGTGAAGTTTCTAGATATTCTGGCATTGATTCTACGTAATGAATTGTTTTCGTAGTTATGCTATCTAATCGGTTGGTAAGGATATAGTATTCTGTTGTCTCTGTGGATTGTGTGCTAGTTGACTATTTAAAACAGTTAGTAAACAGTATTTAAACATATAATAGTTCACTTACTTCATTTTCCTCTTTGTCACTCTAATCCTTATATCTACACCACTCGTCGACATCAGATCTCGTATCGCTCTAGCGTTCTCTTTCCTGGAGATTGATATGCTGAAGAGCATTGTATACCTCTTGTGTCTTATTGGTGGTCGACATAGCTGATTCGGTAATGCACAATAAACATTTAAGATGCAGCAATCCATTTTGCAGGTAAAAAACACGTAATTTGACTGCAACGCGTGCGCACAGATCTTTCTAATGAACGCGTCAGGAAAAGTACACGTGCAAGGAGATACTTTGCAACCTATTTATTGACTAATGTCGGCAAAGTTGGGGTCAGTATGTTGAGATCCTGGCAATTCGGGGTCAGTATGTAGCCACCTTCTCGCTTAAAAACGCCTATGCCGAACCTACTGACCGACCTGTATAATCCCGGTTTACCATCGGGCGAAAAACAGGGCTTACGAAACATTTCCTTGACGGAGGATCGAGGTCACTCTGCGGCTTGACCTGCAAGTGCGATTGGTACCATGTGACCGCACTACTTTTGCCGTGTCCCAATACTCGTGATCGAGCCAAGCTAATGAGTTGTGTCTGTGTAGGTGAGGCGTAAGCCTATCAGGCGTGATGGCGCTAAAGCATTTTAACAGTTAGCAACGGAAGGCATTCAGGCAGCAATATTGTTGGAAGTTACAGCACACGACAATGTTCATTTATGTAGTTTTTATGTATTGCGCGCAGTGAATATCAGTATATTGATGATCTCTGTATGTCTATTTCTTTTTATGTGTCCTGCAGGACATGCGCGGACCATTTACAAGTGGATCCATGCCAAATTGGTATAATCTAATATCGGTGTCTTGATTCTCCGTTCTCCGCGTATCCCCTGACCGACATATCCAACACTTCCGGCTGGGCCTCCACCAAATGGTTGTTCTGCCTGAGGCAATAGCAGATGGTATGATAGAGTCGGCAATCAACCGACCGACCTTGCGGAAAGCCTCCAGCCCTATGCGTGTGCCTCCACGCTCGCAAATATGGGGAGCTGAGCCTAATTTGCATTCCAGAGCAGGACCGCCTTTCTAGGCAACTGAAATCATCGTCGTGTATATAAACCAGCTTGGGAGCTCTTCAATATGGCATCAATCAACTCATCATCAACACCTTCATCACAATCAACATCTTCAACAAATCTATCTAAACACATTCTCAATCTCTTCCCTTTAAAAGTCAACCAACAACAAAAATCAAAATGAAGTTCTTCACCGCCGCCATCGCCGCCGCCATCCTCGGCTTCACCGCCGCCCTCCCCGCCCCCCAATCCATCCCCACCGGCTCCAACATCATAGTCCCCACCACCATCTCCCAATACACCGTCTGGACCGGCGCCATAAACTTCAACACGGGCGCCGGCAAGATCTTCAAGAACGGCCGAGTCAGCGACGTCACCACGCTCGTCACCTTCGACATCCCTGCTGCCGCCGCGGGCAAGACCTGCCAGTTTCATTTCGTCCTCGACCCCACTGCGACGCTCAGCGGATCGAGCCAGTTCGATGTCTTCACGAGCTTGGCCCCTGCAACCATGAGCACAACCACCTGGCCCAATGGCAATTTGAGGGATCAGTATGTCGGACGCATGACCGCGGTCGCGGACGGCGAAGCGACGTGGACCCCAGGATTTCCCAATGTTCCCAGCTTCCCGTGAGCTTGTTGGCACGGGGGATGTGGATGACATTGAGTGACTCCAGGTCAATGCTGGGCCTTATATTGAGTACTCCTAAGTACTCTACGGGCAGTGTTGGGGGTTGTTTGAAGGTTTTAGCGCTGCATTGGCATTTGCATGGTACTGGAGTATGTTGAGATATTAGATCCTCCTTTTTTGTCTACTAGAAGTATTTCTCGCGACTGTGCTTAGGGCCTTGATACTTAAAGAGGAATAGCCTTTAAGTCCACGAAATCAAATAATTATTAATATAAAACCTCAGAGTACCTTAGCCGTGACAAATAGTGCGAACATATCAAAGGCTTTCTCTGCGCGTTCCGGGGATGAAGGCAGCTAGCGTCTTGGCAATGTGGCTTGGTTTAAATTTTAGAAGTGTTTAAGGCGGAAGCCGATTTCGCTAGCGACTGTATGAACGACATAACTGTAGATAATTAAAGGGCTCTTATACTTACAGAAAATCAGCAAGTTGTGGTGTTTCGGCCTCCCGGGGGGATCCAACGCTGTTTTAGACGGCCTCGATACCGAGGCGAGACCCACGTGAGAGCTCGCTTAAGCGGCTTATCATCGAAGGAGCCTATTTCCTCCAGAAAGCCCAAAAAGGCTTCCCTCTTAATTCAAGCGTAAGTTTCAAGTTTATGTCCCTACTCTATGGTGCAAGCGGCCCAAGCCCGCCATAAAAGTAGGCCACTCGCCTGATAGTCCTGGATAGGGATCGTAATTATATCATACCGTATTTTGTATGTATTAATTCAAAAAATACGGTATTAATACGGACTGGGGCTATAGGAAATACATGTGTAGGAGCTCCAAATTTCAGGGTTCAGATCGCGAAAGGCAAGAGGGGGGTAAAAAATATCAATCAGGGCCTAATCCGCTGGATTTAATTTAGTTATAGGCTTTTTAAATTTGTTGAGAAACTTACGGATCGAACTATCAGAATTAGTATGCTACTTTACTAGGCAGTAGTTTCAAATAACTCACCCGGAGACCTCTTACAATTTGGATGCGACACCCAAAGCTGCGGAGTTTGTGTTAGAAATGTAGTTTCTGCCTGAAATATAAGGCACCAACCAAGAATTCTACCACTGAACTATCAGGCCAAACCGAGTAAATTTGTGGTGCAATCAATGCTACCACTAACCTACAGGCATGTGTTTACACTACTTCGCTTATTTAGATATATGTTTACTATTGTGGATGGATAAGATGGAATGCCGTCGCAGTGCACGATCGTCAGGACAATGAGATAGGTCTGCGTACAGCCCAAAGATGCAAGGAGTAGTCGGACGAAGACAGCGCGCAGCGCAATACCTAAACACACACAAAAAAAGTCCATTTTGTAAAAGGACAATCCGTAAGGTCAATATACATCTGTAGAATTCAACCGCGGCCGCCGAGTCTTGGTCTCTGATCATGCGTAATGATGATGATGCTGCTCCCAAAGGGAGCCAAAGCTAGCTAAATACATCGAATGTCCTCGGTAGGACAACTATTGCCCAGATCAGGTGATTAGAAGCTTGCTCCTTACTAGATAAGTCTAAGTAGTGCGGTTCTAGCCTCCAGAGGTTCCAGCGCTGTTTTATACGGTCTTGAAGGGTAGACCCCTGCGGCTAAGTAATCGCCGAAGCGAAGCCCCACTCTAGATCGTCCTGACTGTCACAACAGAGACACCCCCCTCTTTGCACGTCCACCTAAAACATGCCTTTGCTACACGCCTATTCTGGGCTCAGCGGCCCTTCGAGGTGTTTAAAGACTCGGTCTCTCCCCCCCAAACTGCGACACCCAACTTGACACCTAAATCTCTTTTTCGGAACTCGATACCCTGTCTCCCTCCTTCTCTCAACTCTCTCAACCCTCTCAACCCTCTCAACCCTCTTAATCACAATCACTGTCGTTATCATGGCCTGGGGAGGCCTCACCGACACTCAGCGGCGACCGCTCGATGCCGTGCCGGCCCTCACAAGCTTCCTCAATCAACGAAGCATTCAAGATGCTCGAACTCGAAATAGAAGTGTGACGGCACGTACGGAATGCTATTCAACGAAGGATGAAGGGAGCTCTGTAGATTGCACTTATCGAAGATACTAAGCTAAAGAGAGAAGAAAGGGAAAGAAGGGGAGAAGATAGCTATCCATATACACAAGCTGTATTCTATGACGGCGCAGCTCTTGATAATAGCCAACGTAGTTAGCGGTTTCAGGGGTGGTTTGATACAGTAGTCGTTGCGTACATGAGACGAACCGTCACACAGAGCAGCTAACGGACCGCCCGTAAGCCTGCCGTAAGAGCAGTAAGAGCCGTAACAGTAAGTGCCAACCGCCCGTCCGAACTGCCCGTTCATAAATCTGTCCGTAAAGCGATCCGTAACAAAGATCCTCCAAGAGTTACAAAAAGGGGACAGACAACTAAAAATAAGAGTAAGATAGATAGCAGCTATATATCAATTAATAGCTACAATACAATCTATCTATCTATTTTTTTTTTAGATAAATATATAGCAATGATTCC
>Ga0335072_10013937_pt1 | contig 11427 bp, 1 predicted proteins | sample Lox_Sample_21_FD_206725 | JGI IMG/M metagenome (GOLD analysis project Ga0335072, IMG submission 206725) | Soil microbial communities from Loxahatchee National Wildlife Refuge, Florida, United States - Lox_Sample_2.1 | ecosystem: Environmental > Terrestrial > Soil > Wetlands | place: USA: Florida...
GGTACTTCCGCGACGCCCCGCTCATGATCGTGGGCGAGGGCACCAACGAGATCCAGCGCAACGTCATCGCCGCCCAGCTAGTCAAGCGCGGCGGCCTCGACGGCTAGCTAGGCCCTGACAGATCGAGGGCTTCCTGAAGTCAGTGCCGCACGTGCCCGGGCGAGAGCGGGTGCTGCTGCACACCGAGGTGAGCCGCGAGCATCTGGTAGTGAGTCCTGGCATGTGGACGCTGAGCGGATTGCTGGACTTCGAGGCCGCGATGACCGGCAACCGCGCCTACGAGTTCGCCTCGGCCGGCCTGCTCGTCCCAAGCGGCGACCCGCGCCTGCTCGGCCGCAGCTTCGACCCCGGGAACTGCCCGCGTACACGCTCCTGCACGCGCACAACAACCTGCCCGAGCTCCTCAACCAGCTCCCCGCCCCGCCCGAGCCCACCCTGGACTCCCTGGCCACGACCTGGTTCGGCGCCGCCCAGAGTCGTCAGCCCACCTGACCAGCCATGAGATACTGAGACTCGGTCACTGGATTGCGAGACACGGATATCTCCCGTCAATTGAGCCATCGGGAAGAACATCCGTTCCCAGTTGAGAAGCTGCTCCCTGTGACACTATCCCCCTCTTTGTCGTTTACCAATGTCAAAATGGTCGCTATAGCGACCATTTTGACACGTGATCATGAGATGAGCCGGGCCGAGGGCAGTCCGCGCGCGCATTCGAATGCCGGGTCATCGGCCAGGGAAGACCTGGAACATGCTCAGACTCAGAGTACGGCTGAAGGGCGTGAAGGAAATTGTCGAAGCTTCCTGGGTCGTACGTGTCATGGGCCGCTTGTAGTCCTGTGGCAGGCGAGAGCCGTGGGAACTTTCGAAGAGTTCCCACTTCGCAGACGCCGGCCGGCCATCATTGAGCGGAGGGATAAATCGACTTGGTATTCGTCAAGCCAAGTCCAGTCGCGCCGACGGGTGCGGAGCTCGCTGATTCCGTAGGCGAGGCATTCATTAAGCGTCCTCTTGTCTGTATGGATTCCTCCGTCATCACCCATGCATGGGCCGGACATAACGATAGTCCAGGGCTTTCCGCCTTCCAGCATCCGTTCATGATCGGCTTTCAAGACGATCGTGACCCCGGAAGCGGACAAGCGCACCATGAGCGCCTCAAGATTGATTCCAGCGGTATCCATCGCACCTTCCGAGAACTGGCCTGTAAAGTTGCCGACCGTGTTGAACATGTAATGCGCCTTGCTCTCAGTGGCGAGGCGTTGTGTGCGGTGTTGACGGTTGCCGGCGCGGCTGGCACGCTCGTTCGCGTTCATGTGGTGCGGGACGATCTGGAAGGAACTGGCAGGTGCGCAAGCTTAGCGGGGGCATTGCCGTCATGGTGGGGTGCGTGCTCGGACTGGGCGTCGCGGGGTGCTCGTCACCCACGAGCCACCTGGTCACGGACACCCGGGTCCGGGCCTACACGAGCTACCAGGCGTGCCTGCTGACAGGGGCGCAGGGCGTCTCCGGCTCGGCCGCGCCGGCCTGGGCGGGGATGGAGAGCGCGTCGGTCGCCACGCACGCCAAGGTCTCCTACCTGGCGGTCAGAGGGCCGCAGACCAGCGGATACGCGACCACCTACGTGGCGACGGACGTCGTGCAGAAGTGCAACCTCATCATCGGCGACGGGACGGCTGAGGAGGGCGCGGTCATCGCGAGCGCCGCGCGGTTCCGCGGCACCAAGTTCGCTGTCGTGGGCACGACGGCCGGGCCGGTCGCGGGAGCTCCCGCCAACGTGGCCGTTGTCGCCGGGAACGCGGCGGCCATCCGGTCAGGCGTGGCGAGCCTCGTCGAGCGGGACGCCGGCGATTCCTGAAGCCACCGAAGGCCTGTGGTGCGCATCACAAAGTCTTTCACCTGCGTTAACTGCGTAACTGAAGAAGTTCTTAAGTATTTGCACAAAAATCGCCTATTGCAACAGATATCAAACTCGCGTCATGATTCTCAGCGTTGTCTTAAGTGACACTGGGAGCGTGGGATGCGGGCTCGCTTGGTGGCTGGGCTGGGCAGGGCAAAGCAGGACGGGAAGCCGGTGCGAGCCGTGCTACGACGAAGGAGGCCGCAGGGCCGCGGGTACGCGTCGCGTAGGTGGCTGACTGGCCGGAGGCGAGCGCCTCGCTGGCAGCGTGCCGCGCAGCGGAAGGCCGCAGTCTGCATGCTGGCGTTCACGCTGCCGTTCATGCTGAGCGGGACTGGGTCAGCAGGTAGCGAGCACCTGTCGCTGCCGACCCTGGCGGGCATCAGGTCCTCCGTTGCCCAGTTGCTGGCCTGGGTGGCCGATAACCACACCCCCACCCCGCTCACGCCCCGGCAGCAGTCGGGGACGGCCGCGGGCTTGTCCCACGAGGTCCCGGCCTCGGCGACCCGCGGCGACAAGCATGCCACCGGGAGGACGGCGGGCAAGGGCGCCGGGCAGATGCCGGCCTACACGGTCCACCTGCCCAAGGCCCACCAGGACACGACCGGCTGGATCGACCCGGGCAACGCGAGCAGCTTCAGCCCGCGCACCAGCACCCCAGTACCCTCCGGGGCGACCGCCACCTCCGACCTGTACAGGAACCTTGACGGGAGCTACACGCGGCTAGAGTTCGCCTCGCCGGTGAACTACCAGGCCGCGTCGGGTGCCTGGAAGCCAATCGACACCGACTTGGTCGCGGGGACGGCCGGACGGTGGGCGGTGAAGGCCTCGCCGGTCACGGTCAGCTTCGCGGCCGACGCCAGCAGCCCGTCGCTCGCTACGGTCTCGGGAGGACAGGGGACGAGCCCGTTCGGCATCGGGATCGGAGTCAGTGGCGCGGCGCGGACGACGGGTACGGTGGTCGGCCCGGCGGTGGCCTACGCCGGAATCCTGCCGGATACCAGCCTTACGCAGAAATCGACCGCGACTGGCGTGACCGAGTCGTTCACGCTCGCCGGGCCGAGCGCGTCCGGCGGCTGGAACCTGCCGCTGACCCTCACCGGCCTCAAGCCGGCGGCTGAAGCCGACGGGGCGATCGACTTCCTGTCGCCCGCGGGTACGGCCGAGCTGGTCATCCCGGCCGTTGCCGGGCTGGACTACCAGCTGTCCACCGTGCAGGGCAAGCCGGATCTGACAGTGACCGTGAACCAGCAGTGGCTGGCCGCGTCAGGGCAGTCGTTCCCGGTAACCATCGGGTTCTCTGTGACCACCCCGGCGGGCGCCTTGGCCACGGTCACGCCCACGGCGACCAGCGAGCTTGACTTCACCGGGCCGCCTGCGGTCGGGGTGCACGGCACCCGCCTGAAGTCGGTGTCCCTTCACGTCCTGGAGCGATGCCCAGCCGGATCGGTCGGCGAGAACATCGGGGTCGCCTTGGCGGATGGCCCGCAACTGGGCAGCCAGGCGGCCGTGGCGGCCTGCGGCGCGAGCGGTAGCGGGACCTGGATGAGCGTCCCGGCGACCGCGGCCGGCGTTAAGGCCCTGGCCTCACGGTCGGGCACGTCAGGCGACCGGCTGGAGGTGACGAGCGCCCCGGCGAAGCACCTCTCGCCGGACGCATCGTCGCTGGCGGTCACGTCCGGTTCCTCCGCTGTGGCCTCCGGGGAAGTGCCGGCCTCAGCGGGAACGGCCGCTGGCCAGGCGGCGGCGGTGCTCGTCATGACGGCCGCGACGACTGAGACACCACCCCAGATCAACTCCCAGTACCCCTCGAACAACTACAACGAGCCGACGCTGACGCCCGAGCTGATGGCCACGGGGCAGGACAACAACGGCAACACGGACGCGCCAGAGTTTGAGTTCCAGGTCTACAACTCATCGGGCACGAAGCTGGCGGACTCGGGGCTCGTCGCCGCGGCCGGGCAGATCTCCCCGTCCGGGACGACCAACCCGACCGTGTCCGGTGACTGGGTAGTGCCGTCCGGGGACCTCGCCTGGGGGCAGACCTACTACTGGGTTGTCCAGGACTACGACGGCACCGACTACAGTGCCGCGCCGAGCCCGACGTACTTCTCGACCCCCGTGCCGCAGCCGCTGATCACCTCGGGCCTGTCGCAGAACGATGACCCGGGGTTCAGCACGACGAACGGGAATTACACCACGTCCGCGACCGACGCGTCGGTATCGGTGGTTGGCCCGGCGCTGGCGATTGAGCGGGACTACAACAGCCTGGACCCGCGCACCTCCGGGGCGTTCGGGGCGGGCTGGTCATCGGAACTGGACATGAAGGTGTCGCCGGGGCAGACCAGCGGCTCTGGCAGCACCGCGACGGAAGTGGTGACGTACCCGGACGGGTCGCAGGTCGCGTTCGGACTGAACTCCAGCGGCACCAGTTACACGTCGGCAGAGGGCCGGTTCGCCACGTTCGCGGCGGTGTCGTCGGGCGGATTCACCCTGACCGACAAGAACGACACCGTCTACACGTTCACCGAGTCGCTGCCCAACAGCGTGTGGGGCATTACCTCGATCACCGATGCCCTTGGGCACCCGCTGGACTTCACCTGGTCGGGGTCCGAGATCACCACGATCACGTCGGCGAAATCGGACCGGTCGCTGCACCTGACCTGGTCTCAGCCGTCCGGAGCCTCCTACCCGCACGTGGCGACGGTGTACACCGACCCAGTGAGCGGCACCGACCAGGACACCGACATCACCTGGACGTACAACTACTCGGAAGACCAGCTCTCGAGCGCCTGCCTGTCGTCGGATGCTGCGGATCCCTGCACCAGCTACAACTACCAGACTGGGTCGGATTATCCGGGAGCCGTCCTGGACTCCGGACCACAGTCGTACTGGCGGCTAGACGACCCGTCCGGCTCGACCACCGCGGCGAACTCGGTACTGCTCGACGAGGGCGCCGATAATGCGACCTACTCCAACGTCACCCTAGGGCAGGACGACGGACCCCTGGCCGGGAACGTTGCTAACGCGGCCACGTTTAATGGGACATCGTCCGTGGTCACGCTGCCGGACAGCCTGGTATCTGGGGCGACCTATGAGTCGGTCAGCGTGTGGTTCAAGACGACCAGCACCAGCCAGGTCTTGTTCTCCTACCAGTTGGACCCGCTGTCGGCCGGGACCACGACGGCCCATTACACACCGTCGTTGTACGTTGGCTCGGACGGGTACCTCCACGGAGAGTTCTGGACAAACACGGTAGAGCCGATGTCCTCGGGAATCAAGGTCAACGACGGGGCCTGGCACCTGGCCACGCTGACCGCGTCGGGTAACACGCAGACGCTTTACGTGGACGGGCAGCCGACCCCTCACCCGATCACCGGCAAGGCGATCGAGGTCAACCCGCAGCTGAATGACTACATTGGCGCGGGATTCCTCGGCGGCACCTGGCCGGATGAGGCTGACGAGAACAAGGACGGCAACGACGGGTACGCCACTTACTTCAAGGGCGATATCTCAGACTTCGGGTTCTGGACCCGGCCACTGACCGGCGCCGAGATCACCGCCATGTACGCGGCGGGCCACGGGCCGGCGAGCTTGCTGACCAAGGTCACCCGGCCGTCAGGCAACACCTACCAGTCGGTCTCCTACAACTCGGCCAACGGAACCGTCAACCAGCTGACTGACAGCAACGGCGGGACATGGAAACTGGGCACTCCCACCGTGACCGGCACCAGCCAGGTCTACGTCGGCTCCGTACTCGGCAACCAGCCGTCCGACTACTGGCGGCTGAACGACACCGGGACAACCAACGCGGTCAACCAGGTCAACGGCGGAACGGCCGCCTACAACGACGTAACCCAGGGCGTGACCGGCGGCCCCTTCTCCGACTCGGATGTTGACTCCTTCAACGGTTCCGCCTCCTACATTGGCCTGCCGAACCAGTTGTCCAATCCGGGCGCCAGTGAGTCCATAGGGCTATGGTTCAAGACCAGCGCGGACAACGGCATCCTCGTGGGCAACGCGACGTCCCCGCTGAGCCAGGGAACGATCACCAGCGGCTACCACCCGGCCTTGTATGTAGGCGCGGACGGGAAGCTGCTTGCCGAGTTCTTTGGTGCTAGCGGGCCCATCACCTCCAGTGCGTCGGTCGCCAATGGAAAGTGGCATTTCGCGGTCCTCGCGGCCAGCGGGACAAGCCAGTCGCTGTACCTGGACGGGGCGCTGGTGGGCACCATATCGGCCACGCTGTCCCCTGGGTCGGGGACGTGGTACGACTGGGTCGGCGCTGGGTTCATTGGCGGGGCTTGGCCCGACGAGTCCCACGGCGGCCAGAGCGCGGCCGCCACGTACTTCAACGGCGACATCGCTGAGGTCGGCTACTATCCCAGTCAGCTGTCGGCCGCCCAGGTGACGGCCGAATACGACGCGTCCCAGTCATCGGGCGGGGTGTCTCCCGTGGAGACCGCCACGGTGACCGACCCGGGCCTCAAGACCCTCACCTACACCTACGACCCGACCAATGGCTACCGGGAACTGTCGGAGACGAACGGGCTCGGCCAGACCACGAAGTATGGCTACGACGTGGACGGCTTCCAGGACGAGGTCGTAGACCCAGACGGGGACGTCACCGACACCGGCTACGACGTGCGCGGCAACATGGTGTCCAAGACCACCTGCCAGGACCAGGCCACGCAGCAGTGCTCGACGTCCTACTACAGCTACTACCCGGACGACACGACGTCACAGCTGTCATCTGACCCGCGCAATGACGTGATGCTCACCTCCCGGGACCCGCGGTCGGCGTCGTCGAAGGACAACACCTACCTCACGAGTTACAACTACAACTCGCTCGGGGAGCTGACCAGCGAGACAACACCGCCCGTCAGCGGGTTCCCCTCGGGCGAGACGACGACCTACCTCTACACCGACGGCAAGACCGATACGGGCGGGTACGAGGGGGCGGTCCCGCCAGCCGGGCTGGAGTACCAGGAAACGACGCCCGGCGGAGCGACCACGACCACCCTTTACTACGGCAACGGCGACGTGGCCCAGGTCACGAACCCCGACAACCTGCAGACCACGTACACCTACGACGGGGTTGGCCGGGAGACCCAGCAGACGGTGGTTTCCGATTCCTACCCCAATGGCCTGAGCACGACATACCAGTACGACCCCGAGGGTCAGGTCACCACCGAGACCGACCCGCCGGTTACTGACCAAGTCACGGGCGCGATCCACACTGCGCAGACCAGTACTACCTATGACCTGGACGGCGATGTGCTGTCCCAGACGGTGTCGGACACCAGCGGCGGCGACGCGCCCCGCACGGTGTCCTACACCTACAACAGCAACGACCTGGAATCCAGCTCCACTGACGCGGACAAACAGGTCACCGATTACACCTACGACCCGTACGGGGATCTCGCGACGGAGACCGATCCCCAGGGAAACGAAACCGACTACGCCTATGACCCGGACGGTCGCCTGCTGTCCACCACGCTGAAGAACTACACGGGCACCCCGTCCGGGTCACAGCAGGCCACCGCGCTGCCCGAAGAGACCCGCGCCTATGACCCGGCCGGGCGGCTGGCCTCGGTCACCGACGCGATGGGCAACACCACCTGCTACGCCTACACCGATAACGGTCTGCTGTCGTCAGTCACCCGCGTCAGTAGCGCCGTCACCGTCAGTCCCTGCACCTCCACGTCCATTCCGGCCGGCGACGAGTACAGCGAAGAGTCCGACACCTACGACGCGGCCGGGAACATGATCTCCCAGGTCACCAACAACGGCGCGACCACCACCGACTACTCCGTTGACGCCAACGACCAGAACACGAGCGAGACGCTCGACCCCAACGGCCTTGACCGGGTCACCGCCTACGCCTACACCGCGGATGGCTACGTCTCCACGGAGAGCGTGTCGCAGGGGCCGACCGGCAGCTGGGCGCAGGCCACGTCGTGGACCTACGACCCGATGGGCAACCCCTACACGGAGTCGGTCTACGACCCGGGAGCGGGTGGCCCGTCGGGATACTGGAAGCTGAACCAGGCGTCGGGGACGACCGTCAGTGATTCCTCGGGCAACGGGAACCAGGCGGTGGCCAACGGCGGGGTTACCTGGTCGGGTGGTGCGGCGCAGATGACCGGGACCTGGGGTCAGGACATCGCGACCAACGGCCCGGTGCTGAACACGGCCTCGTCGTTCAGCGTCGCGGCGTGGGTGAACCTGGCCGGGGACACCAACCAGGATCAGACGGTCGTCTCGCAGGACGCGGGCACAGCCGACGGCTTCGCCTTGAAGTACTGGGGAAGCAGCGGCGGCTGGCAGTTCATGCGGCCGAACTCCGACACGTCCGACCCGAGCAACGACAACGCGAACTCCTCGGCGTCGGCCTCCACCGGCACGTGGACGTTCCTGGTCGGCACCTACAACGCGGACTACGGGACGATGACGCTCTACGTCAACGGCGCGCAGTCCGGCTCCTCGGCCGACTACTCGCCGATCGAGTCAGACGGGCCGCTGCGGATCGGGGCGTCGAAGTGGGGTGGCAACCTCGGCAGCTGGCTGGATGGCAGTGTCTCCGGGGTCCAGGTCTACCCGACTGACCTGAGCGCCTCGCAGGTCTCGTCGCTGTACCAGGACGGGCAGAACGGCGGGACCCTCACGACCAACGAGCTGACGACTCAGTGGACGCTCGACGAGCGGGGCCTGCCCACCGCGGAAACCGACCCAGATGGCTACGTCAAGGACTACCTATATGACGAGGCCGGCCGACTCGCGGTTACCTATGGCGACGCTGTTGACGAAGAGACCGATGGCGGTACGCCTGTCTCTAGCTACGCGGTAACCAAGACCGGCTACGACACCTTCGGCGATGTCGCGGAGACCGATGACGCCGATGGCAACATCACCACCTACGGCTACGACGCCGACGGCCGGCAGACCCTGGAAACCGACCCGTCGTACACCCAGCCATCCACCGGGGACGTGATCACCCCGCAGTCCTCCCAGGTCTATAACTCGCTCGGCGAGGTCACCTCGGCCACCGACCCGGACGGTAACAAGACCACCTCGACCTACGATCAGCTGGGCGACCTCACCTCGCAGCAGGCGCCAGACGGGGGGGTGACCAACTACACCTATGACCTCGACGGTGACCAGCTGTCAGAGGCCGGCCCAACCGGATCGGTCACCGACGCCACCTATGACTACCTGGGACGGAAGCTCACTTCCACCCAGGTGGAAACGATCCCGTCGGCGGCGGCCTACACCACTACCTACAGCTACGCGCCGACGACGGCTGACCCGAGCGGGGCCTGGCTTTCCTCGGACACCTCGCCGGACGGCATGGTGACCCAGTACGGCTACGACGCGGCGGGAGAGGAGACCTCCGCCACCAACGGCGCCGGGGACACCACCAGCTACCAGTACGACCCGGCCGGCCGGCAGACCGCGGTGGTGAACCCGGATGGGACCGAAGACACCACCAGCTACGACACGGCAGGCAATGTCACCGGGACCAGCAGCCTGAGCAGCGTCACAAACGGAACGGTCCTCGCTTCGCAGTCGGCGATCTACGACGAGGACGGCAACATGCTCTCGTCGACCGATGCGCTCGGCAACACCACCTCGTTCACCTACGACGAGACCGGGAACGTGACCAGCGAGGTGCAGCCAGTATCGGCGACCTCGGCGATCACGACATCGTTCGGCTACGACGCGGCCGGGAAGCAGACCCGCTACACCGACGGCAACGGGAACAACTGGATTACTGAGTACAACTCGATGGGGCTGCCAGAAACGGTCATAGAACCATCGACATCGCAGTACTCAGGGGCTGACTCGACGTTCACCACGTCCTATGACGCGGACGGGAACCCGGTGTCGGAGCAGGAGCCCGGAGGGGTGACGCTCACCGACGGCTACGACAACATGGGCGACCTGACCAGCCAGTCCGGGACCGGTGCCACCGGTGCCACCGCAACGCGCGCGTTCACCTACGACGACGAGGGCAACATGCTGTCGGCGTCGACGACCAACACAGCACCATCCGGGTCGCCGTCCAACGCGACCAGCGAGTCGTTCTCCTACGACGACCGTGGCCTGCTGACATCAGCGTCCGGCACGGCGGGGACGACCGGGATCACGTACAACGGCGACGGCCTGGCCACCGCCGTGAACGACGCGGCCGGGACGACGTCCTACGCCTACGACAATGACGACCGGCTGTCGACACTGTCGGACCCGCTGTCGGGGACAACGCAGACCTACTCGTATAACCCGATGTCACAGGTCTCGAAGGTCCAGTACGGCACAGCCGGGTCGGGAGACGTCCAGTCGTTCGGCTACAACGGGCTGCACGAGATGACCTCCGACAGCCTGGACACGGCCTCGGGGTCAGTGCTGGCCTCGGTTGGCTATGGCTACGACGCCGACGGCGACCTCACGTCGATGAACACGACCGGCCTGGCCGGAGCCTCCTCCAACGCATACACCTACGACGACGCCGGACGACTCACGTCGTGGGCCAACGGCTCCACGACGACGAACTACGGCTACGACGCCAATGGCAACATGACCCAGGACGGGTCCAAGACGTACAGCTATGACGCCCGGGACGAGCTGACCTCCGACGGCACCAACACCTACTCCTATACGGCCAACGGGACGCTGCAGTCGGAGCAGACCTCGACCGGGACGGTGAACTCGGAGTTCGACGCCTTCGGTGACCAGGTCCAGTCCGGAACCCAGTCCTACTCCTACGACGGGCTAGGTCGTGACGTATCCGACACCGGGAACGGGCAGTCGTGGACGTTCTCCTACGACGGCCTGTCCTCAGCCCTCGCATCCGACGGGGTGTCGGATTACACGTGGGACCCGTCCGGAACCAGCCTGATCGGGATTGGCTCAGCGGGCGGGAGCGGTGGTTCGGGCGTGCTGGCCCTGGAGGACCAGCACGGGAACGTGGTCGGGAACTTCACCGCGTCAGCGGCCAGCTTGGCAGGCTCGCAAGGCTACGACCCGTGGGGTGACGTCACCGGCACGACCGGGACCCCGACGGGCCAGCTAGGCTACCAGTCGGGCTGGACCGACCCGGTGACCCAGAAGGTCGAAATGGGGTCGCGGTGGTACACGCCATCGACGGGTGACTTCACCTCGCGGGACACGGCATCCAATAGCCCCTTGCCGAACAGTGCCTCGGCTAACCCGTTCGCCTACGTGGCGGACAACCCGCTTGGCGCGACCGACCCATCGGGCCACTACCTGATCGATGACTCCGCTGATGGTACTTACGTGCGGCCGGCGCCCTCACCGCCGCCTACTCCAGTGTCGTCGTGCTCAGGCTGGGGCTGGTTCTCCTGCTCCTACAGCTCAGTCGTGCACACCGTCCAGCACGTGGTGCACCGGGTGGCGCATGCGATCAAGAGAGTCGTCAAGGCGGTCAAGAAGGTCATCAAGGCCGTCAAGAAGGTGATCAAGAAGGTTGCCCCCCGGGCGCTGCGGGACGTGGCCGAGGCGGTGGTGGACGC
>Ga0335072_10013939_pt1 | contig 11426 bp, 10 predicted proteins | sample Lox_Sample_21_FD_206725 | JGI IMG/M metagenome (GOLD analysis project Ga0335072, IMG submission 206725) | Soil microbial communities from Loxahatchee National Wildlife Refuge, Florida, United States - Lox_Sample_2.1 | ecosystem: Environmental > Terrestrial > Soil > Wetlands | place: USA...
GGGAACGCCACCTGCTGAAGGCGATCGAAAAGGCAACGCGCCAAACGCTCACCGAGGCCGAGTTGCCCACCGTCGAGGACGTCAATGCACAGCGCGTAGCGAAATTCGCCGATTCCATCACCCGTGCGCTTGGCGGTTCGGGAATCGAGCTGTTCCGCAAGCTGGTCGAGGACTACGAACGCGAGCATGACGTGCCGATGGCCGACATTGCCGCGGCGCTGGCATTGCAGTCCCGCGACGGCGAGGAGTTCCTGATGGCGCCCGAACCGCCGCCCGAGCGGCGCCGAGAACATCGGGATCGCCGCGAGAAGCCAAGACAAACGCGAAGCTTCACCACCTACCGCATCTCCGTGGGCAAGCGACACAAGATCGGTCCGGGCGCGATCGTGGGTGCCATTGCCAATGAGGGCGGTCTGCATCGCAGCGATTTCGGCCACATCGCCATCGGGCCAGATTTCTCGCTGGTAGAGCTGCCGGCCAAATTGCCCCGCGCGACACTGAAAAAGCTTGAGCGCACTCGTATCTCGGGCGTGCTGATCAACCTTAGGCCCGAAAAGCCTTCCGGCAAACCACGCAGGAAATACGCCGGATGACCCTTTCCAAGGCCGAGGACGCCCAGGGTGGACTCGAACAGACGTCTGGGCCGGACCGCGTTGCGTCGCTGACCGGCATCCGAGCGGTCGCCGCCATCCTGGTCGTCGGCACCCACGCCGCTTACACAACCGGCAAATACACCCACGGCTATTGGGGCCTGGTCGGTTCCCGGATGGAGATCGGCGTGCCGATCTTTTTCGTGCTGTCCGGTTACCTGCTGTTCCGTCCCTGGGTGAAGTCGGCGGCCACCGGAGGCCCGCCGCCGTCGCTGAGTCGCTATGCGTGGCACCGGGTTCGGCGCATCATGCCCGCCTACCTCATCACCGTGCTGCTTGCTTACGTCATCTACCATTTCCGCACGGCGCCGCCGAACCCCGGGCACACGTGGCTGGGATTGCTCCGCAATCTCACGCTGACGCAGATCTACTGCACCGGCTACCTGGGCAAGTATCTGCATCAGGGCCTCACCCAGATGTGGAGCCTGGCGGTGGAGGCGGCCTTCTACGTGTCGCTGCCGCTGCTGGCCTACCTGCTGCTGGTGCTGATCTGCCAACGGCGCTGGCAGCCGAAGCGGGTGCTGGCCACCCTGGTGGGGCTGATGCTGATCAGCCCGGTCTGGCTGATGCTGGTGCACACCGATCACTGGTTTCCCGACAGCGCCCGGCTGTGGCTGCCGACCTACCTGGCCTGGTTCCTCGGCGGCATGATACTGACCGTCCTGCAGGAGATGGGTGTGCGCTGCTACGCGTTCGCGGCCATACCGCTGGCGGTCATCAGCTACTTCATCGTCTCCACCCCGATCGCGGGTGCGCCCACGACGTCGCCGGCGACGATGCGTGAGGCGCTGTTCAAGGCCGTCTTCTATGCGGCGATCGCCACGCTGGCGGTCGCCCCTCTGGCCCTAGGCGACCAGGGCCTGTACTCCCGGCTGCTGGCCAGCCGGCCGATGGTGTGGTTGGGCGAGATCTCCTACGAGATCTTCCTGATCCATCTGGTGACCATGGAGTTCGCGATGGACTATGTGGTGCGGGCCCACGTTTACACCGGCTCGATGCTGTACCTGTACGTCGCGACGCTGGTCGTAACGATCCCGTTGGCCTGGCTGCTACACCGTTTCACCCGCGTGCGGGACTGAGCAATGCCGCTTATACGGCCACGGGTTTCGGGAGGTTCTCCCGCAGCGGAGCCAGCGGGGCCAACCCGGCCCACGCGGACGAGGCGCCGGCGTGATAGTTGGCCATCGCGGTCACATCCTGTGCCCACATCTCCTCGTAATGGGATTCGGTGGCAGCGATCGCCGGGGTGTTCAGCCCGAAGAAGTTCGTGTTCGTCAGCGTGTCCAACAGAGCCCGATTTGCCGCAATGACCGGAGTCGGCACGGTGGCGGCATGCGCCGCCTCGAAAGAGGCTGCCACCGCTGCGGCCTGGGCGGCGGCCTTCTCTGTGTGGCTGGCCGCCGCGCTGAGCCACGCCGTATATGGCGCGGCCGCGGCCGCCATTGCCGCTGCTGCAGGTCCCTGCCACGTCCTACCCGACAAGTTCGAGGTCACCGAGCCGAACGAGTCCGCCGCCGCCCGTAATTCGCCGGCCAACCCACTCCAGGCCGATGAGGCTGCCAGCATCGGCGCCGACCCCGCACCGGCTTGCATCAGTGCCGAATTAACTTCGGGCGGCAAACAGGGGTAAGTCATGCCAGTCCTTTCGTGGCGGCGCTAACTCGATTTCTCTGGTGACAGGTGGCCATGGTCCGCCGAACCCCCCGCTCCCCGCCGATCGCTTTGCGATGCTCGATCGGCCATAACATAGCGTTCATCCGTTGGCCAGTTCAGCAGTTTGGAAGAAAAACAACGGCTAGCGACGGGCGCCGACCGGGGTGACGATCGGGACGACGAACTCCTCGATCATCGCCCGTTCGTCGGCTTCATCCTGGCCCGGGTACATCAGCAGCGATGTAATCACCCGCACCACCCAACGAGCCCGGCGTTGCACGATGGCGGGTTCTTCGGCGCCGAGCGAGTTGACGAATGCGGCGGCCAAGGCGGTAATCACCTCGGACTTTTCCGCCAGCTCGCCGCCGATCGGGGGGCGGGTAATGGCGAACCACGACGCCAAGGCTGCGCTGTCGCGAACCATCCGCAACGTGGCGGTGATGCTCGCGATCAGTCGTTGGCGCGGATCGTCGATACCGTCGATCTCCTCCTTGATCGCGCGGCTGAGCCGGTGGGCCTCACGGTGCACGTACGCGGTGCGCAGCGCCTCACGGTTCTCGAAGTACCGGTACAGCGTCGCACGGGAACAACCTGCGGCCCTGGCGATTTCATTCATGCCGATCGATGCCTGATCACGTAGTGTGTAAAGCTCCTCGGCCGCATCGAGTATCCGGTCTACGGCTGCTTCGCTGCGGTGCGAGGCCAGCCAGTCGTTACCGGCCATCAGGACTTCACCCGGATCGGCACCGACAACGGACGCCGGACGTAACTGCCTCCGGCCCAGACGATTCCGGACTCGTCCACCTCGAACTCCGGGCAGTGGGCCAGCAGTTCGGTCAGGGCGATCCGCGACTGCATCCGGGCCGCGGCCGCGCCCAGGCAGTGATGCGCGCCGTGGCTGAACGTCAGGATGTTGCGTGGGCAGCGGGTCACGTCCAGCTCACCGGCATCCGGGCCGTACTGGCGCTCATCGTGATTGGCCGACGCGTAGAGCAGTAGCACCCTGCGGCCGGCCGGGATTGTGGTGCCGTCGATCGTGACGTCACGGGTGGCCGTGCGCGCCAACCCCTGCACCGGCGACGTCATCCGCAACAGCTCCTCAATTGCGTCGGCGAGTCGATCGGGGTTGTCTACCAACAACTCTCGCTGATCAGGCCATTGATGCAGTAGGGGCATCGACCCGCCCAGCATCCCGGTCACGGTGTCATTGCCGCCGGTGACCATGGTGAAAGTGAAGGCCAGAATCGACAGCGTGCCGGAGATGTCGCCGTCGGCGCCGACCCCGGCGGCGACCAGGTGGGAGATGGTGTCGTCTCCGGGCTGGGTCCGGCGCCGCTCAATCAGCCGAGTGAAGTAGGCCATCATCGACCCGACCGCGTCGCCGACGGTTTCCAGCGCGCCGGCGACGCCGCCTTCGGCGGTGTTGGCCGCGACGATGGCCTCGGTCCAGCCATCGAATTGTGTCCGATCATCTTCGGGCACACCGAGATAGTGCGCGACCACCATCGACGGCAGCGGCTTGAACAGCTCGGTGACGATATCGCCGCCACCATTGGAACGCAGTGTCTCGATGCGCTCGACGACGAATTCGCGCACCTTGGGCTCCACCGCCTCGACCTGTCGTGGAGTGAAACCGCGCGACACCAGTTTGCGAAACTCGGTGTGCACCGGCGGATCCTGCATGACGAACGGCGGATTATCCTGCAGCCCAATCATTTCCAGGTCGCCGTAATTGACCGTCAGCCCCTGCGCCGAGGAGAACGTCTCGTGGTCGCGAGCCGCCGCCCAGACGTCGGCATGCCGGGACAGCACGTAGTAGTCGTCTTCAGGGTGTTTCGCGGGGACGACGTGGTGTACCGGGTCCTGGTCACGCAGCGCACGGTACATCGGCCAGGGATTCGGCCAGGTATCGGCGGTTGCGAGCTGGAACCCGACCGGAGCGTTGTGAGACATGACCGCAGTCATGTCTCATTCGTATGACAAAGTAAGAAAAATGTCAACCACACGGGCCGCGTCACGCGCCTTCCTCAAGGCCGGGGTGAAGCCGTAAACTACGTTTAGTTTGTACTGAACGAACAGGCGAGGGGTTATGTCACCGGATGACGCCGAATTCGTCGATCGCCTTGGGCTGTTCTTCGAGCTCCTCGGCGCGACTCGCACCATGGGTCGGGTCTACGGCTGGCTACTGATCTGTGCGCCACCGCAGCAGTCGTTGACCCAGCTGTCCGCGGCGTTATCGGTGAGCAAAGCCTCGATCAGCACCGTTGCCCGGCAGTTGCAGGAGGGCGGCATGGTAGAGCGATTGCCGAGCCCGAACCGTCAACACCTCTACCGGGTCACGTCGGGCGGTTTCACCAGCGTTCTGGAAACGCAGCTGTCACTGATGCGGCTGGGCATCGAGCCCGCCGAGTTCGCTCTGTCTGTGCTGGGTGAGGACCGCGCCGAACAGCGGCAGCGTGTTGAGGACTTCCGCGATTTTTGCGAGTTCTGCACCCAGGCCTACCGCGACCAGCTCATGAAGATGTGGACCGAATATCGGGCGGCAAGGAGACAGCCATGACCCAGACGGACAATGTCGACTTCAGCGACGTGCGGTGGGGGTCGGTGGAATGGACGAACCTGTGCACGCTGTACCTGCGGGCATACGAAAGCCGTTCGCAGGCACCGATTCTCGGCGACACGGCGGCCGCCGAGGCGGTGGACCGCATCGACTACGACTGGACCCGCATGCGGCGCGCCACGCTGCCCGGGTCCAACCAGTATCTGGTCACCATGCGCGCCAAACAGCTCGACGACTGGTGCACCGACTTCCTGCGCCGCAATCCGAACGCCGTCGTAGTGCACCTGGGCTGCGGCATGGACACCCGGGCGTTCCGCGTGCATCCGCCGGATACCGTGCAGTGGTTCGACATCGATCAACCGAATGTCATCGCGCTGCGGGGCAAGCTCTACGACGACCGCGACGGCTACCGGATGATCGGCTCGTCGGTGACCGATGAGGCGTGGCTCGACGAGATACCGTCCGAGCGCCCGATGCTGATGGTCGCGGAGGGACTCCTCATGTATCTCACCCAGGCTCAGGTTCGTACGCTGCTGCAGCGCCTCACGGATCGGTTCCCCAGCGGCGAGCTCGTCTTCGACACCGCATCGCCGATGGCGCCGCGCTTGTCCAAGGCGCTCACCAGGGGCATCACCAAGTGGGGCATCCGTGACGCCCGCGAAATCGAGCAATGGAACCCGCGGCTGCGCTTCATTGAACAGTCTCCCGTGGGGGCGCTCTACCAACGCATACCCTCGGCGCCGCTGCGTGTGCTGTGGCGGCTGCTCTCCGCCACGCCGCTGCGCAACTACGACGTGCTCAACCGCTTCGCCTTCTGAAGAGCGCGTGTTCGGCATCGACTGTGCGTTGAGGGCGTTGAGTGTGCCTGTAAGGCGCAAACCGGCCCGAAATCGCGCCCTCAACGCACACGCAACGCCGCCGGCGCACACGCAACGGCCAAGAACTAGATCGCTGCGCCGGGGTTCAGGATGCCTAACGGATCCAACGCCTGCTTGATGCGCCGGTTCAGGTCCATCGCTTCGGGTCCCAGGTAGCCGTCCAGCCAGGGTCGCTTCAATCGGCCGACACCATGCTCACCGGTGATCGTGCCGCCGAGACCGACGGCCAGATCCATGATCTCGCCGAACGCGACATGGGCGCGCTCCGTCATCGCGGCATCGGCGGGGTCGTAGACGATCAGTGGATGGGTGTTCCCGTCGCCGGCGTGGGCGATCACCGAGATCATCAGGTCGCGCTCTTCGGCGATGTGTGCGATTCCGGTGACCAGCTCGCCCAGCGCCGGCAGCGGCACGCCGACATCTTCGAGCAACAGTGATCCCTTGGCCTCCACCGCCGGGATGCAGAATCGCCGGGCGGCGACGAAGGCCTCGCCCTCATCCGGATCGTCGGTCGAAAATACTTCTGTAGCACCGTTTTCCGCGAACACCGCGGCGATCACCTCGGCGTCTTCCCCGGACGCCCGCCCGCGCTCGTCAGAGCCGGCCACCAGCATGGCCGCGGCACTGCGGTCCAAGTCCATGCGCATGGTGTCCTCAACGGCGTTGATGGCCACCGAATCCATGAATTCCAGCATCGCGGGCCGCAACCGCGCCGCGACCCCGAGCACCGCGTCGACCGCCGCCTCGACCGTGGCGAAGGTGGCCACCACAACGCTGGAGGTGTTTTGCGCGGGCAGCAGCCGCAGCGTCACTTCCGTGATGACACCGAGCGTGCCTTCGCTGCCCACGAACAGCTTGGTCAGCGAGAGGCCTGCGACGTCCTTGAGCCGGGGGCCACCCAATCGGACCGCGGTGCCGTCGGCCAGCACCACCTGCATGCCCAGCACATAGTCGGTGGTCACGCCGTACTTCACGCAGCACAACCCGCCTGCGTTGGTGGCGATATTGCCTCCGATGCTGCAGATTTCGAACGACGACGGATCGGGTGGGTACCACAGACCGTGTTCGGCGGCGGCCTTCTTCACTTCCGCGTTGAACAACCCGGGCTGACACAACGCGGTGCGGGTGACCGGGTCGACGGCGATGTCGCGCATTTTCTCCGTCGACAGCACGATCCCGTTGTCCAGCGCGGTCGCCCCGCCCGACAGGCCGCTACCGGCCCCCCGGGGCACCACCGCCACCCGGTTGGCCGTGGCCCAGCGCAGCACCGTTTGGATCTCTTCGGTGCTCCGCGGCCGGACGACGGCCAGCGGTTTGCCGGCCGACGGGTCGAAAGCGCGGTCCTGCCGATACCCCTCGGTAATCGCGGGGTCGGTGACGACAGTCCCGTCCGGCAGGCCGGCGATCAGGCCGGCCAATGCATCCGAGTTCACGTGCCGATCTTACGGCCCGGGTTCGACGGCGAACTCCGGCGCGCGGTCCAGTTCACGCAGCGACGGCAGCCGGCAGGCGATCAGCCCGATCAACAGGATGGGCACCGCCAGCGTCAAGAACGTGGCCTTCAGTCCGGCGGCATCAGCCAGCGGACCGGCCACCAGCAAGCCCAACGGGCCGGCGGCGTACATCAGCCCCGTCATCACCCCGACCACTCGACCGCGCAGATGATTCGGAGCGCGGGTCTGCATCACGTAGTTGTAGATCGGCTGGATCGGCCCGTACACCAGGCCGGTCACCGCGCAGAGCACCAGGATCACCGGCAACGGCGGGAGGAACGCGATGCCGGCCGTCGCAGCACCAAAGGTGAGGGTCGCGGTCAGCACGGCCGTGCGTCGCCGCGTGTGCTTCGACAGCGCGGCGTAGCCGAGCGCGCCCACCACGCCGCCCACCCCGAGCGCCATCAACGCCCAGCCCAACTGCGCGGGTTGATGATGATCGCTGAAGTATTTCGGAAACAGCACGCTCTCCATCGGCAGGTATAGCGCGGTGACGAACAGGTCGACCAACCCGAGCGTCCGCAGCACCCGCAGGTTCCAGACAAACCGCATTCCTTCGACGACGCCGGACACCAACCCCCCGGGTCGGGTCGCGTGGTGCGGCCTGCCGGTGCCCTCGAGCCGCAGCGCCCCGATTGCCAGGAAGGACAACCCGAAACAAGTCGCCGTGACCCACATCGTGTTGATGCCGCCAACCGTGGCGATCATCAAACCGCCGATGCCCGGTCCCAGAATGTACGCCAGGTTGAGAATCGCCTCGTAGACGCTGTTGGTGCGGTCCAGCGACCAGCCCGCGCAACCGGCGGCCTCGGGCAGCATCGACTGGCGCGCCGTGGTCCCGGCCGGGTCGAAAGCGGCCGAGAAGAAGGCCAACGCGGCCAGGTCGGCGACGTTGATCGCGCGCGGACCGAGCAACCAGGCGATCAGCGGGACGGCGGCCACCGCCGTGCCGGACAGCGAGTCGGAGACGAGTGAAACCCGCCGACGCCCGAAGAAGTCGACCGCCGTGCCGGCGACCAGCGTGGAGAGCACCAGGGGCAGCGTCATCGCGGCGGCCACGATCGACGCGTCTTTCGCGCTGTCGCGGTGCTGCAGGGCAAGCCACGGGAACGCGACTATCGAGATGCCGGTACCCGCGGTCGCCATCAGTGTGGCGAATAGGATCAAAAACGCTGCGCCCCGGCTGCTGCTTTTCATGGGATATCGCGCCTGAATTTATGCCAAAGCGGTACTCACGGCGACCGAATTTCGTGACTGGCGCCGCGTGAATGCAGGATGTTCATGTGCTCGTCCATCCGAATACCGGCCAGGCGTTCGGCTCTCCCGTCATGCCCGGCAGCGGCTGGCCGGGCGATCCGGCCACCCCGCGGACGCCGGTGGCCGCCGATGCCGCACGGGTCTCAACGCTGGCGGCCCAGGCCAACTCGATACCCGAGCTCGATGCCGTCGTCAGCGTGTGCCGGGCCTGCCCGCGGCTGGTCAGTTGGCGTGAAGACGTCGCCGTCGTCAAGCGCCGGGCCTTCGCCGATCAGCCGTATTGGGGGCGGCCGGTGCCGGGCTGGGGATCGCGGCGCCCGCGGTTGTTGATCGTCGGGTTGGCGCCGGCCGCGCACGGCGCCAATCGGACCGGACGCATGTTCACCGGTGACCGGTCCGGGGATCAGCTTTACGCGGCGCTGTACCGGGCCGGGCTGGTGAATTCACCGATCAGCGTCGATGCCGCAGACGGCTTGCGGGCCAACCAGATTCGAATTTCCGCACCGGTGCGATGCGCACCTCCGGCCAATGCGCCGTCCCCGGCGGAGCGGGACACCTGCTGGCCCTGGCTGCAGGCCGAATGGCGGTTGGTGTCCGAATACGTTCGCGCCATTGTCGCCCTGGGCGGGTTCGGCTGGCAGATTGCGCTACGGCTACCGGGAGCGGCCGGAATGCGCAAACCGCGGTTCGGCCACGGCACCGTCGCCGAGTTGCCGTCGGGTGTGCGCCTGCTGGGCTGCTACCACCCGAGCCAGCAAAACATGTTCACCGGTAGGCTGACCCCGGCAATGCTCGACGACATCTTCATCAACGCTAAGAAGCTGGCGGGTATCACGTGACTTTCCCATGTCTGAGGTACTGATTTCTGGGGCTAGTGTCGCCGGTACAGCCCTGGCGTATTGGCTTACCCAGCATGGCTATTCGGTCACCGTCGTGGAGCGCCACCCGGGCCCCCGCCCTGGAGGTCAGGCGATCGATGTGCGCGGTCCGGCGCTCACGGTGCTGGACCGCATGGGGCTGCTGGCCGCCGCCGAGGAGCGTAAGACGCGAATTCGGGGCGCCTCCGTCGTCGACCGTGACGGCAACGAGCTGTCCCGGGATACCGAATCCACCCCGACTAGCGGTCTGATCGATAACCCCGACGTCGAGCTGCTGCGTGACGATTTGGTCGAATTGCTATACGAGGCAACCCAACCGGCGGCGGAGTATCTATTCGACGACAGCATTGTCGATTTGGATAACCGCGGCCCATCGGTGGATGTGACTTTTGGACGCACGCCCGACCGCAGCTTCGATCTGGTTATCGGCGCCGACGGCTTGCATTCCAATGTGCGCGGGCTGGTCTTCGGTCCCGAGGAGCGGTTCATCAAGAGGCTGGGGACATTTGCGGCGATCTTCACGGTGCCTAATTTCCTGGACTTGGACCACTGGCAGACGTGGCACTACGGAGACTCCACGATGGCCGGGGTCTACAGCGCGCGCAACAACACCGAGGCCCGGGCCATGTTGGGGTTCATGGACACCGAGCTGCACATCGACTACCGCGACACCGAAGCCCAGTTCGCCGAGGTGGAACGGCGGATGGCCGACGAGGGCTGGGTACGTCCGCAACTGCTGAAGTACATGCGTTCCGCGCCGGATTTCTACTTCGACGAAATGTCGCAGATTGTGCTGGATCACTGGTCGATCGGCAGGGTGGCGCTGGTGGGTGACGCTGCGTATTGCTGCTCGCCGTTGTCGGGCCAGGGGACCAGTGTCGCGCTGCTCGGCGCTTACATCCTGGCCGGCGAGCTCGCGGCAGCCGGTGACGACCACGGGCTCGGCTTCGCCAGCTACTTCAAGGCGTTCAATGGCTACGTCAAACGCACCCAATTCCTGGCCACCGACAACATTCCGGGCGGTGCGCCCATATCGCAGGAGCAGTTCGACGCGATCATCGGTTCGATTACCTTGAAGAACTACTGACCAGGCGGGCGCGGGAACGTTCCGGCGCCGGTGCGCGTTGACGCCATCGTGCGACTTTCCGTCCTTGACCTTGTTCCGGTGCGCACGGACCAATCGACCGCCGATGCGCTGGCGGCCACGGTAGCGCTGGCGCAGACCGCGGACCGTTTGGGTTTCACTCGCTACTGGCTCGCCGAGCACCACAACATGCCATCCGTCGGGGCGACCAGCCCGCCGGTGTTGATTGCCTACCTCGCCGCGCAGACCTCGCAGCTGCGACTCGGGTCGGGCGGTGTGATGCTGCCCAACCACGCGCCGCTGGCGGTGGCCGAGCAGTTCGCGCTGCTGGAAGCGGCCGCCCCGGGCCGGATTGACTTGGGTATCGGCCGGGCGCCGGGGTCCGACCCGGTGACGTCGTATGCCCTGCGCGGCGCCCGCTCGCCAGCCGAGCAAGACCGCGACATCGAGAACTTTCCCGAATACCTCGACGATGTGGCGGCACTGATGAGCGCACGCGGCGTGCGGGTGCCGCTACTTTCCGGGGACTACATCCTCAAGGCCACCCCGGCCGCCGCGACCGAACCGCGCCTGTGGCTACTGGGATCGTCGATGTACTCAGCGCATCTGGCTGCCGCCAAGGGGCTGCCCTACGTGTTCGCGCATCACTTCTCCGGCAAGGGAACCGAAGAGGCGCTTGAGCTTTACCGTTCCCGGTTCGTGCCCAGCGACCTGGCGGCACAGCCGGTGACGTTTTTGACGGTGAACGCGGCGGTGGCCGAAACACGCGATGAGGCAACGGCGTTGATGCTGCCCAACCTGCAGATGATGGCGAAGCTACGGACCGGCCAACCGCTCGGGCCGGTGCCGCTGGTCGAGCAAGCTCAAGTCGCGCAGCTGACGAGTGAGCAGCAGCGCATCGTGGAAAGCGGACTGCAGCGTGCTGTGCTGGGCGCACCCGCGGAGGCCGCCGAGCAGCTGCGGGCACTTGCCG
>Ga0335072_10013940_pt1 | contig 11425 bp, 6 predicted proteins | sample Lox_Sample_21_FD_206725 | JGI IMG/M metagenome (GOLD analysis project Ga0335072, IMG submission 206725) | Soil microbial communities from Loxahatchee National Wildlife Refuge, Florida, United States - Lox_Sample_2.1 | ecosystem: Environmental > Terrestrial > Soil > Wetlands | place: USA: Florida...
CTAGCACTTCCGCTGGATGGGGGATACGTTCTGGGGCTTCCCCAGAGGTGGCATGTCGTTGTGCTGCGGAATCCCGCTCAAGCTGTATCCTTTGTTTTTCCCATTGTTGATCGGCAATGTACTTGTCAAATAGGATATCACCTGCAATTCTTTCAAGTTTTCTCTGCAACTTAGTAATTTCGGGATCTGTCGACAGCTTTTCTGCATTCTCATTCGGGGCTGTTTGTCGATCTCGTTTTCGCTGCCCAGTCAATTGAGTAGCGGCCTGCTTTGAAGGTTGAAGATGGAACAACTGTGCCTTTGTTTCAAGATACACCGGCAAGAGATCATCTGGGTCGATATCGCTGTCACTCTCGTATTTAACAGCTTTGATTGGTGTAAATTTAGATGATAATTTTCTGGGATCAGACGCTGCAGGGAGATTTCGGTCGTTATTAATATCATGATTTACAGCATGTCTCTGTGGCGTATTTGTTCCAGAAGGCAAAGGACTTTCAGTAGGCGAATCTTGAAAAGACCTTGTAAGCTAGAAATAGGAAATTTCTGAATAAAAATTGGGACGTACCTGTTTGAGACTTCAAGGACTGTAATTTCCTATGCGAATTCTCATAGTCTGGGAGTTGATCTCTTGAACATTCACGGGCTAGCCACTCCAAAGATTCCTCAAGGCCCCACACAGAGTCTTTGTTGGTTGTTACTTTGTCTGATATTGCCAAGATATGATCAATTGCAAATTTGACCTTGTCTGCAGGGAATCCAGCTCCATCCAGAGTCTGTTGCAAAATCCATAATCTTATGGTCAAATCCTCCTCTGAAAGGGGCTTTTGGCTTGAAGGATTGTCTTGGCCAGCAGAATGAATCGCCGAACGGCCATCGACCACAATAACATCCAAGATCTCTTCTATTAATTCCAGAGGAAGCCATTTTCGGGTGTTTAGTGAATCAGCCTGAGTCCGCAATAGTCGACGGTCTGTCTGCAGCCTGGCAATTTGGCGCGCTGCTTCTCTTTTTGACTTTTGCGAATGCTTGTCGACAAGGGTCTGCAACTCAGATTCATCGAGCTGCTTCTCAAAATCCTCAGGACTTATCTGTGCAGGCACTTGCGTTGGGTTAGCAACTTCGGAAGACGCGGCTAAGGTTGTTCCGGAGCCCGTTTGGCCTGCGGGAGTGGTGTCGGATTTGGGCGCATCTTCAATATTAGCAGCTAGATCGGATATATCTGCTCTTGGCTTAGATGCTATTGAAGTGGTTGCAAAGCCTCTGGCAGGATTCGATGCAGGTTTCTTTTTCTTCTTGCCTCCCGCCATAGTAAAGATAATTTGTGCAACATTTGGATGTTGACGAGGGGTTTAAGTTGTGATGGCGAGGCTTTTTTAAAGTTCTTAGCGTTGCTAAGCGCCCGCCTTGGCTGCTAGCGCTGTGCAGATAGTGCGGCCCGTGCAACACCCAAATTTTGCTTCCCAAATCTAACCCCACACCATCCTCCCACTTTATGCTGTGCCTGGCATCGATTGACTCAAATCTGCAACATGATGGAAGCAGAGGCGAGCGGTTTGAGTGGGCAGGATCTGGAAGCTACAAAGAGGGCTCTTGCGTCCTCTTCGACTGCACTTCGCCTAGCACATCTTCATACTCTTGAAGAGAAGCTTAGAAGCAATGGTCTGTATATCTTACGATACCATAGCCCTTTACTACTACTTATGATCAAGTTCTAAAATTGGTATCGTGACAGGAGTCGAGGAGCAACAAATTCCAGAGCTCCTACAACTTTTCTTCGGCACATATGCATTCTACCATGATAGACATTCACGGCAAGCCATACAACAATGTATACGAATCATATTTTCAAAAGGCACAGATCCCTCAGTACTATCCTTGTTTGTCGATACGATACAAAGCGAAGCGACTAAAACAGGCATAGCGCCTAGCAACGCCTTTGTCCTTGTGGAGTGGTTTGGCATACTTCTTCAACAATGTACTGGCACCGAATACTGGTCGAGATGGGGCATAGAGATGATCTCGAGCGATGCCCAAGTACTGGAGTTATGTCAAAGTGTCTCGTCTAAATCGAGCCTGAGGCGTTCGGCGGTAGTAGTTACTCGAAGGGCATTACGCAAAGTTTTCTCACACCTAGAAACAAGGGAGCGGTCGATCAATGATGTTGTGTCTAGACTTACGGATAAAAGTACAAGACAAAGCTCCAGGAATGCAATAATGCTGGGGATAGTAGCTGGAGTTTGTTCAAGGCATGCAGAGTTAAAGACAATATTGGAAACCCGGAAATCTGATATTTATGCCTTCTACATTAGAGAGATTCTTGGCTCTCGTTCGCCAGTTCCTGCACATATCGCCAGTGGCCTTCACGACTTCTTCATCAGCTTTGCAACGAATGAGGATGTTGAGATGCAACTTATACCTTCCCTTGAGAAGGGCCTGCTGAGAGCCCCTGAAATCATCCTTGATGATGTTTTAACGCCACTTTTCCGCTCCCTACCGGAAACGATAGATCTTTCAGATGTCTATTGTGGCAAACTGCAGAAACCCCTTTTGTCTAATATCAAGTCATCGAATGCAGCGATACGTCACGGTGCCATAGCGGCATTTAGAGCTGCTATTGCACACTGTCATAAGGAGGAGCCGCTTATCCAAATCTCAGAGGAGGTTTTAAATCCCCTGAAGTCGGGAAAACTCCCAGCAGCGGATCAGAGAGCACTGCATGCAGAAATGCTAGCAGCTATTCCAATCTCTGAGAAGCTCTCGGGGAGGCTTCTGCCATCTGTTGCCGCCGTCGCTGCTAAAGAAGCGAGTGAGATTGCACTTAGCATGGAGATGGTTGTGCTCGTGGCGCATGTAACTTGGTACATTGCTAAAGACATCAGCGTAGACAAAGCGATTCTCGAGATATTTGTTAAGGGTATTTCGGACAAGAAGATTCCTATTCGCAGGCTATGGAGTGTCCGCCTCGGAGAAATCTTCTGGACTATCAAAGGTTATGAATTGAAGAAGTCAAGTTTCATCGGCCTCGCTGAGAGTGTTTTGCCGGGGCTTATTGAGCTCTGGAATGAGATCATTGCAAACCCCATGGTCGCGGCTCAGTCAGGGCTGGTGACTGCAGCCTTTGTATTAACGGCGGTTGCTTCAACTAAGCTCGAACCTATCCATAGTGGAAAGATTGATGCAAGCTTGAAAAAGGCTCACATCGTTCAACAAGCATTGACCTTCGACCCTAAGCCATCCTTTTTGCTCAACCATAGGATTTACACTAAATTGAGCACTGAAGATGACATAGTGTGGTTTGTTCGAGCGCTCTTTGCCGTATCCGGGAAGCTCGATGGTATTGATCCTGAATCATCCGTCGCAATTGCCTGGTCGCAAGCGGTGATATTCTGCATATGCTCCAATAATTTGACGCCAGCTGTGCGGCGACAAGCTATTGAGGCTTTGTCGATTGCATACGTTCAGCTACCTACCCCGATTGCGAATGTCATTACAAGTGGCATGTGGCGATGGATCCAGTCGATAGAAGCGAGCGAAAAAGATGGCGCGGCGTCTGCTGCTAAGGTTGGTACTGCGAATCTTCACATGGTAGTAAAATCAATATGCCTGTCGCCGGTCGAGGCGTTGCGAAATGGCGTAGAAGTTTCTACTTCAGAGAGAGAGCAGCAGATGATATCATTACTGGTTATTTCTAGACCGAAGCTCTTACCGCATGTCCATTGGATTGATCTATGTCTCCGAGTCGAAGTTGATCCCGGTGATCTCGCACGAAAGCATACTGATGCCTTGCTTGGGCAAATTCTCTCCATCACAAACTTCAATGAAGCGGTAAGTTTATCCAAACATTTGCACGATGACGTCTGATGTTCGATAGACATCAGTGAAGCAAAGCGTCGCTGTGAAGACGGCAGCTTTCGACGCTGCTGCTGAACTTGCATTTGTGGCCCCTGATGCTCTGACCCCCAAAATAGTACAACTAATTCAACAGGATCTTGATCCAAAACAGCTCGATAAGATTGGTCCAACAGAAGCAGCAATTTTCCGAACGGCAGAAGGTACAGCTTTCGTAGATGTTCTTGCGAAAAAGTCACAAAACTACGTGCCTAACAAGAATACGAAGGACTATGACACTATGAAGTGGGAAGAGGACTTACGAGCGCAGTTGGCGGAGAAGAAGGGCCAACAGAAAAAGCTGACTTCTGAAGAAAATGCAAAGGTCAACGCTCAATTAGCAAAAGAGGCGGTTATACGTCTACAGATCCGTTATCTGGAAGCCAGACTTATGCGTGGAATTGGCATCATCAAAAGTCTTGCAACAGGCCCTCCAACTGAGGCAGGAATATGGATTGGTCCTGCTGTCAAATCCCTATTAGAAATCATAGGAGCAGGTGCCGGTTTGATTGTAGGGGATGAAGCTACAAATTCATATCTGGCTATTGCAGAGAGAGTTTCGAGCCGCATTGGCACTCTTAGACCGTTCATTGGTATAGCCACACTTCGAGCTTTGGGCATACCACATCTCCCTGATGCCCTGACACAAGAACCTCTGGGAGAACTGGTGACAAGAGTCCTGTATCGGCTGCGATTCTCTGGAGAGCAACGTCCGTTTGATACAGTCTCATTGACTTACATCTTGCCTCTTGTCTTCCTTGTCCTCCGAAGTGGCGGGTTTGGTCAACAAGAGGATGCTGAAGCTCAGCTGGTCTTGGCCATCGAATTTCTTTCTTTTCACACTGATGCCTGCTTAGACGTCCTTCTTCCTCGCGAAGAGTTTCTTTCGGTCCTAATATTTTCTATGCAGACGTACAATCAGCACTACAAGATGATCAAAGATTGCCTGGCTGATTTATGCCGATGCATTGCCCCGAATATCAACGAGAAGGAGATTGCAATCCTGGCGCGTGGCTCAATTGTACCTCAAGTTTCTGTAAGGACATCTGTTTTACAGTCAATCAGCGCTGAAATAGACATGAGTGATATGGAATTTTCAGAGGAAATATGGCTGTCTTGTCATGACGATCTCGATGAGAACGCTGAGCTTGGTCGCGACATTTGGGAAGAGAGTGAATTTGAAGTTTCAATCCCGTCTGTTCTTTCAATGCTACCTTACTTGGAAAGCTCCGATAAGCAACTACGGAGAGCAGCGGCTAGGTCGCTGGCACAAGCCATCAAATTACAACCATCGACCTTTGAGAATGTCTTAACACGCTTAGAAGCTTCATATCTAGAGCTTGCCAAACCACGGGTCCCTCAGCTCGATGAATATGGCATGCCGAAGAAAATGGATCTTTCTGATCCCTGGGAGGCGAGGAACGGCATTGCACTTGCGTTCAAAGAACTATCCATTGTTTTTGAGGAGAAGCTGCTTGACTCATTCCTCAAGTTTCTCATAGAACAAGGCCCGCTTGGTGACAGAAATGCAAATGTTAGAGACGAAATGGTTGAGGCGGCTACAATCATTATCACCTTACATGGCAAGAACAAAGTCGAAGAGCTCATGACGACATTTGAGCATACTCTTGAAGCACCTGACAAGGGTTCTGAATTCAGTGATAGGGTAAATGAGGCCGTGATTCTACTATATGGTGCTCTTGCACGACACCTAAAAGCCGGCGACGTACGAGTACCGAAAGTTGTTGATAGACTTCTCGTGACATTAAGCACACCCTCTGAGGCGGTGCAGTATGCTGTTGCCGAGTGTCTGCCGCCTCTTGTACGTGCTTCGAGCGAGAAGACTTCCGAATACGTTCAGCAGACTCTTGATCTGTTGTTTAACTCTAAGAAGTATGCCGCTCGAAGGGGTGCGGCGTATGGACTTGCAGGTCTGGTACATGGAAAAGGTATTGCAGCGCTTCGCGAGTATCGTATCATGGTAACTTTGAAGGGGGCAATCGAAAACAAGAAAGAGGTCAACCATCGCGAAGGCGCCTTACTTGCATACGAACTCTTGTCCACCATCCTGGGGCGGATCTTTGAACCTTATGTCATTCAAATTGTGCCCCAGCTACTATCAAGCTTTGGTGACGCGAGTGCAGATGTGCGAGATGCATGCTTAGAGGCGGCCAAGGCCTGTTTCGCCAGCTTGAGCTCATACGGCGTGAAGCAAATTCTGCCCACTCTCCTGGCGGGACTTGACGAGCAGCAATGGCGAAGCAAGAAAGGTGCTTGCGATCTCTTGGGTGCCATGGCCTATCTAGACCCACAGCAACTTGCTCTGAGCTTGCCAGAAATCATACCCCCGCTAACAGGTGTTCTCAACGACAGCCATAAGGAAGTACGCCTCGCTGCTAACCGAAGCTTGAAACGTTTTGGTGAGGTTATCAACAACCCAGAGATCAAGAGTCTCGTGGATATTCTCCTCAAAGCTTTGAGTGATCCCACTAAATGGACAGATGATGCGTTGGATGCATTGATCAAAGTTTCCTTCGTCCACTACCTTGACGCCCCATCCCTTGCTCTTGTTGTTCGTATTCTCCAGCGTGGATTAGCGGATCGATCGGCGACGAAGCGGAAATCAGCGCAGGTGATAGGCAGTCTTGCTCATTTGACTGAACGTAAAGACCTGATAAGCCATCTACCAATCCTCGTTGCGGGACTTAAGGTTGCCGTAGTAGATCCTGTCCCTACTACTCGTGCAACGGCTTCCAAGGCTCTTGGATCACTCATTGAGAAGCTCGGAGAAGATGCTCTGCCAGACCTCATTCCAGGTCTGATGCAAACTCTCAAATCAGACACTGGGGCGGGAGATCGTCTTGGATCTGCTCAAGCTCTCAGCGAGGTCCTTGCCGGTCTTGGGACCAGCCGTCTCGAAGAAACTCTCCCCACAATTCTACAGAACGTCGCATCAACGAAGGCATCTGTTCGCGAGGGTTTCATGTCACTGTTCATCTTCCTGCCTGTTTGTTTTGGGAATAGTTTTGCAAGTTATCTCAATAGAATTATCCCACCAATATTATCCGGTCTTGCAGATGAGGTCGAGTCTATTCGCGAAACTTCCCTCCGGGCTGGCCGCCTGCTTGTCAAAAATTTTGCAACGAAGGCGATTGATCTTTTACTGCCTGAGCTCGAACGCGGCCTTGCGGATGATAGCTATCGCATTCGTCTCAGCTCGGTTGAGCTTGTTGGAGATCTACTCTTCAACTTGACAGGTATCAGCGCTAATACTGAGCAAGACGAAGTTGAAGATGGCGCGCAACAAGCTGGAGTCTCGCTTCTGGAGGTCCTAGGTGAGGAGAAGCGCAATAAGGTGTTATCGTCACTTTATATCTGCCGCTGTGACACATCTGGACTTGTAAGAACAGCAGCTGTTAACGTCTGGAAAGCCCTTGTGGCCAGCCCCAGAACTCTCAAAGAATTGATACCCACCCTTACTCAGCTCATAATCCGCCGCCTTGGAAGTTCTAATATGGAGCAAAAGGTGATTGCTGGGAACGCCTTGGGGGAACTCATTCGAAAGGCTGGCGACGGTGTTCTGTCGAGCTTGCTGCCCACTCTCGAAGAGGGGCTTCAGACTTCGACGGATGCTGATGCAAAACAAGGTATATGTATTGCTTTGCGTGAGCTCATATCTTCTGCATCAGTCGAAGCTTTGGAAGATCATGAAAAGACTCTCACTTCGGTTGTCCGCACTGCCCTTATTGATTCAGACGAGGAAGTCAGAGAAGCTGCGGCAGAGGCTTTTGATTCCCTACAACAAATATTTGGAAAACGCGCAGTGGACCAAGTCTTACCTCACCTGCTTAATTTGCTTCGCATCGAAGGCGAGGCTGATAATGCTCTGTCAGCACTGTTGACTCTGTTAACAGAAACGACACGATCCAATATCATCTTACCAAACCTGATTCCGACTCTGACTGCGTCTCCAATCACTTCATTCAATGCAAAAGCTCTTGCCTCATTATCTACGGTTGCAGGACCTGCAATGACTAAACGGCTACCAAGCATATTGAACTCTCTCATGGACAACATCATTTCCTGCAAAGATGATGAGCTTCACACGGATCTTGAGTCTTCCTTCGATACAGTCATCCTTTCTATCGATGAGTTTGATGGCCTCAACACAGCTATGAGTGTCTTGCTTGCACTTGTGAAGCATGATGATCACCGTAGACGAGCTGCCGTAAATTATCATCTTGCAAAATTCTTCGCCGCAGCTGGTATCGACTACTCGCGCTATAATCAAGATATTATACGGGCGCTTCTAATATCATTTGATGATCGAGATCTGGAAGTTGTCAAGGCTGCCTGGACTGCTCTAAATGAATTCACGAAGAAATTAAAGAAGGAAGAAATGGAGGCTCTGGTGTTCTCTACCAGGCAAGTCCTACAACATGTTGGTGTTGCCGGCTCAAACTTGCCGGGCTTTGGGCTGCCAAAGGGAATCAATGCCATTCTGCCCATTTTCCTGCAAGGTCTCATGAATGGCACCGCAGAGCAGAGGACCCAGTCAGCCCTGGCAATTTCAGATATCGTAGATCGCACAAGCGGAGATTCCCTGAAGCCATTCGTCACACAAATAACTGGACCACTCATTCGAGTCGTTTCCGAGAGATCTACAGAAGTAAAGGCTGCTATTCTCCTAACACTTAATAATCTACTTGAGAAGATTCCGACATTCCTGAAGCCATTCTTACCCCAACTCCAACGAACATTTGCCAAATCTCTAGCAGATCCGTCAAGTGAAGTGCTTCGTACACGGGCAGCGAAGGCATTGGGCACCTTGATTACCCTGACACCACGCATAGATCCGTTGATAGCCGAGCTTGTTACAGGCTCAAGAACTTCAGATGCTGGCGTTAGAAATGCAATGTTGAAGGCTTTGTACGAGGTTATTAGTAAAGCTGGTGGAAATATGAGCGAAGCCTCACGAAGTGCGGTGCTAGGACTTATTGACACAGATTCGGAGGAAAATGATGACACAATGGCGATCACGAATGCTCGATTACTTGGGGCACTTATCAAAAACGTCCCAGTTGAGAGCGCAGGAAGCTTGATTAAGAATCGTGTTATGACGACGAACTTTAGCCACTCTTCGGTCCTGGCCTTGAACTCTGTCTTGCTCGAGTCTCCTCAGTCTCTGACCAAGTCTGTGTTTGCTGAAGATTTGCCCACGCTCATATGTCAAGGCATATCCAGCAAGAATGTGAGTCTGACAGCTATACAATGCAATTGAGAACTTCGATTGTCAAAATATTGTATTACTGAACCATACACTAACAATATCTCCAGGACTTTATTGCAGACAATTGCGTCCTAGCTGCTGGCAAATACATCCTAACACCAACACGCAAGAGCTTCGAAGCCACCAAACCTGTCTTTGAAGCCCTTGCGACATCTATCCAACCCGGCAATCCTGTCGACAAACGTCGACTTGCGCTCGTAGTAGTCCGAACCGCTAGCCGGCTCCATATGGATCTCGTAAAACCGCACGTGCCGGTCCTCGCACCCCAGATCTTCGCCAGCGTCCGTGATCCCGTGATCCCCGTCAAGCTGGCCGCCGAAGCAGCCTTCATGGCGCTATTCAGCGTCGTAGACGAAGAGAGCAAAGTATTCGACAAGTATATGGCTGGCGCAGGAGCGGACTTGCCATCGAACACTAAGCGCAGTATGCAGGATTACTTTAAGCGGATTGTGTTAAGGCTTGGTAATCAAGCTAGGGAGCGTAGAGAGGCAGAGGGTGGGCAGGGAGGCTTGGGGCTCTCGAATGATGAGGTGGAAGATGAGAGGGAGATTTGGAGCGTGGGCAAGGTGGATTTGGGCGAAGGCGTTTTTAAAGATGATTGAGTATTGCTCATGATGTGATGATGAATGGGTTTGAGGCGATGACGACCTGACCACGGAAATTCGTACTACTACAGTACCTAAAAATCAAATTTCTGATAACGACTAAAGTTTCTAAGAAAAAAAAAAAATAGCTAGACATGGATACACCTTCTTCGATCCCCATGGTGAAGTGAGGGTTGAAGTGACTTGCGGAACCGCAATCCAAGCTAAGAAACAATTCTGCCGCCATCACCACCCAACCTCTCTTGATAAAGTTTATGAATTAAAATAAGCAAGTGGGTCCTGGTGTCTTTTTGGGTTTCCCCTAAAGTTATACAGATAGACGTGCGAGCTACTGCATTCGCACAGGCATAGGAGATGTCCTATGAATTAGACAACTTTGGGAAAACCGAGGATGTTTTTTCCTTTGATGGCCGTACTTCCACTCTGGACCAAATACACAATTTCAGCCGACGACCTTTCAGAACCAATCTATCAGACGGTAATCTCTGAAACATATTGTTTTGATCATGCTGCGCAAAAATAAATTCATGCTAAAACTGGGCAATACAAAAATGCGGGTATCCCATCGCCATGCCATAATGCCCCAGTCCGGTCCAGTCCTCACTATGCTGAGTATTTCCATGTAAACACCAGCCCGAATTAGTCTAAATTGGTTGAGGAGAAATCATCAATCGTACAGAATGTTTTTTTTTAAAAAAAAAATCATTGCAGAGACGTAGAAATATGCAAGAACAAACAGCACAAACATTAGAACCATTTACGTCCCTCCCGAATCCGATCTAGTACGCCGCAGGCATCGAGTAGCATTGCTGATCGTCCATTACTCATTACAGCTTCCTCCTGAAGCCTTAAACGTGCAGCATCAATTACTGGCCCTGTCTCGGTCCGTAGCTGGCTGTTCATGAGCTGCTCCGGCCTCAGATCAATCATTGCTTCAGTCCACGCCAGCGCGGCGATCTTGACTTCAGCTAAATCTTCCGCTGCCAGCGTAACGGAGCTTGCTCGGCGAGATATGCTTGCGCTACTAGAAACAGAGGTTGGATGGGTAGAGGGGCGATACCCAAAAGCCCAAACTATAAGAGTCGAAGTATACAAAAACCAGTACTCGCTGACGCCGCGGAATGGTTTCTCGGCGTCAGATACTAATTTGAAGGCATGCCTGAGAAGATGACAAGCATGCCAGGTAGCCTGAGCAGCTGCAGGAGATGAAGCCCAAGCCCTAACAGCTGGAAAAAGAGCATCGATATCGGAGTGAGAAGTGAGTTTCTGTCCAAACAGCCAGGTGTTGCCTGTTAAGGACAGAAGTTGGTGGAGAGGAGTATGATAGAGAGCAAGATAACTATGCGTGTGTATGAAATGGGGAAATAGTGTTGTAAGTGTCTTGATCAGTCGTGCATTGGTGGCGTGGCCCAAGTCAGAAAGTTTAACTTGATTACGAGATGGAAGGAGCTCAAATACGATTCCGCCAGCATTTGCTTGTGCAGAAAGGGGAAGACGTGAGACCTCTGCCGCAGACATGCTTTCGGGGTGTACGAGGCGGACGGCGGTACAATCTTGTGTTTGCATTGCCTCAAACCAATGTTGAGATGTCGGGGCATTCCAGAGGGGCTTTGGACAGGGAACCTTTATAAATGTATTTTCG